>Ga0082335_1000052_pt1 | contig 361940 bp, 351 predicted proteins | sample Subgrocontami58m_FD_72375 | JGI IMG/M metagenome (GOLD analysis project Ga0082335, IMG submission 72375) | Subsurface groundwater microbial communities from S. Glens Falls, New York, USA - GMW37 contaminated, 5.8 m (SPADES assembly) (version 2) ... | reverse complement strand
TAACCAAACCAATCAAAGAAAGAGACCAACTGAATATGGCTCCAATAAGTTGACCTAAATCAGTCGGCAGACCCTCTGAAGGCACACCTAGATTAAGAGGCGGGGGGAAGCCGGAACCGCCCCCGTTATACGTTCTGCCGAGCAGAACGGCGGAACCAACATTGGAGGCAAATCTCGTGGTGGCATAATCAACACTGGAGGTAGCGCTGTAGGTCCCATTATTAGTATTAGCCATGATTACGGGGGCAAAATTGCCACCACTACTGGGATCAGATTTTCTTGAATCAGTAAAAATGGTTCCTTGTTCAAGAGTGTTTAAGGCCGTATCTACTACTAGATAATTATTATTAATACTACAACAATCTGTTGAAATTATTGCATAAGTATTTGACGTAGGGTTGTAAGAGGTAATTCCGGACAAAGTATTATCTGATAACACTACGTCTTCAGTTTCGTCCGTGTCTGTTCCATCACAGCTATTTAGTGTTTTTGCCATCGTTGAGCTTAATGTGTAATTTGTCCAAGTGGCAAAATAGGTATCTTCCATTGTGTTATAAACGATGTTGCCGTTGAAAAATAAGTCATTAGAAGCAAACGTTTCTGCTCCGACTTGCATAGTGGAGGCATCAATTCTTCTTATGGCTAAGCTGCTTGAATCCGTGGTTAATTTGTTAGGTTGACTGGCACCACTGTTTTGGTAACTGACGCAGTATTCATTGTCTGTTTCATTTACAGTTAAAGACGGAGATCCCAAAAAATCCGGCGGATTTTCAGCTACGGCCAAAGTCGGTCCGACAGTTCCATCTATGTCAACCGTTTTTAAATAGACCGGTACATTTCCGGGGGCTCTATTTTCAAAGACAAAGACAAATTTTTTATTACGGGAATCATATTGCATTATTGAGTTTGGAAGAAGATTGGGAACTCGTGGATCATTGGGGGTAAGATTAAAAGCATTTCCAGAAAGAGTACCGTCAGCCGATATAAAACGGCCATAAATATCTCCATCAGTACCTTGAGTATTGATTTCTTGAGTCCAGACGATTAAGAATTTATCGGCATCAGGAGAATAAGCTACTTTTGGACCGCCTGTAAGTAATGTAGGTTCTTGATCAACCGTAGTCATAGCCGTCAAAGGATTCCCATTGTTATCAAGTAAGCGGGCAAATATATCCTTCATCGTATAATGATGACTAACAACCATCCAAGTATTGTTTGTGGGGTTAAAGGCCAAACTGCCACCCCAACCCGTAGTGGCGTCGGTAATTGTTGATTGAATTGGTCCTCTTCCCAGTAAAGTATCGCCAATTAATTGGTGAGCTTCTTTTAAGGTGGAATTATCTCTTGTCCCGCCGGGTCGGGCATAAGAAAACATAAACAAACCGATGACATTGTTGTCGTTGTAGGCCTTTAAATAAGGCGGAATTTGAATATCCTGAAGAGAGGTCATGTTTTTCCAGACACTGTTTCGGTCATAGGCCTGCAGAACAATAAACATTTTTTTGTTTCCTATCTTTTGTTTTGTCGCGTCTATTTGATTTTCCAGAATTGTCAGAATGTTGGAATCATCTTGCTTGGCCGGGTCCACATATGCTTCAAATCCGACGATATCTAAATTGACGGCCTGATAACCGGTGCCGGTTTGGATTTGTTGAGGAGTATAATTGATGCCTATTTGTTTTTGAGCCAGTCCGGCTTGGGTTACTAAATTTTTAAAACTGGAAATCTTGGCTTCCGTTGTTGCTTTATCCCAACTCGGTTCATCGGCTAAATAAATAAACTCGATGTTATTCCAATAGGGTTTAACGGCATTAAATCCCTGGTTCCAATCTGTCCCTAAGACGTAGACAATTTTATGTCCCAAAGTTATCGTCTCATCAAAGGCATCGTTAAATTCTTGAATATTGTTCAGGTCGCTTCTCAAAAAACTTTCCTGAAGAATAATTTGAGTATTGGTGTAGTCCTTCACTTCGTCTTTGAAATCTCCATATTGAGAGTCGGTATGGTAGTACCCGAACATTATTGAATGAGTTGGCGCGGGGAGCGATGTCGGTGTTGCGGATTCCGTAAAATTAAACCAGACCAAGAAAAATGATAAGCCCAGAAAAAATAATTTTATAAATTTATTCATAGTGGGTATTATTGGCACTGGTCTGCTGTCTGACAAGGTCCGACACCATTACTGCAAACACCATTGTTGCAAGTGACTGTTCCTGTTGATTGACATTGAGCCGCTGTCTGACAAGGTCCGACACCATTACTGCAAACACCATTGTTGCAAGTGACCGTACCTGTCTCTGTTGTTGGTTGGCCAGTCCCTAGTCCTGGTAAATTAAGGGATCCTCCCACCAAATCCGGATTGATAGTATTAAGAATCAACCAAGCCGAGAAAAGAATCAAAGCGCCATAAACGGCGTTTTTCATTATATCTTTGGCTTGGCCCGTCCTATTCGTATTCCCTGCCGCCGTAAACCATAAGAATCCGGCATAGAAGAAACGGACAAAGATAACCAAACCAATCAAAGAAAGAGACCAACTGAATATGGCTCCAATAAGTTGACCTAAATCAGTCGGCAGACCCTCTGAAGGCACACCTAGATTAAGAGGCGGGGGGAAGCCGGAACCGCCAACAACTATCTCTAAATTTTGGGGACTGGTGGCTGAACCACTTGGTCCGGTTACTGATACTTTATAGGAACCGGCGGGAGCATCGGGGACTGTGAAACTAAGAGTTGTTCTTTGAAAATCAACCACTCCCGTTACAGTGTAAAATCTTCCGTCGGATAATTCTAATTTAATATCTTCAACTAAATTCGTGCCATAAATTTCTACCGTTTGACCGATAGCCGCTCTTAGAGGACTGATACCGGTTATTGTCGGCGGACCGGTGGGAGGCGGCGGGGGAACAGGAGGTGGAGCTGAACAAGCGACGGTACAAGTAACGGGATGCAATCCCTGACCGACAAAGTTCCATGACCCCGTGTAAGGATTATTAGGTCGGCAAGGGGTAGATTGTCCCAAGGTTGGATTCGGTTCATCTGCGCATCCCAAAGTGTCGCGGGCAATTTCGTACATCTCGCCCATCACGATTCCATTTACGGTTCCGGTTTTAATGGCTAAATTATTTGCCGATTGGTTGCAATTGCCGTTGTTGCCCGGAGCGGCCACTTCCCCATGCGAATTAAGATAGGCGACTACGGCCGTTTTAAATCCGACGACATCGGTTGAGTTGACCCAATTAGGCAGGACCGCCGTCATGGCATTTTTTACGATTTGTTGTTTTGTCCCCACGGCTGTTCCTCCTCCAATATAACAACCGCAAGCGGGTTTGGTGGCAGAGCTAAGCCAGCTTGAGCAATATAACGCCGTCGGATTAGAGGTGGGCGGAGGAACCGTTCCACCACTACCGCCCCCGCCCCAAGTGACACTTTGCAGGGCTTGAGAAAATTGATTAATAAAACCCGTTTCCTGACTGGAATTTAGTTGAGATTGCAGGGAAACCCCATTTAAATTAAAACCGGCATCCGTATGAAATACCCAAGCGGCAATTCCGACGCTTTTAGCTCTTTTGACCGCGGAAATTAAATCTTGAGCGGAATAGTTGGGGACAGAGCTGGTGTTATTCGGTTCGCCAATATATGTCGGTTTACCTGAAGTTAGGGCAGAGGATAAGTTTGCGTCCAAGTCGCAACCGGAATTTATCTGTCCGCAAGAAAAATGGGTATGGACTATATCCATCGGGTAACCATTTGCTATTGCAACTGTTCCCGGGCCATCCTGGACAGAAGAGACCGATAATATTTGGTTTGTTCCTATAGCGCTTTCAACTCTTGATTTTAAATCCAAGACATCTGCTCGCGGGAAGTTTATGGCGGGATAATCATGTTCGTTAGATAGATCATAAAAGACATTTGTCTTATTTTTTAAGGCTGTCATCACCGCGACTACACCCTGTTTGAATTCATTTTTGCATAGTACATTAGAGTTAAGACCGGGAGCGTCATTGCAGTTTCCGCTAACAACTTCTCTCGCAAATGAGACATCAACGACCATCCCTTTTGAGTTTGCCGAGTCCACAATAGAAATTAATTTATTGAGTTTGGATTGGTCTAGGCCACCGTTGCTCGTAATTAACGGATTGGAATCGGGGACATTTGGACTTAGATCGTCCCACCAATTTGGGAAAATTCTAATACCGTTAAAACCTTGTGTTTGGAGATAACTAAGATCAGCGGAATGATTTGGGGCATCCATACCGTCAAAGTATCCGCTTAAGACAAGAAATTTTGCTTGACCATCAAGAGTAAAACGATTTCCGGAAATTCCGAGAACTACAGCCGAGACCGAATTTGCAAAAATAAAAGATGCTAAGACAATTAAAAGAAAACAGACAAAACGTCGGAGGTTATTTTGGACTTTTATCATTCTGGATTGTTGTATATATTATAACTTTTTGACACGGTAAAACCAGATAATTATCAACCGCCCATTTCGAAACCAGTATTTAAAGGTAATTTAATTATCCTTTGACCCGTAGATATATGGTACAATGAATAGGATGCCAGGTAGTGAAAATCCGACATGTTTTGCATGCGCTTGATTTTCACTATTTGTGGCATTTTTATAGATAAAATAGAGATATTATTCTTGCGTTCTAGTAAGCAAAACAAAGCGCAAGTCGGATTTCTACTACCTGGGATGAAACGAGTATTAGAATATCGGGGGTTTTTGGGGTTGTCGGCAATAATTGTGTCGGGGTTGTGTTTTGGTTTTTTGACTCAAGCGGCCGTTACTGATGATGTAAATAAAAAATATTCTGAAATTGACGCTATTCAACGAGAAATAGAACAATATCAGCAACAAATTGACGCGATTCAGCCCACAAAAGTGACGCTTCAGAGTGAAGTTGCCAGATTAAACGCTAAAATAAATCAACTCAATTTAGAAATAAGAAGCTTGGGCCTCTCCATCGCCAAGACCAATTCTGAAGTTCAAAGCACTCAAGAAAAAATTAGGGAAGCCGAAGTAGAAATTGCCAAAAACCAAGTTATTCTGGGGCAGTACTTAAGAATTTTATACCAAAACGACCAAGAGACATTGACGACGGTCCTGCTTAAACATGACGCCCTTTCAGATTTTTTTACCGATTTAAACAGTATCAAGACCACCCAAGATGAATTGAGAGTAGCCATAGATGGAATCCAATCTCTCAAATTATCACTTGAAGAAAAGGGTCAAGAACTGGAAGATAAACGAACCGATCTTGAAAAACAGAAAGGTCTGGAAGAAATTAATAAAAGAAGTGTTAATCAAAATAAGTCCCAAAAAGATAAACTTTTAAAGGAGACAAAAGGTCAAGAATCAAAATTTCAAACATTAGTAAGTCAGTCCCAATCTAAAATAGAAAAAATTAAAGCCGAGATTTTTTACTTACAGCAAAATGGTGTGACGGTCGACGATGCCGTTAAATTTGGTAATCTGGCCGCAATTGCAACCGGTATTCGCCCGGCATTTCTTATAGCTGAACTTGAACTTGAATCAGGATTAGGACGAAATGTCGGCAAATGCAATCGGGCCGGCGATCCGCCGTCAAAGAGTTACAGAGTTATCATGAAACCGACACGCGATATTCAACCGTTCTTAAAAATTACATCTGAACTGGGCATGGATCCGGAAACGACGGCCGTGTCTTGCCCGATAGGTAATGGTTGGGGCGGCGCCATGGGACCGGCCCAGTTTATTCCTTCAACCTGGATGGGTTACAAAGACGAGGTTGCCAGAGTTACGGGTCGTCTCTTGGCGAATCCCTGGAACATAGAAGACGCTTTTATCGCGGCGGCGGCAAAACTTTCTCGGGGCGGAGCTAATTCTAAAACCAGAGCCGGTGAAATTGCCGCGTCCAAGGCCTATTATTGCGGTAATTCTAAAAGCACCCGGGCCGATTGCGTAAATTATGCCAATAAAGTGCAGGCGTTATCTAACAGAATTGAACAAAATTTATAACACAAAATTATTGTTAAGCGTCCTCATTGTCGGTGTTATTTTTGTTGTGGGGAGTTTTAAGGTCTACGCTCAAAATTTTCCCATGTTAACGGGGCTGTTTTCGCCTCGCCAAATTATAGTTACGCCGACTCCCATTATAACCGCGACACCAATTCCGACACCGATTTGGACTATATCTCAAAAAATTACAGAAGCTAAAGAGCTTTTAAAAAATATAACTTTGACCGTTGGGAATAAACCTATCGCTTACACAGAAACACGTTACACATCGGTGAAAGGTAAATTGGCTCCGACGGTAAAAAGTTTCAAGGAACCGGAAAAAGAAATTGCTTTGGCGATTTTAAATACTTCATCAGGCGAGATTCAAATTGTAAAAATTACGAAACGAGGCGCCGAATTAATCACTCCAGTTGGGTTAAACATTGATATTTTACAACGTCCGAACGGAATTATTTGGAACGGCTGGAATACGGCTTATGAAATTAATATCCCAGCCAATAGTGTGGTTGTCGCTAATGTTTATCCAAATGAAACCGATACCACGATTGCTAAAAAGGTTAAAGGGAAAACGGTCTATTCCACTCAACGAACTATAAAATACCAATTATATTCACCATATAGTCCCGATTTACATTCATCCGATTTGGTAAAATCGGGCATAGATTATACCAATACGGTTATTAGTAAGGCCTTTGATGATCTCCGTACAGCTAATGTTAAGTCCCGCGCGATTTCGGGGACGCTGGTGGCGGATGTTTTTAAATCACGTTCTGATTTTTTTGCCAGGATTCCACTCCTTGAACAAACCGATCTCACGGAATTTCAAATTGACCCGCAGAATACTATTGAACGAGCCCAAGTCATTATTGGCGCGAATCAAGACCAGGCCTTCAATGCCACTTGCAACAGTTCAAAGGCCTGCGGTTGGCTTCAGTTCACGCCCGGCACTTATGCCAATATTGTAAAAAGTTATCCTTCCGCCAAATTGATTAAGGACTTTAAAACCGGCGCGGCCGATCATTTAAATTCCATGAAAGCTGCTATCTTATTGTATGACGAGAATTTAAGAGGTCTGATTTTAGCTCATGGAAAAGAAATTGTTAATGACCCTAAACTGGAAGAATATCTGGCTTCTTCTTATAACGGCGCTCCGCGTTGGGTTTACAAAACCCTCACTGCTTCAATTCTTGGCGGTATTCAGGATTGGGTTAACGCTCTTACTTCCAAAACCGGCGGTCTCAAAGATGAAACCAAGGGATATCTGGTCAAACTCCGCTGGCTCCAAGAACACCAATCCTCATCTTTGGCAACTCTGTCTCAATAATCAAGCGGAGTCGTAATCCATTCTCGACACGCCTCCGGTTCCTCGGTACCCTTCGGGCTACCTTCGTCACCTCAGCTAAGCTCGCATTGCAGTTCATTGGTTGATTGGCCTGCTGGCCAAACATTATATCAACCAACTTCTGCAACGTCTCGATTGTCTCTAATTGGATTACGACTCCGTTTGATTATTGTAAAAACTCATCTTTTCATGTATGTTTAAACATCATAATGTTAAAAAGTCAACATAAAATTAAAACAGTGTATGTTGGGATGTCGGGGGGAGTGGATAGTTCTGTGGCGGGAGCCCTGCTGAAGAAGCAGGGATTTAATGTGGTCGGGGTCTTTATGAAACCGTGGCAACCTGAATCAGTATCAAGTAGTGAGTATCAAGTATCTGGTATTCAGAACAGAAAAAATAAAATACTTAATACTAAATACATAATACCTAATACTTTTTGCTTGTGGCAAAAAGACCGGGAAGATGCGATGCGGGCGGCGACGGCGATTGGAATTCCGTTGCTGACTTGGGATTTTTCCAAAGAATACAAAAAATTAGTAACCGATTATATGATTCGGGAATACAAAGCCGGCCGGACGCCAAATCCTGATGTGATGTGTAATAAAGAGATTAAATTCGGGTTGTTTTTAAAACGGGCCTTAAGGGAAGGCGCGGATTATATCGCGACGGGACACTATACCCGCATAGAGCGGGAAATTCTAAATACTAAATCCGAAATCCCAAATAAATTAAAAATACAAAAAAAAGAAATCTACAAATTATACCAGGCGAAAGATAAGAATAAGGATCAGAGTTATTTTCTGTGGACATTAACGCAGGAACAGTTAAAACACTGTTTGTTTCCTGTCGGGGATTTATTAAAACCTGAAGTTAGGAAGTTAGCTAAAAAATTCAAACTACCGAATGCCGAGAAGAAAGATAGTCAGGGGGTGTGTTTTATTGGGCCGTTGGATATGAAAGAATTTTTACTCGCCTATATTAAACCCAAAAAAGGACCAATCATTCTCCTTGACAAGAAGCACAACCCCTATTCGCCTATTCGCGCGAATGGGCGAATAGGCGAATTTTCCGGAGCGCGGGTTGGCACACATGATGGCGTCTATTATTACACTATTGGTCAGCGTCATGGACTGGATATTAAAAACGGCAAAGGTCCTTTTTACGTCGTCGCTAAAGATATAAAAAAGAATATTATTTATGTCGGTCCGGACGCTCAAGTTGTCGCCAGTGAGACCCAAGTGGAAGAATTTAATTGGCTAAATAAACCGGCTTTACCCGTTCAACTAGATATAAAAGTTAGATATCGTGCCAAGTCAGTCAAAGCAATATTAGACAAAAAAAATGTTTTAAAATTTGAAAAACCCGAACGGGCTGTTACGTCCGGCCAGTCTGTGGTCTTTTACAGTGGACAACAAATGCTTGGCGGGGGAATTATTGTATGATAGGTTATTTTTAAATGTACCTTGTCATTTTTGGGGGTAACGATGTCCAATGACCCGCTTCTCAGGTTTGAAGAGATAGACATCGAGTCCATTCAGATGTTTTGGGAGGATAAAGATAGAATTGGAGCGCTCTGTTCTTTGATCAATGTGATGGAGTTGTTTTATAAAAAAGGTTTTCTGGGTCATTATTATCTTCTGGCAAAACTCAAAGACGCCATAAAGAGTAGCATCAGTATTCTTAGGCGTCATATTGGTTTAAAAACAGATGCCATCGCAGAAGTTCTAATTACCATTGATAGTGTAGTGAGTGACATAGTGGAGGACGAAAAAGAGGGCTTCAAGGCCCCGCACGAAGTAACTGCCAACGCCATCTCCACAAGAGTTAGAGATATTCTCAGGCGCTACCCATCCGAAGTCGTTTTTGCGCTAGGGTATTCTGTAACCACTCCCAGAATTACTCGATCAAGAGAGGTTTTCTTGAAGAGATTACGGTTTGAGGAGTGAGAGCAAGCTGGTGCCGGTCATCTCGACCGGCACTTTAATTTCTAATAATTCCAAAATCGTCGGCGCGATATCGGATAAAAGACCATCTGCTTGGTTTAATGATTTAGTGGTTTCCTCGGTTGTGCGTTGACGTTTGTATTCGTTGGCGACTAGATAAAATGGCACAGGATTGTCATCGTGTTTTGTTTCTTGAGCGCCCGTGTTTTTATAGATCATTGATTCAACGTTGCCGTGATCAGAAGTGATAATCATGATTCCATCTTTTTCTAAAACCTTTTCTTTAATGATATTTACGGCCGTATCAACAGCCCTTACTCCCTGGATAGCTGACTCAAGGTTGCCGAGATGAGCCAAAATGTCGCCGTTTGCGATATTGATGACATATAAATCATAACCATCGCGATCCAGTTCGGTACTAACTTTGTTAGCTATATCTATGGCTCGCATTTCTGGGTGTTCAATCGGGTTTTCAAGCGATTCAATAAAAAAATCGGTTTCATTTTCATAGGGCGCGTTGCGAAGACCATTAAAAAAGAAAGTGACGTGAGCGTATTTTTCGGTTTCGGCAATATGAAGATATTTTTTCCCATTGTCGCTTAATACTTCAGAAAGACAATGATCAATCGGCGGGGGCGGAAATAACACATGCGCAATTGGTCCGTCGGAAGATTGTTCAAGATAGCGAGTCATTGAGGCGAGATAAATATTTTCCGGAAGTTTGCGGGGGAATTTATCAAAATTTTCATCTGCAAATACCTGAACAAGTTGACGCATGGAGTCCTCTCGGAAATTAAAAAACACAATCGCATCACCCTCCTTCACTAAAGTTTCGGCGGGCGAACCATTTTTATTTATCATTCTTGTCGCCGGAATTCCACCGTCGCGTATATCTTGGCCGTAGTATCCTTCAAGTGTTTTAAAAATATCTTCGCTTGTTACGCCAACACCCTGGGTTAAAAGATTATAAGCGATTTCGGTCTTCCCCCAATTATTATTCCGATCCATTGCGAAATCCCTGCCAATAACGGTGGCCAGGTGTTCCAATCCGCCGATTTGGTCGGAAAGTTTTTTTAAAGTATCGCCGGCTTCTTTTAATCCCGAGTCGCGACCGTCGGTAAAAAGATGGATTTTATATGGGACATTATTATCTTTTGCGAATTTTACCAAAGCGATGAGATGGTCAAGATGAGCATGGACTGCGCCGGATGTTAAAAGACCGACGATATGCAGGGAACCTGCCTGCCGGCCAGGCAGGGAATTATTATTTTGAATATGATGAATTGCTTCTTCAAGACCAGGATTTTTAAAAAATTCGCCGGTGCTGATAGCTTTGTTGATGCGGGTTAAATATTGAAAAATAATCCGTCCTGACCCGATGGTTAGGTGACCAACTTCACTATTGCCCGATTCGCCATAAGTCATTCCAACCGCCGGACCGGAGGCCTGCAGGAGCATTGACGGATAGTTCTGAAAAATTTCGTCTAAAACCGGCGTCTCAGCGCTGGCAATCGCATTACCGGTTGTATTGGTGGAATATCCCCACCCATCCAAAATTGTCAGCACGATTGGTCGCATACCAGGTAGTAGAAATCCGACATGCGCCTCAGATTGTATCTGATGATGTCGGAGATAGATTAACTATGTAAATATTATATGCCTGGTATTGTATTAATCCGGCGCTAGATACAATCCAGTCGGATTTTCACTACCTGGCATACGATTAGTATAAAGTATTTAGTATCAAGTATAAAGCTGTCTATAACCCGATTTGCATAAAACCAAACTTTTCGGTATAGTAGAGATAACTTTCCTTTAATATTAGCTAGAAGCACCAAAATGGTTTTTCTAACTCTATCAACCAATGACTATCGTATTATCCACGCTTGTAGCGGGAGTTTTGGGCGCGATTTTTGGCATCGGAATTGGGTACTTTGCCCGACAATTTATTGCCTCTAAACGAGCCACTAATGCTGAGTCACGGGCTCAGCAAATTATCAACGACGGTAAGTCGCAGGCCCAAGATATAGTTCTTGAAGCCAAGAATACGGCTTTAAAGACACTAGAAGAATCAAAGAAAGAAGAAAAAGAGCGTTCTGCTCAGCTTTCGCGTATTGAAAGTTTACTTATCCGCAAAGAAACCGAACTGGAACAAAAGTCCAAAGAATTAGGTCAAGAAAAAGAACAACTTAAAGATAAAGTTAGTGAAGTTGTGACTTTGAAGACCCAAGTTGAAGAGACCCGTCTCAAACAAATTAGTGAACTTGAACGCATTGCCAGTTTGACTCGGGAAACCGCCAAAACAGAATTAATTACTAAAATTGAGGAAGAATCAAAAGATGAACTTTATCGTAAAATACATAAACTTGATACTGATAATCAAGAAGAGATAGAAAAGAAAGCTCGCGAAATCGTCACCCTCGCCGTTCAACGTTATGCCGGTTCCCATATTTCCGATTCAATGACCACGGTTGTTGGTCTCCCGTCTGATGAAGTAAAGGGAAAAATTATCGGGAAAGAAGGTCGCAACATTAAAGCCATTGAACGTTTGACAGGTGTAGATGTAATTATTGACGATACGCCGGAGGCCTTGATTATTTCCGGTTTTGATCCTGTCCGTCGCCAAATCGCTAGAATTGCTATTGAAAAACTTATTGCCGATGGTCGTATTCATCCAGCCAAGATTGAAGAAGAAGTTCAAAAGGCCAATGAAGAAATTAACGCAAAGATTAAAGAAGAAGGGGAAGCGGCCTTATTTGAAACCGGTGTTGGTCCCGTTGATCCAAAACTAACTTTTTTGTTAGGGCGTCTAGCTTTCCGAACCAGTTTTGGTCAAAATATTTTGCGTCACTCTGTGGAGATGACTCATATTGCCGGGATGTTGGCTTCGGAATTAGGAGCTGATGTTTCCCTGGCAAAGAAAGGTGCTTTATTCCATGACATTGGGAAAGCATTAGATCATGAAGTACAGGGGACACATGTGGAAATCGGCCGAAAGGTTCTCCAAAAATTCAATGTGGACCCGCGGGTTATTCAAGCCATGGAGGCCCATCATGATGAATATCCATACGCTATTTTGGAAGCCCGGATTGTTCAGGCCGCTGATGCTATCTCCGGCGCTCGACCCGGTGCTCGCAAAGATACGGTTGAGGTTTACTTAAAACGTCTGGAAGAATTAGAAAGAATCGCCACCAGTTTTGAAGGCGTTGAAAAATCATACGCCATTCAGGCAGGTCGTGAATTACGTATTTTCGTTACTCCAACCCGTATTGATGACCTCGGTGCTATCAAGCTTGCGAAAGATGTCGCCCGCAAAATTGAAGAAGAAATGAAATACCCCGGCGAAATCCGCGTGAATGTTATTAGAGAAACACGCGCCCTTGAATACGCGCGTTAGCATTCCCTCCATCACTACGCTTCGCGGATTACCATCCGGTCGCCTCATTTAACACAAAAATCGGACGTTCAGCCCTCCGTGGCTTCAGGTCCGATTTTTGTTATTCGGCTCTTCGTCCCGCTAAGGCGGGACTACGGATGGTACCAATCCGCTCCGCGACGTTCTTACGGGAATACTAACTTTGCTTTTAATTTGATTTTTTTAAAAACAAGACCCGCGATGGGTCCTGTTTTTTTTGGACCGCTTTCGCGGGTGTTTAGGAAAGTAGTGGGCTGATAGCAATAATCCTGACCGTCAATCGTTTCGTATCGTACCACTTCCTGTCGCTTTGGCAGTTGAATCGATACAGTTCAGCTTCCTCCCATTGCCGAATTTCTTTTTCCGTTTTCGGCACCTGGCCTTGGTTTAAGATGGAGTTATCAATCACTTCTCTAATCGTGCCGGCAGTTTCTATCTGTGTGGCAAATGAAACTAGGTACTGCTGTCCCATATTTCAATTCCTCCTGACCATATTATACACAGATAACCTTAAGTGTAAAGGGTGTGTAAATTCAAAGGTTTTCCACAGGGGGGTTGCAATTTTCGCGGAAAACCTAGACAATTGGAAAGCAGGGTTAAAATAACCAAGGAAAATCCATCACACCTACTGAAGTGGGTGTGAGGACAAAGCAATAGCACCGGTCGATACTATTGAGGAAAATCAATTAAATACAGCAAATTATATATTATGGCAAACGCAATGAAGAAAAGTCAGCTTGGCGCCGTTTTGGGCGAAAAGATGGGTGTTTCTAAGAAGCAGGGTATGGAATGGGTTGATGCATTTATAGAAATCGTCACCAACGAAATGCGTAAAGGAAACAAAGTAAATATCACTGGTTTTGGTATTTTTAAGGTTGCAGACCGTAAGGCCCGCGAAGGACGCAATCCTCGCACTGGCGAAACGATCCACATCAAGGCCTCCAAGAAACCAAGATTTACTCCTGGTAAGCTTTTGAAAGAAGCTATTCTGTAACTCTATATTTGAATCCTCGCCCGGTAGTAGAATTTCCAGTTGCGCTTTGCGCTTGGTCTAGACCGCTGGAAATTTCACTAACCGGGTCCGATCCGAGAATTTCAAAGTATAATCAAAATCCGCCTTAGTGGCGGGTTTTGATTTAGTATAAAAAATAAAAAAGGTTTTGAGAGGGTGTTGATAAAATGGCTCTATCAGCGTTCTACTTAGTTCAAAAGAAACTGGCAATTTAAACTAAGCACAAACATGAAGATATTTACTAAAAATTCACTAACAACCACAGTGGTTGCCCTTTTGGTAATTAGTTTGATTGGGCTAGTTAATGTTTTTGCGGCCACGACAGTCAGTCTTGGCACAGCGGATAGTTTTGCTGTTTTAGCAGGTTCAGGAATTACAGTCACTAATCCTTCAACGGTCACCGGAGATGTCGGGTCGTTTCCGACCACGACGATTGGCGGCGGCATTACAATATTGAGTCCGGGGGTGGACCATGGAGGTGACGCTACCACTCAATCAGCCAAATTGGCTATAGTGCAGGCCTATACCGATGCATCACAAAGTTCAACTCAGGCGGTCACTGCCAATGAGACAGATTCTTTCGCCGGTATCGGTACCGGCACCGGCGGTTATACTCTGGCACCGGGCGTCTACACATCAGGCTCTAGTATGGGAGTTCCGGCAAGCCCGAATATACTTGTACTCGATGGTGGTGGCGACTCAAATGCGGTTTTTATCTTCCGAGCGGGTTCTACTCTTAATACGGGTGCCGGTAGTGTGGTCAGCCTGACCAATGGTACCCAAGCTTGTAATGTTTTTTGGCAAGTCGGTAGTTCCGCGGTATTTGGAGCAATTTCTACTTTCAAGGGAAATGTACTGGCTCTTGCTTCAATCACAGATGCAGGTGGCTCGACTATTACCGGAAGATTGTTAGCCGATGCCAATAATGATGGTACTGGTGCAGTTACATTAAATAATTCCACTGTTACTAAAGCAACATGCGCGAGTCCCACTCCAACACCGACACCCACCCCGACTCCGACTCCCGCTGGAGGTTCACGCACAGGCACGATTAATGTTGTCAAAACCGTCATCAACGATAATGGCCGAACTAAAATTGTGGCTGACTTTCCCTTGTTCGTGAATGGCACACTGGTTGTCTCGGGTGTAACCAACACCTTCCCTGCGCCCGCCCCAGCTTATACCGTGACCGAAACTGGTAGTGCTAACTATACCCGAATATTTTCTGGTGATTGTGATACTAACGGTCAAATAGGTCTTAGTCCGGGTGATAATAAGTTTTGTATTATTACCAATAACGATATCGGCACACCCATTGTCGTTCCACCCGTCCCACCTCTTATTGATGTAGTAAAAACAGCTAGCCCCTTATCCCTGCCAGCTGGCCCTGGTCCAGTGACCTACACTTATACCCTTAGTAATATAGGAACAGTGCCAGTTACTGACGTAACAATGGTTGGCGATACTTGTAGTCCCATTGTTTTGACTTCCGGCGATACTAACAGTGATTCAAAACTTGATGTGAATGAAACCTGGGTGTATCACTGTTCCACAATACTCTCAACTACCCACACGAATACTGTCGTTACAACTGGCTGGGCAAATAGTATTAGCGCTGTTGATATTGCCAGCGCGACAGTCGTTGTTGGCGCACCAGTTGTACCACCATTGATTCACGTAACTAAGGTTCCCAGCGTTTTTACTCTTCCAATTCCCGGTGGAGCAGTGACCTACACCTACACTATAACTAACCCAGGGACGGCGCCATTAAGCAATGTCAGCATCACCGACGATAAATGCTCTGGCTTGCCGGGTCGTGTTGTTGGGCATCCAGGGGACCCTAATCAGAACGATTTATTAGAAAGTAATGAAGTATGGATATTTACATGCAAAACTAATCTCACTAAAACTACAACAAATACCGGTACCGCTACAGGAAGCGCTAATGGTCTAACAGCGAGAGATTTCGCGCTGGCAACAGTCGTTGTGAACGATGTTGTTACTAAATTACCCTATACTGGTATTGCCCCTGATGAAAAAAGTATGCCTTGGAATATTATAATCTCGGTCAGTATTTTATTCTTAATTTCACTTTCGTTTATTCTAATTTCTCGTAAAGTAAGCAATTAGTAATAACCAAATGCATAACTTAAAAATCTCGCTTTGGCGGGGTTTTTAGGTTATGATGCTTTTATGGAATTTATGCAATCAAGGCCATTATTAAGACGGATACTATTTGGGGCTTTCTTTATGGGTCTTGGGCTTTATGTGATTTTTCTTTTTTATTTTATTCCCACAGATTCAACTCAAAGTAACTCGGAATCTTTTATAGAGAATACTATTGCTCTCCAAGAACAAGAAAATATACCTATTCTATCAGTAGGCAAGCCGACACATCTCAAAATTCCAAAAATTAATCTTGATTCCGTCGTTGAATTTGTTGGTCTTACTCCTGATGGAACAATGGACGTGCCAAAAGAACGTACTAATGTGGCTTGGTTTGAACTCGGACCACGTCCGGGAGAGGATGGTACTGCGGTTATAGCTGGTCATTATGGATTAAATAATAAAAAAAAATCAGCGTTTGATAATTTATATAAATTACGCAAGGGGGACAAAATATATACCGAAGATGATAAAGGAATAATTACCGCATTTGTGGTCCGAGGAAACCGAAGGTATGACCCTGAAGCGGATGCCTCATCCGTGTTTGGCTCAAATGATGACAAGTCACACTTAAACCTTGTTACTTGTGAAGGGGAGTGGGATGAAGTTTCCGAAAGTTATCCTACCCGACTCGTAGTGTTTACTGATAAAGAATAGCCCATAGTTTTCCACAGGGGACTTGACTATACCCCCTGGGGGGTATATACTTTAAATATGGAACATTCTCATAACAAAAACAAACAACAAATTGTCCGTCGCCTTAAGATTATTGAAGGTCAAATTCGGGGACTGCAAGAAATGGTGGAAGAAGGCACTTATTGCATTGATGTCATCACTCAGACATCGGCCGTAAAACAGGGCCTCTCAAACGTGGAAGATTTATTATTGGAAAACCATTTAGGCAGTTGTATTTTGGATCAATTAAAATTAGGACAAACAGACAAGGCCAGAGGCGAAATCCTTAAGGTCTATAAACTTAAAAGAAAATAAAAATAAATAAAAAATGAAAAAAGAAACATACAAAGTCCACGGCATGCATTGCGCGAGTTGCGTCGCCACAATTGAACGTGTCCTTTTAAAAACAGCTGGAGTGCGTTCGGCTTCGGCTAATTTTGCTTCAGAATCGGCTTTAATTGAATTTGATGAAAATATCATTTCTGAATCGGATCTCGCAAAAATTGTTGAGTCCGTGGGCTATCACCTTGAGATTAAAACAAAAGAAAAAGAAACGACCATTAACAACAAGACAGAAACGGTTTCAATAAAGGTTTTGGGGATGGATTCTCCTCATTGCGCTATGGTTGTAGAAGGAGCGATAAAAAAGTTATCGGGCATAAAAAACACTGATGTTGATTTTTCAAATGGGCGAGCAAAAATAGTTTTTGATTCGTCTCTAGTAAAGATTGATAATATTTTTAAAGTTATTGTTGATGCCGGTTACAAGCCGATTGAAGAGGAAGGCGAAGCGGAAGAAATTTTAGATAAAGAAAAAGTCGTACGGGAGAAGCAAATAAAAACCATGAAGCGCAAGCTTGTCATTGGCGGCATTCTTTCCGTCTTTATATTTCTGGGCAGTTTCCCGGAGTGGTTTTCTTTTGTGCCGCAGATTTTGAATAATAATTGGGTTCTTCTGATTTTAACTACCCCGGTCCAATTCTGGATTGGCTCTCAATTTTACAGCGGACTTAAACTTCTCATTAAATACCGCACGGCCGATATGAACACCTTGATTGCCATCGGTACTTTGGCGGCCTATTTTTATAGCGCGGCGGTTACAGTTTTTCCCGTTTTTTTCACAAACGGGGTAATAGCGCCGGCAATCTATTTTGACACCTCGGCGATAATTATCGTCTTAATTCTTTTGGGAAAATATTTTGAAGTGTTAATGAAAGGCAGAGCTTCAGAAGCCATTAAAAAACTTATCGGTTTGCAACCCAAAACCGCAAAGATTTTGCGAGATGGAAAAGAAATTGAAATACCCATCTCTGAAGTGCAAGTCGGGGAGATGATAATTGTTAGACCCGGAGAAAGAATTCCGGTTGACGGAAAAATAACGGAAGGAGATTCGGAAATTGACGAGTCAATGATTACCGGAGAGTCAATGCCGGTCCATAAAAAAATTGGAAGCGCGGTTATTGGCAGTACTATAAATAAATTTGGAACATTTACTTTCCAAGCGACAAAGATTGGCAAAGACACGATGCTTTCGCAGATCATTAAAATGGTGGAAGAGGCCCAGGGTTCTAAAGCGCCAATTCAGCGTTTAGCTGATTTGGTCTCTTCATATTTCGTTCCCGTGGTTTTTGTTATTGCCGTCTTGACTTTTATTGCTTGGCTGTTTTTCGGACCGATTCCGGCTTTTACTTTTGCCCTGATTAATTTTGTCGCTGTTCTGATAATTGCTTGTCCCTGCGCTTTAGGCCTGGCTACTCCGATGGCTATTATGGTTTCTTCTGGTAGCGCCGCCGGTAAAGGAATTTTAATAAAAGATGCTTCTTCGCTTGAAATTGCCAACAAGATAAATACGGTAATTTTAGACAAGACCGGCACTCTTACTCAAGGGAAACCGCAATTAACTGATATCATTGCATTTAATGATGGACATCAAGTGGAGATTCTTAATCTGGCCGCTTCGTTGGAACAGAGGTCGGAGCATCCCTTAGCGCAGGCCATTTTGCAATATGCCGCCAGCATTGATCAAAAATCTTCACACCCGTTGGATAGAGCGATTATAGACGAGGCGGCCAGAGAGAAAATTGAGCTGTATAAACTTGAAGATTTTAAGGCAATTTCCGGAAAGGGTTTGCGAGGATTTTTACAAATCCAATCTCAAAAAGTTGAAGCATACTTGGGGAATCGAGCCCTGGTCGCAGATATCGGTCTTGACGTATCTCCGTACGAACCAGAAATTAGTAAGCTTGAAAATGAAGGTAAAACAGTGATGATTCTTGCGGTTGATAAAAAGATTAGAGGGGCACTGGCCGTCGCTGATGTGTTAAAAAAGGAATCAATTGAAGCGGTTCGGGCACTCAAAAATAATAATATAGAGGTCTGGATGCTTACCGGAGACAACAGTCGCACCGCTAAAGCTATTGCGTCTGAAGTGGGGATAGAAAATATTATGAGCGAAGTATTGCCCGATAAAAAGTCGGAAAAGGTGCGCGAGCTTCAAGAGCAGGGTAAAATTGTGGCTATGATTGGCGATGGCATCAACGACGCTCCTGCGCTTACCCAAGCCAATATAGGCATCGCTATGGGCGAGGGGACGGATATTGCCATGGAATCGGCTAACATTACCCTAATGAGAGGGGATTTAATGCTTATTCCCGAAGTAATAAAGATTTCAAAACGAACGATGAGAATAATAAAACAGAATCTTTTCTGGGCATTTTTCTATAACATTGCTTTTATCCCCGTGGCGGCCGGAATTCTTTATCCGTTTTTTGGAATCTTGCTAAATCCTATTTTTGCTGGCGTCGCTATGGCCTTTAGTAGTATCAGTGTTGTTTTAAATTCATTACGTCTAAGAACATAGATGGAAAATTATCAACAATTAATTTAATTAAAAATTATATGAATTCAAATTTAGGTAAATTGGACAGGATTTTACGGTTTGCTCTAGCGGTATGGTGGTTGGGTCCGTGGGCTCCGCAGTATGATATCGGTTGGGTCAACTCGGCAATCTTTGTCGTAGGTTGGATTGCGCTTTTTGAGAGTTTTATTGGTAAGTGTTGGCTTCATCGCTTATTCGGTATAGATAACAGAAACCAATAAAGGTGCACAATGAATGTTGGACGGATTGTAATAAAAGATTATACTTATATACAGAATGAGTATCCAAAATATTGGGAATAGTGTTATCACTTACTCCTTGACTAATCTGTCAAAAGATGTTATACTTTAACAGCAAAGAAATATGAAATATCTCACATCATTATTGTTAATAATGAGCTTTATCGGAATAGCCGTTTTTGGTTTTGCGATTTTTGATCATGGTATGCATAATCCAAACAGTGATTGCGTCGCTTCCGTCATAGATGGAGTAGCGTGCCCGACAAACATTTTAAATATGGCCCTGCATCATATTTCGGTGTTACAGGGATTTTCTCAAACATTAATACCGTCAACGGTTTCAATTTTACTGCTTTCGCTGCTTCTTACAGCGTTTTCGTTTTTTCTCTTCCAAAAAGATTTGTTTTATCCTCAACCCGTATTTTTATTCTACAGACATAGAAACCCGACAAGACCTCATCGCCAACAAAAAATTACCTCTTGGCTGGCTCTATTTGAGCACAGTCCCTCTTTGCAGTAACGGCACGTATTAGGTGTAGGCCTTTTCGTGCTGTTTTTAAGTATCCTTTAGCAAGGGTATTTTTGTTGGTTTACTAACTCGGATTAATAAATATAAAAATCTATATGGAAATACTTGTAGGCACATCACTAATAGCGGCCTTTGTAGCCGGAGTGGCCGCCCTCTTTGCACCGTGCTGCATTACTGTCCTGCTCCCGTCTTACTTGGGCAATATCTTCAAGGAGAAATATAAAATCTTTTTTATGACTTTTATCTTTTTCTTGGGGGTTCTGACGGTTTTTCTACCAATAGGATTGGGGGCTTCTTTTTTGGCTCAATTATTCAGCCGGTACCACAATATAATCTTTACCATTGGTGGAATTTTCTTGATTACGTTGGGATTGACAATGCTCTTTGGTAAAAGGTTTGCCACTCCGACTTCTGTTCGTGACGGAATGAAACGCCACGTCTCCTCAATTTATGTCCTCGGGATTTTCTCCGCCATCGCCACCACCTGTTGCGCCCCGGTATTAGCCGGAGTAATTACACTCTCGGTGGCAAGCGGCACAATTCTATGGGGTGCCTTATATACTTTGGCCTATGTCATAGGCATGACCTTGCCACTGTTTATTATTGCGGCATTTCTAGATAAGGCGAATCTGACCGAACGGTTCACTAACGCTAAAAAAACCGTTGGAATGATAATTGGCGGTTTCAGCTGGCGGATTACCGTTTCAGAGCTGATTTCTGGACTAATCTTTCTCCTGATGGGCGGCTATATAACTTATTTGGCTTTCAGTAATAATTTATTTACCCACTCAAGTTATCAGTTAGAAATGAACCTGTACAACGCAAAGTTTCTGCAAGCCATTAATGGCTTTGTGACTTTAATTCCCGAATTTATTTGGGCGTTGCTGTTCATCGGGATAGTAGTATCTATATCGTATGCGTTTGTTAAACAACTTAAAAAACAAAAACATGAATAATAACAATAAAAAATCATTCACAGTCGCGTTTGCCGTCATTTCAGCGGCAGTGTTGATTCTGGGATATTTCTTGTACAAGAGTTCTCCCCAAAATCAAAATCAATCCGTCACAAATACCGATGACCATCATGACGGGTCGGCAATAACTGTAAATAGCGATGCCTTGAACGCTCTCGTCGGGAAACCGATGCCGGATATTCAGTTATCGGATAAAGATGGAAAAATTTACACCGTCGTTGATTTTAAGGGGAAAAACACGGTCCTGTTCTTTAATGAGGGCTTAATGTGCTATCCCGCTTGTTGGAATCAAATTGCGTCATTTGGCAGTGATGAAAGATTTAATAGTAATCAAATTCAGGCCATTTCAGTCGTCGTTGATCCCGCAAAGGACTGGCAAAGGGCGATAACTCAAATGCCGCAACTGGCTAAAGCAACAACCATGTTTGATGTTAATGCCACCGCTTCGCGGGAACTCGGTCTGTTGACCTTGGCTTCTTCTATGCACAGAGGTTCATTACCCGGGCATACCTATATAGTCCTTGATCAAAATGCAATCGTCAGATACGTGTTGGATGATCCGAATATGGCAATAGCCAATAATATGCTTTTCAGTAAAATCGGAGAATTAAAATAACAAATTAAAATTATGAACAAACAACCAACAATGGAAGAGCTTATTGAAAAAGTTAATAAGCTTAAAGCGACCGGCGAACTTGACCTCTCAATGGAGGAGGATTTGAGTATCGCCATCATGAATCTGATCGGTCTAGAAGAGCATTTCTATTTTACGGGCGCAAAAACCGGCCAAAGCGAATATTTTGATTTACTCAACCAGACAAGAGAGATTAGAAAACAACTTTTGGCGAAGATGATTGATAAGCATGAGGGCGAGACCTGGTGCATCAGCAAGCACTTATTGGCGGCCACGATGCGGATAATGGAAGTCGGGACTAAACTTCAGTCCTCGGGCAAAAAAGAAGAAGCGCAAGATATGTTTAAGAAGGCCTATGAAATTTATTCGCTTTTTTGGGCTTTGCGCTTGAAGTTGATCAATGTCGTTGATGTAAAAAAGGTCGGAGACAATCAATTGAATATTCACGATAAACCCGGTTCTGACAAGCCGATGACAAAAGAAGAGATTATAAGCAAATTGATTGATTGCTGTAAGGAGTAATAAAAACAATAAAATAAAAACAATGGAAAACGAAATACAAAATGAAAGTAAATATTATATGCTTCCCGCGAGTATTATTATTGCCGGGATAATAGTTGCCATATCCGTGATTTATAGAGATAGAAATCCCAGTTTGCAAAATAGTATGGAACAAGCATCAATATCCGAAGAAGCTGTCTTGCCCTCAAATGGCGCAGTGCTACCGGTTAGATGGGGTAATCTTGGAGCAAAACTTGTCAGTACAGGTGTAGTTGATGCCGATAAATTCAAAGCCATATACGAATCGCGGGGAGCTTTTACCGACGAATATAAAACTCTACTCTTGGGACAAAGTGACGCTAAACTCAAAATAACAAAAGATAACGCCGGTTATTTGTTAAATTTATTTTGGGCGCTTGGACTGACAAACAAAAACCCAATATTGGAATCAGGCGAAATGATGAATCCGGCTTACGGCGGAGCCGGAAATTTCGCCTCAACTGGCGGCTGGACGATCGCAAAGGGGAGTCCGATGGATCACTATAGCAAGCACAAATTATTTAATTTGACGGTTGAACAACAGGCCCTGGTAGACGAAGTATCAAGAGGTATATATAGACCGTGTTGCGGAAATTCTACTCACTTTCCAGATTGCAATCACGGTATGGCTATGCTCGGACTCTTGGAACTCATGGCCTCGCAAGGAGTCGGTGAACAGGATATGTGGAAAACCGCCTTGGCTGTTAATTCTTATTGGTTTCCCGATACTTATCTCACTATCGCGACCTATATGAAAAATAGGGGGATTGATTGGAAGGATGTGAATCCGCAAGAGATACTTGGGGCCAATTATTCTAGCGGGCAAGGTTATGCAAAAATTGCGTCACAGGTTACCACACCAAGTAATTCACAAAGTGGAGGCGGATGTGGGGTTGACACCGGAACATCGGCTTCTGCTCCTGATCCAGAACAGCAAAGTGGATGTGGAATATAAAAATTAATTAAAAACGTATGGACAATCATAATAAAAACGATAGAAGTAAAAGTATAATATGGGTAATGTGGACGATAATTCCACCCCTTCTATTATTGGACTTTCTATTTCTTGGCGGAAGTAAATTAGCATCATCCGGGTATTTTTGGTCAATTCTCACTGGTGTCTTTGTTGTAATACATATTCGGATGATGTTTAAGAGGCATGGAGGACATAAAGACAATGATTCAGAAGAAAAATCCAATGCAAAAAATGAACATAAACATGGTGGCTGTTGCCATTAACATTATTTTATGGAAAATTCTTACGGTCTTTGGTCGCTTGTCGTTATCAATTCGCTAATCTTCATTATCTTCGCATTTAGTTTTACTAAACCGAAAACTTCCCGCGATTGGCAGTCATTTGGCGCATTTTCGGGATTTCTTGTCGCTCTGTTTACGGAGATGTACGGTTTTCCGCTCACGATTTATCTTCTATCCGGATGGCTCTCTACGAAAATTCCAGGGATTGATTTCTTTGCGCACAATTCAGGGCACCTTTTTGAGGACTTTTTTGGCTGGGGCGGCGACCCACATTTTGGACCGTTCCACATTGCAAGCTATATCCTAATCTTTTATGGCTTCTCACTTCTCGCCAAGGCCTGGAAAGTGCTTTATAAAGCTCAAAGCGAACATATTTTAGCCGTTACCGGCCCTTATTCTCGTATCCGTCATCCGCAATATGTTGGCTTCATGTTAATTATGCTCGGGTTTCTTTTGCAATGGCCGACCATTTTAACGCTTATCATGTTTCCGATTCTTGTGTGGATGTACACCCGTCTGGCCAAGAGTGAAGAAAAAGACGCCCAAAAAGAATTCGGTGAAGTGTGGGATGAGTATGCGAATAAAACTCCCGCTTTCATTAAAAAATAGCATGCAAAAGATAATAACAAAATCTATTAACTACGGACTTGGAGCGACCTCCATCCTCCATATTGCTCACGGTTTATTTTCTTGTGCTGACACTGGTCTCCGGTTGGAATTTTGCTCAAAGTCAATTCGCGGACTCCCGGTATTTTATTATCGGTCTAGCAGTGGGTTTTGGAATTCAAATTGCGCTATATCAATATATTAAAAATCTGGTGCACAGTGGACAAGGTATGGGCAAAATAGTCGGCGTATCCGGAACCACTTCTACGGCGACTATGATTTCTTGTTGCGCCCATTATTTGGTGAATTTAGTACCTATTCTTGGAGTAACCGGATTAGCCACGCTCGTCGGCCAATATCAAATCAAACTTTTTTGGATTGGTCTTGCTTTTAACATATTCGGTATTTTGTATATGGTGAGCAAAATTATTAAATTCAAAAAACAGCCATGAAAATAATAATAATAACTCTGTCAATAATTGCTTTTATTGGAGGATTCCTGATTTTTTATCAAAATCGGCCTGCAGAACAAAAGACACTGTCTACTAATTGGAAATCAAAAACCGATAATCAGTTAGCCGTTACAATTACTGTTACTCCAATTGATATTTTTTCTCAATCAAAAGAATGGAAATTTGATGTTGTGATGGATACTCATTCAGTTGAACTGGATCAAGACCTAACAAAAGTGGCTGTACTTATAGATGATCAGGGCAAAGAATATAAACCACTCAATTGGGAAGGACCGGTTGGGGGTCATCACAGAGAAGGCGTGCTTATCTTTAGTCAAATAACACCGATTCCAAAATTCGTTGAATTAAAGATTTCTGACATCGGAGATGTTGTCAGAAACTTTGATTGGCAACTATAAATGTGATAAACTGTATATCTAATGCTGAAAACATATATCTTTCATGTCAGTGGTATGCATTGCAGTTCTTGCGTTGTTTTAACCGAAAGCGAACTTAGCGAGGTCTTTGGAGTTTCTCGTGTAAAAGCATCGCTTAAAAATCTTAACGTTGAAGTAACGGGAGATTTTGGGGACAAAGAACCAGAACACATTGCGCAGGACTTGACCGAAGTATTAAGACCGCACGGTTACACACTTTCAATTGAAAAACAAAATCATTCCACCCAATGGTCTGATTTTAAAGTAGCTCTTCCGATTGCTGGAGCTTTTATTGTTTTATTTATAGTCCTACAGAAACTTGGGATTGTGAACTTAATAACATCATCAAATGTCGGTTATGGCACGGCTTTTGTAGTTGGTCTGATTGCCTCCGTTTCCACCTGTATGGCGGTGGTTGGTGGTCTGGTGCTTTCCATGTCCGCTAATTTTGCTAAGGAGGGAAATAAAGTGCGACCGCAAGTTTTATTTCATCTTGGTCGATTAGTATCATTTTTTATTCTCGGTGGTCTGATCGGTATAATTGGTTCAGCATTTCAACTTGGAACAATGGCCACATTTCTTTTAAGTATTATCGTCGCTATAGTTCTACTTATTTTAGGCATTAACCTTCTTGATATTTTCCCTTGGGCCAAAAAGCTTCAACCGACCATGCCGAGTTTTGTCGGCAAACATATTCACGGCCTCAAAAATGTAAATCATATTCTGACCCCGCTCTTGGTCGGTGTGGCGACATTCTTTTTGCCCTGTGGATTTACCCAATCCATGCAGATTTACACCCTGACGACGGGGAGTTTTCTAACTGGAGCGTTGATAATGTTTTCTTTCGCGCTTGGGACGTTGCCCGTATTAGCCCTCTTAAGTTTCAGTTCGCTGGGAATACATAAGAAAGCGCAATCAGGTATTTTCTTTAAAACAGCTGGAATTATCGTCGTGTTTTTTGGGGTCTTTAATTTAATCAATGCTTTGGTCGCCATCGGTTTCATTCCGCCGATTTTTAACTTTTAAAGAATTAGGGTAAAATATAATCCAACATGAAAATAACTGTTATATCTATACTTATTGGTGTTGCTCTGATTGTAGGCGCAATTGTGCTTACAGGAAACAATACGGATTCAAATGGTGCCGGTGGAACGGCGGATAATGTCAGTATTGTTGATGGTAAACAAATTATAGAAATTAGAGCCAAAGGTGGGTATTCACCCAGAGTGACCAACGCTAAAGCCGGACTATCCACGATTATTAAAATGGATACTCAAAACACCTTTGATTGTTCCTCGTCTTTAGTGATTCCTGGTTTGAGTTATCGGACGTATCTTCCGCCGACCGGTGAAACCCTTATTGACGTCCCTCCTCAAAAATCCGGCACAAAACTACAAGGCCTGTGCGGAATGGGTATGTACAATTTCTCAATCAATTTTAACTAAAGATAACGTTTGACGTTTGCAAACAATTTCTTATATACTAAAAGTATGAAAAAGAAAATTACCATTGATTCTCTTGCTCGTATGTCTCAAGATCAATTTTCTCGCATTGACGAGCGTTTTGATACTCTGGAAACTAATATGGAAACTCAATTTGGAAAAGTTAATAACACTCTCAAAACTATTCTTGATATTGTCATAGAAATACCATCAAAAAAATCCTTTGATCGGCTTGAGGATAAAGTCCAAACGATAGATGCTCGGCTTACTTCAGTGGAAATGAAAGTCGCTAAAAAATAACGAAATAATTTTTAAAATCAAAAACCCCATATGGGGTTTTTGATTTTCTTGATGAGCGGGATAGTGAATGACGTTAGAACCTATTTCCAGTCATCCACTGACTTATTTTATATACCAAATTTATTACCAGAATCAGTTAAAATTAATTAAATCTTTAAGCCTTTTCTAGAATGAACATCTCCATAAGAAATTCTTTCCTACAGTCAAGGCAGAAATCAAACTTTAAGGAGGTTATAGCTGTTAGCTGTGGATTTTGAAACTGCTCGAGCCTCCAAATGTTGCCTGTCATATCTCCATTTTGCTGTATTCTCCTGTGATAAGTATTTTCGCTTTCACAATTAGGGCAAAAGTTAGGTTCATAGGCTACCTTATCCTTTATCTTAAAATTAACATTCTGAATCTGGCCATCAGCTCCCTGAACAGGTACCTGTTGCATGGAACCTACTGGTCTGTATCTGGCGGAGGCATTATCACTATCTTTTTTCTTATCTAGCTCAGAGTGAGGTATCTCCTTTTTTGATTTTGGGTTCATATCGCTAGTTTATCAGTAGAATCAGCCAAAATCAATTAAACATCTCTGTTTTTCTAACCCCATACACTACTTTTCGCATATCATACGCTAGCTTTTCTAACCTCATACAATGTTGTTATGCCTTTAGCCTAGTATATTCTCCTACTGATTTAAATAGCTGATTTTTTGCCGATAGATAGTTCTGGTTACATTGTTCAAGGAACTTGGGACCCAATGTCATTAATAAGCCCAAATCCACCTCTCCAGAAGCCAATAAGCACTTATCGTATGTACTTCTCCTTATTCTTAATTCCCTTTGCCAGTGAGCAAAATCATGTGTTACAAGCCTGAAAGCCAGCTCCTCCTCCATATTTTTTGGAGGCAGATTTGCGTTTAAATCATCAATTATCCTCTTAATCTCCTCCCCATCAGATTCAAGATTTATATTCTCGTTAGTCACAAATTTGTTATTTATAAATTAGTTAATTTGGCTACCCAGCCAAGAGGATTATTTAAGTCATCAAAGAATGTCTCAAACAAAAAACCACCTAAAAACGGACCAAATTACAGAATTCAATACGTCTTCAAATGGCTTTCACCGAATTACATCTTCAGTCACATTATACCATGTAGGCCACAACCGTGGAATGTTAAGCTACTTGCAATTATATGCCAATCGTTTAAAGTCTTACTTATAAACTGATAACAATAATCACATGGATAAAGAAAAAAAATCCCCAATAATAACACCGGAACCCCTAGAAGAAGAATTTATAGTAAGGAGCTTAGTTGATGATAAAATGTCAGTTCCTGATTTATTGGAACTTCTCAACGAAAGAAATAAGACAAAGAGGGGCTATATTGCCACCACCCTACACAGTCTTAATGCTGTGATTGCAAGCCGTGTTAGGAGTCTTAGGTCAGACGTGGAACACTCAAAAAATGCTAGAGGAGACATAACAAGAGAGGCTTTACCAGTAATAGAGAAAGACCTAATAAGGGCAGAGAAGACTATGGGTATTATAAAACGAGCTGAGGGCAATTGAGAGTTGCCACTGATTAATTAGGTCCCAGTTCTGCTGATTTAATCGATTTTTCAAACTCCTCTAAAATAGTCCCTAGTTTTGGGTCAGGGCTTTTATTATTGCTAATGGCATTATTAAAAAGGGCAACATTGTATAAAATATTAAGAATTGGTGAATCAGGAAGCATGGCTAGGGCTTGTTTATATACTCTAGCCCCCGAAAGAAACATGCTATTGCCCGTATAAACTTTTGCCCAGTACATTAAAACAACTGGACTATGTGGATATTTATTTCTTAACCAAACAAAGAAACTATCAAAATCAAAATTGGAGTTCGAAGATGCATAGTCTATAATCGCACCAAGCCCTAATGCATTATTCATTTCACCTTGACCATAAAAAGGCATCCCAGTAGTTGTAATCAATCTTTTCACATCTTCCTTGGGTAAATCAGCCATGTCATAGAAGTAATTATTTTGAAATGCATGAATAAATGAAGTATCGCTAATGTTATTTAGATACAGACCGTGGTCAAACATTTTCTTTAAATATTCTTCGGTCTTAGGATAATTTTCTTGAGCCAGATAAACATCGGCCCTGAGATAATTAGTATAGAATATCCACGTATTTAAATCTTCTTGTGCATATTCCTTTAATTTCTGGGCGGAATCATTATCTAGTGTTTCGGCGGTTTTGTTTAAAAAGCTATCCAGAGCCAAAAATTCATCTTCGGAGTTTTTTATCATCGCCAATGCAGAATCATAGTCTTTATTATTGATTGCTGAACCCACTCCAGATTGTTCAATTATAGCCCTAAAGAACTTTCCTAGGTAAAAACCTCTAAAAAATTTATCGTTGATATCTAAGTTTTCAAACCTATGTATTTTATTAGTTAAGTCAAATTTTTCTTGTAAATCTACATCCTTAAAGAAAAGAGGAAAACCAACCAGAGAATTTATTGTTAACACATCTCCGTTGTCATTAACTTCAACCCAATAAAGAGGGGTTTTTGTGAGATAATAATCTTCAAAAAGTTTTCTTAATGGTGCTTGTTTAATACCATAATAATTGAATAGGGTTTCAGAAGCTTTTAATCTTTCGAGATATACACTTTTAAGAGAATCCTCGCTTTTTAATTCTATTTTAGACAGGATTGTATTCACTTTTAGAGTGTTGTCTCCGAAACCTCTATCAAACCCGCTTTCAAGTTCATTTACGAAAACATTTTTTTGACTATAAACTCCATCTTCTTTCTTGGTTATGAATCCGCCGAAATAGAACTTGGCTGTGCCATTTTCAAAATCATAGTTATATCGCCACTTATTACCATGGTCCAAGTATGTAAACCACATTAGAGATGCCCCTGTGATAAATAAGAAACATGTGATGATATAGGCCTTAAATGTTAATTCCCTCAACTTTATTTTTACAAAAAGGAGGTATAAAAGGGCTAGGATAGCCCCGACCAATATAGAAATGGCTTCCGGACTTCTATATATGGCAAATGCATAATATTTAACCCTAACAACAAGAGAAAGAAATGCATTTCCCCAAAAGGCAGTGGTGATACTAAGGACCAAGTATACTAAAAGGCTGACCGTTACATTTTCTTTAATATTTTTTGAGAGTTTCATCGAATTTATTAAAACAAAATCTGGCCAAAATAGTCAGTAGAACTTAACAAAAACTGACTAAAAAAACCAATCATCATCTAGCCCAACCGGAACACAAAAAGTCAATTCGTGGTTTATGTGTTTCTTGTTCCTTTACAATACGGGAAACGAGAACAACCATAGAATTTACCTCGGCGACCATCTCTTAATATCATCTTTGAATTACATCTCGGGCATTGAATATTTGTGAGTACTGGCGGAATTTTTGCTACAATAGGTCGATACTGATAAGGATTTTTGCAGTGACTACAAAATCTCCCATGGCCGGTAATTAATGAGCTGTCGACAAAATCCTTCCACTCTCGAACCTCCTTACACTTTGGGCACTCTTTCATGTCCCCATTTTGAAGGCTCTCGACCGTATTATGGATGTTTAAGAGCAAGGGATTGTCTTCCATAGATTCTGTCTTAATAATCCGAGCTATCCTTTCATCCAAAGTGCTAATTGGATTCTCTCCAATATTGAATCTATTAATCCTCAAAAACTTATATCCATAGCTCTCTAGAATTTTCTCTCTATACAAATCCCCGTCAGAGTAGTAATCTCTGTAATTAAATTCATTTACATCATCTCGGTCTTTAAAATGCTCCTTAAAACCATCGTACTCCATGATAATTTTGTGGTCCTTATGCCTCTCGTCTTTATAGAGTAATAGAAAATCAACTCTATAAGCAGGATGGGAATATGTTCTATCAAGTTGTTTTAAATACTTACCAATTTCAAACTGAGGAAGAAATTCTATTCGGTCCTTATTTTCTTGCCAAAACTTTGTTTGATAAAACCAATTCATAACTTCCGGTTCCATTTTAGAATTGACGTCCGTTTCTGCCGTAGAGCGTTCTTTCTTGGCCTCTTCTAGTACATAACTATAATGCCTCAAAGCGTCTCCTATGGAGCCACTGAAGCCATCCAGAGGCTTACTAAGAACCAGATGCATACACTCTTTGGCTCGACTGAAGCCTACATTAAGCCGTTGGGCTTTTATCTGACCGTCTTCCTCGATATCTACACTATTTAAATCTTTAATAAACACGCCCCATAACTTATCAGAGTGTTTGGATGCCACCATGGAGTAGTAAATGATGTCTCGCTCTTCTCCTTGACAAGTATCGAAGGTCATAATCTTGAGATTGAATTTATCAAAGAAGTAATCTCTTTCTGGAAGCTTGGAAATCATTTCCATAAGTAGTTTCTGTTGATTGGTGTGAGGAGTGATAATACCAACTGAAGACTGACTTTCGCTATCCTTTAATTTTTGTAATTCGGCAATTATAAACTCCACCTCTTTCACGTTAGTATTTGGATATAACTCATCTCCCGCCTCAGCCTCTACAAAAGATAATTTAATAACCTCTTCAATCGGTTTTCCTCTTATTTTCATAACCTGCAAAATATCTTGATAAAAGTTTTTGTTAGAATAAGAGATTATTTCTTTATATCCTCGGAAGTGTTTAAGGAGTTGTATATTGTAATTACTAATAAACTCAAAAAATTCTAGAATTGAAGTCTTAATATTAAACTTACCGAGCTTAACAAGCTTAGTAACATCGTCTGAAACATTTTCTCTAAATGAGTGCTCTAGATTGTTTAAATATTCTCTATTTGTATCTGAACGAGCTTGGGCTGATTTGATGTTGCTAAACTGTTTCTTGTCTCCAAGAATTAAAACCTTCTTGGCTCTAAGTAGTGCTGGAAATGCCTGAGCAATACTGACTTGTGAAGCCTCGTCTATAATAACTAGGTCAAAAATACCTGGCTCTAGAGGTATATACTCTGCGTAGTCTCTAATCCCTGCCAAGATACAAGGGAAAGCCTCTTTAAGTTTCATGAATTCATCTTTAGGAAATCGCTGTTTGGTTCTGATTATATTCCTTAAGGCCTCGGCATCTCCTTTATTATGTTCGTAGAAATTTATAAATCTATCGTCCATGTGATAGGTCACTTTTGCCGTAACCAAGTCCTCGATATTCTTTTTTCGAGCAGAATAATTTAACTGCGGTATTTTATTGAAATCATTACCAAGCTTTTGTTTTAAGCCCAAATATCTCAAGGACTTATCGAAATCTAAATCCCCAAGCTCTAAGAGCTTATTTTCAAAGAGTGTTTCAAAACTGTCTATTTTTAACCTAAGTTTCTTAGATGTTTCAGGATACTGGCCTACCAATTGAATAATATATTTTAAGTCTTCTTCAAGGGGTAAAAAGTTTAAAAAACTATCAGCAAATTTCTTATCAGTCAGAAGACTATGGGTTGCTCGTAAAAATTTATCTTGAGAACTTTTTGTGTCAGCTCCCGCCTCTTTACTCCATGTTTGGACAAAGTTAAGAACCTCACAAGCGTTTTTAATCTTTTCTACTTCGTTATGGGGAATACCAATACTGCTCACGAAATCGTGTTTAAAAGCTCCATCCAAAACTTCTATTTGTTTTTTATTAAATAAATATCCGAAAGGCCAGAACCTGAGGTCATCACAAGATTTAATAAATAACTCCAGTTTAGAGACAAAATCATTTCCTATCTTCTCAAATAAATTAAGGCTACCAATCTTATTCGGGAAACTTGTTTTTACTTTAGAAGCACATTCATTTACTCGATTAAGAAAATTAAAGAATTTTTGAAGGTCTGAGAAAGTTCCAAAATTACTAGTCTTTATATTAAGTAGACTAAATAAATAAGTAGCCTCGTCTGAAGAAAGCTTTCCACCAAGGTCTTTTAGAATGGTCCTAAATTCTTCAAGGGCAACACCGGCATGACTATCCTTAATAATTTCTTCCTCGTCAAAAATAAAGCCATTCTTTTGAAGACTGGTTTCTAGGTCAAACAGTTCGTGAATCTCATCAATACTAACATCCCCATAAGCAATGACTTCGGCCTCTAAATCTTCCTTGAGAGAATTTATCGACTTATCTATATTCTGGTCCAGAGCATCTCGGTCCCTATTAATAGCCCTCAGAGACGTCTTGATGCCCTCTATGGCACTCTTAGCGAGTATTTGACCATAAGTATTACCTGTTTTTCCTAAGCGAAGAATTGGATTTTGGAAGTTCTTATCAAATCTAACCTTATTCATCGTCTGAGTAATTTTATCCTCAACGACATCCAGAGCTTCTTTTTTATCCGACAATACCAATACTGACTGATTATTTAAAATTGCGTTAAAGATTATTGCGGTAATAGTATGACTCTTACCAGTGCCTGGCGGACCCTCTACGATTACATACTTACAACCATCTTTTTTAATAGCTGAAAGAATCTGGAGCTGTTCGCTATTCAAAGGTATGGGGCTGGAAAATACTAACCGGTCAGGAGTTTCTGTATTATCCCATTCACTCTCTACTTCTGGATTAAATGGCTCAGGATTTTTATATATAAAATCATTAATCAAAACTTTAAACATTTCCGCCAATGAGCTGTCTTCTTGAGATAACCCTTGAAGAATATCCTCGTAATCATTAACTAGGGCTTCATCTGATTTATCAAAGAGATTTATGTAAAGGCTATTTGAAACTCGGACCATCGGTCCTTTAGCCATACTTGAAATGTTATCAGAGAAGCTTACAGCTTTATCTAGTTCAAAAAAGTCAATCAACTCCCTTAACACACTATCTAAAAACTTAGGTAAGTTTGATTCAAATTGGGCAAGGTAAATAATTCTCTCGGATATAGTTTTTAAACTACCTCGCTTCTCTGTTTGCTTATTATATTCCTGAACAATAAACTCTATGGCTTTTTTATTGATATAAATCTGAGCATCAAAATCAATGTTTAATATATCTTCCTGTCTAGAAACAGAAAACGGAATATAGAAAATCGGATACCTTAGATTGTTGAATGATATGTCTCCAAAATAGAGATAGAACTCCTGCTTATCTAAAATATTTTTGTTGCGGTCCATCTCAAATACTTCGGCGTAAAGGTCGGCAACTTGAAGGCTTTCAAAAAACTCTGTAATACTGCTTTTTACCTCTGATACTGGGAATAATGACTTAATTTCCTTAATAAGATTTATCTTATTTTTTGCTATGAACAAATTTAAGGACTCGGAAATTTTATTTTCTAAAAGCTTAAGAAGAATAGAGGTAAGTTCCTCCTCAATAAGATAAATATTATCCTCATCTCCTAGGTTCAGGCTTTGTAGTGGTTTTTCTATATGTTCTACAAAAGGACCCACTAATTCACTTCGGATTAGACTAGAAGCGGTTTCGATGCAGTTGGTTAAAGCTAAGTCGTATTCTTTAACGTGAAGTGTTCCTTCTTTTTCTATCCCCGAAGATATACCTTCAATAATAATGTCGAGTTTAGCTTGGTTAATTTTTTTAACTTGTAACTGAATCAGCTCAACTAAATTTTTAGGAAGATTCGTTTTATACACACCCTTTCCAATTCTAATAGAGTTATCTTTGTTAAAGCTATGATTGATTAAACCAAAAACTTGTTTACTAAAAGATGGGTATTTTTGGAGATTTAAACCGACTAATAAGTTGTCGCTATTACGAAGTTTGATATTCCTCTTTGGGAATTTTCTCTTATGGAAATCTGTCTCTAGAAAATCCATAAAGTATTTGACCACTTCTTTAACAAAAAGAAGGTCTTTATTTTGAGTTGTTTCTGGCATTTACTATGTAAAATAACAGAATCTGACCAAAATAGCCAGATTCTATTTTATCTAAAAAGGCGAGCTTATTTATGATGCCACCAGACCTCGAACTTTGTTACGATAATAAGTATTAGGGAGACGATTACCATAAAGCCTCCTATCGTCATCATTGTTGTATCATCACTGGAACTAGCACTACCAAAAAGGATAATACCTACAAAAAATGCAAGAAATGAGTAGAGATATTGTTTTTTATATCTTTTGCTCGTTAATTCTATTGTTTGCACTGGACCACTGGAAGTTTTTTCGGAAAGATTATTCTTGCAGTGTTTACAAAAAATAGCTTCTTCCTGTATCTCTTCCGCACAAAATGGACATTTTTTCATAGGGTTAGAATTTAGATAACTTTACAGTTTTTCACTGCATCTTTTTCCCATCAAACAATATACTTATTACGGTCCCATCTTTCCCGTCTCTATAATCAAGTTGAACTTCCCATTGACTTCGTATCATGGCACCAAAACTATTTTGACTATCTACATAACCGTTTACAGCCCAAACATCTTTTTCATTTGAAAGTTCATATGCCATTACATCAACAAATTTTGCCGTTGATGGGGATTTCAAAATACCTTTTATAACTTCTTTAGCAAATACCGTAGAAATTATTTCTCTGTTCTTAGTTACTTGTTCATTACTATTCGGAACGGATGATGATGGCATTATGGCATTGACTATCATACCTACAACAAGGAGCCCAAGAATTACAGATGAAATAGGGTGTCTTTCAAACCAGCTTCGTAAATCGCTTTGACAGTTGGGGCATTTCTTAGCTCCAGTCGGAATATCCGTCTGACATTGGGGACATTTTTTCATAAATACACCTCTTTTCTATAATGATTAAATAATCTATTAAACATAAAACCCGCCACGGTGCCTTTCGGCATACAAGCCTTTCGACTTGCAACGTTCAGCACGCCCATGACGGGGTCAATATGCTGAACGATTTGATGCCATGCCCTTAGAAAACTATGGGTTTAGGTAATCTAATTGTATAAATATATACTAGTTCATTAGGGGCATTTATTCAAGCTATCCTATTTGTTAAATTAGATTAACTTTGGTAAAAGTAGTCTATGGACACTAAACCTAAAAACGATAAAGAAAGAGTTGATAAAACACTTGAGTTATTAGACAAGAGTAGAGTTAAATTGCTTGGTGAAAAATTGAGTGAGGGATATTTTGAAATTGACGACTTAATCAGACTGAGGAAATATCTTGAATATGCAAAAAGAGGTATTGCTGTTTTTGATGATGTTGGGTTTAATAAATTAAAGCAAGAATTTGATATGGGTTTAATTAATCTTCTGAATTCACTGGTTGGCAATTTTGGCTCTGTTGGGAACGAACGATATGAGCTAGAACAAAATAAGAAAGATGCAGATAAAGAAGTAAAAGGATTGTTCCATGATTTTCAAAGTAGATGTAAGATTTTTTTGAACGTCATTCAGCAGAATTCAGATGTTAATAATTCTACATCATCAAACTATATAAATCCCTTAGTCCAACCCCTAATTTCCCTAACTTGTTTTGAAGAACAAGGAAAAGGTTGGCTTAAATTCGGGAATGAAAAACCAATAGAACTTGGGTCATCTAATAACCAGCCTTATAAACTAATTAAATATCTCGTTCAGAATTTAAATGTACTTGTGGGGATTGGGGCAGTTTATGAGGCGATGACTGATGGCAAAAGTAAAAAACATTATACACCTCTCAATAAATCTGAAATGCTTCGCCTAATCCAGATTACTTTTAAAGACCTGCAAAAGGGCAGTAAAGTCAACCGTCTTAAGTTGACCCTAGATAACAAATGGTCTCCCAATAATGTTAGATTGATTTTGAAATAGTTTAGAGGAAGCCAGAGGAAAACCAGAGGAAATTTAAAACTTGCTTAATTAAAATACCAACAAAAATTGTCGGTATTTTTTGTTTTATGTTCTTTTTTTTTCCTCTAAGTAAGTCATCGGTCAGAGGAAAGCATATTGTTAAATCATAGTAAGAAGATGATTAAATGACAGTTTTTTAAATACTTATAGAAACCAACCTTTAACGGCAATGTTGTAAAACTGGCCTGTGGCCATGTAAGGCTCAAATGAGTCCATGGAGCGTTCCACTCAGATGAGGTGTAAATGCGAAAGCTGGGAAAATGGTTTGACCGCTTCCACCCAGCCATCTGATTTGCATCGCATTTTATAACTGATACCTATAAGTCATACTTTCTCTATTTTAATTCCCAAGTAATCAAAGGGAAAAGCGGAGCTAATGAATTTGTAAAAAAATGATTTCAGAAGAAGCATTAGAACAATTTAAAATTATCTGGAGGCAAGAGTTTGGAGAAGACCTATCAGATGATGTAGCACTCATAGAAGCTTTGAATCTTTTAACTTTGTTTGACCATATTTATAAGCCAATAAAAAAAGAATGGTTGAAAGAGGAAGACAAAAATAAATTCACAGGTTTACCCGCACCCTGAGAACTTATTTTGATTACTATGATTAAATAACTAAGCAAATTTTTCTTTGTACTTCTAAGTTATTTTTGATAAGGTGGGGGTACATATTAAGGGGCTAAACTCTAATGACTATCACTAAAAAAGTAATGAACGGTACTATATACTTTCTCTATAATCGTAAATCAACCATTGATGAACGGCAGTTATTAAGTCTGGAGTCTCAGGAAGAAGCAATGAAAGACATTGCTCAACGAGAAAATCTTTCTATTGGGGACACATTTAAAGAATCTCGGTCCGCGAAAGAGCCTAACAAGCGTCCTGTATTTAACGAGATGATAAGTCGAATTAAGGCTGGCGAGGCTAATGGTATCTTGTGTTGGGAATTATCACGCTTGGCCCGTAATCCCGATGAAGCAGGTCTTATTATAGGCATGCTTCAAAGAGGTGAGATTAAACACATAAAAACATTTAATAAGGATTATCTCTCAAATGATAATTCCGTTATTTCATTTGTAGAGTTTGGTATTGCAAACCAATTTAGCCGAGACCTCAGTAAGAATGTGAAGCGTGGCACTGATAAGAAAGTTAAACTTGGCTGGCGACCCAACTTAGCACCTCTAGGTTATCTCAACAGTAAAACCAAAGCTAAGGGTGAGCAAGATATTTATAATGACCCCATTAGATTTGAAATGGTAAAGAAGGTTTTTAGAACAATGCTCACTGGCAATTATACAACACCGAAACTTCTTGATTATGTTAATGATGAGCTATGTCTACGTTTGTCAGCCACCAAAAAAAGGCCTGAGAGAAAATTAAGGATTGGCCATCTATATAGAATTTTAACCAATTCATTTTACTACGGTTGGTATGCATGGCCTGTAGGCAGTGATAATTGGGTTAAGGGTAATCAAGAGGCTATGATTACAGAAGCAGAGTTCGACAGGGTCCAGTTTCTGCTTGGCAGAAAAGGTAGGCCTAGGCCCAAGAGTCATAAGTTTGCTTTTACTGGTATCATGAAATGCCCTTGTGGAGCTAGTATAACTGCCGAGGAAAAGTTTAAAAAGCAAAAGAATGGCAACTCTCATCACTACATCTATTATCGTTGTACCAGAAAAGTTAATCCTAATTGTATTGAGAAAGCTATTGAGATTAAGGACCTAAATACACAAATTGATGACATACTTCAAAAGCTAACCATATCGGAACGATTCCAGAAGTGGGCCTTACACTATCTACACCAAACCAGAAAGACTGAAGCAATTACAAGAGAGCAGTCTATTAGTGCTAAAAACCGTGAATATGAGCGAACCACTACTCAATTAGATAACCTAGTGCTTAAATATACTTCGCCAGATAACGAAAATGGAAGGATTCTTAGTGATGAAGAATATGTGCCTTTACGTTCTAGGCTATTGAAAATTAAGGATGGCCTAGCTATTGAATTAGCAACCCAAGACAAGCAAATCGGAGAATGGGTTGAATTATCTGAACGAACGTTTAATTTCGCCCGCTACGGAAAGACTTGGTTTAGTGAAGGTAGTTTGGAAACCAAGAGAGCCGTCTTTTCTTGCTTAGGTTCGGACTTCCTGCTTAAAGACCAGAAAGTGGCTATTACTATGAGAAAACCGTTTAGTTTTATCTTTGAAGGGCTTTCAAATGTTGAAACTGAATTAGAAAGGTTAGAACCTCTTAAAAATGAGATGAATACTAGGGATATTGAAGTTTTTGCTCAACAATTTCCCCTATTGAGCGGGATACGGGAGTCGAACCCGTCTCTGGATATGTTCGGTTAAGAAGTTGTCACATTAGATTGAAATTTTTAAGGCAGCGTGTATAGTATGGCGGGGGTGGTCAAATGAAAGTTCTTTCAAAAATAAGTAATAAGGCTCCTTATCACTGGAAATTAAATTATTCAGGAAAGCACAACAAAGCAACTGTGATACTTGGGGCGGGAGCATCTAAGATTCTTGGATTTCCAACTCAACTGAATTTATGGAGATATCTTCGGTCGCATTCCACTAAGCACGGAAGGAGTCATCTCGATTACATAAGGAAGTATTACGGAGATGATATCGAGAAATCTTTTACCCATATCATGCTTAGTGCAAAAGATTCTGCTCCAGAAGATTATCTTGAAAGCCCTCTAGTTCATCTAAAATCAGTGATCAGCGATGCCTTCAAAAGACATCGTTTAGATCGAAAAGGCGTTAGGATTTATCGAGAGTTTATCCAGGGGTTAATAGAGCTTTTTCCGGGGGTTGAGTTTATCTCATTGAATTGGGATAATGCCCTTGAACAAATACTCGAATCTTTGGGACAAAAGGTGAATTATCACTTTTTGTTTGATAAGTCGTTTCAAAGTGAATTCTCTCTCGTGGACAACGGCGTCTCGGTCTTGAAAATTCACGGTTCAGTTAATTGGCACTTTTGTCACCATTGTAAGCGTTTGATATGTGACAATTCTGTGCCTATATCTGAATATTTAGTGCAAGTTAAAGTTCACAAAGAGTCGGAAAAACAATCTTATATACTACTAGATTCTGTAATAGATTCTGCAAAAAACAGACTGCCAAAAACATTTGGTGATGATCCTATAGAAATTGGCTTAACTAGTTTCCACAGATGTCCGGTCTGTAAACAGCCGGCTCTAGAATGCATTCTTACTCCACCTTCTCATCTCAAGCCTGCTGGGTTTGACTATCTCGATTCTATCAAGAGAGCTTGTTTTCAGTGTTTGTCGTCTTCAGGAACATTGATTTTAGTTGGATGCGGGTGGCGTGAAGTAGATTACGATCTTTCTCATCTAATTCATACCGCAGCGCTCGGTTCAGGATGGATAAAACTGTATATTGTTAATGATTTAAAAACCGCCAAGCGCAATCTAAAGTTTTTCAAAAGAACAACGGGTCCCCGACTTGAATGTACAGCCATCCATCTCGGGTATCTTAACCAAAGCACTTTACACGAATTGCGTCATGCTTTGTCAGTGCGCTAATCTAAAGAGCAGGTTCCACTATGTCGTCACATGTGGTTAATTCCTGCTCTTTTTCTATGAGCGGAATACGAGAATCGAACTCGTGCCTGAACCTTGGAAGGGTCCCGTACTACCATTATACGAATTCCGCCTTAATTTTATCTGTCGGCCAGGTAGTGAAAGTTCAAGATACAATTCGCAAAGCGAATTGTTAAGCTGAAAGCAACTTGAACTTCTACTACCTGGTCGGGCTGCCGGGATTTGAACCCGGACTAAAACGTCCCAAACGTCTCGTGCTACCGTTACACTACAGCCCGTGTGTCCTCGGAGGGAATCGAACCCCCATCAAGACCTTAGAAGAGTCCTGCTTTATCCGTTAAGCTACGAGGACAAACTTCTATTGATTCTACGTTAAAAAACACAAAACGTAAAGAAACTGAAAGCCATTGTAAACATCTTTAGAAGATGTAGAATAACATTATTATGAAGAAATTACTCATATCTTTACTGGCGGTTATAGCAGTAATCATTGGTGCGTGGTGGTTTATGAGTCGTTCTGCCAATGCCCCGATTGTTACCGCTTCGCCGACATCAAGCGCCAGTCCGATTCCGTCTATTAGCGGTCAGGGTTCCATTATTCTTTCATCACCAAAAGATGGTGATCGGGTTGATTCGCCGATATTGGTGACAGGTCAAGCCCGGGCATTTGAGAATCAATTCATGGTTCAAATGCAAGATGGGTCGGGTAATGTTGTCTATCAGACCGGAGTCATGAGTGATGGCGGTGGTAATGGTGAATGGGGTAATTATAAAATATATATACCGGTGCCGGTTGGGACGGGTCAGAATTTTAAAGTAGAAGCATTAGAATATTCGGCAAAAGGGGATGGTACGTTAGCCGGTTATGGTTCGGCTGACGTGGAATTAAAAAGTACAGAGACCAGTACATTGAATGTTGCTTTTGTTGTTAGTACGGATTGTGTTACGACGAAGATGTTTCCTCGGGCAATAATAAAGACACAATCAGTTGGCTTGGTGAGTTTACTAGAGCTATTAAAAGGTCCTACTTCCTCCGAAAAAGCTCTTGGTGCAATTGCGGTAATACCCGAAGAAACAAAACTTAATTCTTTGCGTTTGTCGGGCACGACCGCGTATGTCGATTTTAACTATGGACTGGATGCCGGTGTCGGCGGTTCCTGCCGAGTCCAAGCTATTCGCGCTGAAATAGAGAATACATTAAAACAATTCCCCACCATTAAAGATGTTGTTATTTCCATCAACGGTCGAACCGAAGACATCTTACAGCCGTAAGAAATAGTAAAAAGCCCTAGATTTTCTCTCTCAAATCTGATATAATTCGGAGGACTTGCAGTACATAGTTTATATTGTGGGGGATATGGTGAAGCGGTTTATCACAGCTCTCTGTGGCAGAGCGATCACGAGTTCGAATCTCGTTATCCCCCCAGAAAAACAAAAATCCCTTAAACGGGGATTTTTGTTAAGTTAAAAAGATTGAAAAGTTAAGGGAAATCGGCTATAATCAGGGTCACAGACACGGAAACAAGAAGGCAACTTCATACGTATACCCTATGACTACCAAAGACCAATTTAATGCTCAAGCCGAAAAGTTCCAAAAAGGGGATATACATTCGGCGGAAAAGATATTTGACCACTTTTCTAAACCTATTTACGCCTTTTTTATGGCGCGGATTCGGCACAAAGAGACGGCCCAGGATTTGACCCAAGAGGTTTTTTTAAAAGTCATTAAAAATATTGACCAGTTTGATAGAGAGAGCGGAGATTTTACGGCTTGGATTTGGCAAATTGCCCGTAATTCAGCCATTGATTATTTCCGCCTCAAGAAACCGTCACATCTGGCTGATTTACCTGATGAGGGTGTTAATATTGTAGAAGAACACGCAAAGTCGGATGAAAGCGCCAAGGTCCGAGAAATTATGGACATTATTGAAAGTTTTTCAGTAGAAGAAAGAGAGCTATTTGAACTTCACTTTGTCGCGGATATGTCTTACACGGATCTTGCCAGAGCGACAGGTAAGACCGAATCGGCTTTACGGGTGGCGATTTATCGTCTCCGTAAAAAACTTATTCCCCATTTAAATAAATGATTAATTTTATTAAAGAACAATTAGCAATCCGACGGCTCAAGAAAGAGCTTCGTCAGTATGCCCAACCCGACCGGGTGTTCTTGAAATCGGCTAGATTAAGATTTATAACTCTAGCTAAACAAAAATCAGGCGTAAGCGCTGGGGTCGGACATTATCGTTCATGGAAGTATGCTACGGTTGCCATTGTAGTTGTTCTATCAATAACTGGTGGTGTGGCTGGTCTTGCCGATGCTAATAATATTTCAGCGACTAATCCACTCTATAATTTCAAACGGGTAAGCGAGCAGGTCCGAATGGGTTTGAGTTCGCCAACCAAACAAGTGAAACTTCATAAGGTTTTTGCCAATAGGCGTTTAGAGGAAGTTGTTGAATTGACTAAAGAAAATCAACTCAAAAAAGAAAACGCAGAGGACGTTGTCCCAACGATAACCGTTTTGGAAGAAGTGGCTTCAGTTTCAATTAAAACTAAAACATCCCGTTCATCAAAAAAAGATAATAAAAATAAAATTGATAGATTAAATTCTGATTTTGAAAAAGAAGCTGAAAAAACAATTGATCAAGCGGAAGTTATCAAGGTATCCTCAGAAGAACGCCTTAAGATATGTACTGAAATTGTGGAATCACTTCTTCAGGGTCCAGCTTCATCATCGGCTCGTCTCGCTAACCGTATTGAATCTCGGTGCCAAAAGATACATAAAGAGTAATAACTTGTGATTTATTGATGTTTCCCGTATAATCATGGGCGTTATTACAGTATCTTTATGGCTAATCATCCTTTAATTTCATATGTGGAAGAAGCCCGCTGGCGTGGGATGTCTAATCGTCAAATTATTGAGGCGTTAACTTCAGCCGGGTGGAAAGTTTATGATCTAACCAATATTTTCTTGGACCATATTGAAATTTTTCAGGAACCGATTACCCCCGAATCGGCTGAAAATATTGTGACTGTTCGCAATATTTCAAAGATTTATAATAAAACTATCAAGGCCTTGGATAACGTCAGCTTGGAGGTAAAGCGGGGGAACGTGACGGCGTTGCTTGGACCGAACGGCGCCGGTAAAACTACCCTTGTTCGCATCCTGGCGACTCTTTTAACTCCGGAACATGGTTCGGCCCGTGTCGCGGGGTTTGACGTTATTCGCAATGCTCAAGAACTTCGTTCGGTGATTGGTCTGGCTGGTCAATATGCCGCCGTGGATGAGGCCTTAACCGGTCGGGAAAATCTTGAACTAGTAGGCCGGTTATATCATTTATCTCCGTCTTTAGCTCGTCAACGCGCCCAAGAACTTCTTCACCAATTTAATCTTGATGACGCCGGCGACCGAACCCTAAAGACATACTCCGGCGGAATGCGTCGGCGGTTGGACTTAGCCGCAAGTTTAGTTATTCGTCCCCAGATTTTATTTTTGGACGAACCAACGACCGGTCTGGACCCTCGGGGTCGGTTCGCGTTGTGGCATGTTATTCGGGAACTGGTCAAAGACGGCACGACCGTTCTTTTAACCACTCAATATATGGAGGAAGCCGACCAATTGGCTCATAAAATTTTTGTCATGGACCACGGCCGGATAATCGCTCAAGGCACAGCCGATGAACTTAAAAAACAAGTTGGCGGAGATGTCCTTGAACTTCATATTGCCAATCACGAATTTATTAATGAAGCGATTAATTTACTTGCCCCGTTTGGAAGCGAGACCCCGCGGGTCAACGAAGATACTAATATAATTACCATGGCCGTAACCGAAGGCGCTTCAATATTAGCCGACGTTGTCAGAGAATTGGATGCTTCGGATATTAAAATCAATGACATTGTTCTGCGCCGGCCGAGTTTGGATGACGTATTTTTGACTTTGACGGGACACACGGCAGAATAAATTCTATATGAATTACACTTTTTCCGATATTCAAGTTATGACCAAACGCAATTTGGTTAAATTTGTTCGGGTGCCACAACTTATTGTTTTTTCAACTATTCAGCCCGTGATGATGCTGTTGTTATTTACTTATGTCTTTGGCGGGGCGATTAAAACCGGAGTTGATAATTATATCAATTACCTCTTGCCGGGTATTTTAGTGCAGACCGTACTGTTCGGCGCCATGATGACGGGGATCGGCTTAGTTGATGATTTATCACGCGGGATGATTGATCGTTTCCGTTCATTGCCGATGGCTCGTTCCGCCGTGCTTGCCGGCCGGACGATTACTGACTTGATTCGCAATTTATTCACCGTGGGTTTAATGACTGTCGTGGGATTGTTTCTTGGTTTTCGCATTGACCATGGTTTCTTTAATTTTCTCGCGGCCGTGGCGTTGATTGCCTTGTTTGGGTTTGCGTTTTCGTGGGTTTCGGCGGCTATTGGTTTGGCGGTTAAGACCCCGGAAACCGCGCAAGTGGCCGGTTTTATCTGGGTTTTTCCTCTGGCCTTTGGCAGTTCTATTTTTGTGCCGGTGGAAAGCATGTCTTCGGTTATCCGAGCTTTTGCCGAGCATAATCCTATTACTTATACCGTAAATACCGTTCGAGCTTTGACGCTCGGTCTGCCGGTAGGCAATGATGTCTGGTTTTCATTGGCGTGGATTTTTGGTATCATGATTGTATTCGTCCCGCTCGCCATAAATCGTTATCGCGCAATATCTTAATCATGACTCGCCAAACCGCCAAACCATTTCTCACTGGATTGACCGTAATTTTTCTAGGAACATTTGTCGTTACGTTTTTTAATCTTTATGACACTTTTCCGTATATTGATAAACTTTTTCATGTAATCGGCGGGTTTATCGTCGCTTGGTTTTTTAGTGTTTTATGGGGAGATAATTTAAAAGGATTAAATAAATTTCAGCGAGTGATTGTATTTATGGCGATGGCTAGTTTTGTGGGTGTCTTTTGGGAAATTATGGAATATTCAACATCATTTTCTTTTTTTGATGACCAACAACTTATTCGCCACTATCTTTATGGCGGCAATATGGGCGATACTCTCGGTGACTTGATGGCTGATATTTTTGGTGCCGTCATTCTTGGATTTTTGAAACGATAATCTTTATGGTGGATAGCTTATTTGATTAAAAATGGTATTGTTATGACATGAGCATTCATACTCCTCTATCAGTCAGCCAGCTTCGGGAAAGACGTCGTCCCGTCCGTAATGTAAATATTGAACACCGAGAAAAACTCTCGGTTCTTGAGCGGTTTGCTTTAACTGTTACTGAAACTATTGGGACAATGGGTTTTTTTCTGATTTTATTATTATGGACTCTGTGCTGGATAGGGTGGAATATTATCGGACCAGTTGAGATGCGGTTTGATCCCTATCCCGCCTTTGTGCTCTGGTTGTTTATTTCTAACATGATTCAGCTTATGCTTCTGCCTTTAATTTTAGTGGGTCAAAACCTTCAAAATAAACACGCCCAAGCTCGCGCCCAGGCCGATTTTGAATTAAATGTTCAGGCCGAAGAGGAAATTGAAACGATTCTCCAGCATTTAGAAAATCAAAACGATCTTATTTCTAAAATTTCCAACACTCTTGAAGATAAAAAGAATTGAAAAATTACAAAACAAAAAACGGTCCTAATCGGCCGTTTTTTGTTTGGCGACAGTATTGAGTATTTTTTTGACCCGCTCCAAACTTTCCGTATCGTGGATTGAAAGGGGAGTGACATCTGGATTCCTCTTTTTTAATTTTGTAATAATTTTTTTAAGTTCGGCCGGTTCAATCATGTCGGACTTAGATATGAAAAGATATTCTTTTTTCTTGAGCAAGGTCGGATTGTAAGCGCCAAGTTCTTTACGGATGATATCGTAATCGGCGACTGGGTCGGTTGATTCGGCGGACAAGAGATGAAAAAGGGTATTAGTGCGTTCAACATGGCGCAGAAATTTTACACCCAGACCTTTACCGCCGGAAGCGCCCTCAATAATTCCCGGCACATCCGCCAAAATCAAATCATAGTATACACCTAAATGCGGTTCCAGAGTGGTAAAGGCATAGTTAGCAACTTTGCTCTTAGCACGAGTGAGTTCATTTAGGAGCGATGACTTACCAGCGTTAGGTAAGCCAATTAAGCCGACGTCAGCAATAAGTTTTAATTCCAGTCGGATGGTGTATTTTTCCCCGGCTTCGCCCTTTTGAAATTCTTTGGGACTGGTATTGGTTGAAGAACGAAAATGATAATTACCTTTTCCGCCTCGTCCGCCTTGGGCGACCATAAATCTCTCGCCGATTTTAGTGATTTCTTTATCTACTTTTGTGTCCAGATTATGAACCACTGTGCCAACTGGGACTTGAATGGTTAAATCGTCTCCGGTTTTACCGTCATTAAATTGTCGTCCGCCAACTCCACCGTTTTCGGCTTTAAAAACCTTGCTATGACGGAGACGCAACAAAGCCCCAAGGTCGGCCACTCCTTCAACAAATACCTGGCCACCAGTGCCACCAGTCGCGCCCGTTGGCCCAAGGGACATCATGTTCTTATTAAAAGAAACCGTTCCGTCTCCACCATCTCCGGCGACCACCCTGATTGTAATGTCATCAATTAGCATATGGGTCATATTTTAGCATTGTTTTAACCATCTTACTAACTATCGGCATATTCTTATTAAGAAGTTATCTGAAATTATTTATGCTCTTATTCGCGCGAATAGGCGAATAAGAGCATAACTTGGGTGGAATATAAATTCTAAACAAAAACGCACCCTGTAAAAGCGATGCGTCGTGTTATACTAATTCAATGAGCGAGTTTGAAATACAATATAAAAAACTCAATAAGGCCCAAAAAGAAGCGGTGGATACGATTGAGGGGCCGGTAATGGTCATCGCCGGCCCCGGAACGGGGAAGACCCGGATTTTGACCTTGCGAATCGCCAATATTTTATTAAAAACCGATACCCCGCCGGGCGGAATTTTGGCGTTGACTTTTACCGAAGCCGGAGCGAAAGAAATGAAACGGCGTCTGCGAGGAATTATCGGGCCTCAAGCCAATGATATCCGGATTCATACCTACCATGGATTCGCGAATTCAATCATCAATGAGTTTGACGACCACTTTCCGCATCTTTCACGAACTAAACAAATCACCGAGGTTGAAGCCGAAATGTTGGTTCGTGATATTTTAAAAGAAAGACGATTCGCAAAATTACGGCCTTTTGGTGAGCCGGATTTTTATGTGGACAAAATTATCAGCACGATTAGCGACGCTAAAAAAGAGGCCTGGACGCCGGAAATGGTGCGCGCGTTTGCGACTGACGAAATTAAACGGACAGAGGATGACGAGGAATCAATATCTTCCCGCGGTCCCACCAAAGGCAAACTTAAAGCCGACGCCTTAAAACGAATTGAAAAATGTGAGCGAACAATATTGTTTGCCGATGTTTATGAGGCCTACGAAAAATTAAAAAAAGTTCAGCGAAAGATGGATTATGACGATTTAATCATTGAACTTCTGCTTGCTCTCCGCGCTGACGAACTTTTGTTGAGAATGCTTCAGGAGCGGTTTCTATATATTCTCATTGATGAACACCAAGACACCAATGATTCTCAAAACGTGTTAATTCGCACAATTGCCAATTTTTTTGAAACACCGAATTTATTCGTGGTTGGTGATGAGAAGCAAGCCATTTATCGATTCCAGGGCGCGTCGGTTGAAAATTTTCTCCAGTTTCAAAATATCTGGAAATCAATGCGGGTGATTCCGCTTGAAACCAATTACCGCTCTCACCAAAATATTTTGGATGCGAGTTTTTCAATGATTGAAAATAATTATGCCGATGGCGAGCATGCCAATCTTCGGATCCAACTTCACTCTGAAGCAGATGAAATACCGCGACCGATTGATATAGTTATGGCGGGAAATACCGTAGCCGGTGACGAGTATCTGATTAATGAAGCGCAAAATATTCTAAATAATCATCCGACAAAAACAATCACTATTATCACAAGAAGAAATCGTGAAGTTGAGCATTTATTGAGAATTTGTGAACGTCATAATATCCCGGCATCCGCCGAACGCGGGATTGATATATTTTCTCATCCTCTCGGCGTCCTCTTTTTTGCTCTTATTGAATTTCTTGCTGATCCAGGCGCTATTGAAGCGCTGGCTAAAACAATTGCCGGTGGATTATGGAGTATTGATTTTGAAAACCAAGCCCGATTGATTAGGTCTGTCCGTAGTGGAAAAATTAGCGAGATTGATAAAGAAATTTCCGCAATTGCAAGATTAAAAAAAGAAGTTACCCATACCGGAGCGATCACCTATCTCACATTGGCCGGAGAATTGAGTGGTATTAATAATCTTGCCTCCCGAGATCCGCTTTCAGCCGAAGTATGGCGGGCAATAATATTACTTGCTTCAGAATTAGCCGGTCGGGGTAGTACTGACGACCCGATGAAGTTAATTAGTGACCTACTTGCTTATCGTGATTCCGCCGAAAGTAAGAGTATTAAAATCAGTACCGGCGCCTCCGATGCCCGAGTTAGAATTATGACCGCTCATGGCTCAAAGGGGTTAGAGTTTGATTATGTCTTTGTGCCGTATGTCACGGAAGAGTCCTGGATTACTCGCGGTCGAGGGACATATTTTATTCTACCAAGAGAAAAAGAAGAAGGAGATGAAATTCGGGATATCAGGAGATTGTTCTATGTTGCTTTAACTCGGGCCCGAAGTCACGTTTGCCTTATTTCACCGTTAGAAGAAAGTCCTGAACGGCCATTATCGCCATCACGTTTCTTAGATGAACTGGACCCACAATATGTTTCTAAGATTGATTTACCGCCAAAGGCCCTGGTTGATACGGATTCACAATCTATAGAAGATATTGATTTAAATCGGGTAGCGGAAATGATTGAATACGCCAAACGCTCATTGAAAGAAAAAGGACTTTCAGTTACCGCTCTTAATCATTTTTGTGAATGTCCCAATAAGTTTTTGTTTAAAAGTATTTTGAAACTTCCCGAACCGCCATCAGCTAACGCGGAAAAAGGAAATGCCATGCACGAGGCCATGGCCCGTCTTTGGCACTTATCCGACAAAAGTGAATCGGCAATTTCAAATTCAATTGAGAAGACCGTTCGTGAATATTTTGAAAATTCATTATTGCCTGTTTTTGAAAAAGAACCCGCGGTTGAAGAACTTGTTTCCGACGCGCCAATAGTGGCGACCGCCTTGAGAACTCATGTTAATCAAGTCGGTACAATTGCTACCGAGACATGGGCGGAGCAATTACTGGAAGTAAATTACAAGAAAGAAGTTATTACATTAAACTTGCATGGAAAATTAGACGCTGTATTGGATACTAAATCCGTTGTTTTTGTTTTTGATTATAAGACCCGCGAGGCCTTAAGTATCAATGCGATTAAGGGTGAAACAAAGAATAGTAATCGTGATTATTTCCGTCAGCTGGTATTTTATAAAATATTGCTTAATAAAAATCAAAAATATAAAAATAAAACGATTGAACCCGCCCTTGTTTTTATAAAACCCGATTCCAAGGGCCGTTGTCCGATTATTTCTTTGCCCGTAGAATCAATGGATATTGAACAGGTCAAACAAGAAATCCAAAATCTGGTTGAAAGTATCTGGTCCGGTAAATTCCTTACCACTATTTGCGACAATAAAAGTTGCGAGTATTGCGCCTTACGCAAGACAATGTTATAAATAGGGACGGGTATGACTTATGCACAGGTTTTTCTTGTGACATGAGTTTTATTTTTTTATAACTAATTCAGGGAGGTGCGCCGGATGGGAAAAGAAAGTTTTCGTTCTTTGAGGTTTCATCTCAGAATGTGGCGAGTAGTTCAGAAAAAAAATCGGGAGATTCGTAAGCGAGACGAAATCATCAGAGATCTTCGTCGTCGGATTTTTTTCTCGGAGTATAAGGACGCTGTTGTTGAAGAAATTGAAGCAAAAGGTGTCTTGCCTCATGGTCGGACACGAAGAGCGGGTCTTTAGGGCCCGCTCTCTTTAATTAAAAAGCGGTCGCCGGAGGGCGACCGCAGGATGAAACTCTCGTTTACCCGCCTCCGGAGGGCCTCATCCTGCGGTCGGATGAGCGAGGTAGTTCAAAAACGGTACGAAATTGCAATCTCTGGGTTTGAGTGGAATTTCCGCCCGTCGTTGACGGAGGTAAGTGGCTTTGACATCGTAATACCCGGCGTTACTACCACTTTTTCGTTGAGCTTGAAGCTCAGACCGACGAACCCTTGTCCAAGTAATGCTCGGTCATATCCAAAGCATCCGGAATCCACCTTGAACCAGTAGTTTACCAGAAGACCGACGTGAGAGTGGAGCTCACTTGAACTCCGGATCCCTGACACCACCATCAATCCCTGGCGAGGTCCACCTTTGTGGACAGGGAAGTAAACTTCCCCCCGCAAAAAAGGCGCGAGATTGACCTTGCGGTTGATTTGCAAGTTTCGGCTCGTTTCACCATTGATATTCATCACGTCGGTGATAACGAGAACGAAATAGTTGACGTCGGCGGTGTAATTCAATTCGCCGATTTTTCCGGATTTTCCGACAGTGATGTCAACTTCTTTGTCAAAGTCCTTTTGCCCGTTGAGTGCGGTGGAAAACCAAAGGTCTCCGTAAAAACCGTTCTCCCAGGACAAGAAGAAGTCTGACTGGGGCACGAAGCCGTTGTAAAACGGGTCCCCGTTTGCCCCGAGGTAGATCTGTCTGGCCTTGGAGGTGAATGTGACTTCTTGAGCCTGAACCATTCCAGCCCCGAAAAGCAGGAACGCGATAACAGTGACAGCGGTTCTATTCATTGGTATCTCCTGTGGTTGTAAAAGAAAAGACCTATTTAAGCCCTATTCTTTAATTATAGCAAAAATTAGGTATTTTGTCAATTTCCGTAAAGTTGTGTTTTTTGGTATTATTTTAGAGTAGCTTTTACTAGAATCTAATGGCTATTTGCTAATTACTATCTCAATGACGAGTCAAGAGATACGGGAAAAATTTATAAAGTTTTTTGAAGAAAGAGGGCACACAGTTGTGCCGTCTTCGTCGTTGCTGCCGACTGATTCTTCGGTGCTTCTTACTACTGCCGGAATGCAACAGTTCAAGAGATATTTTACTGGCGAGCTTGACCCTATGAAAGATTTTGGGAGTAAGAATGTCACGTCAATTCAAAAAGCATTTAGAACATCGGATATAGATGAAGTTGGTGACGAGACACATCTGACTTTTTTTGAAATGCTTGGTCATTTTTCTTTTGGCGATTATTTTAAAAAAGAGACAATAAATTGGACTTATGAAATATTGACCGAAATATTTAAAATTCCTGTCGATAGAATATCGGCAACTGTTTTTGAAGGCGATGATATTATTCCTTTTGACGAAGAATCATTTGAAGCATGGTCTAAACTATTACCACCTACACAAGTGAAAAAAGGCATTCGTACTGACAATGTTTGGGGACCAACAGGCGCTGAAGGTCCTTGTGGCGCTTGCAATGAAGTTTATGTAGATGATGTTGAAGTTGCAACTTTAGTTTTTATGGAATACTACTGTCATTTAGATAAAAAACTAACAAAACTTACACAAAAAGGAGTTGATGTTGGTTGGGGTTTTGAAAGAATAGTAACAAAGATTCAATATAAGAATAATATTTTTGAGACGGATTTATTTGAACCGTTAATTAAAATATTACCGGAGAATATTGATATTCGTGTTCAACGAATAATGGCTGACCATGCTCGGGCGAGCGCGTTTTTAATTTCAGATGGCGTGACGCCTTCCAACAAAGATCAAGGATATGTTTTGCGTCGTCTGATGCGTCGTCTAATAGTCCATGCTCATATGTCTGACGTTGAAACCGAAGTTATTAGGGAATTACTTTTAGTCGTTGTTAATCATTATAGTGTTTACTATCCAAATCTTAATTCTGAAACAATTCTAACTGAATTCAATAAAGAAAATGACAAATTTCAAAAAACATTTAAAAACGGTTTGAAAGAATTAGAAAAACTGACAACAGTTGATGGAGCATCAGCATTTAAACTTTTTGAAAGTTTCGGTTTGCCGTTTGAGATTATTAAAGAAGTTGGTGGAGATAAGGTTAGCACGTTAACGCGGGAGGAATTTGAGGCCGAACGGAAACGTCATCAAGAAATATCCCGGGCGGGGGTGGAGAAGAAATTTGGCGGACATGGAATTAAAGAAGGCGATTTAACCGCCGAAAATTCCGAGGAAATGAAAAAAGTTACCCGTCTTCATACCGCCACGCATATTATTGTGGCATCTTTGCAAAAAGTATTGGGTCAAAAATTACCGCAAGCGGGAGCGGATATTACGGTTGAACGGCTACGTTTTGATTTTACATTTCCCCGTAAGGTTACTCCCAAAGAATTAAAACAGGCGGAAGATATTGCCAACGAAATCGTGGATAAGGACTTACCCGTAACCTGTAAGGAAATGGATCTACAAGAAGCGCTGGATTCTGGCGCTTCGGCCTTCTTTAAACTTAAATATCCGCCTCGGGTTAAGGTCTATACTGTTGGCGATGAATCAGACCCATTTTCTCATGAACTCTGTGGTGGTCCACACGTGACTCATACAGGTGAAATCGGTCATATCACTATTACTAAAGAAGAATCGGTCTCCGGTGGTAATCGTCGTATTCGGGCCGTTGTTGACTAAAATATGTAGTATTATATACTGCGCTTGACGGTATCCCTAAGACTTTGAAATGATGAACAGACACTAAGGAAGCTCGGCCGAGCTTCAGATGACTAGGGGATACCTTGGGGGCGTTTCTAGAGCGCCCCTTTTTCATTAAATGAATTTTTGGAAACAACTCAAAACTCCCTTTTTTGTTTTGGCGCCGATGGCGGATGTGACGGATATGGCGTTTCGGCAAATTGTTGTTGATTGTGGAAAACCCGATGTTTTATATACAGAATTTGTTTCAGCATCGGGGTTGTACTCCGAAAAAGGAAAACCAAAATTGCTTCCACATTTAAAATTTAAAGAAAATGAACGGCCCATTATCGCTCAGTTGTTTGGCAGTGTTCCAGCCCATTTCTATGAAGCTGCAAAGATAATAGCCGGGTTTTGCCCGGTAGTAGATTTTTCAGATGCGCAAAGCGCAACGCCGAAGGCAACTGAAAAATTCACTACCGGGTTTGATGGGGTAGATATCAATATGGGTTGTCCGGCAGGAAAGATTGTAAAACAAGACAGTGGTTCGGGATTAATATTAAATCCGGCCTTAGCTCAAGAAATTATTAGAGAAACAAAACGAGGGATTTTACAGGCCGGGCCTGTAAGTATACCTGTTTCAGTCAAAACTCGAATTGGTTACAATTCTATAATTACCGAAGAATGGATATCAAAAATTATTGAGGCCGAACCGGATGCGATTATCGTTCATGGTCGAACCATGAAAGAAGCGTCAAAAGTACCCGCTCATTGGGATGAAATAGAAAAAGCGGGGAAGCTTTGTCATGAGGCGGGGATTCCTATAATAGGAAATGGAGATGTCATGAGTTATGTTGAAGGTGTTGAGAAAGCCAAACAGTATAATCTAGATGGAATTATGGTTGGTCGGGGAATATTTCACAATCCATGGTTTTTTAATCCAAGCGTAGATCCCGCCACAAAAACACCTGAAGAAAGAATCGCTCTTCTAAAAAAACATATTGAAAATTTTATTGAACTTTGGAACCCTCCAGAGGCGGGCGCGCTTCAGGCGCGAAATTTTGCCGTCATGAAAAGGTTCATAAAGACATATATCAATGATTTTAGGGGAGCCAAAGATTTAAGAGAAAAATTAATGAACATTAAAAACCCTTATGATATAATCAAGTTTATATCAGACACAGTGTATACTATTGAAAAATAATATGGTATATTAATTTTATATGTCCGGGTAGTGAAACTTCGAGACAATTATGTTCCATTATGTGTACGTGCTCGAAAACAAGGTCGGTAAGCTTTATATAGGATATACCGATAACCTTAAGCGAAGGTTGTTGGAACATAATCAAGGCCGCAACAATTCTACGAAATCTGGGAAACCATGGCATATTATATATTGCGAAGCCTGTTTAGATATCAATGATGCACAACGCAGAGAAAATTATTTAAAAACAAGTCAGGGTTCACGATTATTAAAACGAAGGCTTCGCGATTACCTCTTCAAGCCATAATCTTGTTGCGGCAACTCGAAGTTCTACTACCCGGTGTCTTCCACGAAGATTATAAATGTACTCAAAGATGATTCGTTTCAGGAAATTCTTGACCTCTTTAAGGGAACGTCAGCGGAAGAGGTAATATTTGTGTTGCCAAAAAGCGCGCGGGCTTTTAAAAAGGAGGAACATTTTGCCTCGCTTCGTGATGAGTCAAAAAATTTGGGTAAGGCAGTTTCTTTCTTGTGCTCAAGTCCGGAAGTTAATGATCTTGCCAAGAAATATAAATTTGATGTTCTTTTAGCTCGTTCGTCAGCTCCACGAAAATCTGTCAGTCATCGAACCAATGTGCCTCACCAAGCCCCAAAAGAAACTGGTTCAATTAATGTCGTAAATCAGATTGAGGACTTCTATGCCGAACCGGCCACAAGTAACGATTCAATTTCAACAACATCAACCCCAGAAGAATCAAGTGATGATTTAGATTTTGAGGACTCCACAAATAATCGTCGTTTTGATGATGTATTTGTTCCTGAAGTTGAAAACCAACATAACGTAAAAGTTTCCGGCGCTCGGGAAAAAGCTATTCCGGTTGAAGTGAATCAAAGAAATTATGGAAATGATAGGCCCCGCAGATCGGTCCACCGTATAGGTTTAATCGTTATATCTTTTGCCGCCATTATTGTTTTGGGTGTAGTTGTTTTTATTACAACCGGTAAAGCTCAAATCGTTATTAAGCCGGCTGATCAACCCCTAGATCTTAGGATGACTGTATCGGCTTCAGACAATACTTCCGCCGTGAGTTTAACAGGCATGGCCATACCGGGGCAATTATTTAATATCCAAAAAACAGTTTCCCAGGACTTTACGGCAACCGGCCATGTTGATGTTGCCCAGAAAGCGCGGGGAACGATTACCGTCTACAATGAACTTTCGGTTGACCAGCCCCTCGTCGCGACGACAAGATTTGAATCGGCCGATAATCATATTTTTCACACGCTAACTTCTATTGTCGTGCCGGCCGGCAAAATCTCCAATGGTAAATTTATTCCCGGGAAAAAAGATGTTCAAATTATCGCCGACAAGGCCGGTTCAGAATATAACGTCCCCGTCGGTTCATTTACGATCCCGGCTTTTAAAGAGCAAGGGGCCACGGAAAAATATCAGAAGGTCTATGGTCAACTGACCACCCCCATTCTTAATGGCACCAGTGGCCAGTCAACCGTGGTGACCGAAACGGATTTAAATTCCGCCAAACAAACACTGACCGCCCAATTGACGACAAATATTCAAGATGAATTGAAAGCCCAGATTGATGGTCTTAAAATTATAAACAATAGCCAGGTGGTTATTGATAGTCCCGTTTCAACCAGTTTGGCTGATGCCAAGGCCACTACTTTTAAGGTTAACCTCTCCGGTTCTCTTAAGACCGTCGGTTTTAAAGAATCTGATCTTAACACTCTCATCTCTCAGTATGTTGATATTCAAAAGAATGTAACTGTCTTGCCGGAAAAACTTACCTTAGTTTACGAAGATATTATTTGGAATGATAATAAAAAAGCCCTTTCTTTCACGGTCCATATCACCGGTCCTGGTTATACCAAGATTGATTCAGAGAAGATTATCAGTGATTTATTAGGCAAGAACGATGCGGATATGAAGGCCTATTTGAGCGCAATTTCCGGTATTTCCTCGGCCCGCGTCTCCTTGTCACCTTTTTGGGTTCGTTCTATTCCCAGTAATAAAGACAAAGTACAGGTGGATATATCATATTAATGAGATTGACCCCGCCGTTGGAAAGTAATGGCCTTCGGCTGTTGTAAACAGTTACTTTCCAACGGCGGGGTTGACGTATCATATTAAGTTTGATAGTATGTAGAGGTTGAAAAACTTCCCACGATTACTAAGTGGTGCGGGATCCTAAAGATTCTTCCACTTTTTGAGGTGGATTTCGTTTTTTAGTAATGTTTTTATAGTGACTACAGAGCCAAAAGAAAAATTAAATGCCCAGATTATAGAGGCGCTTCCCGACACCAAGTTTAAAGTTAAACTGGAAGATGGGAGAGAAGTACTGGTTTATTTGGCCGGCAAAATGCGTCTTCATTATATCAAGGTCATGATTGGCGACCGTGTCGCAGTGGAACTTTCCCCGGATGGAACTCGGGGCCGGATTGTCTATCGATATTAATATGAAAGTACGAGCAAGTGTAAAGACAATGTGCAATAGCTGTAAATTAGTTCGACGTAAAGGTCGGTTGTATTGCATCTGTAAAAATCCGAAACATAAGCAGAGACAAGGTTAAGCACTTGTCCAAGAGCGAAGCGATTGGTAACAAGTAGCTTACCCGCCTAAGTTTTGCGAAGCAAAATTTAGGCGGGTGGCAAGTTTCTAACAACTCAGCGTCGCAGCAACTGCTAGCTTCGTTGAGAAACATCCCATGCCCCGTATCCTAGGTATCAATATTCCGGATAATAAGAAGATTGAGTATGCTTTGCCATACTTATATGGCATTGGCCATAGCACAAGTATCTTAGTACTTCGTTCCGCAGGGATTGATTTAGATAAAAGAGCCAAAGATTTGACCGCTGACGAATTGAACAAAATTACAAAGATTTTAGAAAAAGGATATCGGGTTGAAGGGGATTTGCGCAAAGAAGTTAGTCAGAATATAAAACGATTAAAAGAAATTGGCACATGGCGTGGGAATCGACATGCTCGTCGTTTACCAATCCATGGTCGCAGTAAGACCAATTCCCGCACATTGCGAGGTAATGTTCGTAAGACAATGGGTTCAGGACGTAAAGCTAGCGGAGAAAAGACCTAATCCATAAATTTATAAAATGTCAGCAAAAACAAAGATGGTAACAATTGAAGGTCAGACCGAATCAACTCCAGTAGAGTCGGTGGCTTCGGTTGAGGCACCCAAGAAGGGCTCTTCAAAAAAGCAGGTCATCAATGGAACTGCAACCGTGAATATTTCATATAACAACACCATCATTACGATTGCGGATTCTGTCGGTCAGGTCATTGCTTTCTCGTCAGCCGGTTTGCTTGGATTCAAAGGAAGCAAGAAATCAACTCCTTATGCCGCCAATATGGTCGCTAAGGATTGTTTTGAAAAGACCAAAAAATTTAATCTTACTAATATTAAAATTGTTATTAAAGGTGTTGGCCCGGGCCGTGAATCAGCAATTCGAGGTTTGGCCAGTACCGGTTTAAACGTCTTATCTATAATGGATGCTACGCCGATTGCCCACAATGGTGTTCGTCGGCCTAAACCAAGAAGAGTATAAAAATTATTTAGCAAGATTTTATGGCACGATATACTGGACCAAAAGAAAGAATTGAACGACGCATTGGCGAAAAACTCGGCATCAAGGGTTTGCGTTCTCAACTTAGTAAAACAGCTATCACCAAGAAACCTTATCCGCCAGGAATTCATGGACACAAACCGGTGCGCAAACTTTCTGAATTTGGCCAGCAATTAAAATCAAAGCAAAAGATTCGCAATACCTATCGGATGCTTGAAAAACAGTTTAAGAGTTATGTAAAAGAGGCCTCAACTTCACACAAAGACGCCTATGCTACTATTATCAACTCTCTTGAACATCGGCTTGATAACATGACCTATAGAATGGGTCTTGGTCAGTCCCGCGATCAAGCTCGCCAACTTGTAAACCATGGTCATATTTTAGTTAATGGGCGAAAGGTCAGCATCCCTTCTTATAAAGTTAATATCGGTGATGTTATTTCTGTAAGAGAAGGCAGTAAAAAGAGCTCTTATTTTGTTAATCTTGTTCCACAGTGGTTACCTAAATATGAGGCGCCGAGTTGGGTTGAATTAAATAAAGAAAACATGACGGCAAAAGTTAAAGGCATGGTCACGGTTGAAGAAAGTGGAATCAGCGCCGGTGACCTGCAGGCAATTATTGAGTATTACTCCAGGTAGTAGAATTTCCAAAACGATTTTATGCCGACAATAGATAAAATAATAATGAACAATAAAACACAAAACAACCATCAAGTAGTGAGCTTCTCGAAAATCGTTCGGGAGGCAATTGGAAATTTCACTACCTGGTACAGTAGATAAATAATAATTAGTGATTCTGTCATTAGTACGATTTCTAAGTACTAAGTACTAATCGCTAGTAACTATCAGATGATACAGACACCCGAACAAATCAAAGTAATAGCAAAGGATGGCAATAAAACTACCTTTGAAATTAGCCCACTCATGCCGGGTTATGGCGCTACAATCGCGAATCCGCTTCGTCGCGTTCTTTTGTCCTCGCTTGAAGGTGTGGCCGTTACCTCAATTAAAATTAAGGGTGTTGACCATGAATTTTCAAGTATTTCCGGTGTTCAAGAAGATGCTATTGAGCTCATTATGAATATTAAAAAGATTAAATTCCGATTACATACCGATGGTCCGGTTAAATTGACCCTTGAAGTTAAAGGCGATAAAGAAGTTACCGCCGGTGATATTAAAACAAATACCGATGTTGAAGTTATTAATCCTGAACAGCACATCGCCACGTTAACTGATAAGAAAATGGAATTTGTGATGGAGCTTGATATTGAAAAGGGAATTGGTTATGTTCCTGTTGAACAACGTCAAAAAGAAAAGCTTGCAATCGGCATGATTGCTATTGATGCCATTTTTTCACCGGTTCGTTTAGTGAATTTTAAAATTGAAGATGTCCGTGTCGGTCAACGTATTGACTACAATAAAGTCACTATGGAAGTTGAAACGGATGGTTCGATTGAACCGGAAGTCGCTATGAAAAATGCTTCTGAAATTTTGATTAATCATTTTAACGTGGTTCATGAAGTCCAAGTTCCGGAAACAGTTGCTAAAAAAGAAACAAAGACAAAGAAAAAGGTTTCTAAGTCATAATTATTATTCATGAAACGAGGTAATCAACGAAAATTTGGACGAGATAGGAAAGTTCGCATCGCGATGTATAAATCGTTAGCGACGGCCTTGATTGATCATGGTCAAATTAAGACCACTCAAACTAAAGCAAAATCTTTGGTTCAAGTCGTTGATAAATTGATCACCCTCGCCAAGAGAGAAAATCTAAATGCTCGCCGAGAACTTCTTGGTCATGTTGGCGAAAAAGCTACCAAAAAACTTATAGATGAGATTGTTAAAATTAATTCTGACCGCAAGGGGGGCTACACTCGTGTTATTCGTCTTGGTCAACGTCAAAGCGACGGAGCCGAAATGGCCCTGATAGAGTTTACTGCGCAAACTCTTAAATCTGAAGCACGAAATCCTAAATCCTAAACAAATTCCGAAAATATGAAATACCAAATTGATGCTACAAACCAAGCTCTCGGTCGCATTGCTACTCAAGTGGCAACGGCTTTGCGTGGCAAACATCTTCCGTCATATTCTCCGGAGAAACTCTCAAATGTGGAAGTGGTAATTTCTAATTTAAAATTAGCGAAGTTTACGGGTAAAAAACTTGAACAAAAAACCTATTTTCATTATTCCGGTTATCATGGCGGTATCCGCGCTCGTAATCTTGGCGAAGAATGGGATAAAAATCCCCAAGAAGTATTACGCCATATTGTTTATAGAATGTTGCCCAAGAATAAAACCCGAGACAAAATAATTCAGAATCTAAAGTTTAGTAATTAGAAATTTATTAAATTATGCCTATCAAGAAAACAGTAAAATCAGGGAAGTCAGTAAAGCCGGCAAAAGCAGTCAAACCTATCATTGATAAGGAGATTGTTGTTAGTGAATCGACAGAAATTATTGAGATTGATGAAAAGGGTCCTGAAAAATATTATGAAACCGTCGGCCGAAGAAAGGAGTCAATTGCCCGGGTTCGTCTTTTCACTAAAAAATCAACCGATGCCGTTGCCTCAAGTGAAGAAAAAGCTATTGTTACGGTCAATAAAAAGAGCTATATCAATTATTTTACCGACGTAAATCTTCAACATATTGTTGAGTCGCCGCTTCGCAAACTCAAATCACTGAATCGGTTTAAAGTTACGGTGATAGTTAATGGGGGCGGTATTGCCGGTCAAGCTGGCGCTATTAAACATGGAATTTCTCGCGCCCTTGAACTCTTTGATGGAAATTTCCGAAAGAAACTCAAGAAATCCGGTTTTCTTACTCGCGATTCCCGCGCCAAGGAACGTCGTAAGTACGGTCTCAAGAAGGCAAGAAAAGCGCCACAATGGAATAAACGTTAGTTTATGAACATTGTGGTGACGTATGGGGTCGGGAGCGGCGTAACGCTCCCGTTGAGGAAGTTGGAAACCGCATGGTTTCCAGGAGTAGAAGCAATACTAGGCCTGGCGAGTTATTGCTTCTACGATGCCACATTGGAATAAACGTTAAAACTTAAATTAAAACCCGCCGAGCTTAGCTCGGCGGGTTTTAATTTAAGTTGTGCACTTTTTTATTTACAACCTTTCTCTAAGTACTATCATTAACATAAGGGGGTGTGATGGCCGAATTTAACCTAACGCCGATTCATTGCCCGAACAAGCCAAATGGGGAAGACAAAAAGGCGTGTGGCCAAGGACCACCGGAGTTTGACGGATTTAAATGCGGTACTTGCGGGTTCTCCCAGTCAGAGGAATACCGGCGGAGTCATATTCGTACCGAAGATGCCCACCAAACCGCCATCCAACGTCTTACCGAGAAGTACGGTCTGAAAAGACAGGAAACAGTGTTCTAGGGCTAGGCGCCGTTGCGCCTAGCCCCCCTTTTTTTAAAAATTAATAATATTCAAGCCCGGTCTAGTATCTAATTCTACTACCTTAAAATCGGAGGCATCCAAAGCAATATGATCATTGTCTCGGAACCAAGCTATGGCTTTGATGGGGTAATTAAAATGAGCGACAAGGGCAATATCGCCGACATGATGAACGGGTTGATAATTGGTGTCAGTAAACCAATAAACCCAAAGTTGTCCTTCGCTGAACCAAGCCAGTTTTTGACCATCATCTGATAGCACTGCCGTAACATTGCCGGCAATTCTAATGGCTGGGCCATCGGGGACATTTACATAGAGCGAACCCTTATCTATATAGTATGGCTTGGTCATATCAGGAGTTGGTAGAGGGGTCGGAGTCGGTGTGGGGGTGGTTTTTGTCTTTGGTTTGGGTGTTGGTGAAGGACTGCGTGAAGGTGTTGGGCTAATTGATGCCGAAGCCACAACAGGGTATAACAAGTCCTTAATTTCTTGCCTGACATTTTCTTTGTCTTGGCCCGTTTGAGGCAAGAGCATGACATGATTAAAGTCCTCAACGAAGCCCGCGATTATCGTGAATTTTTTCTGCCATGATGACCATCCTTCTTTTTGGGCACTAACGGTATAAGTGCCCGGTAAAAGTCCGCCGATACTTGCCGAATTTCCAAGGAGCGATGTGGAAGTTTTTAATTTGCCGTTAATAAAAATATCGGCCGACGTGTTAACGTTTATATAAAGAGCTCCACTGCGGATAAATTTACCCTCGCTGAAACTGTATTGGTATCCTTGGGCATAGACCAAAACTATATAGCCCACGCCAAAAAATAGAGCGATCGCGCAATAAAAAAGAATTCTTCTTGTCGTTCTGGTCATGAGTTATGTTATAACACAATTTAGAGTTGCTTTCCACTATTTAAAATTATATAGTGAGCTAGCTTAATTTTTGCATTTTCTAATTCCTAAGTCCTAATTACTAACTACTAATAAATGAGAAGCATCGGCATAGATCTGGGAACAACAAATACCGTCGTCTTTCTTCCTCAAAAGGGGATTGTTATTAATGAACCATCGGTGGTGGCAATTTCGGTTTTAGATAATAAAATTTTGGCTGTTGGGACCGAAGCCAAAGAAATGATTGGTCGGGCGCCGGAAAGCATTATTGTTTCACGGCCGTTGGTAGATGGGGCCATTGCCGACTATAGAGTAACAGGGGCGATGCTTCGTTATTTCATAAAAAAAGCGGGCGGTGTTTTCAGATTTTTTAAACCGGAAGTTCTTATTTCGGTTCCGGCGGGCATTACTTCAACCGAACGGCGAGCTGTAATGGAAGCCGGTCTTCGGGCTGGCGCCAAAGAGGTCTATCTCGTAAAAGAACCGGTTTTAGCCGCCATCGGCGCCAAGATTCCAATCAATAGCGCTTCGGGCAATATGATTCTGAATATCGGCGGTGGCACCACGGAATTAGCGGTTATTTCGCTGGGTGGAATTGTCAATTCTGAATCGGTGCGGATTGGCGGTAATAAACTTGATCAGGCCATCGTTGAATATATCAAGAAAAAACATGGTTTGGCTATCGGCGAACGCACGGCCGAACTTATTAAAATAAATATCGGTTGCGCCATTAAACTTCCAACCGAAGAAAAAATCAGCATTAAAGGTCGCGACTTAACAACGGGCTATCCCAAAACCATTGAAGTTGCGTCTAATGAAATAACCGAGGCCTTGTCGGATCAACTTCGTGAAATTATTCAAATCATCAAGACCGTTCTGGAAGTAACGCCTCCCGAATTATGTTCCGACATTATGGACAAGGGCATCGTCATTTCCGGTGGTGGCGCTTTGCTTAAACATATTGACACTCTTATTACTAAAATCACGGGTGTTCCGGCCCGTATCGCCGATGATCCGCTCTTTTGTGTTGCTCGGGGGACAGGTATAGTTCTTGAAAACCTAAACACCTACAAAAAGAACGTCATGACTAAAAGGTAGTTTTATGGTAAATTCCTGAGATGAAACTGGCTTTAGTCCATGATTGGTTAAAAAATATAGGCGGAGCGGAAAGAGTATTGATTGAGTTGCATAAAATATTTCCCGAGGCGCCGATTTACACGCTTTTTTACGATAAAAAATTTACACAAAAATGGTTGCCCAATGCGGATATTCGCGCTAGTTTTCTCCAAAAAATACCGCTGATAACTAAATTCTATTGGCTATTTGCTTGGCTCATGCCGACGGCCATTGAATCGTTTGATCTATCTGAATTTGATAGAGTATTGTCTTCCTCGGTTATTTTTTCAAAAGGACTTGTCTTGAAGCCATCCACTAAACATATCTGTTACTGTTATAGCCCAACAAGATTTCTATGGGATAGAGGCCACAATTACCAATGGTTAAGAATGATCTATAATCATTTATTGCGTCTCTGGGATCGCGCCGCATCTGATCGGGTTGACCAATTTATTGCTATCTCTAAAGTTGTTCAATCTCGAATCAAAAAATATTACCGCCACGATTCAATAATAATCTACCCACCAATGACTTTGGGCGACGAAGTTGCGTACCCAAAGCGAGAAGTCGCGCAGGATTATTATCTAATTATTTCGCGTCTTCATAAATATAAAAACATTGATATTGCGATTGAAGCATTTAATAAACTAAATTATCCCTTGATGATTATCGGTGCTGGCCCGGACAAGGATCGGCTGAAACGTCTGGCGGGCGATAATATCGTGTTTTTAGGGGAACAGGATGATTCCACTCTGACAGAGTATTATCGGGCTTGCAGGGCCTTTATAATGCCCCAAGAAGAAGATTTTGGCCTGACGCCGATTGAAGCCATGTCCTTTGGCAAGCCCGTTGTGGCTCTTCGCCAAGGTGGAGCCGTGGAGACCGTTATTGAGGGTCAGACGGGTGAATTTTTTGATGACCCTATTCCGGAGGCCTTAGCTGACGCGGTGCGCAGATTAAATGAAAATTACACCAATTATAATCCGGAAACAATTAAGACCCAGGCCTCTCTTTTCGGTCCTGAAAACTTCAAATCGGCAATAATTAAAATTATCACTTAACCCGCCCAACTAAATTTATCCCTAATATCTATTCGCCTATTCGCGCGAATAGGCGAATAGATTCTTGTATCGGTGAAAACTTCAAATAATTCAAATAACCCGAAGACCGTTTTGGTGGGGGTGTTAAAAAGCAAACGAGACCAACAGATTCTCCTGCGACAACACTGGTATAGAATTCCCGTGGTCTATTTACCCAAGCGTGAATTTAAATATGTTGCATTCTATCAACCTTTAATATTCGGTAAACATGGCAAGCGGATTGAATATTACGCTCGTGTTTCAAAAAAGAAAGTTCTAAAAAGAATTGACTTGCTTCCCGATGAGCCAAATCATTCTCGCTCCGGCCATGATTATTTGCGAATAGAATTTAAAGAAATCGTAAAACTTGATAGGCCCATCAAAAACATTATTCCCCGGAGAATCGTATTCGGTTTTACAACCTTGAAAGCCCTGCTTTCGTCAAAAGACATCCTGCAACTCTATGGAGTCATGCCGACTGAACAGATTGTTCAACGAGCCCTGAAACATTTTGGCATCCAACCTATAACCGAACACACCGTTTCTACCCAAGGCCGCCGCTATCGTATTGACTTGGCTCTTATTCGCGCGAATGGGCGAATAGCGATAGAATGCGATAATTTTAAGGCCCATTCCGGTAAAATTCAAATCCAAAAAGACAGAGCCAAAGACCGGTTTCTTAGATCTATCGGTTGGCGCGTGATCCGCCTGACCGAAAAAGATATCATTGAAAATCTTCACTCTTGCGTTGCGCGCGTAATAAAAACCGTCAAAACTCTTGATAACCAATGAGCAGGTCGGCTCATTTCCCACCATTTGAGCCGACCCCCCTCTGCCTGTCTTAAACTCACTCAATCGGGTGTATTGACCTAGTTGTTGTTTTTATGGTATAGTCCTTATGTTTAGAACCTTGATTTTCAAAGAGGGGGTGTGGAGATGCAGAGAACAGTCAATGATCGTTATAGTCACGTTATGGCTTTTGGTCAGACAGATGATCAATACCGGGAATGGAGGATGATGGTCAAGGGTGGTCTCCAGTCCCAACACATGGGGTGGGGGCTTACATCCTCATTAGCTTGGGATATCATAGAAGCGGTTAGTTTGATTGAAACCTATGATGACCTTGAAATTGTATTCATCACTAATGGAGTTGGTCTGGAACCTAGGGTGATGGCCAGATACACTTTGCGGATTGCCATCGCTCTCAAAGAGCATAGGCACAAGCCATGGGTCGTACTGGATGAAACAACTCGTTACTTGAGACCCATTTTTAGGGCAGAAGGGGTTCCAATTGCGCAAGGGATGATTGAATTAGCGATTTTCAACCGCTGGAATTCGCAGATTATAAGGGAAGAACCCAGCGAAGAAGAAAAGGCGATTGCAGACGAAGAAGCCACGCAGGCATAATCGCCTGGCAAGATTTCAATATATGGCCAGCCCTCCGGGCTGGCCACTTTAATTTTTACAAGCTGTGTTAGAATGTTTTAATGTAATCATGAAAATATTAGTTAAAGTCAGGCCATCGGCAAAAAAAGAACTGGTAGAGCGGGTGGGACAACCGACCTTGAATTTTGATGGGACAAAAAAAGAAGAATTGGATTTTTACAGAGTATGGGTCAAAGAGCCGGCTGTGGATGGAAAAGCGAATGAAGCGGTCATCCAAGCCCTGGCCGAACATTTTAAAATTCCTAAAGCGTTAATTAAACTCAAGTCCGGACAAACATCCAGACAGAAAGTGTTTGAAGTCCTGAACCCTTGAGTTGACATCCGTATTTGACATGAACCTGCTTTGGGTCCATAATTAAGCATCCCAGCAAGTTTTATCAATCGGGGGCAGTATCGGCGGAGGTGGCGAATGACGGGATTGGTGTTACGCGAGGTTTTGCAAGACATCGTGGCGCAACAAAGGTGGGGAGCAAATGCTTCAACCGAAGCCACGATGGACTCAACCCCCAGTCGAGACGGTATTCGTATCTCGCTGGTCAAGATCCGCCGAACGGCTGCCAAGAAGGGCGTGAAGTGTCGCCATCTTGGTGGTGACAAACGAGCACCCCACTGCTCGTTTGAAGAGGACTGTGACGGTGACCCCTGTTTCTTGCCACCCAATGACAATGAGCAGGACTAGTCAACTCTTTCCGGGGGTTGCGCACTTGCGCGACCCCCACTTTTTTTCTTTAATCCCGTTAGAAATTAATCTCAAAATGAATATTACTTCTGCAAAATTTGTAAAAGGTGTTATCGGGGACGACGAGGCCTTAGATGATGGTCGCGGTCAAATTGCCCTAATCGGACGTTCAAATGTGGGAAAATCAAGTGTGATTAATTCCCTCACTAAACAAAAGGGTTTAGCTAAAACTAGCTCGTTTCCGGGCCGAACCCAAGAAGTAAATCTATTTTTAATCAATAAGTCATTTTATCTGGTTGATTTACCTGGTTATGGATACGCTAAAGCTGACGAGCAGGGTCGAGACAAGCTTAAGAAAATAATTTTTTGGTATTTATTCAATTCTCACTATAAACAAAAGCTGGTCCTTTTAATTATTGACGCCAAAGTCGGTCTGACCGACAACGATAAAGAAATCCTCCGAGGACTTGAGGAACATCAGAAAAATATTTTGATTGTCGCCAATAAAATTGATAAAATCAAAAATGCGGTTTATCTTAAAAAGATACAGGAAATCCAAAAAATGGTCGGCATTCATAAAATCATCCCTTATTCCGCTGAAAAAAATACCGGCGTAACCGAACTAACCGAAGCGATATTTAAATCCCTCCGTTAAAAACAATGTTGGCGTTCACCAAAAAAGAGTTGGCCGTAATGAAGCGGTTAAATACGCCCGCCAAAACGCAGGATTTTTTAAATCGGATTCCTGTTAATTTTGAAAAAGACGGTGTAGATAGGGTCAAGTCGCCGATTATGGTCTTGCGAGACAAAAACGCCCATTGCATTGAAGCGGCTATTCTCGGAGCGTATATTCTTTCACTTCATAGTCATCCGCCCTTGCTTCTTCATCTCGCATCTACCAAAGAAGACATGGACCACGTCATTGCTCCATTCAAAGTAAAAGGTTATTGGGGCGCTCTTTCAAAAGGTAACCATGTCACCCTGCGTTATCGCGACCCCGTTTACAAAACAATTCGTGAACTGGCGATGTCATTTTTTAACGAGTATTATCTGGAAAACGGCGCCAAAACAATGCGCAGTTATTCCAGACCGTTGAATTTAAATATCTTTGGTTCTCATTGGATGGTTCAAAACGAAGACCTTTGGAATATTGATCAAAAGTTGGACAAAATAAAACACTTTGATATCGCGCCCAAAAAAATCATGAGGTTATTGCGCAAGGCCGACAAAATTGAACGCAGGGCTCTGGATATTACGGATTGGAAAGAATAGAATAGACAAGCAAGGTTAAAATATCAGGATGACCCAGAACGAAGCCCTCACAATCCTAAAGACAGGAGCGAATGTTTTTTTGACGGGAGAACCCGGTTCAGGCAAAAGTTACACTATCAATGAGTATGTGCGCTATTTGCGCGCTCACGATATTGAACCGGCTATTACCGCTTCCACGGGTATCGCCGCCACTCAAATCGGCGGTATGACTATTCACTCTTGGAGCGGAATTGGAATTCATACCGAACTGGATAAACATGATATTCATAGAATCGCGTCCAGCAAACATGTCAATAAGCGAATTCGCGGGACTAATGTTTTAATTATTGATGAGGTTTCAATGTTACCGCCAAAAACATTAGCCATGGTTGAGGCCGTCTGTCGGGAAGCCCGCCAAAATTATGAACCCTTTGGTGGATTGCAAATTATTCTAGTCGGCGATTTTTTTCAACTCCCGCCGATTATTAAAAAGAAAGACGAGAACCTGCCTGCCGGCCAAGCAGGTGATCCCGACCAAATTGTTTTATTAGACGAACCCGAAGCTCGTTTTGCTTATGACTCATCGGCTTGGACAAGAGCTCATCCTGTTACGTGTTATCTCACCGAACAACATCGTCAGGATGATAAAAATTATTTAGGTATCCTTTCGGCGATTCGAGATAACACTTTTAGCATGAAACACGTCAAACATCTCGAAGACCGCCGGACCACTTACGATAAAGTGCCGAATGAAGCGCCAAAACTTTTTTCTCACAATGTGGACGTGGACTTAGTAAACAAAGACATGCTCTCGCAATTACCCGGCGAACTGATGGAATTTACAATGCGTTCTTATGGACCGGCTGGATTAGTGGCGACATTAAAAAAAGGTTGTCTCTCGCCGGAATTTTTAAATTTAAAAGTTGGCGCTTCAATTATGTTCACGAAAAATAATCCCCGCGCCGGCTTTGTTAATGGAACACTTGGAATCGTTGAGGGTTTTCGGGAAGATGACAATTATCCCATGATTCGCACTCGGCGGGGGCAGTTAATTACAGTTGAGCCGATGGACTGGGGTATTGAAGAAGCCGGCATGTCCAAGGCCACTATTATTCAAATGCCATTGCGTTTGGCTTGGGCAATTACGGTTCACAAGAGTCAGGGGATGAGTTTGGATGAAGCGGTCATGGATTTAAGCGAGGTTTTTGAATACGGTCAGGGCTATGTGGCTCTCTCCCGCGTCCGACGGCTGTCAGGTGTGCATTTGATTGGCTGGAATCAGCGCGCTTTCCAAGTTCATCCCGAAGTTATTTTCAAAGAAAAAGAATTTCAAATTTCCTCCGGCTTGGCCGAAAAAGAATTTAAAGAATTATCTTCAAAAATTATCGCCCAGAGACATGAATTTTTTATTAAAATATGTCTTGAAAAATAATAAAACTATGCTACCCTGTGGACGGAGGAGAGAATGCCCCAAAAAGTGCTACATGAGTTCTTTGCAGTAACGGTTGGCCGTTCCATCTATGAAGTCAGTGACCGGATGCTGGAAGGCTGTCCCGTGGTTCAAAAGATCACTGGTGACCAAGTCAGAAGTCCATACATCATCATTGGCGGACTTCTTCAGAATGGTCACCTCGTGGGCATTACCGAATTCGGTATTTGTCTGTTTGATCACCACCCCAAATACGGAAACGAGATTGACCAGATCAACTCTCGTTACTGGGGCGGAACCACCAGCGGTATTGTGGCTCTGTTCCTGACGGAGTCAGAGGCGAGACATTGTTTAGAGGTTTCTGACCTCAACTCCTTCGACGCAAGATTTCTCGAACAGACCAAGGGTGTTTTGGAGGCCATCAGCGAAGAACATCCGGTTTTCCAAGTTTCCGACAGCCTCCGTTTTGCAATCACAATGGTGACTCTCAAAAGGATTTGAGTTCGTTCCCCCAACTTTTCTGACCGAAAAGTTGGGGGAAATTTTTTTCTTGAAAAATAAGCTGATTTTTGCTAGGATGGGCGAGTGAATCCCGTACGAAGTCCCGCTCGTTCGCCTTTGGCTGGCCGAGTCCGAAGGACCTTGGCGGGGATACTTCGTACGGGATGAAACTCACTCTCATCACTCTTAATTATAATGGTGCTCAAAACACTATTAAGCTTCTAGAATCACTCCGGAATCAGACCGATTCCGACTTTTCCATTATCGTCGCCGATAACGGTTCCTCAGATATTCAGCAACTCCGCAATTACATTATAGAGGGCGACCCTCTACAATCAATCCATATCATTGAAAATGGGGCTAATTTGGGCTTTGCGGGAGGTAATAATCCCGCTTTGCGCTATGCCTTTAAAAACGGGATAAACCCCGCCAAATCGGACGGGATAAACTGGGCTGTTTTAATCAATAATGACACTTGGGTTGAATCCGACTTTATTGCTCGTTTAAAGGCCAATTTAGACACTAAGACAGGCATTGTGGGCCTGCCGGTCAAAGAAGAAGGTGGAAAGATAGCTTATGGCGGAGAGATAGAATGGCTCAAGCCCCCATCTGAAATGCGTCATATTTATAAAAAAGATGCCAAGATAACCAATAGATATGTGATTGGCGCGGCATTAGCTATTTCAAAGGAAGCATATGAAAAACTCGGACCGATGGATGATACCTATTTTTTGTATTTTGAAGATACCGACTATTCGGTTCAAGCGCATAAAAACAATATCCAAGTCAGTTACTGTAATGAACCAATCGTAAATCACGCCGTTTCTCAAACGACCAGCAAAATGGGTTCGCCACTGCTTCTGCGTTATCACTATCGTAACGCCCTCTATTTTAATTTTAAAAATGCGCCGTTAGTTTATAAAATTCTCGCTATTTTTTGGAGTATTTTTATTTTTATTAAACAACTGGTCAAAATATTAATCAGTAATCACCCCGCTGAATCACGAGCGATTATGGCCGGCATCATTGATTTTTATCAAGAAAGAATGGGTCCCGTACGAAGTCCTGCTCGCGACCAGGTCGCGAGTCCGGAAGACCTTGGCAGGGCTACTTCGTATGGGATGGGTTGCATTTCCCAAAAAATAAAAGTTGGTATTGAATGTGAACAAATTGAAGGCAAAATATGGGGTGTGGGAAAAATTATCACCAAACTTCTGGAAAATATCTCTTCTCGGCCAGAGTTGGAGAAGGATTTTGAATTCCATCTTTATTTTAAATCGGAAATTCCTAAATTATCATTTCTGGACAATCCAATGTTCCATAAAAAAATTATTGACCAACCCTTCCGACATAAATCATTCGTTTTATATTATTATTTATTTCTCCCAATAAATCTTTGGTTTGAACGACTTGACGTTATGTTCTTTCCAAATTACATGTTGCCGATTATTTTTTTCGGGAACTCTCTTGTTATACTGACGGAGGATATTTACTACGAAATGCGTTCAAAGCAACAAAAATTACAACATCGTCTGGCCTATCGGGTATTTGCGACTTGGGCCAAATGGCAGGCAAATAAAATCATGGCTATTTCGGAAACATCCAAAAAAGAACTGACGCGATTATTTAATATTAAACCGAATCGTATTGTCGTAAACCATCTTGCCGTTGATTCTGTAAAGGGTTTTGTTTCCAATACTAGTTCCTATTTCCTAAGTCCTAAATCCTATCTACTGTTTGTCGGTCAGGCCTTCCCTCGACGCCATCTTAAAGAGTCGTTATTGGCATTTGAAAAGATTGCTAATGATTTTACGGACTTAAAATTTATCGCTATTGGACCCGATAAGTATCAAGTGCCGACGGTTAAGTATTTAGTTGAAAAAATAAATACAAAACTTGGACGAGAGGCGATAATTCATAAGGATTACGTGGAGCAAGAAGAACTTAATCAACTCTACGCCGGGGCCAAGGCCTTAATTTATATTTCCGACCGCGAGGCCTTTGGTTTACCGCCGTTGGAGGCCTTATCATTCGGTGTTTTACCGATTATTGCCGACAACCCCTTAGGTCATGAACTGCTTGGTGACAATGCTGTTTTTATTTCTAACCCAAATTCGGTTGATTCCATTGCCGACGGATTGCGTGAAGCTATGACAAATTCAGCTCTCCATGAGAAAATAAAAGAACACGCTTCGGAAATAGTCAGTCGTTACACCTGGTCAGCCCACACCGATAGGTTTCTGAACGTAATCAAATCCATGACTCATGAATAAGAAATTCCTAAACCCATTTTTTGCTTTTCATCTTATATTTGTTGCGCTGATTTTAATCGGTGAACTTCCACGCGAGCTTGTTTTTTATGAAACCGGGTTATTAATTTTATATTTTTTGTTCGCTTCCGTTGAAGATGGGCTGATATTTTTTGTTCGTTCAATTCCAATTTTTATTGCCATCCCACTGACCGCCAACTACGATAATCTGAACCAGTGGCGAATTCTGGCGATTATATTGTTTTGCAAGTGGCTATTTACACGAGAGACATGGCACTATTTCAGCGCGTGGCTGATTTTATTATTCAGAAAACCTTGGGCTGTTATCAAAGAGCACCCTTGGGCTGTCTTATTTAAAATTTTAGTAATTCTTGGCCTCTTATCTTTATGGCAAGCGCCGGATAAAATTGAAGGTCTGAAGCGAATCATCTATTTTATCAACGCCGGTCTTGTTGGAATAGTCATTGCTTATCCACCCAAAAACAGGACCTTTATTAACCGACTTATTAAAAATATAACTATCCCCATAATTATTGTTACTCTTGTCGGTGTTGTCCAAGTTGTTCTCACTTATTTTGTGGATATTTATCAATTCATGAGAATTTGGGGCGAGGGGATTCAAATGCGGGAATTTGGCGCGATGTGGTCCTATATCGCCGTTAATGTCGGCAACACTTGGTTAGCTTATTTTGGAGACCAATTATCTCTTCGGGTATTCTCTCTTTTCCCGGATTCTCATTCCTTCCCGATTTTCTTACTACTTGGCTTGCCGGCATTTTTTGCTTGGACACTCGCCAAACCCCTGGGTAAAGCAGCGAAATTGCGCGATATGCTCTTTACGCGCGGTAAGGTTGCCGTTCTTTGGATTCCATTGATATTTTTGATGATGATTCTTTCCGGAACTAGAGGTATCTGGGCGGGCGGTATTGCAATGATATTTTGGATTATTTTAGTGTTAATTTATATGCGTTATGTCAAAGTCGGCCGAGAACACATTAATATTTTTAAATATTTGTCTTATTATCTAGTGATATTTTTTATGTTATTTGCCGTGGCTTATCCAATATTTTCTTCACCTCAATTTTTGGTTTCAAAAGGAAACTCTCTTTTGCTTCAACAGCGCTTTAAATCACTTTTAGATTTTGGAGAAACATCTAACAGTCAACGTATTGAAATTTGGAAAAAGAGTTTAGTTTCTATCGCTAGCCATCCGATCTTAGGTGTTGGTATCGGAAATTTTCCAGTTGTTCTTGATCAAAACATTCAATTAAGTAAGGCCGGTTCTTCGGCTCACAATATTTATCTACAGGTAGCTTCAGAAATGGGTATTCCGGCGCTATTAACTTTCCTATTTTTAATTTGGCTGGTTTTGAAGCAAATATACAACAGGTTCGTAGAGTCCCATGAACCGATATATCAGGCCTATTTTGGCGGTCTTTTAATCACTTTCCCTTGGGTTCTAGTTTATTTAATGACCGACGTTGCCATATTTGACGAACGAGCTCTTCTTTTGTGTGTGGCTACTCTTGCCATTACTGCCACTTCTTCTCACGTCCATGGATAATCCAACTGTCTCCATTAATATCGTTGTTCTTAACGGTGGGAAATATATCCGTCATTGTTTAGAATCGGTTCTGGCCCAGACATATCCTCATGAACTGATTGAAATTAATATCCTGGACAATGGATCAATAGATGATACAAAAAAAGTAATTCAGGATTTAGAATTTAAAATTTCGGATTTAGGATTTGCCAAGTTTAATTTTGTTGAATCAAAATTAAACTTGGGGATGTGGGGCGGACAAGAAGAGTTACTTCACCAATCTCAAGGAAAATATATCGTTTTTTTATCCGTAGATGTCATCCTAGAAAAAGATTTTATTTTAAATGCCGTCCGCACGCTGAATACCAATCCCAAACTCGGCGCGGTCCAAGGAAAAATCTACCAATTTAATATTGTCGGTCTAAGTTCTAATTCCTATGTCCTAAGTCCTAAAATAATTGATTCTTGTGGATTTAAAATTTTTCGCTCTCGCCGAGTTGTTAACATTGGTCATGGCGAAACTGATACTGGCCAATATAACAAGGCGTGCAGTATCTTTGGTGTTGAGGGCGCCGTACCCGTCTTTAAAAAAGAAGCTCTTGAAAGTATCCGAATATCTATTGATGGCCCGCCAGAGGACGGGCAATTTCCTACGGAAATTGCTGACCATGATTTGTTTTGGTACGGCGAAGACCTGGATGTTGCTTGGCGCCTTCGGATGGCCGGCTGGGAACAATATTACGAGCCATCCGTATTAGCTTGGCATGACCGTCAAACCACTAAACGCATCAGCGGTGGTTTAACAAATTTTATCGCCATTCGGCGCGCTATTCCGCTTCAAAAACGTCGTCTGGAATGGCGTAATGTCCGCTGTACAATTATCAAAAATGATTATATAATAAACGTTCTGAAGGACTTGATTTATATCCTACCCCGAGAGATTACCATGACGGGTTACCTCCTAATATTTGAAATCGCTGTTTTCTTAGAATTATTCTCACTCTTAAAACTAATACCCAGAATGATTAGAAAACGCAAGACAATTATGAAGCAAGCAAAAGTTGGTCCTTCTGAAATTCACGCTTATTTTTCCTAATGCAAATCTTTTCATTCATCTACCGAATACGTTATATTGTTATGCTCGTAATTATTTTGGCGGGCCTGTTTTATTTGAACGCGACTAAATATCAGATTAACATTTTTAATCCGTTTGCCACCCGCGATGATGTTCAGCCATTACCGGTTGTTACTCCGGATCCCGACTACGCAATGCCGGAGAAAGAATCAAATCGTCTTGATATCTTAATTTTAGGTATTCGTGGAGAAAATGACCCTGACGCCGTGAGCGGGGGACCGTTATTGACGGACTCAATTCAGATTTTCAGTTATGATAAGACGACAAAAAAATCTTCCCTTATTTCTATCCCCCGAGATCTTTTTGTCACTATTCACGACCAAAAGAAAGACAAAATTAATTCGGCCTACGAATACGGTTTAAGTCATAGTCCAAACGGTCTTGAATTTATTAAAGATAAAATTTCTCAAATAACCGGCGTTTATATTGATCAAGTTATCGTTTTTGATTTCTCATCGTTCAAAGAAATCATAGACGAACTTGGCGGTGTTGATGTAACATTAACGGTTCCATTTACCGAGACCCAACAATGGGGAGCAAGTTTTTCTTTGCCGGTTGGACTGAATCATCTTGACGGTCAATCCGCTCTCTACTATGCCCGTTCTCGTTATACGTCCAGTGATTTTGATCGTTCTCGACGGCAACAACAAATTATGTTTGCCATTAAAGACAAACTTCTGCAATTGAATTTTCTAAGCAGTCCCGCGAAAAGTTTTTCAATTTTAAATTTAATTAGAAATGATATTGAAACGGATATTGGCGTCTGGAATATAAGCGAGCTGATTAATCTTGCTAATCAAGTTAAATTAGACCAAATGAAACGAAGCGTTATATCAACCGAAAACTTCCTTGTTGACACTAAAGATAACGGCGCTTATATTCTACTCCCCAAAACAGGGACTTTTGCCGATATTAAAAAGTTTTTTCAAGATATCCTGCAATAAATTTATGCTTTCAATAATCATTGTAAATTATAAAAATGCGCCTCTTCTCCGTCTTTGTTTAAAATCGCTTCAACGAGTCATTTCTGATTCTTTTCTCCATGAAATTATCGTCGTTGACGCTTCGGCCGATGCCGACACCGCTTATGTCGCCACTGAAGAATTTCCCCATGTCCATTATCTCCCATTTAAAGAAAATATCGGCTACACCCGAGGTGTAAATGAAGGACTTAAGATTGCTAAAGGGGATTTTATGTTTATTATAAATGCCGACATTATCCCATTGGAAGGAAGTATGGAGAAGATGTGCGCCTACATGAAAGACCATCCCGAAATTGGCATGCTCGGCCCTCAACTATTGAATTTTGATGGATCAATCCAACAATCCTGTTTTCGTTTTTATACCCCGCTTACAATTATTTACCGCCGAACATTTTTAAGAAAACTGCCTTTTGTTAAAAACATTTTAAATCGATTTTTAATGAAGGATAAGGATTTAACTCAACCTCTAGCTGTGGACTGGCTTATGGGCTCGGCTTTGATGGTTTCAAAAAAAGCCGTTGAAATTGCGAGATATATGGATGAACAATTTTATTTATACATGAGTGATGTTGACTGGCCTCGTCGCTTCTGGGAGAATGGATACCAAGTAGTATTTTTCCCGAAGGCCATGATGTATCATTATCATCGCCGAGAATCGCATGGCGCATTTGATATTCTTGATGCTATTTTTAACCATCGAACCCAACAACACATAACCGACGCTTTCCGCTATTTCCGAAAAAACGGTTTCCGTGAAGCATCTTATATATAATTACTTATGATTAAAAAAATCTCATTACCCCTGACCATTATTATTTGTCTAGTTATTGGTTTTGGGGGCGGAATATTATACACAAACAGAAATGCCTCAACGACGGCAATGATTCAACAGTTGGTGAATCAGGATACCGGCAAAATTCAAAACGTTGATTTTTCTCTTTTTTGGAAGGTCTGGAACGAGCTTTCCGCTAAATATGTGGATAAATCGGAACTTGATACCCAGAAAATGGTTTATGGAGCAATCTCAGGAATGGTTGATTCTATCGGTGATCCCTATACGGTCTTCTTTGAGCCGGTTAAAGCCAAAGAATTTGCCCAAGAAATTTCCGGTTCTTTTGGTGGCGTCGGTATGGAAATTGGCGTAAAAGACAACATTTTAACTGTGGTTGCCCCTTTACCTGATACACCCGCCGCTAGGGCTGGAATTTTGGCAGGCGATAAGATATTAAAAATTTACGACAAGACAACCCAAGGCCTTTCTGCCGAAGAAGCAGTCAGTATGATTCGCGGGAAAATCGGCACCAAAGTCACTCTTACTATTTCCAGTAATGGCAGCAAGGCCCGTGAAGTTATAATTACCAGAGAAACCATCAAAGTCCCGACAGTTGTCTGGAAAATGATAAATCAGGACAATAAAAATTACGCCTATATTCAGGCCTATCAATTCAATCAAAACATTAACAGTCAATTTAAAACGGCGGTTGAAGAAATAGAGAAGTCCAATCCAAAAGCAGATGGTATTATTCTTGACCTGCGCAATAACCCCGGTGGGTTGCTTGATTCCGCCATTAATTTAGCCGGATACTTTGTTAAAAAAGGCCAGCCCGTTGTCAGTGAAGTTTTTGGCGACGGCACCACAAATGAATTCACTTCCGATGGCAATGCTATTATGGCTAAATATAAAACCGTCATTCTTATTAACGGCGGTTCGGCATCGGCCTCGGAAATTTTAGCCGGCGCCCTTCATGATAATTTGGGTCTGAAATTAGTCGGCGAAAAGACCTTTGGTAAGGGCGTCGTTCAGGAATTGGTAAATCTTAATGATGATTCGTCTCTTAAAGTTACCGTTGCCCGTTGGTTCACGCCAGACGGTGTAAACATTTCTAAAGAAGGCATTGAACCGGACATCAAAGTAGAACTTACCGAAGACCAAAAGAAAAACATCATCTTCGGCGACCTCTCGGTTGACCCTCAACTCCAAAAAGCCCTTGATGTTTTGAAGTAATTATTCGCTCCGCCGTATAACTTTTATTCTTATTTTCGTCACCATTCCTCGTCCGCCGGACCCCTTCGAAATCTGCTCGGCCCTGAATAATCAAAACAACTTATTATTCTTTCGTACGAAAGAATAATAAGTTGTTTTGATTGGCCTGCGAGAGCTTTTCGAGAGAGGTCCGGTCTCCCTCGGAACTTGGTTAGTTCATCGAAATAAACGCTTACTGAATCGTGGTTTTGTGGGACTGAAGTTTACTTACCAAGGAGGGTCTATAAAGAAAAGCCCGCGAGAGCGGGGGCACGGATGGGAGTCCGTGGGGGCTTTTCGCGGGAAGTCACTTAGTTGATTATCCAGGGGAGGATTACCCGCCATGTGGTGACACTGGCCATAATCAGAGGCACGATGACTCCAGAGAAGGCCACGAACTTTTTGAACCCAGAACTCTGTTTGAAGGCCTTTCCCCAAACCACAAACACAAATGTATTTACCGCAAGCTGGCAAAACCCAGCTATCACGGCCAATCCTAAGAACACATTTGTAAAGTTTGCAATCAGGAAGAAGCTGAGTCCTGTGGTTCCTGAAACAACCATCCATAAAGAGTTTCTGTTTTGCACAGGACCCCTCCTTTTTGTTATACTTATATTATATCACGATTTGTGTATAAAAGTCAAGGTTGTGGAAATAGAGCGGAAATAGTAGGATTTAGAGGATGAAAGTTATATTACTACAGAACATAAAGGGATTTGGGCAGATAGGGGATGTGAAGAATGTCTCGGATGGGCATGCCCGTAATTTTTTGTTTCCTAGAAAACTGGCAAAAATTGCCACAGAAAATACCCTTAAAGAAGTGGCAGTCCTTTCCTCAAAACGAGAAGCGATGGCCTTAAAGAATCGGGAAACAGCAGAAAAAGCAGTGGCGATTTTGGCCTCAACGTCTCTAGAATTTAAAAAGAAAGCCGGCCCCACGGGAACATTATTTTCTTCGGTCACCAGACACGAAATTGCCCATGAACTGACTAAACGGTCAGGAATGAAAATAGAAACAGAGATGATTGACATCGGCCCTTCGACAGGCTCAGGGCAAGCTGAGCATGGCGAACATATCAAACATGTCGGCGAACACGCCATAACCGTTGAACTTCTGAACGGACTTAAGGCCGATGTAAAAGTGTTAATTAAAAACGAGCAAAACTAAAATCTGCCTCGTTGGCAGATTTTAGTTAGTAATTACTTGTGATGAATTTATTGAACCACACTGACTACTTTTACAATCCTACGATCACCATTAAATCCGGTTTTGCGTTTGGTGGTGAATTTCACCTGACCTGTAGTCATGGCGTAAATTGTGTAGTCCTTACCAAGACGAACGCCTAGGCCAGGAAGATATTTGGTACCATGCTGACGAATAATAATATTACCGATTTTAGCGGCTTGTCCTTGAGAAAGTTTAACGCCAAGATATTTCGGCTGTGAATCTCGGCCGTTGGCTGTTGTGCCTATTGCTTTTGTATGTGCCATATTTGCCTAAGAACGCAGTGATTAGCTGCAAATATGAGCATCCGCCTCTGGCGGACAAACTCATGTTTCAATTATAATATTGTCATGTTATCAAAAATAACTTACTTCGTCAAACTTTGGGCTGAACGCTATCAGCACGGCTTATTTATTGGGCTTTGTTTAGTTGTCACGGCGGGAATTGGTTACAATATCGGCCGAATTACGTCTCTCCACGCTTCACCAAGCGAAAATGGTCAATCAGCCAACATCTCTAACACACAACAGGGGACTGGAACATCGAACAAGGCCGTCCCAACGATTAAAATTACCCAACCTAGTATCAAACCTACAGATCCCCGTGTCGTTGCTTCTAAAGCGGCTGGTTCTAAGCTTTACCATTACTCTTGGTGTTCCGGAGCCCAACGTATAAAAGAAGCAAACAAACTCTGGTTCCCGACCGAAGCCGATGCCATCTCGGCCGGTTATACCCTTGCGGGTAACTGTCAATAATGGTATTATATGTAAGCGAGTGTGTAGGAGGTAGTCCGAATTTGTATGTGTTCGGCCTTTGCCGTTAACAGCGACCTCCGGGAAGCTGCATTTACAAAAGCTGGTCGAAACCTACCCTCGCATTTTTTACTCTTAAATTTTCTACTCTTGAAACTCGGTTAAAAACTTTGTGGTTGACCGAGATCAAGACAAATGGGAAGCCCGAAACGAGCCATAGTTATAGCTATGGCGAGTGAGGACTGGAGCATTTAACGTAGAGATCGGTCAAAGTCGTTGCCCCTAAAGATTGCGGGGGCAGACGACCACAAAGTTTTTAAACATGGAGATAAGGAATATTGCTATAATAGCCCACGTCGACCACGGCAAAACAACCCTGACCGACGCTTTAATGAAACAAACCGGTATGGTCTCGGCTGATTTTACTATGGACACCAACGATCTGGAACAGGAACGTGGTATTACTATTTACGCCAAAAACGCCGCCCTTTATTACAAAGACACCAAAATTAATATCGTTGATACACCGGGCCATGCTGATTTTGGTTCGGAAGTGGAACGTGTTTTACGTTCTATTGATTCGGTCTTGCTGGTGGTTGATGCCCAAGAAGGCCCGATGCCTCAAACAAAATTTGTTTTAAAAAAAGCACTTGAACTTGGAATCAAACCAATTGTTATTATTAACAAAATTGATAAACCGGCTTCTAATCCCGATGAGACCCATCATAAACTTTTAGAATTATTTATTGACCTTGGAGCAAACACGGAACAACTGGATTTCCCGGTCGTCTATGCAATCGGTCGTTCCGGTGTCGCCAAACTTAATATGGATGACGAAGCGAAAGACCTGACCCCAATTTTAGATACAATTTTAAAATATGTTCCTCCCGCCAAATCCGATGCTTCCGCTCCGCTCCGTTTCCAACCCTTCAATCTCGCCTATGATAATTTCTTGGGCCGTTTAGGTATTGGCCGAATGTACGAAGGCACAATCCATATGGGTGATACTGTTTATATCCGTACTCCGGCCACTTTGCTTGGAACCGGAAATGACATAAAAACCCGAACCGGTAAAATCACGAAACTTTATACTTTTAAAGGCATGTCCCGAATTGAATCTGAATTCGCCGAGGCAGGGGATATTGTAATGGTTGCCGGTATTCCCGATATTTATATCGGGGAAACAATTTGCGCTTCACCCGATACCGAACCGTTGCCGGCCATTCATGTTGATGAACCGACAATTTCTTTAAATTTCTTGGTTAATGATTCACCGTTTGCTGGTCGGGAGGGTAAATTTGTGACCGGCCGACAAATTCGGGAACGACTGGAGCACGAACTGGAAGTTAATATTGGATTAAAGGTTGATTTTGGTGAAGGGGATTTATCTGCTAAAAGTGGTTCAGCTGTAGTGGGTAAGGTTTATGGCCGAGGAGAATTACACATCTCTATTTTATTGGAAAATATGCGCCGAGAGGGCTACGAACTTCAGGTCTCTCAACCCCAAGTAATTATTAAAGAAGTCGGAGGAGTAAAGATGGAACCGTTTGAAGAGGCGATTATTGATGTCCCTGAAGAGACCTCCGGCATTGTTATTCAAAAATTAAATAAACGCGCGGGCACGATGATGAATATGGAACAACATCATGGTCAAGTTCGCATGACCTTTAAGATTCCCACTCGCGGACTACTTGGATTCCGTAATGAATTCGTAATTGACACCAAAGGCGAGGGGATTCTTTCTAGTCGGTTTGTTGATTTTGAACCATATGCCGGCGATATCAAAAAACGCGCTGTCGGCTCTATGGTCTCCGGCGAGACAGGTAAAACCCTCGCTTATGCTCTAGATAATCTCCAACAGCGCGGTCGGCTCTATATTCCCGCCAACACCGAGGTCTATGCGGGTATGGTTATCGGTGATACATCAAAAGGGGACGACATGACGGTTAATCCAATCAAAGGCAAGAAACTCACCAATATGCGCGCCGCCGGTTCAGATGACAACGTTATGCTCGCTCCACCTTATACTTTAACCCTTGAACGCGGTCTGGAAGTCATGGTTGAGGATGACTTTTTAGAAATTACACCAACCAGTGTCCGTTTACGAAAAAGATTTTTAACCGAAAACGATAGAATCAAAGCTAATCGCTCTGCTTCTAATTAAAAAGAAAAGGCCCGCGTCGGCTGGCGTCAGATGACGCAGGCCTTCGCGGGCTACTCAATGATGATCTTTCTGACTAACTTTGACGGGGCGGGGCATGATACCAGCCCACTGTGACCGGGATCAACCGGAACAGACCCGACATCCAAGTCAAACTTGATCTTTCGCTTACGGACGCCTTTTGGGTCAAGGTAGAAGTCACCGACCACCAGCTCTTCATACCTCTTGTCTTCAGTATCAGTCAATGCTTTAGTTAACTCATCTCTGAGTTTCCTCATCGCGATTTTGAGCTGTTCTGATTGCAATAGTTGCCTACTATAGAGTAGGGAATCTAGTTCTTTCATGCAAATTCTGATTCGAATGAACTCTTCTTTTTCCACCACCATTACTATCTACTCTCCTATCTGACTCCAGGGGCGACCCCAGGGGTTGTCCGAGATAGTAATCCGAGTAATCTCGATAACAGAGCCCCGGACGAAATTCCCAGTTACGGGTGCTTTTACTTTGAACTGTTCACCAGGTCGTTGAAGATTCGTGAGTGCGTCCTGAAGGTTATCCAAAACCTTGGTTGCATGACGACTTGATTCTTGTTCCCCCAACAACCATTGAACCGAACAACACCCAGCCCGTAAAAAGTTGACGGTCTCAGCTATCAAGCTGATATACGGGTACCCGGCATCTTGCTTAAACAGAAGCACTGGCGTTTCGTCTCTTGGAATCATCAACTGTCCTTGACTAATCATTCCTGTCTTCTTGCCACGTTCGCTCATAAAGAACTCCTTTTTCTGCGCTACCACGCGCATCCTAAGTTAGGTTATTATAATACCACTACTTTATTAAAATAGCAAGTTTTTCCAAAACACCCAGAATGCTCCAAGAGGAAACTGTGAGAAATAGGGGTGATTTTTATTACCGTCCAGACATATATTTTTCCCAATATTCGTAGAGTTTGGCGGTGGATTTGATATCGCCAACACAATAGAGAGCAATCTCGCGACAACGTTTGTCTTTGAAATATTGCCCGACATCATGACCTGTAATACCTTTATCTTTGGGACTCTCAATCCCGAAGGCCTGGCACCAGAGATGAAGAGAACGCTTAAACCGAACCGCGCCATAGTTGGTTAACTTGTCATAGACATCTAAATGGGGTTTATCGTAATATCGGTTATGCATCAGATTAACTGATGGTTTTATTTTAAAAATTGCCGACCGAATCATCATAAACGGACAATCAAACCCGTAGCCGTTAAAGGTAATGAACTGATCGTAATGATTCGCTAAATCCCAAAATCTTTTTAAAATTTCTTTTTCGTCGGCGCAGGGGACCATGAGATAACCGTCAACCTCTTCCTCTTTCTCGTCATCATTTTGTTTTTGATAATAAACCCCGCCTTTATTTGTTTCGGGATTTAAAAAAGCAACCGCCACTACCCGGCCGGTCAGAGGCGAGACGCCCAGCATCTCGCGGATGACTTGGCGTTCGGCATCATCTTTAGCGCTGGCTAACAATAACTCTTGGGCCGTCGGGTCCAAGGCCTCAAAATCCACCCCGACAGTTTCAATATCAAATACGAGTTTGGGCATATATAGATTAATGATAACAGGTTATTTAAAAAATACACTGTTGATATTCTCCCTGTTTCTTTGTGCGACATTGGTGTAAAATATAATAAATGGAAAAAATACCCGGAGATTATGTAGCTGGTTTTGTTGATGGAGAAGGATGTTTTGCTTTGACTTTTAGAAAAGACCGGCAAAAAGATAAGATAACTGGAAAAGTTAGAGAATACTTTTATTGGAAAGCTCAATTTGCTATTGTTTTACGCCCAGACGATGCCACTATATTAGATTTAATTAAAAATACTTTAGATTGTGGTCTTATAACAACCAAAAAGAAAGGGGACCAAGTTAGATTATCGGTGCAAGACACAAATGATCTTTATAATAAAATAATTCCATTCTTCACTAAACACCCATTAAGGGCCAAAAAGTTAAGAGATTTTATATTGTGGTCTGAAGCTGTTGAAATTTTATATAAAAATAAAGGGGACGGTATCAATGTATTAGTTGGAAAAAGAGGATTTATTAAAAAAGAAATTCCCACCCACAGTTTAGAGAGGTTGGGGGAGATAAGAATTGAAATGCTTAAATATAAATCAATTAGAGAAAATGATTTTTTGTGGAGGGGATAGGATTAAAGAATTACATAGACCGTCGCACATTGTAGATTATGCGACCCAAAGAGTCGTATAATCAAGCCAAGTGCGAAACATCTATTAAACACTTAACCAATACATTATGACTCCCAGTACCCTTCCATTCGTCCTAGGGCATTCTAGGGCCTTAATATAATGGCCTATACCCCTCTTTTAAGGGCCTTAATAATAAAGATGGTATTTATGCCTAGGTTGAAGGTTTGCCTACCAAAGCCAGACTCTCTTATCAAGGTTAATTTAAAATTAAAAAAATTTTTTTAATTTTAAATTAATTTTTATTCTACGTATTTAATTAATTAAATAAAAAATATTTTCTCGCCCGCTTGTCTTATAGTGTCTAGAAAGTAATCACCTCCATAATTTGGAGGTGATTACTTTAGAAGCTCTAATTTTTAATTCCCCGTAGGGGAGTCCCCTATCTTTGTCTGTATCTCTATAACCTAATCGTTTTTAGAAAAAAGCAAAAGATCTTTTCCAAATAATTTTATGGCCTTAGACAATGGCAGTATAGATAAAAAATAACGGAGATCCACAAGAGTTCTAATCACCCATCCGTAAAAACCGAAATAAGAACCAAATCCGTCCAGATGAGCGACGGCGAATTTACCGCCTACAGGAGCTATCCAATGACCATAACTCGGCAGATATGGATATAACTTTTTTTGAAAAACAATATTATATAAATTTTCGGCAACAAGACGTCCTTGGGCCTGGGCAGTATAAGCCAAACCAGGAATCGGTTTTTGCGTCTTAGGATCAATAAATTCAATGCAATCCCCTAGCGCAAACAATTTATCCGAATTTTCCTGCCTGCCGGCAGGCAGAGTAACCTGAAGATTTTTATCAACTATAATTTTTCCCCTATCGGTTACGGGTAAACCATATATTGTTTTCAGTAATTGATTCGCTTGGACACCGGCCGTCCAGACAACCGCGATGCCTGTAATTATTTGACCGGTTTTTAATTTAACCGAATCGCTCAAAACACTTTCAATGGTTGAATTCGTCATTACCACCACCCCGAGGTCAGTCAGCCGAGCCATTATTTTTTTTCTTTCTGTTTCTTTGATTGTCGGTAAAATAACCGGACCGGCTTCAAATAGAATTGTTGAAAATGAGCGCTGATTAATCCCATAGCGACGCGCTAATCTTTTGGCGCATGTCATTAATTCCCCCGCCAACTCAATACCGGTAAAACCGGCGCCGATTATTAAAAACTTTATAGGTGATGATAATTTGCCCTGAGCCATAGCCTGAAATGAAATTTCAAGTTTATTATGAAGAGCAACGGCATCATCAGTTGTCTTAAATTGATAAGCATATTCACGAACACCTGGAATACCAAAATCTGCGGTTTGACTGCCAAGAGCCAAGACGACATAATCAAAATCAATCTGACTACCGCCATCAAGAAATACCTTAGAATTAACCAAGTCAACCGAAGTTATTTTGGCCTGAATGAAATCTATTTTTTTGTTTTCAAAAATATCTTTATAGGGAATAGCTACAGCCCGCCGTAATTCCAGAGCAAATGGATCGTCTGTTGGTTGATAAGCCGAAGCAATCTCATATAAAGCTGACGCAAAAGTGTGATATGAATTTTGATCTATAAGTGTTACCGTCGCCTTTTCTTTAAATTTTTTAGCGCAATCAAGAGCGCATCGGACACCGCCAAATCCCCCGCCAAGAATAAGGATTTTTTTCATTTACTAAATATAGTCCAAAGGATTAAGAGTTGCGCCAATCGGAAGCAGACCGGAAATAGTGCTTTGTTTGGTTGTAAATGTCTTTGGGGCATAGACCATAAAATGAACATGAGACCCTGTAGATAACCCCGTACTGCCCATGTTCCCAACCACATCCCCTCTTTTTACTTCTTGCCCGACACTAACAAACCGAAGAGACATGTGGGTATAAGCCGTTACTAATCCGTTACTGTGTTCTATGGCCGCCCAAACACCATAAGCATAGGGCGCATTTCCAACCGCAATAACTCTTCCATCTTCAGCAGAGTGAAGAGGTGTGCCAAACTTTGCGGCAATATCTAAACCATTATGGAAACCACCTTTTTTATTATTACAACTGGGATAATTCCGACGGGCAAAAGCGGTCTCAATACACCCGTATGACTGACTTTTAGTTCCTCCAACCGGTCGCGTCAGTATACCGGGTCGCATTGACGGTAAACTGTTGGGATCAATAGCTCGACGCATTTGCTCTTCCAGACGAAATATTTCTAGATTTGCCTGGCGTTGAAGTTCTTCTGTTTCCGCTAATAATTTTTGATAGGCGGCTTCTTGGCCTTTTGTCGTCGCAAGAATCTTATTCTTATTAGCGGTAGTACCGGCTAATGATGCTCTTTGGGCGCTTTCCTGCTGGCGAAGCGTTTCTAAACTTTTTCTCTTGTTTTCTAAGTCATTTTTTTGATTTGAAAGCTGATTTTCGGTTTCCTTAAGATTATTCACTACATCCAACAAAGTGGAGTTCACTGTTAAAGCGTATTGCGCATCATTGAAATAATCCGAAAGATTCTCGCTCTTCATTAAAATACCAACCAAACTTTCGTCATCGCGTTTGGCAAGATATAGAAGCAACTGCCCAATCGTTAACCGCTGGTAGTCCATTTTTTCTTGGGTGGTAAGAATATTTTCTTGGACTCCGGAAATTTCAACTTGGGTCTTATCTATCTTTTTACCCGTCAACCTTATGTTTGTCTCCAATACACCGATTTCATTTTTTAAATTTTGAATCTGATTCTTGAGGGTATTGGCTTGGGCTTGGGTTTCGGCAATATTGCCACGATATTGTTCGGCCTCCTTTTTTAGTTGGGCGTCTCGTTTTTCAAGTTCTTCAATTTCTTTTCTCAACTGTTCAATTTTGTCTTGATTCACGTCAGCGCGAGAAACCGAAGGAGGAAGCAAAAAGCAAGAAGCAAGGATAACAAAAATACATATTTTTGATTTGATTATCATAGGCAGTTGTTTTTCTTAATTCGTGCTTCGTGATTCTAGCTTCTGAAGCGCATTTTCAATGCGCTTCACAACTTCATCTTTTCCAAGTACCACCGCAATCTGAACCGGATCAGGTGATTTTTCTTTGCCGGATAAAGCCACGCGAAGTGGCCAGAATACTAATCCCTTACCTGTATCTACGCTCAGTGCCTCCAATTTGTTTCGTAATGATTCATCGGTTATTGTTTCTAATTTCTCAACAACAGCCAGCGTCTTAGTCAATGAATCTTTAACATCTTCAAACGATGAATCCTTCCATTTTAATAATTCTTTTTCGTAAACCGGCGCTTCCCATAAATATGAAAATTCTTGAGCGTCGCTTAATCTTTCCAGACGTTCGGTAATCAAAGGCACCGCCAAATCAGAAATATTTAAACCAGTTAATTTTTTAAACTCCGCTGGCGTCAGCCGACGAATATATTGGCTATTAATCCAATTCAACTTTTTCGTATCAAATATCGCTCCGGATTTATGGACTTTTGACAGTTCAAATTCCTGAATCATTTCTTCGCGAGAAAGCAGGTCTTTGCTGAACGTATAACCCAAACCACCCAAAAAATTTACAACCGCGTCTGGTAAGTAGTCCTTCTTGTAATCAACTACGGCCATCGCTCCGTGACGTTTTGAAAGTTTTGATTTATCTGGCGCTAAAATCAACGGCAAGTGCGCAAATAGCGGGACAGGCAAACCAAGCGCTTCATATACGAGAATCTGTTTCGGGGTATTAGAAATATGGTCTTCTCCTCTGATGACATGGGAAATTTCCATTTCAGCATCATCTACAACTGCCGCAAAATTATAGAGCGGATCACTCACTGAACGGGCAATGCTAAAATCGCCCAAAAGTCCGGCCTTAAATTCAATATGGCCTTTTATTTGATCTTCAAAAGAAACTACTTGCGCTGAATCGCCTACATTTAGTCGGATGATTCCCCCGCCCTCTTTTCCAAGCGGAAGATCCTTGTGATTACACTCGTGTCGGGGCGGTTGTTTTTCAAATTCTTGACGCTGGCGTTCGGCTTCAAGTTCTTCTTGAGAATGGTGACAATAAAAGGCCTTCCCTTCACCTAACAACTTTTCCAATGCAGTCCTATATAGCTGTGTTCGTTCACTCTGATGAATAACTTCACCACTCCAATCCAACCCAAGCCAACGCAAAGCGCCCAAAATACTTTCTTCATATTCTTTAGTGGAACGTTCCCTATCGGTATCTTCAATTCTCAAATAAAACTTGCCACCCATTTTCTTGGCAAACAACCAATTATAAAGCGCCGACTGCCCTGTCCCAATATGCAAAAAACCTGTTGGTGACGGCGCTATCCTAACCCTTATTTGGCTTTTATCCATATCCTTTATTATAGCCATAAATCCGGCTAATAACAATTAAGCAAATGAGCAAGCACCGACTGTTTATTATCAGAGACAATCGAGACGTTGCAGGAGTTGGTTGATATAATTAACGGTCAGCAAGCGACCGAAGGGGAGCGCAGTGCCCTGCGCCAGTAGGCGGCGGGTGCAGACCGATCAACCAACGAACTGCAATGCGAGCTTAGCTGAGGTGACGAAGGTAGCCCGAAGGGTACCGAGGAGCCGGAGGCGTGTCAGTTGATGATAAACAGTCGGTGCTTGAACCAATATTATAATCAAGTAAGCTAAGCATATGTATATCCTTGAAGTCCTACCCCTTTCCACGCTCCCCCCTCAAATACCCCAGATTTTAAGTTACTATCATGATTCAAACCTCCCTAAAGGCGCTGTAATTGAAGTTTCTCTCAATAACCGATCCGTACAGGCAACAGTTATTGATTCCTACAATCTTGACGAACAAAAAATACTGGTCAAAAAATCATTATTCCAGCTTAAAAAAATATCGCGTGTCTTGAGCGAAGAATCGGCCATTTCCGAATGGCAATTTAAAATCGCTCTCTGGTTGGCTAATCATTATGTCGCTTCACTAGGTCTTTGTATGAAAGCGGTTCTTCCGCCGTTTTTTTTGAAAAAATATTATCCAATTGAGTCAGTAGATTTATTTAATAAACCGATAAACGACGCAAAACCCTTATGGGCCATTACTCGGGCAAAAGATTCAGCCCGACATATTAAATCCATTATTAAGTCGGAAAAGACCGGCCAGAACCTGATAATCGTTCCCGATAGTTCATATATCCCCTATTTTCTATCCGAATTCGCAAACAGAAAACCATCTGTCATAACGTCCGCCACCAACAACAAGAACTACCACCAAATTTGGAAAGGAATCATATCTCAAGAAATAAAAATGGTTATCGGCACCCGCCAAACCCTCTTTCTGCCATTCACAAACTTAAAACATATTATCGTTATTGACCCGCTCCACGAATTTTATAAATCCGATATGAGTCCGAAATATTGGACTCCGGAATTGGCCGAAATGATTGCCCTAAATCACTGTGCTCAGTTTATTCTTTTATCGCCCTTACTGGGTGTTTCGGCTTACCAAAAATCTCTGGAATCAAAAATAAAAATCAGCGACGTCATGAAACCTTGGCCCGCTAAAATAACTGTTATTGACCTCACCACTGAATTCAAACAGGGCTATATCGTCGGCGCGTTAACTCCGGATGCCCGAGATGTTATGCGTAAAACACTCGCCCAAGGCGGTAAGGTCTTAATTGTCTCCGCCCGACGTGGATACAGTGGAATTTTACTTTGTCAGCATTGTGGATTTTCGTTTAAGTGTCCTAATTGCGATTTACCCATGCGGGTTCACCAAGGACTCACCCTTTCATTGCTCTGTCATCATTGTGACCATACTCAACCTTATCCCTCCGCTTGTCCCAATTGTCATAGTTCCCAAATAAAAGCCACCGGTCCAGCCGGTGGCCAGAAGATATTTGAAGAACTCCAAAAGATGATTACGTTCGGTCAATTAAACAAGACCCAAATTCTTCTTATGGATACCGATACAACTCAAAACCAAACTGAAGAAGATGAAATTATAGATGAAACCAAGAAACAAGGCCCGCACATCCTCATCGCCACCCAAAAAATATTCAGTTACAGCTATGATTTAAAATTTGATGCCATTATTATTCCTCAACTTGATGCTCTTATTGTCGGTTCGGATTTTCAAACCACCGAACGCTTATGGTATCACTTGGAAAAATTGGCGGATTTCCTACCTGCCGACAGGCGCGGTGAACCGAGCCAGATTGTCGCCCAAACATTCAATCAAGTGGACCTTCTCCCCAACCTTGCCCGCCACGATTACACCCACCTCTATGAACTGGAACTCTCCGCCCGCAAAGCATTTTGGTATCCACCTTTCTGTCGTATCGTTAAACTGACCTACACCCACACCGACCATCGTAAAGTTATCGCTTCTGCCCGCGCCACCGTGGAAAAATTAAAAATGGCAACAATCCATATCCAAGCCAGAGATAGGATTCACCCTATTAAATCTGGCGAAGCCAGTGCGAAGCAATTTAATAGGGTGAAAATCACCGACACCTCCCGACTCTTTCTAAAAAAGGAGCGTGGTCGTTTCACTTATACCATCATCATAAAAATAGCCAATGACTTCGCCCCTCGCGACCTCCTCCGCTACGTCCCCACCCAATGGCTGATTGATTTAGATCCACGTACTACCACATAGGGACAATATTGGAATTAGTTACACCACAAATTATAATATTTGACAAGTATTATAGACGTGGTACAATGAGGCATCCTTAGCTTTTATCATTATTGGCAAAGGTCATTGCTCGGTCTGAAAGGACCATAATATTGGAGCAACTATTTATATAAAAATGTCTAAATTCATTCAGAAAATTCATGTTTCCCGTAATTATACGCTTTTTGGCGTTAATTCGGATAATCGCGATTGTATCGCGGCATTTAGACATAAACGATAACTCTTAATTTCAATCATCGTTGTGGATAAGCGCCGCGGATATAATTCCACGGCGCTTTTGTTTAGAAGGCGTAAACAGTTCTTTAAAAATAAGGAGATGTGTGTAAATGAAAAACAATCCGCTTTGGTATCTGTTCAGTAAGACCTGGTACTACTCGGCGGGCAATCGGAAGAATCTGTTTGGGGCTTGGGGTATGCTTGTCATATCTAAATCCCTAGAACTATTTCTTCAACCGTTGATATGGGCCTGGATAATCAATATCATCCAAGCCCAAGGTATCACCCACACCAACATCAGCAAACTTTTATGGCTTCTGGTGGCGACTCTTATTCTTGAACCGGTCATCTGGCTATTTCATGGCCCGGCAAGAATCAAAGAACAAACCAACGCATTCAAGATTCGCCTTAACTATAGAAAGTACCTCTTGAAAGGCGTGATGACACTCCCAATGGAATGGCACGTTGATCACCACTCCGGCAATACAATTGACAAGATTGAAAAAGGAACCAATTCACTTTATTCGTTTTCCGAAGATTCCTTTGAACCAATCTATTCAATCGTTGAACTGATGGTAAGTTACGGGATGTTGGCATATTTGAGTCCTTCGGCGGCGTATACTGTCCTGGGCATGATTTTAATCAGTGCCTATATCACGATGCGCTTTGATAGAGTGCTTATCGGAAACTACAAACAGTTAAGCCAGGCCGAAAACAAAATCTCTGAAAGTGTCTTTGATGCCATTAGTAATATCTCAACGGTCATAATTCTGCGCGTGGAGAAGCTTGTTTTTGAAGCAATTGTACGCAGGGTTGAACAACCATTTAAACTTCAGAAGAGGACTAATCTCCTTAATGAAATCAAATGGTTTATGACGAGTATTTGTTCGGCCACTATGGTTGTGATTGTGCTTGGTGTTTACTTTCAACAGGCAATGAACCTGAACCAGTCAGTAATGATCGGGAGCGTCTTTCTTATCATTCAGTACTTAGGCAGAATTAGTAATCTCCTGTTCAGATTCAACAACATGTACGGAAATTTTGTTAAGTATAAAGCCCGAATTATGAATGCCGAGGAATTATCTTTGGACTTCAGGGCCGAAAACTTTACGAACCATGTTCTACCGGCACAATGGCAACAACTCTCAATTCGGGACCTGAACTTTTCGTATCCCAATAACGAAAATAACGGCAACCTGAATCTTGAGAATGTGTCTCTGTCCATTGCTTGTGGTGAACGTGTCGCTTTGGTAGGTGAGAGTGGCGGTGGTAAGACAACTCTATTGATGGTTATGCGGGACATGTATCACCCTCAAAGCATGGAGCTTACTGTAGACGGTCAGTTGATTCCTGCTGGATTTGAAGGAATAAGTCGAGCCATTGCTCTTGTCCCACAGGATCCGGAAATTTTAGCAAGCACTATCATGGAGAACATCACCATGGGTGCCGACTATGACTTGGATTTTGTAAAACGTTTCACTGACATAGCATGTTTCACTGACGTCGCTGAAAATTTGCCGCACAAGTTTGATTCCTCAATGAAAGAAAAAGGGGTCAATCTTAGTGGTGGTCAGAAACAACGTTTGGCCTTAGCTCGAGGATTGTTGGCTAGTGATGACAAAGATATTGTTCTCCTAGACGAACCTACCAGTAGCTTGGATACTGCAACTGAGATGAAGGTTTATGGGAATATCTTTCGAGAATTTAAGGATAAGACGATTATCTCGTCTATCCATCGTCTACACCTCCTGCCCATGTTTGACAATATTTACATGTTCAGCGATGGAAAGATTATCGCCTCTGGAAATCTAGGCGAAATGTTAGCCACCTGCCCCGAGTTTCAAGAACTGTGGCAACATTATCACAAACATTAAAACGAAATGGTTGGGTAACTTTACCTCTCAAGGGCCGACGAAAGTCGGCCCCCTTTTTAATCTATAAAAGTATAAAGGCGAGCACGTGGCTCGCCTTTGATGGTAATACCACCGATTACGCCGAATTCACTTCTTGGTTTTTCTTCTTTTGTACTCCTCTCGAAAAATTGACAACAATTCCACAGCAAGAAATGGTGATATAACAACAAAAGCAAGAATGAGTGATTTCATTCGTCCCCCTCTTTATGAATATACCAAATTGGTAGACGAAATCAATAATCTGCGATATTCTAACGGGATGGACCAGGTAGTGAAAATCCGACAGGGTTTGAGGAGCGCCGATTAAAATAAACTACTTGGACACATTAAACAACCAACAGTAATTCGATAATACATATTTAGGTTTCAAACCTAAGGCGTAAGTCGGATTTCTACTACCTGGTGGAAATAACAAAGATACCTCATCAGGTCTTGGCGAATAAAACCAAGACGATCCCAGCAGATGAAATAAAAGCGGGCAAATATGCCCAGCTGATTTTGGATATGAAAAAAGCTATGGTGGATAATATGGGCGTGGGTCTGGCTGCAAATCAGATCGGGCTGGACTTAAGTATTTTTGTAATTGACACAAAAGTTGCTCTTGAAAATAAAGTACCGGAGGTCTACTTTAATCCCGAAATTACCGAATACTCTACTGATACTGACGATGTAGAAGAGGGCTGTCTCTCTATCCCCGGTTTTTATGTTGAAATCCCCCGCTCCAAAAAAATCATGTTCAAAGCCCTAGATGAATCCGGAAAAAAAATCAAATTCAAAGCCAAAGGATTCCTTGCCCGTATCCTTCAACACGAAACCGACCACCTCAACGGAACTACGATCAAAAATCATGCAAAATAATCTCAAGGTCATATTCTGGGGAACTCCTGATTTTGCTATTCACCCGCTCAGCGCCTTAATGGAAAGTGGTTATTCTATTATCGCAATTATTACGCAACCGAATAAAATAACAGGTCGAAAAAAGTTGCTGAAACCACCACCAGTAAAAGTGGCCGCGCAAAATTATCACATACCGGTTTTGCAACCAAATAAACTGAAGGATGACCAGTTTTTTGAAGAGTTCAAAAATCTTGCACCAGATATTTGTATCGTCGGTGGTTATGGAAAAATTATTCCAGAACGCTATCTTCTCGTGCCAAAATTTGGATTTATTTGCGTCCATCCGTCGCTACTCCCGAAGTACCGAGGGCCGTCGCCAATTCAAGGAGCCATCATGAACGGGGAACCAGAAACCGGAATCGGTATCATTATCATGGATAAAGAAATGGATCATGGTCCTATTTTATCAGAAGTAAAATATCATTTAAAACCGACCGAATACAAACAAGAAGCCGAGCAAGAGATTTGGAAACTTGGAGGTAAGTTGTTGATTGAAACTTTACCAAAATATATTGCGGGGAAAATAAAACCTCGAATACAAAACCATGAGCAAGCAACATTCACCAAACTACTCACCCGTGAAGATGCCCGTACTGACTGGTCACGCCCGCCACAAGAAATATATAATAAAATTCGCGCTCTCAATCCGGAACCGGGTACGTGGACCACTTGGAACAACAAAGTATTTAATATAAAAAAGGCAAAACTTATAGATGGCAAGCTCACTCTAATTACTGTCCAACTTGAAGGCAAAAAAGAAACCCCAATGACCGATTTCCTCTCCGGTCACCCCGATTTTAATATCTCTCAATTAAAATAAAAACACCATTCTTTTTCTTTATTCCACCATTCGCGCGAATAAGGGATAGAAGAATTAGAGAAATTAATAGAAAAATCAAAAGAGTTCCGATTAGTCGGAACTCTTTTGATTTTATAAATTTTTAGTCAATCAACGGAGCAAGGGTCTTGTAATAGTCTAACTCGGCTTTACTAACCGGAGCGACCTGATCAGAACGGATACCTAAACGAGCAACGGCCATTGGAGTTAAGTAACGTTTACCGGAACCACTAATCTGGAAGACGTCGCGATTTAAAGGTGAGAATTGATAGACGTATTGATTTGTCGGATAGAAGTTAAATTCTTTACGACTGATGGTAATAACGTCTTCAGCCCGATCACCATAAAATTCAAATATCTTTTTTGTGTTAATGACGGGACGAACTAAACCACCTTCAGTTAAATAATAAACTTTTGAATCGCCTTTTACTTTAACTAAATGAGCTCTGGGATATTTATCCAGTTGATATTGAGAAATTGATTGAACCATCTCAAGCTTATAGCCGTAATCATAAAAGATTGCGCGTGAAGGAAAGATGTGTTTTTGACCATTTACCAATGAGTAAATTTCTTCGGAACTATCAACCGAGACCAAATTTATTTTCTGGCCAGATAAATCTTTCGGCGCGGTGGCATTTTTGATAGTGGAATTATTACCGGAACTGTTTGAAGCAGAATTAAAGATATCAAAATTAAGACGAACCGGTGTTGGCTGATAAGTACCGGATGGAGAAGCAGTATTTCCTGATTGAGAATCGCAACCGATTCCCACTAAATCAAGGGTCTGGCAAATAACTGCTTGGGGATCTCGGGCCACAAAACCGTCCTGACTGGCTAAAATAGGGTACAAAGGCAGGGCTGTTAAGGCCAAAACCGTAGGTAATATAAGGGATAATTTAAGAGTTTTAATCATGTATATATACTATCATATTTAGTGTGTTATGTCAACCCCGCCGTTGAAAAACAGTGGTTTCATAGGTTTTTGCTGTTTTTCAACGGCGGGGTCAATCCCTGCCACAAAATCACCATATTGTGATAGAATATAATTATGGAATCAACCTCACCGATATTAAAAGTCAGCCATCTCAACGTTACCCTAGATGGTCAAAAAATTCTTCATGATATTTCATTTGATTTAAACCGAGATGATACTGTTGTCGTTGTCGGTCCCAATGGCGCCGGTAAATCGGTTTTATTCCGCGCTTTGCTCGGTCTCATCCCCTATACTGGAACAATCGCCTGGGGGAAAAATATCAAAATAAATTACATTCCCCAACGTTTCACTATTGATAGTGACTTCCCGTTAACGGTTCGGGAGTTTCTTAATTTCAAAACTAAAAATCATCATACTATTCTTTCCGCTCTCCGTTCCGTCGGTATTACCGACGAGCATCATATTAACCACCATCTTCTTAATCAACGTTTGGGCTGGCTTTCGGGTGGCCAAATTCAGCGCGTTTTAATCGCTTGGGCTATCATTGATCAACCGGATGTTATTTTATTTGACGAACCTACGGCCGGAATTGACGTCGGGGGCGAAGAAACAATCTACCACCTCATTAAAAAACTCAAAGATGAAAAGGATTTAACTATTCTTATTATTTCTCACGATTTAAATGTTGTATATAAATACGCCACCACGGTTTTATGTCTTAACAAAGACATGGTTTGTTATGGCGCGCCGGCTGATGCCTTAGATCCATCCGCTCTTAAGGCCTTATACGGCGAAGCAACCTTTTTAACTCACGACCACCAACATAGATAAAACCAGAAACACGAAATTCTAAATCCTAAACAAATCCCGAAAATATGAACTTCCAAATCCCAAACAAAAATTCAGAAGGTTTATTAATTAGAATTTTTAATTTATTTAGAATTTAGATATTAGGATTTAGTATTTTATGAATATATTTATTTTACAATTAGTCATTGGCGGAGCAATCGGTATCGGAGCCGGTTATATCGGCGCTTTTATGATTCTTCGGCGGATGGCTCTTGTTGGCGACGCCCTTTCGCATGTGGCTCTGCCGGGTTTAGCGTTAGCGCTATTGTTTAATTTCAATCCATTCGTCGGAGCATTTACGGCTTTATTTGTCGCCGTTGTCGGCATTTGGATATTGGAACGAAAAACAAGTATCCCTTCCGAGACACTAGTGGGCATTTTTTTCACCACCGCCCTCGCATTGGGTATTCTTTTAACTCCCCAACCGGAATTACTTGAGGCCTTATTCGGTGATATCGGTAATGTTGCCCGCATGGATTTATATATCACCCTCCCGATTATTGTTCTGGTTATGATTGCCCTAAAACTTATTTCTAAACCCTTGGCTTTGAGCACGATCTCCAAAGACCTGACCCGTTCAATGAAAATACCAGTTAACACCATTAATTTTCTATTTTTATTGATGGTCGCCGTTATTGTCGCTCTTGGAATTAAGGTAACGGGCACGCTCTTAATGGGAGCTCTGGTTATTATTCCCGCCGCCGCCGCTCGCAATATTTCCCGCACTTTTTCCCACTACACGCTTATGTCCGCCGTTTTGGGCGGTGTCGCGGCAGTCAGCGGTATTATTATCGCTCATCAGTACGGTTTTGCTCCCGGTCCTCTCGTCGTCCTCTCCGGCGGTATCCTCTTTTTGGTCTCCCTCCTCTTCAAGCAATAGCTTGTTAAAAACAAGAAATCGGAGTATATTAATGTAGCTTTAGAAATTAGATATTAGGATTTAGAAATTTTTTTGTTATGGCTATCCCCGTCAACGACTTAAAACCAAAAACATATTTTATTTATGAGGGTCAACCCTATGTTGTTCTTGAGACCCATCATTTAAAAATGCAACAGCGCCGACCAACGGTGCAGGTTCGGATGCGCAATCTTATTAATAATAAGATGCTTGAACGCAATTTCGCCCAATCGGATGTTTTTGAACCTGCTGACGTAGAGCGTCAAAAAGTTAAATATTTATATGCTCACCGGGACCAATATTGGTTTTCATATGAAAATGACCCGTCAAAACGTTTTGAATTAAAATCGGAAATTATTGGTGACTCTGGTAAATTTCTCAAACCAAACACATCTATTGATGCTATTTCTTTTGAGGACGCAATCATCAGTATTGAATTGCCTATCAAGATGGAATATAAAGTTACTGAAGCGCCGCCGGCCATCCGAGGCGACACTGCTCAAGGTGGAGTCAAACAAGCGACTATTGAAACCGGCGCTTCAATCAACGTTCCCCTCTTTATCAACCAAGGCGACATAATTTTAGTGAATACTCAAACAGGTGACTATGTTGAGCGTATTAATAAAGGATAAGGATAATATGCCTGCCCTGTGTTGAAATAAGTAAATAAAAAGAGTATATCTCCTTTAGGGGGTCACTATGTCAAGTCAGCAGTCCTTTGTAAAGAATCAGGGTCAACAAAGACAAATACCGATCATTCCCACCGAAGAGGAAGTGGGAGAAAAGGCAAGGGAAGAAAGAAAGAACCTGCACAACATTATCATTCTGGGTGTCTGTGTTGTGATAATTGTCGGTGGTTACTTATATTTCTTCGCAACACTGAAATGAAACGGTCTGCCTGGAATCTGTCACGGGTCAGGGAAACAGAAAACCCCTGACCCGTGGTCAACTAAAAAGAAGAGGCCTCACCGAGTGAGGCCTGAAGGCGGAACTGACGGCTCACGGGAAACGGAAGCCGTTTTTTTGTACTGGGGACTCTGGCCAATCAGAAAACCCCACTGATTCTCGTACTGATGGATATCAATAGCGCTTTTCCTTCCCGTTCTACAATCGGGATCAATTCTCTTTTGCGGTACATAAAGAACTACCGACTTGGATCCAAAAAACTTGCCCGGGAACTTGTGAGTTGGGACAATAAAAAATCTATGTCTTTCCCCTTCTCTGGCTACAAGAACAACAAATTCTGATATTTTCAAAGCTGTAGGATTCAACAAAAAACTCCAGTAATACTTTTCTTTAGGAAACCCAACCCGGTGGGAATATCTGGTTGAGTAGATAGCACAATGCTTTCCACCTATTAAAATAATCCGACCACCAAGCCCTTTGATAGAGATCGCTTGGATCTTCAGTCCAAGGGATTCTACTACGAGTTTCAGAGCATAAATTTCCGGGTTGCAAGAAAGTACTTGTTCCAACTTTACTAATTTATCTAACTTTCTCCATTTTCGCAGACGCACTATCCGTCGAGTGTTGCCATTTGACTGATGCAGAATATGTAAACTGAAGAATCGTTTGTGAATCTGTTGGATTCTCTGTCTTGAAATTCCGTATTGCTCGCCAATCTCTTTGAAATAATAGTCGGACTCAAATTTATTTTTTAGAGTATCGTAGTCGGGTAACCTTTCGGCAAAACGACTATAAGCGCGATAAAGCTCGTATGCCACGCGAGCTTCTTGCGGATCCCTAATCGGATCATGTCTCTTCTTTAAATCCTGATCTATTTTCCGACAAGTTAAACAAAGATACCGTTCAGGATACCTGACTTTTCGGACTTTTCCTTCGGCATCGCAACCACTGCAAGCAGACACTTTGATTGGACGTTTCATTGTTAGTCACCTTCTTTCAAAGAACCAAAGAACCTGCAATATTATGTAATAAAAATTAATAAATTACAATTAATTAGATTGTTTTTGAAAAACGAGTAGAAATACAGGAATAAGTGACCAATAAAATAAAGCCCGTTGGTTGCCGAAGAAAGGCAAAAGACCCGCTGGCAACTTATCCGCAATATCATAAAAACCGGGAGCGAGATTAAGGATTATGGAAATAATAAGCCCTATCTGAACCAGTCCCATTATCACCACCGAAACAAAAGACGCCTCGCCTAAATTAAATCTTGACTTTAGAACTGAGCGGTTCAGAAGTCCGAAAATGATGCCGTATATTATTAAAAAGATGAAAACACGGAGTGTCGGCAAGTCATTTGTAAACGATTGATTTTTTAAAATCCAGCCAAAAAACGGGAAAATCGTCTGGAGGGCAAAGGCGACGTAAATTGAGAGCACGGAAATAAGCGTTCGCGTTCGCCCAAGAGTCAGAGCCAAAAGTAAAACACTAACCACGACCAAAATTCCAAACAATTCGCCGGAACCCAGTGATGGCATAGATAACGCTCCCAGCCCTGGCACCGTTATCTGACTCGCCTTCTCTATCACGGTTTTAGTGGCCGCCTCACCGGCCGCCTGCGACGCCGACGCCGTCACCTCCCCAAAAGTAGGGATATGAAGCGCCTTCAAAAAATTAGAGACAGTATCCATTCATAATATTGTACCATAATAACGTCACTTGGGGTTTACTCTTAGCCCCAGACCCAGGGAACCAGTCCCGTCGGTTCCCCCAGCTTCGCTGGGACCCCTTCCGCTACTGGGTCTAAGAATATACCCCAAGTGACTTATTCTAAAAGATAGAGGTCTTGCCTGTATCTTGTTTATGAAGTGACTTCTCGCTGTGGCTTAGGGTGTTGGTCGCTTAAATTAAGTTTTAAATTAAGATCTGGTCGTATCAAAAACAGATTTTGGGCACAGGTTTTTCTTGCATCTGCACAATCGGTTACTATTTCAGCATCGTAGAGGATATTTCTTTGGGTGCCATCTGGAGTGGTCCGGAACGGCAGAAGTCCGCATGGCCGAACCGAGGTGTCTTCAGATGGCCAAAGAAATGACGAGGCGATGTTAGAAATAGTCCGAGCGGAAGCCGTAAGAAAAACTTGTGTCCAAAATCTGTTTCTTATCGCACTTTGATATTGACGACTAAGTCGCCGGGGGGTTGACCGCCTTTGCCGGCGTTGCCGGCTTGAGGAACAACGACATTGTAAGAATGGGGAAGATTGGCGGGTAAACGGATCTCTAAATTTTTTCTGGATTTGGAACGACCGGTTCCCTTGCAGGCAGAACATTCTTTTTCAGGCATTCGTCCCCGACCGCGACAAGTTGGACAAGAAGTAATAGCTGAAAAAACACCGAATCCGCTTCGGGTCTGCTGACGGACCTGACCGGCCCCCTTACATGTCTGACAGGTAATAATTTTGTAACCCTTTGCTACTCCCTCCCCTTTACACTCTAAGCAAGCGTCCTGAATTTCATATTCAAGTATTCTGGTCGTGCCTAAATCTTTTTTACTGACGGTAACTTCTATAAACAAATCTTCACCTTTGTGTTCCTGTTCATTTCTCCAGCCGGCGGATTGTTCTCGATAACCGCCGAACATTTCCGAAAACATTTCAAAAATATCTTCGGAATTTCCACGACGTTCGCCACTGCGACGTCCGGCGGAACCGCCAAACATATTCCAAATATCTTCCTGATTGAAATTATATGTGCCTTGCTGACCGCTCGAAAAACCGCCATCGTTATAGGCGTAACCAAGCGTGTCGTAATTAGAACGCTTCTGCGGATCTGAGAGAACCTGATAGGCCTCATTCACTTCTTTGAATTTAGCTTCATCGCCCGTCTTTTTGTCAGGATGATGTTCGTGGGCCAGTTTTCGATAGGCCTTTTTAATATCATCCGCCGAGGCGGTTCTTGGTACTCCTAGAATTGTATAATAATCACGGTTAGCCATTTTATAGTGTCATTTTATCACAAAACTGTTGATAATAAAAGATTGTAAAACTAAGGTAAAATATGGATAATTGTTGGTTTTTATGTGCGGGATTGACAACTTTATTCAATGTGTGCTATACTTAAGGTATTGATCTTTTCGTAGAAATTTGGTAGCAACAAGATGGGTTTGGGGGTACAGTCAACATTTCGATGTACGATGTACTGCGCCCTTCGAGAGAATGCCCTAGCTACTGAAATCGGGCATAGCCCGATACCCGACAGGTTGTGCTGGGGCGCCAACCTGATAAGCGGGCGAGGTAAACGGGTAAGCCCTCGCACATGCGACACGCACAAGGTGGCACACTTGTCTTAACAACCAGGGGTGCAAGATGAACCCATCGGCTCTTGGAGGTGCCACTCCCGAGCCGATTTTCTTTTTCCCCTCCTCCGCTTTTACACTACTAATATCTCTGCTTCTACTTGTTGCTTTTCTATTTTCACTACGTGGGTCTTTTTTAATATCCAATATAGAATCATGCCAACTAATATGCCGAGCCAAATAAATAGAAATGACAACCCCCAGAGAATCAAGAATAAACCAAAGGCCAGAATCGGTGGAGCATATTGAAAATAAGGTTTCATAACTCCGTTGATTTGTTGAAGGGTTTGGGAAGCGATTTCATTAATAATCCAGTTGCGCTGTTCGGCCGGAGCTTTAATTTTTTGACCGACTGTTCCTTCAACTATTTGCTTAAAAAATATCTGGGCCTGACTCGGCAATTGTTGAGCATCTTTAATTTCATTCAATAACGGGCCTTGATAAGCGGCAAAGGATATCATCACGAACAATCCCAGCACAACCGGCATCAGGCCATGATAAAAGGCATCTCGGATATTTAAGATTCGTCTTTCATTAATCTCCCGCCTTACTCTTGTTGCCGACCAAAAATTAAATCCCAGAACAATACCAACCGAAAGTAAATTTAACCAACTCCAACCAAACGCCATCAAAAACGAAACCCCAAGAATTCCCGCGATACTCGCCGACCAACGTCTTTGCCGAAACAAGATGTATCCCAGCACAATAACCGCTATCAATAAAAGAAATGCCACAAAAGAAGGAAGCTGAATATCCACCCCTGTCACAGTATTAAATCCAACCCTTTTCCCCGCTTCCCACATCCACCACACCAAAACCGCCACCACCCCATGCCACACAATAATTTTCGCAGTTAGTTTATTCATTAGTATTCGCCTTTATCATAATCCAGCTTTAATTCTAACCAATTATGATAAACCTTTCTACGTATAGCATCACTTCGTTTTTTAAAATCTCGAACTGTTGGATCAATCTCAAACCAAGAATTAGATATCGGGTCATATATATCTAACCAGCTATGTCTATGCGTGAGCTTAGGATCTTGACCAGATAATATTCCATGAACAAGTCTGACAGCAATCCCAAATTTTCTAAGAACTGCACTAAATATTTTTGTCATAGCACCACAAGACACCATGCCACGCTCTAACATTTCACTGATTGAAGTAAATCTTGAATCACCAAAAGATTTTGCCTTGTCTCTTTTATCCCCGTAGATTAATATGAGTTCTTTATCAATCTTTTTCAAAAAATCTCCTAGGGGCAAACCAAGGGATAGATCTTTTACCTTTTCCCAAAGAATATCGGGAACATCTTCGTCTGAAGATAACCATTCTTTCTGGTCTTCTGAACACAAATCAGATGTTTTTATTTCAAAATTATTCTTTTCAACAATTTCTTGACTACTGGTTTTTTCCAAAACAATAAGCGAGGTTGAAATCACTTTTTCTCACAATCTGCACGATTGGATAGCATTTCAGAAATTATCTTGATATTTCTCTGGGTACCGATCTGGGGATGTCAGGAACGGACAGAAGTCCGCATGGCCTGACAGGGGCAACCCCAGTCGGTCAGAGAAATGAGAGATAATTTCTAGAAATGCTCCAAGAGGAAGCTGTGAGAAAAGTGATTACAACCGAGCGATTAGGATTCTTTGACCGGCGGTTCTTCCTTTGAAGGTTCCTCAGTTTTTGTTTCTTCTTTCTTTGGTTCAGCGTTGTCGGTCGTCGGTTGTGAGTTGTCGGTTTGCTTATACAATTCTCCCCCAACTCGTTGAGTCGACTTGGAAAGATCCTCGGTCGCTGACTTAATTTCATCAACGTTATCCAATTTCAAAGATGAACGAACCTTCTCTATCTTATCATTCAATTCTTTTTTGTCATCCTCTTTTAATTTAGCATCGTTGTCTTTGACCATCTTCTCGGTTGAATAAGCCAGTGTTTCGCCCATGTTGCGCGCCTCGGCCAGTTCCTTTTTCTTGGCGTCTTCCGAAGCGAATTTTTCGGCATCGGCCGTCATCCGTTTCTTTTCATCTTCAGAAAGACCGGACGAACCTTCAATGCGAATTGACTGTTCTTTGTTGGTAGCTTTATCTTTAGCTTTAACATTTAAGATACCGTTGGCGTCAATGTCAAAGGTAACTTCAATTTGAGGCACACCTCGTGGAGCCGGCGGGATACCATCAAGAATAAACCGGCCCAGGGTCTTATTATCGCCCGCCATCGCCCGTTCACCTTGCAAGATATGAATCTCAACCGACGGCTGACTATCAGCGGCGGTTGAATAGACCTGGGTCTTGGCAACAGGCACGGTCGTGTTCTTTTCTATCATCTTGGTAAACACTCCGCCCATTGTCTCAATACCGAGTGATAACGGGGTCACATCAAGCAAAAGAACATCACGAATATCACCCTGCATAATTCCGCCCTGAACAGCGGCGCCCAACGCCACAACTTCGTCAGGATTAATATCTTTATGAGGTTCCTTGCCAAAGAGTTTCTTTACCTCTTCAACGATTAATGGCATACGGGTCTGACCGCCGACCATAACCACTTCATGAATGTCGGAAATTTTAAGACCGGCATCTTCAACCACCTGTTTGGTAAGTTTAATGGAACGTTCTATGAACTCATGAGTTAATTCTTCAAGTTTAGCTCGGGTAAACGAGATGGTGAAATGTTTTGGACCGGACGAATCAGCCGTTAAGAACGGAATGTTTATTTCGGTCTGTAGAGTGCTGGACAATTCGTGTTTTGCTTTTTCCGCCGCATCCTTTAATCGTTGGACGACAAGTTGATCCTTTGAAACGTCCATTCCGCTTTCCTTTTTGAATTCATCAATGAAGTAGTGAATGATTTTTTGGTCAATGTCGTCACCACCTAAATGAGTATCCCCGCCCGTACTTTTTACTTCAATGGTATCTTCCGAGACCTCCAGAACGGAAACGTCAAAAGTTCCACCACCGAAGTCATAAACGACAATCTTTTCGTCTTTCTTTTTGTTGAAGCCATAAGCAAGAGCGGCCGCGGTCGGTTCGTTAATAACTCGTTTCACGGTTAACCCGGCAATTTCACCGGCGTCTTTGGTGGCCTTGCGTTGCGCATCGTCAAAGTAAGCGGGCACCGTGATAATCGCTTCGGTGATTTTTTCGCCAAGTTTATCTTCAGCATCGGCTTTCATTTTTTGAAGAATCATCGCCGAAATTTCAGCCGGTTTTTTCCAGTTTACCCCGCCCGAAACGGCGGAGTCGTTCATACCTACTTCAACGTCGCCTTGTTTGCCCTCACGAATTTCGTAAGGCAAGAGTTTTTTATCTTTTTGCACTTCGGCATCGCTAAAACGACGACCGATTAATCGTTTCACCGAATAAACAGTGTTTTTTGGATTAGTGACGGCCTGACGTTTTGCGGTAACACCAACATAACGCTCATTATTTTTACCAACTGCTACAACCGAAGGTGTAGTACGCACACCTTCTTTATTTTCCAAGATACGTGGCTGTCCCGCCTCCACTACCGCCATCGCTGAATTAGTTGTCCCTAAGTCAATTCCTAAAATCTTTGACATGAATTTGGTTGCCCGCGAATGGAATGAGTGGTTGCAATCTATTCACCCGCCTAAGTTTTGCTTTGCAAAATTTGGGCGGGTAACTTTTTGTTACCAATCACTTCGTTCTCGGACAAAAACTTACTTAGTTATTTTTACTCTCGCCGGCCTGACTACCTTTCCGTGCATTGTGTACCCTGCCCTGACTTGAACTATTTTCTCGCCTCCTGTTTCTGTCTCTATTGCTTCATGCAAGCTCGGATCAAACTTGCCTTTCGTATCAATCTCCTCTAGCCCATACTTTTTAAATAACTCTTTAAACTTCTTAATTATCCCCTCTAAACCCTTGCCCAACTCCCCGGCTTGCCCGCCTAAGTTTTGCTTCGCAAAATTTTGGTGGGCAAGCTCTAAATCGTCAACTATCTCCATCGTTTCTAAAATCACATCTTCATTCGCAAACCTAACAAATTCTTCAACCCTTCGTGACTCGTCCTTTTTATAATTTAGGAAGTCAGCTCGCTCCCGTTTCCAATTGTTTAAGTACTCTTCTTCTTTGCTTACATTATCGTTTGGTGTCATCTTTTTTGTTTCTTCTGCTTCCGGTTGTTTTATTTCTTCGTCCATGTTTTTTCTTGTATTAAATATTACGAATTAAGCATTGAAACTCTCTCTATACTTGATACATAATACTTGATACTAAATACTAGTGTTTATTTTCCGTAATTGATCGGTTGTATATTTTATTAGGGCAATATTTTTTTCATAATCCATCCGTTTGGGACCAATCAGGGTAAGAGAACCGATAACGTCACCCGGCAGAAGATACTTCGTGCACATAATGGTCTCCCCTTTAATCTGACGGAACGGATTTTCGTGGCCAATCAAAATTTGAATTTGTATTCCATCTGGCGCGCCAAGAATTCTCATAAATTCTCTCTCAATTAACTGGAACATTAGATCAAATCCTTCAAAAAAACTGGTCAACTGGAACAAATTATCAACTTCCTGAAATTCTGCTTGCCGAAATAAACTGACTAATCCTTGTTTAAAAAATTCCGCTTCTTCGGCGATACCTGTAATGACAAGATTGCCTGACTGTTCGGAAAGGATTCGGGCGATAGTTCTGTTGATAACCCGACTATCGGTTCCTGCTTTGGAAAGGGCTTTGGAAATATCTTGCTTGTCTTCTTTTTTTACTTCTAGCTGATTCGGATGGCTCAATAACTGATTTACGTAATAACGATAGGCCTTGTCGGTCGGTACTCGTCCACCGGAGGTATGACGCTGTTCCAAATAACTATTTTCTTCTAAATAATTCATCTCGTTCCGGATAGTAGCCGGACTAACTTTTAACTTTGATTTTTTACAAACCAAAGCCGAAGGAATGGGCTTGGCCGTCTTCACATACTCCCTAATAATGAAGTCCAGCAATGTATTTTGTCGCTTTGTCACGTTCATACAGGCAGTATATTATAGCTGGCACTCTCATGTCAAGAGTGCCAGCTGTCCACAGAAAATTAATGGGCCGGTCACCATTTCTGACGCCGGCCCTAATAACCTACAGGCATAATAACCTACAGGCAAGACTTGTACAGGTCTTGCCTGTAGGTTATTAATGATCCAAATTGAAATTCAACCAGTCAAATAATTCCTCCTTGAATGAGGTTGCTGTTGAAAAATATTTTGGAAATGAAGTGTTATTAATAATGCACTTTTGTGTTCGATTAGAATCTAGGTAATCTAAATAGCTTGAAAAAGAGTACCCTTTCAGAAAATTAAATGCTTCAGTTTTATTTTTAAAACCTTTTTCTTTCCAATCGGGAAACCTTATTTTTAAAGGATTCAGGTGTATATAAGAAAATAAATATTTTAGATAACGATCGTTATCTGCGTGTTGAGATTTGAATTTACCCTCAAACAAAGTTCCAGTACGTTCATATTTCTTATTGAAATACATTGAATACCCCGTCGATAATTTTTGCATAAACTTACTAACACTTCCTTCTTTGGTTGGAGTTATTAATAAATGAAAATGATTAGGCATTAAAGAATATACCCCAATTTCAACCAAAGGTTGACCTCGGTTAAAATTATATACAGAATCATCTTTTATTTGCTGAATTTTAAAACTTTCTCTTCCATTAGAAAGGAAAAGGAGCTTTATGAAATAATCATGATCTTTTTTATCCTTAAATATAACCTGCTTACTATTTCCACGGTTATAAATATGGAAATATTGACCTGAAGCAAATGGAATTTTTCGTATCGACATTAGTTAATTGTAGCACCAGTATTATTACAGGCAAGACCTGTACAGGTCTTGCCTGTAATAATAGGTTCTTTTTCTTTTCAACAGACCAAATACTTATAAGATGCTACAATTGACATATGGACAAACTTAAATCCTTTTGGCGGTCTCTCGGGCCAGGTTTAGTTGTCGGCGCGGCTGATGATGATCCGGCAGGTATTGCCATCTATGCTATCGCCGGGGCAAAATTTGGACTCTCAATTCTGTGGACTGTTATTGCGACTCTGCCTTTCATGATAATAATCCAGCGCATGGCCGGCCGGATTGGTTTGGTATCGGGCAAAGGGTTGGCGGGGAATATGAAAAAGCATTATCCCATATGGATGCTTCTTTTTATTACTGTCCTTATTTCAGTTTCCACTGTCATTAACATTGGCGCTGATATTTCCGCTATGTCCGCGGCGGTCAAACTTCTTGTTCCCCTGCCGTCTGTTATTATATCTATTTTACTGTCACTTATTGTTATCGGACTTATTATTATACTTCCTTATCGCACTATCGCTAAATATTTAAAATGGATTGCCATCGTTTTGTTTTCCTATGTCCTGGCTGTATTCTTTATATCACCCGATTGGAGAAATGTTATGTTAAATGTTTTTATTCCTCATATAACATTCAGCAAAGAATACTTGGCTATGATTGTCGCCATATTTGGAACAACTATTTCGCCGTATTTATTTTTTTGGCAAGCATCGGAAGCGGTAGAAGAAGAACGCCTTCATTATCATGATCACATTCACGGCATGATTCCGGATATTAAACCTCATACTGCCAGTCGGTCTTCAGTCAGAATGAAAAACGAAATTGGGACCATGTATACCGATGTTCGGATGGGTATGATATTTTCTAACCTCATCACATTTTTTATTATGATTCTGGCCGCTTCAACCCTTTTTTCTCATGGTTTTAGTGAAGTGAGCAGTATTGAAGAAATGGCCACAATCCTCCAACCATTGGCGGGACACTACACTAATCTTCTATTTTTAATTGGTATTATTGCTTCCGGTATCCTTGCTATTCCGGTCTTGGCGGGTTCAGCCGCCTACGCCATCGCTGAGACAATCGGTTGGAAAGTTGGCCTGGACTATACCTTTGGTAAAGCCCGCCAGTTTTATTTGATTTTGGTTTTAGCGACTCTACTGGGAATATCTATACCGGTCCTGGGGTTACAACCTGTTAATATTCTTTATTACACGGGTATAATTTTCGGCGCGGTTTCGCCGTTTATTATCGCCTTGGTTATTCATATGGCTAATAATCCAAAAATCATGGGTCAATACACCAGCCGTTTGTTATCTAATATCATTGCCTATATACTGCTTATAATCATGACGGCCTGCATTATTGCTATGATATTACTTTAAAATTTACAATTAAATGTTGAAAATCTACAACACACTAAGTAAAACCAAAGAGGAATTTATACCTTTCAATCAAAAAAGTGTTGGAATGTTTGTCTGTGGTCCGACGGTTTATGATTATATCCACATCGGAAACGCTCGGACATTTGTTTTTTTTGATGTTGTCGGCCGTTATCTGGAATTTAAGGGTTTTGAATTAAACTACGTCCAAAATATTACCGACATTGACGACAAGATTATCACCCGCGCTCACAATGAGGGTAAAAAACCCGAAGAAATATCCCTGAAATATAAAACCGCTTTTATTGATGATATGGGTAGTTTGAAAATTGCTTCGGTAAATAATTATGCTTTGGCCTCCGAACATATCCCTGAAATTATCACTCAAGTTAAGACCTTGGTTGAAAAGGGTTATGCCTATACTGCTCCGGCAATAAAAGCCACTGGCCCGGATGCCGTTGAAGCCGAAGGAAACAACGACGTATATTTTGAATTGGCCCGATATAATAAGGACTTCCCTAACCAATACGGTGTGCTTTCGGGTCAGAATCTGGAGGAATTAAAAGAAAGCACGCGCGTGGAAATGGAGGCCAACAAACTTAACCCTCGCGATTTTGTGCTTTGGAAAGCCCAAAACTATTCTTACGAACCCACTAATGAATCCCCGTGGGGATTAGGCCGACCGGGTTGGCATATTGAGGATACGGCCATTTCCGAAAAATATCTGGGTCAGCAATATGATATTCATGGCGGAGGCCAGGATTTAATGTTTCCCCATCACGAAGCCGAGATTGCCCAACAACAAGCATCTTCCGGAAAGATCCCGTTTGTAAAATATTGGATGCATTCAGGATTTCTTATTACCAAAACGGACAAAATGTCTAAGTCGCTTAATAATTTCAGCACTCTCCGAGATACAGCCAATAGTTTACCCCGTCATCCGGCTGAAACACTCCGTCTTTACTTTCTTTCCGCTCACTATCGTTCTCCCCTTGCTTATGATGACACCTTAATTAATCAATCCTCGGTCGCCGTTGACCGAATTGCTGACTTCCTTGCTCGCCTCACCAAAGCGTCAGGCGAAGAAAATTCTGTAATTGACGAGATATTAAAATCCTGCGCTGATAAATTCACGACCAGCATGGATGACGATTTTAACGCTTCATCAGCGATTGCCTCCGTCTTTGAACTTATTCGCGCCCTCAATCCCCTGCTCGCTAAAAATACTCTTTCTGCCGGCCAAGCGGAATCTATCAAGACATTTTTCCAAACAACTGTTGAGCGGGTCCTCGGTATCGTTCCCGAACCAAAAGAGCAATCCATCCCGCCCGAAATATTAGAACTCGCCGAACAACGCGAACAACACCGTCTTGATGAAGATTGGTCTAAAGCCGATTCCCTCCGCGCCCGTATTGAGTCCTCCGGTTACACCATCTCCGACACCCCCTTCGGCCCTCTCATCTCTGAAAAATAATCACTTAGCTTGATTTATTTAAAAAAGCCAAGGCGACCAAGCTTGTGTTATTTTTGAATCGTACGATTCAAAAATAACACACTAAGTCACTTGGGGTATACTCTTAGACCCAGTAGCGGAAGGGGTCCCAGCGAAGCTGGGGGAACCGACGGGACTGGTTCCCTGGGTCTGGGGATAAGAGTATACCCCAAGTGACGATTGAGTTGGTAGTTGGGGCGGAGGGAGCGGAAGCTGAGAAAATTTTCCTCTGCCCCGCTATCAACAGTTTTGTCCCCAGTCAGTTTATTTTTAACTTGCGTTGTTTTTTTATCTTGTAATAATGAGACATCACCATGTCATCTATTTCCCCCGACAAATTACCCCCCCAGAGCATAGATGCCGAGAAATCAATTCTTGGCGCACTAATCCTGGACAGAGAGGCAATTAACAAGATTGCCGATATTATACGCCCGGAAGATTTTTATCAGCACGGTCATCAATTAATCGCCCAAGCGGCTTTTAATTTGTTTGAACACCATGAACCTATTGACCTTTTAAGTTTGTCTAACAAATTAAGCGATATGAATGCTCTGGAAAATATCGGCGGACTGGCCTATCTCACTTCGCTGGTAAATTCTGTTCCGACTTCGGCCCATATCGCCACCTACGCCAAGATTGTTCAGCGTAAAAAGATGTTGCGTGACCTTATTGACGCCGCCCACCACATGATTGGTTTGGGTTATCGCGAGGAAGAAGAAGTTGAAGATTTACTGGACGAAGCGGAAAAGAAACTCTTTGCGGTCTCGTCAAAATCACTCACAAAAAACTTTCTTGATGTCGGCAGTACCCTGGACGGCGCCATTGAACGAATCACCACCCAGCACGATGGCAGTTTACGGGGCCATAAGACGGGTTATCTGGACTTAGACAATATACTCGGCGGTCTCCAAAAATCCGACTTGATTGTCCTCGCCGCCCGACCCTCGGTTGGTAAAACCGCTCTCGCTATTAATCTTGCTTATAATATCGCCAAACAAAAAATCCCCGTCGGGGTTTTTAGTATGGAAATGTCCATTGACCAAGTCGTGGATCGTTTTATCGCCTTGGCGTCGGGCGTGAGTTTGTGGGAAATGCGGACGGGTAAGCTTTCCCAAGAGCAAGACGAGCTTCTTCGTGTCACTATGGCTTGCGATGAATTGAAAAATTTTCCTTTATATATTGATGATTCCCCTTCTCCAAACATTTTACAAATGCGAGCCATGGCCCGCCGGCTCCAAGCCGAACATGGTCTTGGACTTATCATTGTTGACTATCTTCAATTGATGAGTGGCCGACGCAATTATGACAGTCCTGTTCAAATGATTACTGAGATTTCGCGTGGATTGAAAGGTCTGGCCAAAGAATTAAACGTGCCGATTATTGCCATTTCTCAACTTTCGCGGGCCATTGAACAGCGAGATGGCCACCGACCCAAACTTTCCGACCTGCGCGACTCCGGGGCTATTGAACAGGACGCTGATTTGGTGATGTTTATTCATCGCGACGACAAAATGAAAAGCAAAGACCAAGTTGACCCCAGCAAACAAAATCTTGCTGAATTGATTATCGCCAAGCATCGCAACGGTCCGACCGGAGAAATTAAATTCCGCATTGACCCCTCCAGTTTACGTTTCCATTTGGATAACCAGGGCGGTTATACCGATGAATACCTAACCGGCGGCCAAAATGTAGAAGAAATAGAGTTCTAAAGACAATGATCAATTTTCAATTTTCAATTTCCAATAAATTTTCAATGACACAATTGATCAATTGAAACATTCACTGAAAATTGTAAATTGGTAATTGTAAATTTTTCAAAATGGATGAGCGATTTAAACAAATAGCTAAATTATTTCAAAGATTGCCGGGAGTCGGTCCGCGACAGGCGGTGCGGTTTGTTTTGGCTTTATTGGATAAACCGGATTCGGAAATAGAAGAATTGGGCTACGCGATTAGTCACTTAAAACAAGATATATCTTTCTGTAACCAGTGCTTTAATATAAGTGATAGCGCGGTCTGCTCGGTCTGCGCAAACCCGTCCCGTGATAGGACAAAAATGCTTGTCGTGGAAAAAGTGACCGACCTGGATTCAATTGAGAAGACGGGGCTCTACAAAGGCCTCTATCATGTCCTTGGTGGGGCGATTAATCCCTTAGACAACGTCTTGCCTGATAACCTTAGAATCAAACACCTTGAATCAAGAATAAAGGACTTAACCGAATCAGGAAAAGAGATAGAGTTAATCCTTGCCATGAACCCCAATACCCCCGGTGAAACTACTGCCCTATATTTAAAGAGTCAGTTTACCGACAAACCCAATGTCTCTATCACTCGTCTTGGTCGAGGTTTGTCTTCCGGTTCCCATTTGGAATATGCGGATGAAAGCACCCTTAAACACGCTCTGGAATTTAGAAAATAATCGCTCCGCTCATATTTTCATCGCCCTCACAAAAATAGAACGGGCCGGCATTACGCCGGCCCAACCACAGTAGAGAACTTTACTCACTACTCAATTACGTTCTTGGGACACCGACCCAAAGGGTTGACCCAACTAGAACTCATATGTTGGCCCTCTGCGGTAATCTTGCACCCACACCCAAACCTGCATGGGGCGTCAATACCGGGGGTGTTGGGATATTCGTGATTTCCCAACCTTTTTCTCTTTTTCCAATCAGGATCAAGCGTCAATCTTTGTGTAAAATTTGTATGCATTGGCCTCTCCTTGTCATGATTCTATGACACATTACACAGATAGTCAAATAACAAAAATCTCGGTTTAGCCCGAGATTTTTGTTATTTGGACTTTTGTAAATGGCTGACGATGACCTTTCTTTTTGCGCTGACGGGTCTTTGATTTATATTTGAAAACCATCTTTTTCTTATCCTTCCCTTCGGCGATAAGAACTTTGGCTCCGACAGTAGCACCTTTAATCATTGGTTTACCAAGAGTAACTTTGTCCCCATCAGTAATAAGCAAGACTTCATTAAAAGTAACAGTATCCCCGTCAACGTCTAATTTTTCAATCATTAAAACGTCGCCTTCCGCGACTTTGTATTGCTTTCCACCAGTTTTTATAACCGCGAATGTCATTGGTCTACCCAGTATATCAACTTCCAGATATCCCTCTGGCGTTGATTAGATTAAATTATATCATCTAGTAATACTGTATCCAGTTACTAACATAAGGACTTATGAGATAATCAAGCCAACTGGAAGTTGTATTACTGGGTTTATATTATCGTATTTTAGATAAATAGTAAAGCCCCGCACAGTAACCGTAGCCCTAGCGAGGATCGAACTCGCGTTCCATCCTTGAGAAGGATGTGTCCTAACCACTAGACGACAGGGCCGAAATTTATTTTCTTTATATTATATTTTAACACATTTTTATTATTTGAAAACCCGCCATGTAGTCCTCTGGATACATGGCGGGGATGAAAAACTTTACTGGCTGACCAAACGGCTAGGTACTTCTGTTGTGGGCCAGGCCCATGAACTCTAACGCGCGTGAGTAGTACCAACCTAAATCAATCTCGCCCTTTTTCACTGAAAACTTCGGCGAATTCTGGTTGTAGTGGTGATTGTTGTGCGAACTCTCACCACAGGTAAGGATTGCCAGGATTTTTGAGGGCAAGTTCCTGGAGTTATCAGGGGTATCAAAGTTGCGATACCCCCACCAGTGACCAAGCCCATTGATAACTCCGGCGGCAAAACCGGGAATCCAGGCCATCTCCACCAGCCACATTGGTAATCCGACGATTCCGAAGAGCCAGAGGTTTAGGGTAAAAGCAATGATTGGTCCCAACAAACTAAACTTGAGATAGAACCAACGCCTTGCTATTCCTTTCCCGTATTTGCGCAGGACATATTCATCATAGGCCGCATGATGGTAGAGCTTAGTCCCATAGAAAAACACTCGCCAAACACCATACATGACCGGGCTATGAGGATCTTCGTCGGTCTCTACTTTCGCGTGATGCTTACGATGAACGGCAACCCATCTGATAGTTGCCATTGCCGTAAAAATCCATAACCAGAACTCCATGGCATAACCGACAAACCGATTGAAAGTTATGCTCCCGTGGGTCTGGCAACGATGGAGAAACAGCGTTACACAAGCCGTCGTAATATGTGTACAGACAAGGGTGATGAGAATATAACTCCAAATAGGCAAATCCGGCCACACCGCTTGAGTATTGACCAACATTTCAATTGACTGCAACCATCTCGGTGGCCAAAAGGCAAAAAAGACAAAACTTGCCAATATTAACCCCAATATCCCGAAAATTCTGAAACGCTCATTTAGCGTAAGGTCTCCCGATTCTACGGATGTCGTTTCTATCTGAGACATTGTCCCCTCCTCTTCATGTCAAAAAACCAAAAGAACTCATTAACTCTATCCTCTCATATTATGGAGATAACTGAAACTATTTTGAAAGCCAACGACGAGATTGCCGAACAAGAAGGTCTTTTTTATTTTCGGGATGAGCCATAATTTCTTCCACAATCCTTTCCATTCGCATTCCTTGAGAACCTTTAACTAAAACGAGATCGTGTTCAGAAATTAGTTCCTTAACTTTTGATTTGGCGTCGTTGGAATTATCAAACACAAAAACCTCTTTGGAAAAAGCAGAAGCAATATCTTTTGCTCGCGGACCGACACAAACAAGAATATCCACGATTCCACTGGCAAAAACTCCGATAGCGCGATGAGCTTTTTCGGAATGTTCGCCCAGTTCAAGCATGTCCCCCAAAACAGCAATCTTACGGAGAGCCGGCACATCGCGAAGTGTCTCCAGGGCTAAATGAGTGGCGGCCGGTGAAGCGTTATAGGTATCATCAATAATATTTGAATTCTTAATTCCTCGCAGAATCTTCAGCCGGCCTTTGGGACCATGGTAACCTCGCAGGGCCTCATCAATTTGAACAAGATTCATCCCTAGAGCCAAACCGACTGCCGAAGCGGCGGCGGCTGACCAGGCCTGGGACTTACCGAGCGAACCCCTGATCATCACGGGAACAAAATGTCCGCCTTGGTTTAATTTAAAATTTACCCCAATCGGCCGGCCTTCTTCATCGCTTATATATTCAACATCCGATGGGCGAACATCGGCCCCCTCGTTAAAACCATAAGTAATAACCCTGGCTTTCGTCTTTGATTTCATCTCCAAGACCCGATGGTCATCATGATTTAAAATAGCAAAATCACTCGGAGACAAAACTTTCACCAAATTGGACTTCTCGTTGGCAACAGAATCTGCTTCTTTAAAAAATTCTACATGGACAGGCACATCCCCCACTGTTGTAACCACAGAAATATGAGGTTTATATTTACTGACTAATTTTTTAATATCTCCCGGTTTATCCGCGCCATATTCAAGAATCAACACTTCCGGATAGCTTTGACCAACGACCAACGACCAATAACCACCAACGAGAACCTTAAACCAAAACCACAAGGACGAACCCTGTTCGTAATATTCCTCGTCCCAGCCACCAATGATGGTGAGCGGTAAACCAAGCTCATTGTTTAAATTTCCGGCCGACACCCTCACTTTTTTGATATGTCCCACCACCGCTCCAATCGCTTCTTTGGTTGACGTCTTCCCCGCATTCCCCGTCACCCCAATAATCATCGGCTTATATTTCCAAAGATAAATCCCCGCCAAAATCCCCAACTTAAATTGCAATATTTTTTGCATAAAAAATTTAAATCCTAAATCCTAATATCTAAACTCTAAACAAATTCTAAATTCCAATAATTAAACCTCCTAAATTCTTGTTTTTGATTTTGGATTTCATATTTTCAGGATTTGTTTAGTATTTAGAATTTTGTGCTTAGAATTTTTCTACTATCTAGTTGGCCAGGTAGTGAAAATTCGACTGGTTTTTCTTTGCGCTCATTTTATTTTATTGCTTATTGTTGATAATCAGTAATCTTTAGATATAACGTTTTATCTGGAAAAACATAAAGCGCAAGTCGAATTTCTACTACCTGGTTGGCGGTACATTATAATAATTCAGCAGATACTGGGCGACATTGCGAAAAGTTGGCGATAAACTGTCGGCGGCGAAGGTAATATCTTGGGGCTTATCCATTTTGATTAGAATTACGAACTTGGAATTTGAAGCCGGAGCGAAACCCACAAAATTGTGAATAAACACGCCCTCCTGATATCCGCCGCGGCCATCGGCGATTTGAGCCGTGCCTGTCTTGCCGGCCACATCATAACCCTTTATGCGGGCTTTATCAAAACCATTGTCAACGACACTTACGAGCATAGTTCTGATTTTGGCTGATGTTTTTTCTGAAATTGGAATACTGGCGACTTCCGGTTGGGTAACATCTTCCGTTCCCCCTTCATGAATAACTTTTTCAACCACATATGGCCTCATTAATTTTCCGCCATTGGCGAGAGCGGAATAGGCAGTAATAAGTTGAATCGGCGTCACGGCAATACCTTGACCGAATGAGGCCGTCACAAAATTAACTTGTCGACCACTGTATAAATTAGCGACGTCTCCGCTTACTTCACCCGGCAAGTCCAGAGCCGTTTTTTGGCCGAATCCAAAATTAATGACGTAGTTCAAAAAATTATCTTGTCCAACCAGATTTTCCACAAACGCGGCTCCGGTATTTAATGATTTTTCCAAAATTTGAGTCATTGTCACCGTGCCATGGGCCAAATTATCAAAATTATGAATCTGCCGGCCGGCGATTTCAATTATTCCCGGATCGGTATATGTCGTATTGGGCGCGACTTTTCCCAAATCAATGCCCATGGCCATGGTTATCGGTTTAAAAGAAGAACCGGGCTCAAATATTTCCTGAACGTTGCGATTGATATACGCGCTCGTCGGCGATGAACTGTAATTATTAGGATCAAACGTCGGTTCATCCGCCATGGCAATAATTTTTCCGGTTTCAGGGTCTTGGATGATAATACTTCCTCCCGAAGCGCGCCATTTCGTTAAAACATTATGGAGTTCGGTCTCGGCAAATATTTGAACATTTCTATCAATCGTAAGGACAACGTCATCGGGACGGGGAGCTTTCTCATTGGTAGTTTTACCTGCCTGCGCAGACAGGCCGCTTAGTTCGTCATTAAAATAACTCTCAATTCCATATTGACCCAGCCGGCCATTTTCGCCAAATCCCAGAAATCCGATAACTTTTGCTAAAAAAGAATTGGCGGGATAAAACCGGTCTGTTTCATGTCTAATCCCGATACCTTCTATATCAAGTTTGTTTATTGCGTCGGCTTGTTCGGTTGTGATTTTACGGGCAATAATTTTGGTCGCTTTTGAACCGCCTCCAAGCAATGTTTTTAGGTCATCTTGGTCAAGGTTCAAAATTCCGGCGAGCTGACTCGCTGTTGTCGCTGAATCGGTTAAATTGGCTGGGATAACATAGACCAGAGGGAATTTTTTATTTGTAGCCACAAGATAGCGCTGATTATCAACCGTACTGGCAACTTTCGGATCTTGAACAAAAATATTGCCCCGAATTAAAATATTGCTGATATTCTGGTTTTGGGCTTGAGCCGTTTGAGTATAGAGAGTGTGACGAATGTAGGAAAGAACAAAAAGTCGCCAGCCAATAATGCCGGCAACGATAATAACGCATCCAAATATAATTTTTATACGGAGAGTATCATTCTTACCCATACCTCAAACAATGATCAATTTTCCCTACCTGCCGGCAGGCAGGAGTTTTCAATTTTCAATAAATTTTCAATGATTCATTGATCAATTGATACATTCAATGGAAATTGTAAATTGGTAATTGTAAATTATCTCTCCAAGGCGACATTATTATTTTCAAACACATAGATAATGTCTTTGGCTTCAACCAAATGCTTGGCTTTGGCAAAAGCCATTGCGGCCACGGGATCCTCGGTGGTTGATTTCTCAACGGTGAGCAAACTTTGGGTTTCGGTAAGTTGAACTATCTTATTCCTTTCAGTGGAAATACGATACTTCCCCGATGTAACCGCGTTAATCCCGGCAATGTAATATGAAAAAGTAACTACCGCGAGGCAGATTAAAACTATATTGAAAACGACGACAGGATTTGAGAATACCGACCAATCAAACGAATAGTGTTGAACATGGCTTGGTGAAGAAACTGCGGTCACGAGACATATCACGAAGGCATTCCTGCTCCGAGTATTAACTGACTAGGTTATAGGAACTAGGAATTAGGGAGTAGATTTTTATTTTCTAAATCCTATTTCCTAACACCTATAACCTTTCTTATATTTTTTCTACCACCTTCATCTTGGCGCTCCTACTTCTTGGATTCGCCTGCTGTTCTGGCCACGTCGGTCTAATTGTGCCTTTGACGGGCTGAATAATTCGTCCGGCTTTAACTTGTTCTTTAAATATCTCCCGAACAATCTTATCTTCATGACCTTGAAACGATATCACCACGATCCGTCCGCCGGGCTTCAAGATATCAATGGCCGTTCTAACACCTTTTGCAACATTCCCTAGTTCATCATTGACCACCACCCGCAAGGCCTGAAATGTCTTGGTCGCGAAATGAATCTTGCGGTGCTTGTACCATTCCGGAACTGCTACACTAATTACAGAAACTAGGTCTTCTGTTGTCATAATTGGTCTTTTCTTACGATTAAGACCAATACTTTCCGAGATACTTCTGGCAAATTGCTCTTCGCCATAGTCCCGAATAATTTGTTCAAGCTCCGGGACATCATAAAGATTTACAATCTCGCTGACCGGTACTCCTCCTGAAGTGTTAAACCTCATATCTAGGGGTTCATCTTTTTTAAAGGTGAATCCCCGCCCACTGGTTTCGTAATGCCAGGAAGATAATCCCAAATCAAACAAAATTCCGTCGGGCTGAAAATCGTGGTCTTCAACAATATTTTTTAAATTGACATACGAATCGTTAACAAAGATCAGGTTTGCACTTGATTCTTGCTTCTTGATTCTTGCTTCTGTCTCCTTCAGCAATTCGCTATCCCACTCAATCCCCAGAACAATACCATTTGGTTGAACCCGTTCAGCTATCGCCAAGGTGTGCCCGCCACCATTCATCGTGGCATCAATGTATTTCCCCCCCGGTTTGGGCTTCAGATATTCAAGAACTTCATTTAAAAGAACTGGCTGATGAATCATATTCCTAATTCTCTAAGCTTTTCTGCGATACTATCGGAATTTTTTTCTAAATTTGCCTTGTAGTTCTCCCATTTCTCGTCATCCCATATCTCAAGGCGACTGTATAAACCTGCGACCACAGCTACTTTCTTTAAACCGGCATATGTTTTTAAATACTCGGGCACCAGAATGCGTCCCAGACCGTCAAATTCCACTTCTACGGCGCCGGATAACAACAAACGGGCAAACGAACGTGAATCCTGTTGAACAATGGGCATATTGCCAAGCCGTTCGGCTAACTTCGCCCAGTGCGCTGAAGGGAACACAAACAGACAATTATCTAATCCGCGAGTAATGACCGCCCCTTCCCCTAATTCCTTTCGAAATTTAGAAGGGATAGACAGCCGTTTCTTCGCATCCAGATTGTGTTTGTATTCGCCTATAAGCATTCCACTTTAACCCACTTAATACCATCTATTAGGTATAATATCCCACTCCGAAAATGAATGCAATGTTGATAACCCAGTAGTGCATCCAAAAATCTACTATCTGGGTGCATAACTTTTGTAATTAAAATGTATCGCTTTGGTGGCAAATTCTTTGTTCTTTGAATTATTAAAAAGAAAACGGTCAGCTTGTGGCTGACCGACCAACTAATAGGTTGGATTTATGTCTCGTGTAACGCGAAGGATTGGATGAAAGTTACGCCGAGCGACGAACACCGATTTCTGCAAGTGCCTGACGAATCTGCCTTGCAAAGATACGGATGTCTTCCTCGCACGAGTGGATCGTCGGGTAGCCATCTGCGTAGGCAACCAGTTGACCCGTCTCGAATGCGCCGCGATCCTCCCTCACGGCAACATTGATGGACGTACCGCCCAAGTGAAGTGACACGATGTTGAACTCAACTCGGTTGTAGGTAACGTACACCTCTTCCTTGTTGAGTGCCCGAAACAACCGGGCGAACAAACCGCTACACTTGGCATGCATCCTATCGCGCTCCTGTTTGACAACAAGTTGGTGAAGGTCCTGTGTCGCCTTAACGTTCCGATTGAACATTCCAATCAGAACGAACAGAACGAAGGCGACCACGAGGAGAACGACGAGAACTGCAAGACCAAGACTGAGAGCGATGGCCATAAGGCCTCCTTCTGGAACATCCGCAACCATTGCGGATTGGTACGGATTTACGTCGGTATCCGCACCACAAACCACCTGTATTATAACATGGTTCTATATAAAAAGTCAAGCTCGCGCAAGTATCAACAAAAAGCCCTATTTCAGGCCGTTTCTCACCCCTAAAACAAATGATTAAAATTTTTCTTTTCTGCTTCTACACTTCGGCTACGTTAAGTTCAGGTAAAATATGTGAGCACACCTGGGCTCGAACCAGGGACCTTTGCAATGTGAATGCAACGCTCTAACCAGCTGAGCTATGTGCCCAAACAATTTTAAATTTTATTTTTTCGGTTTCTGGATAAGTTCAATTTCTCCTTTTTTGTAATCAAACTTGATCGCAAACATTTCAAAAAATCCCTTCTGCCCTAATATTGCATATCCTTGATTCGCGATATTGTAAGAGAAACCGACTTTCGTTTTATATTCCCATCCGCCGATTTTAAGAACCACATCATGGAAAAAGGCTTCTATCCCATCGCTTTCTTCTATGCCAGAGAATTTTTCTACCAGTCCAGACCTAATATCTAATCCTAGATATTCTCCCACTTGGGCATCGAAGACGCAAAAATCAGCACCCGAATCAACAAGTGCCGTGTATACCGTGCTTTGACCGCCATGAATTATTGTGAGAGGAATTATCGGCCTCAGAACTTTGCCACCGAGAAATTCAGACCGTCGCGGCAAATCGATCTTAAAGTAATCAAATTTCATGAGTAAGACCACCGATGTAAGGCATGACTTTAACTGGTACCCGATGCATAATTGGTTGTGGATAACCTTCTTTTTTCGCTTTTTCGATAGCTTCTTTGAAGGTTTTACCACTTGCAATCACGGTAACCTGATCCTTTTTGAGTGCTACCCAAAAACCTTTGTATTTCTTATAAATGTGAGTCCAGTTAATAACCATGAGTACATACTACCAGATTGTCAGCGCGTCAACAAGTATACCATCAATCTTTTCTGCCTTAATACTTACTACCTGATACTTAATACTAGTTATAGCCCTATCTTGTTGACTATCTTCTCGTGAGGTCCTTCCAGTAACACCCTGACGAAACGGTCAAACATATTGAAGCGGTAGTCAAATTCTTCCTTGTCCATTAGAGTAAACTTAATTTCGGTGCCAATTTCGGCTTCAAGAGAGCCCAAAAAATTACGGAGCTTGGCGCGATTGATTTCATCGCCGACAATAAACAAATCGGCGGGCGCGTCGTATTGATTAATGGAATCCGGGTCACTCAAAAAAATTCCGGAGATGACAGCCAACCGAATCCGACCGAGATTGGAAACTTTTTGAATCATCCGTTCTTTCTCCCCCGCTGATGATTTCAAGACCAAACTTCTCAACTCGGAGAAAAATTCAAAATCCTCATTCAAGATAAAACGCTCAATCTTAGGACGAGATTTTGATTTTTTCGGCTTTACTGTTTTTTTCTTGGTCTTCATCTCTTTTGTTTTACAATAGTAATTTGTTTCAGTAATCCCAATTCGTCTCGCGTTGCCTGGGGTGTTTCTTGGATACGCTGGGCAATCTCCCGAACACTGAAATCCGCCGGATAATTGCGGTAAAGAAACTTAAGAATCTTAACCCTGACTTTTGACCCGAAAAGGTTATCAAGTATTGGCTTTGACATTTGGTTTAAAATTAGTTTAGAATTAGTTTAAGTTTAGAATTAGCTAGCAAGGAGCGAAGGCGACGCAGTGCCCGAGAGCAGTAGCGACGGGTGAATGACAATAAGATACTTGAATTCGATTTAAATAGCAACTCAATGGATCCCGCCCTTAGCAAGCATCAGTCTCTCTTGTGGGCGTATCCATTCGTATAACACATTTAATATTCAGGCAGAGGGTAGATATGTCTTCCCAGAAATGGTCGAGACATTGTCAGCCCATATGCTTGCTAAGAGCGGGATGGAAAAAGTATTCATCAATCCGGTCGCAAAAGAAATCCTTATCAAGGGTAACGCCAAAGAAGGTCCGGTTGATTTGTTCTCCTATGACAACAACACCAACAGCCAAGCCCTCGGCAATCTCTTTGTCATCGGAAATATTCAAGGCCGAACTATTGAAAACTCGGACGATATTGATGTCGGTTATGTTTTAAATCTCGTCGCTTCTCTCGCCAAACGCGAATACTACGCCAATCCCGACGCAAGCCCCAAGGATGCTTTCTCCGGCGCTCTCAAAAAGATTAACGGAGTCGTTGAAGAATTTTTTAAAAACAAAGAGACCAAGATTAACATCGGTATTTTTGCGATTGCCAATGATCAAATTCATATTTCTAAACTCGGCAAGTTCAAAATAATCCTCGCCCGCGAAGGTAAAAATATAGATATCCTCAACAATATCCAGTTATTCAACAAAGAATCAATTGAAGAAAAAGAATTCTCCAATATCATTTCCGGAAAAATTATTGAGGGTGACCACATCCTTGCTTTTTATCCCAGTCGCAGTACCACCGCCCGAGAAAAATACATCAAAGATAATTTTCTTAAGGCAACTCAAGACGAATTTACCGCTCAATTGATGGCTATCAAGGAAACCAAGCCCGAATTTGCTTGTGCCGCTCTTCATATAGATATCCAGAAAATTACTGAACCCCTCATTGTCGGCCGCCAAGCCCAACCCCAACCCAAAGAACTCCAACAGGAACCGGCTGAAGAAGAGACAACAGATGACTTGACGCCCGCAGTTCAACTTGCTACTACTGAATCTAAGAAGGAAGGCGCGGTACAGGAAAAAGAGTCCACCCCCACAGCCAGAACCGTCGTTAAGCTCTCCCCCGAACCGGCCATACCAAAAATTATCCCCAGCGAATTTGCGCGTGGAAAAAGAGAACTAATTTTCTCCAAACACTTCCGCCGATTCAAAAACATGAATACTTCGCCTAAAAGAAAAGCATACGCAATGGGAGGTGTCGCCGTTGTTATTCTTATAACTGTTTTCTCACTCAAATCGTTTGTTTTCGTTGATGCGACAACTCGTCAACTCAATGCCGTCATTTCCGAAGCTCAAACCAATCTTAAACTCGCCCAAGATAAATTAAGCCAAAGTGATTTTATAGGCGCCCGCGGATTGTTAATCAGTTCTTTGGCTAGTATCAGTCAGAGTGAATCAACCAACGGTTCATCTAAGAAAGCCGATGAGACCAAGAATCAACTAATGCTTGCTCTTGATAGCATGGACAATGCCACTGATGCGACATTAACCTCCCCGATTGATATTCCCGCGGACTCCGGCACAGCTAAACTTGTTACTTCTTCCGGAACCAATTTTTATGCCTATCTGGAAGGTGCGGGCTCAAATTCTTTGTTAAAAATTTCTGCTGATGGGGCTATTGCCGGCACTACCCAAATCAAAGACATCTCCCCTTCGGCCATGTTCAGTAGCAACGCTTACATTACTTTGATTGATGCCAATACCAAAAAGGTCTCCTCTCTTTCAATAAGCAAATCAACTTTAACCACTAAAGAGTTCTCAAGTGACGCGCTCTTAAATCTTGAAGTTTATCAGGACAATCTTTATGGTTTAACGGCTACGGGTATTATCAAAATAACCGATGTCGCCCTGGGCAAAACTGATGTCCAACCTTGGCTCGCCTCTGGCACGACTTTGGTCAATGGGGCTTCGCTTATTGCGGTTGACGGTGATATCTATGTTCTCTCTTCAGATGGCGTTTTGACTAAATACTACAAGGGTAAAAAAGTAAGCGACGTCAAAACCGTAATCTCACCTGAAAACGTTAGTATGCTTCTTACCACCACCGATTCGCCAAATTTGTATCTTGTAAACGCTTCCACCGGCAGAATATACGTTTTTGCCAAGGATTCCGGCGTCGTCTCAAAGACATTAAAAATCAACTCCGCTCAACCCATCTCCAGCGCCACCCTTTCCTCCGACGGCACCATCTACATCCTCTCCGGCAACAAAATCTGGAAAGTCCAATAGATTTTTTAACCCATTGACAAATAGGCACTGAGTATGCTATACTTGAAGCACTGCAATTAGGTCCACGCCAGGGACTGGCAGCAGAGGGTAGCGTATAATCCCTCAGGTTTACTGGCTAAGGCTCGACTTTGGTCGAGCCACTTCTTTTTTATAAACAATCAAAAATCGCCTTTCGGCGATTTTTGATTAAAACGGAACTATAAAGTAAAACCCGTAATACAGGTTACTTGAGCTCTACAGTGGCACCAGCGGCCTCCAATTTTGTTTTCATTTCTTCGGCTTCGGTTTTCTTGACGCCCTCTTTGACGGTTGAACCGGGCTTATCAGTCATTTCCTTGGCTTCTTTAAGACCGAGACCGGTAATTTCACGAAGAGCTTTGATCACCTGAATCTTGGCTGATCCGGCATCTTTCAAGACGACCGTGAAACTATCTTTCTCTTCACCGGCTTCGGCGCCATCACCGGCAACAGACGGACTGGTAGAAGCGGCAAACGAAGAAGCCGACACACCAAACTTCTCTTCCAATGCCTTAACGAGCTCATTTAGGTCGGCTACCGACATTGACTCAACTTGCGAAATAAAATCTTCTTTTGTCATGAGTATTAAGTATTTGGTATTATATATTAAGTATGGTTTATTTTTGTTTTATACTTAATACTTGATACTAGATACTTCGTTGTTATACTGTTTCTTTTTGTTTACCAACTTGATTAAGAACTATCGCTAGACCGGATATTGGATAACGCATCATTCCCAGCAAACGACCAATAAGAACCTCTCTGGAAGGCATCTTGGCCATTTCCAAAAATTGTTCCTTTGAAATGAACACTCCGCCTACAAAAGCGCCAAAAAACTGCAAGGCCGGATTTTTCTTAGCAAAATCATAGACCTTCTTGGCTATACCGTATGGTTCCTCACTATTTGCCCCGTCCTTCTCTTTAGCCGGACCGACAACCAACCCAAGTGAGCCAACCATACTATAGACATCAACCACAGCATCCCCCGACATTTCCTTAGTCGCCATTTCCACTAATGTCTTCTTAGTAACAACGTACTCTGATTTAATTTCGCGCAGAAGACGTTTTAACTGAGTCATTTGGGCGACCGATAAACCCTTCTCGCCGGTTCGGGCAAACGACGTAAAAACCGTAATCTGTGAATTCGGCAATTTTCCCCGCAACGATTTAAGTTCTTCTTTCTTTTGTGTTCTACTTTTCATGGTTTATATTTAACAAAAAACTACTCCTATCCGTAGCAGTTCGACCAAACAAAACGAGAGTTTTATTCCCATTCGGCGCCACTTACTGCCCTTTTACAGGATGGACGCTGTCTCTACGGTTACCTCAGTATAGTAACAAACTAAGTCCTACAAAGCAAGGGCTTGTTTAACTTTATCCATATCCCTTTCTAATTGTTCCATTCTTTTATCAAATCTGCCGTTGATTATAACCTTCTTGATTCCAGCTACGCTTATTTCAAGCAAATCAAACCTGTGAGATATGTCTTTAAATTCTCTAGCCGAAGAACTGGCTAAAAAATTGATCTCTTTTTGAATACCATTAAGACGTTTATCAACTGAGCTAAGACGCTTATCTACTGAATCAAAACGTTTATCAACTGAGCCAAGACGCTTATCTACTGAATCAAAACGTTTATCAACAAAATCAAAGCGCTTATTAATATTAAGCGAAAGATCCTCTATGCTCATTGATCTTTTTGTCTTTGTCATATTGGTAATCTTAGTAATTAATTCTTCTCAAGACAAGTGGATACTATAACCCCAAGTACTTACGCCTATTTTGAGTATGTTCGGTGCCGGTTTTGGAAAAAATAATCTGACTGCCGTCGCGAGTGGAGAGATAGTAAAAGTAATCCCCTTTGGGGTTAAGGGCGGTTTCAATAGAGTTAAGCCCGGGATTAGAGATTGGTCGGATCGGTAAACCGGCTCTGGTGTAAGTATTATATGGTGAATCAATTTTAATCTCCTTACCGACTCCGATTTGAGTAACATCACAATCTTTGTTTTGAGTTTTTAAGTTTGAATTTGTTTCGGATTTAGGATTTAGTGCTTCGTATTTACTTAGATTATTTGTTTCAAATAATCTAAGGCACGCTCCATAAGCAACCGTCGCGTCAATTTCCAGTGGCATTCCCAGTTCGGTGCGATTGGCGATAACCCCTGATACCAGATACATATCGGATTTGGCGCGAGCTTCTTTTTCAATAATAGACGCAATAATAATAATTCGGTCGCGGGCCGGCGCGCTCAATCCCCCAATCAGTTCTTTGGTTTTTTCTTGGCCGTTTAACTCCATTTTTTGCTCAATTTCTCCAAGCAAGCTGTCGGGCCGGAAGCGATAAGTATCGGGAAACAAGTACCCTTCCCGCGAACCATACGCCGACGCGAATTCGCCTTCTTTAATAAGCCCCGAATCCGTAAGCCGTCTGTCAATTTCCCAAATATTTGAGCCCTCCGGTATAAAGACCTCTATATCGGTTGACACTCCATTGCCTCCGGCAATTTGAATAGCAATGTCATTAAGAGTGGAGCCAGCTGGAATAGTATAATCCCCCGCCTTAAGATTCCGTTCCCAGCCCAAACCCGTCACATAAAATTTAAATACTGTCGCGCTACGAACCAAACCACGCTCCTTGAGTATTTTGGCAATATCGGCCAACCCTTGACCGGAAGCGATATGAATCTGTTGAGCCGCGCCCATCACCGACGTCGGTACGAAAACAACCCAAACAAACCATAAGACCATCACAGCCACCAGAATGGTGACTGTGATATTAATCTTTTGTCTATCAATTCTATACTTCAACATATTGTTTTAGCAACTTCCATTTTTCAGTTTTCATTGATCAATTGAAATATTGAAAAATTTATTGGAAATTGATAATTGAAAATTGAGAATTGATCTTAGATCGGCTCCTGATTGATTCCCTTGTTGGGCGGAACTTGGCCCGCTTCAAGCTGGCTAAGTTTGTCTAAGACGGTCTGGTTGTCTTTATTGGCTTCAATCGCGAGAATCTTTTTAACTTGAATAATTGCGTTCGGAATATCTTTGCGTTCTTCGTAAATCAAAGTGAGATACCAAAGAGCGTTAGAGTAGTTTGGTTGCAAGACCAATACTTGTTGCAAGGTGTTGAAGGCCTTGTCTTTTTCGTTATTGCGATAATAGAGCAAGCCAAGCTCAAACAACAAGTTGGGTTGGTCATTGTTAAATGGCGCGATTTTTTCCAATTGTTTGATGGCCTCCGGAAGCTTTCCTTGTTGGTCATAAACAATTCCTAAATTATAGATGGCCAGACCAAAATTCGGTGACATATCAACCGCTTTCTTGAAATTTGTTTCTGCCAATACAAGCGATTCGTTGGCTTGTTTGATTAATTGGGCTGAATCTTTATTGCCGGATGCCGCCTGACGCAACATCTGGGACTGGGCAAGATAGAGATTACCGATTGAATTGAAGAATGTCGGATCACCAGGCCGAAGATCGGATGCTTTTTGATAGGCGCTGGCGGAAAGAGCATCCACGCCCCCAACCAAACCAAGAAGATTTTGATAGATAACACCGAGATTGTTCCAGTTTAACGATTCGCGTGGCCCTAATTCTGTAGCTTTCTTGGCAAGATTAATGGCTGAACTCATATAATTTTGAATTCGCGCTGTTTGTTGGGTATCAGCCGGATCGGCTTTCTTGTTTAATTCTTTGCTTAAAAGCCCCAAGGCCGCTTGAGAGGCGGTGCGATAATAAGCATCGTTTTGACTGTTCCAATTCACGGCGCTCACCAAATTCGCCGAGGCCTTATCAATATCCTGTTCGGTCAAGGCCTTGGCATACTGGGCATCAGCGATATAGGCCGAGACACCGAAGTAGGCGCCGACAAGAACCAGAATCAATCCGCCGATAAATCCGAGAGAAGACGTCAAAGAAACCGCAATGTTATGTTCGGCGTCATATTCTTTAGAGACGTTTCCCCATAATGACAATACGGCCAAAGCAAGAACAAGATAAGCCATAAACATCAAGGTCATATTGAACGGATAAAGCAAGAAAGCCGCTATTACGGCGCCGAAAGTAGCCCAAATGTATTGAGCGTTCGTCCGACGAACCGCTTGTTTGTCGCGAATAAAACGGATGACGCCTTGAACCATCGCCCAAACCATCACTAACAACGCTAAAACCATCACTAATCCTCCGCCAACGACAGCGTTAAAGACCTCGGATGTCCCCGCAAAAAACTTAGCGCTGGAAAGTGTGGAGTCAACAAGTTTAGAAGCGCCGTACTTGTCAAAGGCCATAGAAAACATGGTTGGACCATAGCCGGTTGCCGCACTTTCTTTCAAAGCCGATTTGGTTACCTGACCGGAAAGTTGGAATGACGGCGCGATTTCTGTCGGAAGACCGGATTTAATTACACTAAGATTAAAATTAACCACCATCAAAAAGACCCCGATGACAATAACGGTCATTGGGACGATAAATCTGGAAATAGAGAATTTTTGATTGACCAAACTTTCAAAAGTAATCCAGCCCGCCATCCCGACGATAGCAATCGTCCAGAGAACCCACCAATTGATAACCACGAGAATGGCAATCGCCATGGCGACGCCAACCATATTTAAATATTTGAGCCAACCATTAATCTTGCTTCCCCCCAATAAAGGCAGACCGATAGCCGCCAGAACTCCCAGTCCATTAACGGAGCCGACTGAATTGAATGCGGATGAGTCGGCAAATTTTAATAACGATATATTTAAATACTTAAATATATGAAATCCGACAATTTGCAGAAAACCGAATAACAACACCAGCGACAAAGAAGCGGTAATAAGGTTTGTCAGGGTTTTACCTTCGTCTTCAACTGAATTGACAATCAAGAAATAGATAACGGAAAACGCGGCAATCATCATCAATGACCCCGCTAAATTACTGGCGCTGCCAAACAAACTGTTAAACCGCGACATTGAAAAAACCGTTGCCACCGCCGTCGCGCCAAGAATAGCCAAAACGCCTTTATCAAACACGTTCGGACGCCACGCAAACCGCCCGCTGGAAACGAGCGCCAGCAACCAAGCAATCAAACCTGTCCCGGCCACGGCTAACACCAACAAGCCCTTGTTCATTTCCAGAACATTCGTCGTCCATGGCAAAAACAACAAGGGCGTCAAAAAGACGCCTATCATCAATGCCCATCGGACAATTGTCTGATAAACTTTAACCCCTTTAACCGCCTGTTCGTGACTCGTCCCCGCCACTGCCAAAACCGCCTCCTGCTCGCCTGTGGTGAGCTCGTCGAATCCGCCTGCTACCGATTCCGCAAATACGGAATCTTTGAGGTTAATTTCCATCACTAAAGATACTTAAAGAGTCGCCTATCCGTGCATTCATCTCCGGATGGGCCACCCCTAAAGTATTGATTATACCTTAATTATATTACCTTTATAATATTATTGAAAGTACAATTATACACAGCCCACACTGACCAAAAATGATTATTTCTTGTGCATATGCACAAGAAATAATCATTCTATAATTCAAAATATTTCTTTATTTCCTTCGTCCTAAATCCTGGTGAATCAGCTAATATTATATCCACATAACCGGAAATGCCTAATTTCTCGCATAATTTAGCCAATTCATCTTCACACTCATAGGGACAAACAAAAACACTACGCTGTAGCATATAGAACCCCCATGACTTTAATTTGTTCCTCAACTTGTTGCGACTTTTGTTGTGTTCTTGAGGAATGTCAAAAATAATAATTCGCCATTTATTGTCTTTGGCGGTTTTATTGAAATGAAAATACCTTTGATAAGAATTCGCCAGCCATTTCTGACCCTTTTTAGTAATTTTAAATTTATCTTTTTCTAAGTGAACTAGTCCACGACTATGTAGATTTCTAAAAGATCTATAAATTTTTTCGGGATCATAACCGGAAAGACGAAGATCTTTGTAATGCATTGATTCTCTTCTAAAAAGATCCGGCGTCATTTCGTCTATAATTTCAAAAGTTTTTCCCAATGCAGATATTATGGCTATTAAAACTTGGCGTTTTTTCATTTTTTATATTTTCATATACCTTTTCATATACATATATCTTTTCATATATCTGATATCCGACTGTAACATATCCGACTATAGCATTGACTATAACACGGATTATTTCTTGTGCATATGCACAAGAAATAATCCGTTAAGTGGGTTATGGGGTTGGGATGGGAGTGGGTTATGGGGTGGATATTAATTCGGGAGTTGAAGTAGGAGTCGGTTCAGGGGTGGCTTCCGGAGTTATTTCTGGAGTTGGGGTTGGAGTTGGCGTAAGTTCTGGAGTTGGCTCTGGTGTCGAGGTCACATCCGGAACTGGAGTTACATCTGGCGTAGGTTCTGGTGTAACTTCCGCTGTTGCTTGCCCGCCTGAGCTTTCAGCAGAAAGGTCTGGCGTGGGTGTCGCTGTCGGAGTGGAAATTATATCTGTATCAAATCCTTTTCGTCTGGCAATCACTAACCAATCAAATGTTCCATTATCTTGGGCGTTTAGTTCTTTGATTACGAAACCGTACTGACTCTTGGAGTCGGTATAAAGCTGGCCTTGCATCATTGAGGTTGGGGTTACGATAACTCTAATCGGCGCTTTGTCGGAAATAATTGATGAGAAAGAATAGTCAAAGTAAACCCTGGATTCGCCAGCGACGATTTGCGACGAACCGGATAGTTGAATCTCCCCTCTTGTTGAATCCACGCCATAAGTCGCCAGATACTCATTTTCGCCAGCTGGCGAATTCGCCAAATCAACTTTGGACTGGTCAGCTGCTTGAGCCGAATTGCCAGTAAACAAAGTTCTCGTCGTATCATCCGCCGTATTGGCAATAGTAATATCTCTGGTCCCCCAGTTACCGATTGCCTCGGTCACACCGTAAGTTACGGACTGTAAACTGGAAATTGCTCTAAAATATGTTTTTCCAATGCCTTCTTTGATAATGTCGCCCGAAGCCCAGAGCGATTGGACACGAGTCATAACTGCATTCGCCAAACCGACAAGGACATCAGGCATAGTCAAACCGCTTCCAGAAGTTGTCGTTATATCTGCGCTTCCGCTGGCGATGCTGATAGTTGTTCCACCAAACAATGAACCACTAGTAGAACTGCTGGCAGTTTGACCTGCAAGTAACTGGTCAACTGTCAACGACATTGACGCCACCCGCGCCTGCAACATTTCAAATGCAGTCGCTTGGGAAGAAACTTCTGCCTGTACGGCAGACAAGTTCCCAGACAACTCTTGCACCCCAGCCAAAGTAAATGTGGCGAGTTTGTATATATCCACGCCTTTTCCGCCTATTGCCAAAACATCACTTGGCGCTTCTTCAGCAATCAAGCCCAAACGCAATGGTGAGCTGGCTGATTCTTCATTGTAGCGATACTTGGCAATTTTTAGATTCTCTAATTTGTCTAAAATAGAACTCTTGCTTGTTTCGTCTACATATTCAATATCTTTCTTGGCTGTTTTTGTTGAAATATTAACGAATGATGTTCCAGCGATATCCCCTATGACATGGAGTTTATACGCAGGGGTACTGGTGCCGATGCCAATATTTCCAGTTGAATCAACCACCATTGATACTGAAGCTGTGTTTGATGAAATGAATGAAATACGGGCATCAAGCTCTTTGATTGCATTGATGGTGGCGAAGGTCAGGGCAGAGGCATTAAATTTGTAAAGCTCGGTGTTGGCGGGGTCTTCTGGATGAAGCTTAGCTTGATAAGTGGTAATCGTGTAAGGAGCGATATCTTTGATGTCTTGGGCAATGATACCTATGTCTGAAAGACCTCGAATCGTGCCACCCAGACCGTTGAAGGAGTAGGAAACGGGATTGATTTTTGTGATGACATTAAGGCCGTCGGTGAAAGCGATAATATTCTCTTTCAAACGGAGGTCGGACGGGTTAGACCAGGTCGTTCCCGAGGCCTTGGTGGCTGTGGCGCCGGAAAGTTGCAGTTGATCGACGGGTCCCGTCGTCCCGATGCCGACGTTGCCAGCTGTATCTACAAACAAATCCGGTGTACCTTGAGAACCGAGTGCAGCAGCACCAGTTGTTATGCCGACTCCGCTGTAACCACCAAGAAGCAATACATTTCCACCAGCAATAGCACCCGCAGAAGTGCCTCTAAATATTCCCACGTTCACGGTGGCACTTAAATCATCCCCTAATCCAATAGTGCCTGTTTGTTGTGCTACCGTATCGCCGCCAACTTTCAAAGTGCCGTAGGTCTGTAATTTTGCCAATGGCCCCGTCGTCCCGATGCCGACGTTGCCACCGGATAAAAGTGTCAAGCCGACTGCTGCATTTGTGCCAAGTTGCAAAGCTGTGGTATTGGTTGTACCCAAATAAGTAGCATAAGCTAGTGTACCTGTAGCCAAAGCTCCACCACCATTGTTGTCAACACCGAGGCGTGCGCTTGCTCCAGTGTTAGCCATAGTTCCATAAAGATACCCCGTCCCAGAAGATGATGTTGAAAAATTAAATACTGCTGATCCTTTAGCTCCTGCGGCCTGTACATCAAGAGTTGCCACCGGTCCCGTCGTCCCGATGCCGACGTTGCCGTCGGATTGAATCCTTAACCTTTCTACCCCGTTATTAATAAATCTAGTGTATGTATTATCAACATTATTAATATCAAAGCCACTGCCATCAGCTACTAAATCAACGTAATTATCACCGGATGCATGACGGAATCTCGCCGAAGCACTGGCGGCATCATTTTCAATTTCTAACAATTGTCCCGGCCCCGTCGTCCCGATGCCGACGTTGCCAGATTTTGTAATTCTCAAGACACTTGTCCCTGATGAACTTGCCACATTAAAAATATCATTTGCTCCGGCAGTGCCCCAGATATCAAGTTTGGTGACTGGCCCCGTCGTCCCAATACCCACATAACCAGTGGAAGCGATGGTGACAATCGGGCTGTTGTTGTTGTCAAAGATATTTAAGCGTTCAGTGCCGTTACCTAATCCGATTGAGAAGTTGCTTTGATTAGTTCCACCGGAGCCATTGCCTCTAAAGAAAGCCGAGGCGGAGGCGGTGTTGTTGGCGATAAACATCTGGGAGACAGAGGCGAATTGAGCAGAGATAGAACCGTCTACTTCAAGGTCGCCTGACACTAATAAGTCATTGTTTGATGAGATGTAGTTAGAGTGACCGGTGGTAGAGATTCCGAATCTTGAATAACTTGTTGTGGCGTAGCCACCGACTTGGATTGTATTGCCGGTCAGGAGGTAAGAGGCAGAGGCGGTGCCTTGGACCTCAAAGGTTGTGGTGGGGGTGGTGGTTAGGATGCCGACTCGGTTATTTGTTGAATCAATATATAGAGTATTGGTATCAAATGTGGCGTTGCCGGATATGTTAGATGCTCCATTGATGGTTAAGCTTGTCCCGACAATAGCCTGGGCATTGAGGCCTTTGGAGATGAGTAATGAACCAGCAAAACTGTTTGAACCCGTATTTGAACTTACAAGGGTGCCCCTTGTAGTGATGTTACCTCCAATTGAGGCATAACCACCGACTTCAAAGTTAGTGGAGATGGAGGCGGATGAACCAAATGATGAATTTCCAGAGAAGTAGCCAGCGCCAACGACTTCAAACTTGTAAGCAGGCGTAATAGTTCCAATGCCGACGTTACCATTATTTAGGATGACCATCTTGTTTGATGAGCCGGTGACGAAGTTGATGATGCCGGAACCATTTTGGTCGGTGTCGGAGACCATGTTTACATCACCGATTGATGAAGCACCGGCTAAACCACCGACAGCCGAAGACATGGTGGTGCCATCGGCAAAGATGATACTTCCGCCAGAGCCGGATTTGATACGGATAGAGCCGTTGACTTCAAGCTTTGAGTTGGCAGTAGTGGTACCGATACCTAAGTTACCTGATAGGTTACCGAAAGCATCAGTTAAGAGGATAGGGACGGTATGAGTGCCTCCGACGGTGGTGGAGACATATAGACCGAGGAGGTCGCCAGTGACAAGGGTAGCACCATTAAGGGCAGAGGTGGTTTCAGAGTAGGTTAAGTCACCGGCTTGGACGTTGTTGGCGTAGATGTTGCTCAAGCGCCTCGTCGGAGAGCCAATACTGTATGCATTGTCTAAGTCCGGTAATATGTCCTGGGTAATAGCGTTGAATGTGGCGCTTGAATTTCCAATTTTTAATTTTAAATTTTCAATAGAAGCAGAATTTGAGGCGACTGTGTCGGACAAAATATTGAAGCTGGAAACATCCGCCTTCGCTTCCACCTGCGCTAAAGCTTCGGCGGACAAGGAAGCTACGGCGGACAAGGAGGCGGTCAGAACTGAAAATTGAGACATTGATTGAGAACTGAAAATTGAGATTTGAGAATTAAGCGATTGTAAATCGCTTTGGAGGGCATATGAGGAGAGGTCAATGCTGGAGGAGGCCCATTCGACGGGCTCAGGGTAAACGAGGGAAGATAAAGCATCTGCCAGAGCGCTATTTGTGACGTAGTTGGAAAGAGTGGCGGTGGTGGCGAAAGGAGTAAGGTCGGTTAATAAAGCATAACTGGAACTGGCGCTCTCCAAATCCGAAATCCTAAATCCTAAATCCGAAACAAGGCCTGACAAATTAGAAATACCAAATCCGAAACTGGAACTGGCGGTTTCTAAATTCGTAATTCGTAATTCGTAATTCGAAATTGAGGCGGTGGTAGCAAAGAGAGATGTGTCTGGTAAATCGGTGAGTAAGGCGTAGTTAGATAAGGAGGCAACACGTGCGAACGGAGTGAGTGCGGAAGAAGTTATGAAAGATGAGGTATCGGGCCATGAGGTTTTACACTCCCCACCCAAGCAGAGTTGGTCAGTAATATGAAGAGTATTGATTGAAGCATTAGTAGAGAAGAGGTTGTTGGTGGTAAGGGAATTGAAGGAAGCAGATGAGATGGAAGCAAAGGAACCAGAAGCGATAGTATTTCCGGCAAATGGAGTTACAGTTGGGTCGTTATATCCTAAGTTAACGAAAGTTAATACTTTACCAGTACCTGATGAGTTTTCTAAAGCAATACCGATACTTTGACCAGCTGTGGTCTGTTTCATGGCATAGCCAGGGAGAGTAGCTGAAAGAGTTAGACGGTCTCCGGCATGGATGGCTCCGTTTTCTTCAGATACTTTGACAGGGACCCGACCAGCAAGGGCGACAACTGGTTTAATTGGGTTAGCAACGTATGATTCAGAACCTCCGGCGATAACTAAATGTTGTTCTTCAATGACAATGGCGGGGTTAGTTGAGACAATACCAATTAATGTATCTCCAAGGCGAGCTTTTTTCAGTGTCGCTGGGACACTAGTAACATTGGGATCAACAGCCATGACATCCGCCGCTTCCACTGGTTCAGAGGATGGGTAGAACTCGGCAAAGTCGGCACAACAAGCGCCAGTACCATAACTGGAAAGAGTAATTTGACCATCGTTCCTCATTATAAAACTTTGGGCTGCGGCATATCCTATAGTTAAGTAAGCATAATTTGCATCATCCTTAGTTTGGAAGTCATAGGCACCCCCTGTATGATAGGGTGGTTCAAGCGATAATCTCTTTTTTAATACTCCATCCGTTGTCCCATCATTTTGACCAATATGTAATTTTGCTTCTGGTGCCGTCGTCCCGATGCCGACGTTGCCGTTTCCTAATATTCCGAACACCGTTGCTCCCGAAAATGCTTGTCGGATACCGAAGAGATGTCCGGTTGCCGCTACATCTGCAGTACCAGTTCCATTTTTAATACTACCCATTATTTCAACTACCCAACTATCCCCGGTTGTTGGAGCCGCCTCACCCATAACACCTCCCAACGCCAAAGCTGTTCTGCCGCCACCATCTGCATCAGTCAATCCAGTTATTGTTAAACCTCCTGATGTGTTGTAATTCTTGAACATATAACCATACATATCAGTCGGAGCAAGTGCGGTCATACCATGAGCAACATCTGGACTTGTAAACGATAAAAATTTATTGTTGCCAGTTGTTTGCCTTAATTCTAATGTCGCCCCCGGCCCCGTCGTCCCGATGCCGACGTTGCCGTCTGGTAAAACAGACAGCCGTTCGGTTAATGTTGAGTCAGTATTATTTGTTTTTGTTGCTATGTACACTCTGCCCCTACCCCCATCAGCACCATTGGCAACGGTAGCCATACCCACCGCGCCCATACGGTCAACATCAGTATCTGTAAGAGCAAAAACAACCTCGCCACCAGCGCCTACAGTTCCTGTGTCACTTAAAAGAAGTAACCTATTATTTTTGTTGCCAATAGTAGTGCTTGTGGTGGTTGTAGCTTTTGCTGTCAAAGTTGGACTGGCAGCTTCTATGTGCAACAATGAACCAGGATTCGTCGTGCCGATTCCAAGGTTGCCACCGTTGAAGTAGGAAACTCCATTGGCATCAAGCATAATATTTGATGTTCCGGCCGCATTTCTAACTTGCATTTGGGCATCACCTCCGGCTGTCTCATATACATTCCACAGCACCGAATCATCGCTTGCTAATGCCTCAATAACTCCGCTACTTGTTGCCCCTGATTTAACGGCTAATTTGTATGCCGGATTTGTTGTCCCGATGCCGACGTTGCCGCCACCTTGAATCACCATCTTGGTGTCGCTCGCAAAAGTAGTAGCAGTCGAGTCACCTGTGCTGTTGACAGCGAAGTAGAGGTCACCGGCACCATACAGACCAGTGCGCTTGAGACCAATACCAGCTTTGACTGGAGTTTCGCCCGAATGAGTAGAGAACCAAATAGGTGCGAAGTCGCCATTGGTGGCATTAGTATTCCGGATAGTGATGCCTGCGGCCTTACCCTCACCACTCACCGAAGAGCTAACATGGAGGGTCGATTGTGGGGAAGTGATACCAATTCCGACGTTACCACCTTCCAATACCACAAACCTTGAATTAGAACCTGAAGCGACATTGAATAAGGTGGCGGTATCACCAACGAGATGGGTTAAAGCGGTGGGTGAGGTGGTGCCGATACCGACGTTACCATTGAAATAATTGGTACTTGTCCCTACTTGAGTGAAGTTGGCAGCACGTAATCCTTTTGTGATGTCTAAAGAACCCGCAAAACTATTACTGCCGGTACCTGAAGAAAGGAATTGGGCTAAGGTAGTGACATTGCCGGTAGCATGGAGACCTTTACTTAAGTCCAAACTCCCAGCAAATGAGCTGGAACCTGTATTTGATGAGGCAAAGGTACCTTTAGTAGTGATGTTGCCACCGATACTGGCATAACCACCCACTTCAAAGTTAGTAGAGATACTGGCGGATGAACCGAAGGAGAGGTTGCCTGAGAAACGGCCAGTACCTGATACTTCAAAAGCGTAAGCGGGGTTGGAGGTACCGATACCAACGTTGCCGTTGTTTAATATGGTCATCTTACTGGAAGCACCAGTGACGAAGTTGATGGTGCCGGATCCATTTTGGTCGGTATCGGAGACCATGTTTACATCTCCAATAGAGTTGGCACCTGATAGACCACCGGCAGCGGAACTCATAGTAGTACCGTCGGCGAAGATGATACTGCCTCCGGAGCCATTGGTTAATCTGATAGAGCCACTGACTTCAAGTTTAGAGTTGGCAGTAGTGGTACCGATACCAATATTCCCTGTAATACTACCAATAGCGGTGGAAAGGTGGATAGGGGCAGTAGAAGTACCTCCATTGGAACCGCTGGCATATAGTGCAAGCATCTCACCGACGACGATGGGGGTATTAGTGATGGCAGAGGTGGTTTCGGAAAATACTAAGTCACCAGCATGGAGATATTTGGCATAGATGTTGGCGAGACGCTGGGTGGGAGAACCGATGTTGTAGAGGTTGTCTTGGTTAGGGAAGATATCAGATGAAATGGTATTAGAGAAGGAAGAAGAAGCATTTTCTAAAGCAGAGATTCGGGAGGAAAGGTTGTCGGTGATTAGGGTGAAAGCAGAGAGGTCAGTGAGTTTAGCATAAGAGGAGAGGGTTAAAGCCAAGCTTGAGGTGGAAACAAGGGAAGAAAGGTCAGAGCTGGTGAGGAAGAGTGAGAGTTCGGAACGATCCACCTTCGCCAAGGCTACGGCGGACAAGTCGGTGAGGAGGGCGTATGAGGAGAGGTCAATGCTGGAAGAAGCCCATTCGGTAAACTCAGGGTAAACGAGATTGGCAAGGGCATCGGTGAGTTGAGATTGGGTGACACGTTCGGCAAGCTCAGTGCGAGTCGCATAGCTGGAAGAGGCGTTTTCCAAATCCGAAATCCTAAATCCGAAACTGGAAGAAGCGGAGTTTAAAATTTCTAATCTTGAATTACTAATTTCTAAGGAATTAGATAATGAATCCACTGATGTAAAGATGCCCATTACATCGGCAGACACGTCAGAGAGAGAGGCGGTGGTGGCGAAACCAGAAACGTTTGGAATATCGGTGAGTAAAGCGTAGTTAGAGAGTGAAGCAATCGGAGCAAAGGGCCCCTCGACTACGCTCGGGGTAAACCATTCTGTTTTACAGATACCGCCCAAACAGAGTGAACCGTTGGCGTTTAAGGTGCCGGAAACATTGAGAGTGCCAATTGAAGCCTCCGCCGTCGCTAAAGCTATGGCGGACAAGGAAGCGGTGGTAAATTCGGAAGCAAAGCTGTCAGCCACCTCACGAGTTAAGGTGGTCGCTATATCACGAATTTCGTAAAAACTGACACTTGCCCCGCTATCCGTGATATGGAGCAGGTCGGAAAGTAGGTTGAATTGATAGGACAGCGAGGCCTGCTCGGCGTTGAGCTCCTTAACCGCATTAACCAAGAGAAAAGGCAAGGCATGACCTTGATATGACTTGAAATCATTGACCACTACCCCACCGATCACACCATTGCGAGTTTCGACCATGTAGGGAGCTACCGGCTCTAATTCTTGAGCAATAACGCCAATATGGGCAATAGTGTCGTCATATCCCGGACCGCCCAAACCATTGTATCTGTAGGTGACTGGTCTGATATTGAGAATGGTAGCAAGACCATCGTTAAAGTCATTGATGTCGGTCTTGATTCTGGCGTCAGAAGGCACCGTCCAAAGGGTGGAAGTGGGCTTAGCGGCCGAATCGGTGGAGAGTTCAAGCTGATATGAGGGGGTAGTGTCGCCGATGCCGACGTTGCCGCCAAAATAATTTTTGCCACTGTTTGAATAAATAGCGTAGTTATTGGTTATCGTTGATCCCGCGCCCACACCAGTCGCATCAACATACAAGCTATATGCATTTGCAAGAGTATAAGATCCTGCGGCGGTACTTGGCACAAGATATTCTCCGTAAGCAGCATTTGTAGTAGTTACAGGATATGTAGGATTTACGACCACACTATAAAGCGTAGCGACTGATCCAAAATGATTGCCGGTAACCTCAAACATTCTATCTGTTGTAGTGAATGCGCTTCCTATATGAGCCGCCTGAGTGAAGCTGCCCTGCCCAACAACCGTCAAGGCCTGTAAAGGATTCGTCGTCCCGATGCCGACGTTGCCCGCACTTGTTATTCTTAAGGCCTCATTTGAGCTAGAAGCGACGCGGAAAAGAGGGCCGGTAAATGTTGTTACTGGTTCAATATCCAAGGTGGCTATCGGGGCAGTAGTGCCGATGCCGACGTTGCCGGTTATCTCTAGTATCGTCACGGCATCCAAAGAGTTTGTACCGAGAGTGCCTCCGCCACCCCCTTTAAACACGCCTAATCGCAGACCACTTTCATATACGGCTGCGATACCAGCCTTCCCGTCGTTTGAACCTGTCTGATCACCCAAAAATAATATAGCTTCCTCATTAGATGCATTATAACCATCTGGTCCTAATATCCTTGCGTGACCAGTGAAGACCTCTAATTTTTCTCCCGGCCCAGTCGTCCCAATACCCACATTCCCCGCACCCGAGATATACATTCTTGAAGTGGAGGCGGTTTTGAATTCAAGGGAACCGCCGTTGCCGGAACCGATGTCATAGGTGCCGAATGAGAGAGATGAACCACTGCCAAAGGTGATTTGACCAAGGGTGTAGTTGGCACCGGCACCGGAGGTGCCGGTGGTAGAAGTAATGTCAAAGGAACCGGGTCCGACATTGATTGATTTCCAGCGGTTGTCTATTGAACCAAGTTTGTAAGTATTGTCGGTGGTGGGGCCGAAGTTGCCTGATATGGAAGCGGTATTGTTAAATCTGACAAAACCGTCAAAAGCGGTGGAGCCGTTTACTTCAAAGCCACCAGAGACAAGGAGGTCGTTGTTGTCGGATATTGTACCGGCATGAGAGGTGGTATCAGTACCGAATCGGTTGTAACTGGTTGATGAGAAGCCACCGATTTGGAGAGTGCCGAAAAGGCCATAACTTGCCGAGGCCGTGCCTTGGACTTCAAACTTTGTACTTGGAGCGGTTGTGCCGATACCGACGAAGCCATTTTGACGATAGATGTCATTACCTGAACCGGCAGACCATTTGTCAAACGCCTGGTCTACGCCGTTTATTTTGTATTGACTGCCGGTGGGGATGTTGATATCGCCTATTACGTCAAGTTTGTATGAAGGAACGGAAGTGCCAATACCGACATTACTGCCTTTGGTGATATAGAACGCGGCGGTTCCCGAAGCGGAAGCGACGCGGAAGAGGGCGATGTTGGGATAGCTGGAATCACCGACGATATCTAAGCGGGCTGATGGCGCGGTGGAACCGATGCCAACACTGCCGGTTGTGCCGACGATGGTGAAGCGGTCGCCGGTACCGGTGGCGTTTTCATAGATGCGGTAATTGGACTCTTGGAGATATTGAGTCCAGATATTGGTGGTTGGAGCGGTACTGCTACTGAAGGAAAGGTGGTTCTGACCGCTGACACCGACGATATTGACTCCTCCGGCGGAAGCAATCTGAACTAATTTGGAGCCATTGCCATTGATGACTTCAAATCGTTCCGAAGTTGAACCGGCCCGGAGAGTGAATTGAGAGTCATTGTTGTTGGTGGGACTGTTGGTGGTGGAACTTCGGAGGATGAAATCAACATTGCCTGATGATGAGGCCGTGATATTGCCGGTGACATCAAGTTTTTGGTCAGGAGTGGAATTACCGATGCCGACGTTGCCGATTCTACCAAGGGTGGATACATATAATGTATTGGAGATGGAAGCCGGACCGGCAAATGATACGGAACCGTTTACTTCAAGATCTTCGGTGATGAAGAGGTCATTTGCTCCTGTGATGTAATGGGCTTCGCTTGTTGTTCCTGTTCCGAAGCGTGAATAACTTGTTGTTGCAAAACCCCCAACTTGCAGAGTATTACTGGAAAGAAGATAGCTTGCCGAGGCCGTGCCCCCAACTTCCAATTTAGTATCAAGAGTACCGCCATTGTTGATACCTATTGATGTGCCGAAGTAACCGGTTCGCCATCGGTAATTAGGATCACCGAGGTCATATAAATTGTCAGTGGCGGGGTCAAAGTTACCTGAAACAGAAGCTCCAGCAAACACAAATCCGCCATCAAAATATGTCTGACCGTCTACTTCAAGCTTGCCCGAAATTAAGACATCATTGGAGGCAGAAAGAGCATGACCCGTCGTCCCTGTCCCGAATCTGTTGTAGCTTGAGCTCGAGAATCCTCCGACTTGGAGAGTGCCGAATAATCCGTAGGAAGCGGAGGCGGTGCCTTGAAACTCGGCATTAACTCCAAATAATTTACCAGTGAGAGTGTTGTTTGATATGCCGGATTGGGTGTAACCGCCATCAGTGGTGATGCCGGAGATGCCGGTTAATACTCCTGTGTTGGAGATGTCCCAATCAGAAGTGTTGATTTCTCCCGTGTCACCGTTGTCACCGAAGATGAATCTGCCTTCGGTCTGGAAGTTACCGGAGATAGAGGCCTTGCCGTCAAAGAAAGCATTGTCGTTAAATTCAGTGAGACCAGAGATGAGAAGGTCGTCAGAAGCAGTTAGTGAGTGGCCAGTGGTGTCAGTGCCGAAACGGGAATAGGAAGTTGATGAGAAGCCGGCAATTTGGAGAGTACCGAAGAGACCGTAGGAGGCGGAGGCGGTGCCTTGGACTTCGGTGTTGGTAAATAATCCTTTGCCCGAAACATCAAGTTTGGCGAGAGGGTTGGTGGTGCCTATACCGAGGTTGCCATTGTTTTGAACATATAGTGTATTGGAGATTGAAGCGGTGCTGGAAAGTTCAAACGGAACCGAGAAAGAAGCGCCATTGTCGCTTATCCGAAACTTAGAGACATCTGAAGAATTTTTAATTTGGAAATAATCATTTGAACCCTGATCCGTGGCACCCTTAAGGACAAGCTGGGTGAAGTTGTAGCTCGGCTCCGGATTATCTACGGTCTGAACAAAAATCGGAAAATTTAAATTAAATCTCTTGTTGGTTGAATCCCACTCAAGGGCGGCATTTACGGTCGGACTACCGCGCTTAAATGTTACAGACATGTCCTCGGCATCATTGGAAACATTATTGGAATTAACAAGAAAATCAGAGGCCGTAGTGCCGGAAATAGATGCCGTTGACGCTTCCAGAGTCGTAATGTTGGCCGTATCAACATACAGCGTTCCCCAGTGATTGGTGGTGGAACCGAGATTGTAGGCATTAGTAAACGGAATTAGGTCGCTTTTGACGGTAGAGCCGACTGCCAAAGTAGTTGTGCTGGTGGCGCCAATGACGACATTGCCTTCAAATGAAGCCGTGCCCAAAATTTCTAAGTCGCCGGAAACAAGAAGATCGTTGGATGCGGAAACATAATTAGCGTGATTAGTTGTTCCCGTTCCGAATCGGTTGTAACTGACGCTTGAGAAGCCCCCGACTTGAATGGTGTTGCCGGTCAGGAAGTAGGAAGCGCTTGCGGTGCCCCCTACCTCAAGCCGCCCGCCTTCAAGGTTCAACCTTGAAGTGGGACTGGTGGTGCCGATACCGACATTGCCGGCAAAGTAATTAACTCCTGTCCCTGTTTGAGTAAGATTGCCAAATCGGAAACCTTTAGTGAGTTCAATGCTTCCCGAGAAAGAATTGGAACCCGTGTTAGCGGAAGTAATGATACCGCCAAGGGTTAAGGTGTTAGAGATTGATGCCGTGCCTCCAACTTCAAGGGTAGTATTTAGTGTCCCGCCATTGTTAATCCCTAATGATGTCCCGAAGTAACCGGTTCGCCAGCGATAGTTAGAGTCGCCGAGATCGTATTGGTTGTCGGTGGCGGGATCAAAGTTTTGAGATAAGGAAGCAATAGTGCCTGCAAAAGCGGTTGACCAGGATAAAGTGCCAGAACCGTTGGTTTTTAGGAAACCATTGGCTGTTTGAGAAGAAGGCCAGGTATAGGTTTGGCCGGCAAGGGTGGTGGTACCGGAAATACTGGCCGTCCCGCCCACCTCAAACATGGAATCAGAATTGTTGCCGGCATTAATGGCTAACTTTGAATTGGCGGAAGTTAATTCAAGGGAACCGGAACCGGAGGCGTTGGTAAAACCGAGGTTGTTTAAGCCCGTAATGGATTGGTTGTTGCCGGTGACTAATCCGCCGAGAGTGAAAGCGTTGATAGTTAATGGTCCCGCGTTGTATTGACTGATACTGTTTGTGAGAAGACCAGAGGTGGCCGTGATATTGGTGGAACGAAGGCCTTTGGTTAAATCTAGTGACCCTGCGAAACTGTTACTACCGGTGCCGGAAGAAAGGAATTGGGCTAGGGTGGTAACGTTGCCGGTAGCATGAAGACCTTTATCTAAATTGATACTTCCAGAGAAAGAATTGGAACCGGTATTTGTTGAAGTAATGATACCCCCAAGGGTTAAGGTATTTGAGATTGAGGCCGTACCACCAACTTCAAAGGTGGTGTCCAAAGTACCCCCATTATTAATACCTATTGAAGTCCCGAAGTAACCGGTTCGCCAGCGGTAATTAGGATCACCGAGGTCATATTGGTTGTCGGTTGATGGGTCAAAATTGCCGGAGATAGAAGCGCCGGCGCCGAAAGTTGTTCCGCCATCAAAGTAGGTTGAACCGTCTACTTCCAGCTTGCCTGAAATTAAAACATCATTGCTTGCAGAAAGAGCATGACCAGTCGTCGTTGTCCCAAATCGGTTGTAACTTGCTGATGAGAAACCACCGACTTGGAGAGTACCGAACAAACCATATGAGGCGCTCGCTGTCCCCTGCACTTCAAACTTAGTAGTTGGAGCAGAAGTACCGATCCCTAAACGGGCATTAGTCACATCCCAATAAAAATTATTATTATCCTGGCCGAGATTTCCAGAACCATCTACAAACAGGACCGAGCCAGCAGTACCGGAAGTAACTTCAGCACCGATTTCGGGATTACCGACATTTTTCCAACTGGTGCCGTTGTAGACCTGCATTTTAGTGACGGTGGTATTGAATAAGGTCATACCTGAAGCCGGAGTAAGTAAGTCCCTTTGAACAGTAGTCAGGTTATTTAATTTTAATCCGGCATGATTGGTGCCAGAGAAAGAGAGGAGACCGGATAGAGTTGAATTACCACCGACGGTTACGTTGCCTCCAATTGAGGCATAACCACCGATTTCAAAATTAGTAGAAACACTGGCTCCATTCACAAACGTCCATAAGCCAGTGATGGACTGGGCAATACTGCGAGAAGCGGGGCCATTATCATAATCAACTCCGACGAGAGTATCGGTGGAACCGGAAGCAGTGACAGTAAAACCGGATGGACTAAAAGTTAAAGTATTGGAATTGGCCTGAATAGTTGTGAAACCTTCTTTTGTTTTTAAAGCGCCGACGGGTAACCAAGTCGCGCCGTTGTAAGCGTTATAGGTGCTGGTATCGGTGTTGAAGATTAATAAGCCGGAGGCGGGTGAAGAAATAGCGTCTCGTTGAGCTTGAGTCATGCGAGGCGCAAGGAAACCGCGGGTGGTGGAATTTAAATCAAGCAGAGCGGAAGCAACCGGCGCGGTCGTCCCGATACCGACTGGTCCCACCGAAACGGTGAATGAACCACTGGAAATATTAACCGGCTCATTGAAATTAAATTGTTTTGACGCAGTGTCCCAGGTTATTCTCGCGTCAGGAGATATCAAACCACGACTAAATGCTAAATAAGAGTTCTCCGAATCAGAAGCGATATTGTCGGTATTAATCACAAATGAACTGGATGTCGTTCCGGCAAAATTCAAACTGCCGGAGACCGTCAGATCGCCGGAAAAATTTCCGTCTATCACATAAAGATTCGCCCATGGCCGTGACGATGAACCAAGATCATACGACCCGGAAGCAATTAAATTTGAAAAGACGCTCCCTTGAACCAACAAACTGCCGGTTGTTGTCATCCCGCCGATGGTTGTATTTCCGCTTGCTATAACATTACCCGAACCATCAACGGTAAACTTACTGGAATAGACCTCAAATTTTGAATTGCTTCTGTTTTTAGAGTCCCCGAAAGTAGCGCTCTTCCCAACACCTAAATCACCAAAAGAACCGAAAGGACTCCAGATGCTTGAATTAAAAAATCCCGGGCCGTAAGAAGTAATGGTTCCGGTTGAGGTGAGACCTCCAACAGTAATTGAATCCGTAGTTGTATCTCCATTGTCGGTTACGAACTGAAGATTAATATCACCTTTTTTTATACCGTCCAAATATTCGGCATTAAGATTTTTAATCAAGGCCATGTTATAAATCTTAATAGTGCCTTTGCTTATGACGAGATCGCCATTGGTGAGAGTGACGTCTTTTCCGAAAACCGCGTCCGAGAGAACGCCGAGCTTGCCATAAACAGTCAGCGAGTCCATGAGCTTGGTGGCGCCGGACACGGTCAGAGTTTTTCCAATAATCGCATCTCCACCGACTTTAAGAAGTTTACCCACTTCAACATCACCCATCAGATGAACATCTTCGTAGGTGAGATTCCCGTTTTTGGTAACGAAGGCGAGGGTAAAGTCCTGCGAACTAAGGTTGTCAATGTAATCGGCGTTGAGATTTTCAACCTTAGTCATTGAGTCCACGACAATCGGGGCAACACCATCCGGCGCATGGCTCCGAAACTGACCCTCGGTTTCAATGTGTCCGTAAATTGAAATATTGCCGGCCTTATCCAGAACTAAGACCTCGTTGGCATGGGTCCCGGCAAAATGACCGTCAATCGTGGTTGCGTCGCTGAAGGCCTTTTTAATTTTTTGAGCAATGGCATCTACTTTACCGAAACTAAATCCGCCAATAAGAACAAAGATTAACACTATGGCCGTAATCATAACGGTCATCAAACGCACGGGAGATCGGGTCGTTGATTTGGCAAAACGATCAAAATGTCGGAATCGATGAATGGAAGAATTTATCCGCTCCTGAACAAATTCTTCAACTTCGGGATTTAATGACGTTGATGGAGTTGATTGATTCGCTTGGGTTATAGCCGGAATTGACGCGGTCACACTTGAAGCAAACGTTTCCAACGAATCAGACAATCTATCTAGTTTTTCAAGAACTTTATTTTCTGAATTATTTTCCGGAATTACAGGAGCAGTAGGTGTCGGTATTGTAACCGGAACTGGCGCGACATTAGGTATTACTGATGACGCCGATTCAATCCCTTGTTTTACATTTCCTAACTCCTGTTTTTTTTCTTGACCAAACGCTTGGGGATTAAGACGCTTAAATTCATCCATTAAATTTGATGGAGCCGAAGCAAGTTCCACGGTAGAATTGAACTGTTTGGCTATCGGGGAAAGAAGAGCTTGCTCTGAAATATAACGCTCTAATGCTTTATGAGTTGTATACCAATTTCGCCCAATTTTTTTAGCAAATATTTTTCCCCGTCGCGCCAATAAACTTAAGTATTCTTGGGAGTACGGCGCATGGTGCGCGGCCTCTTGGATTGAGATCCATTCGGATGGGTTTTGGCGGTTGCCGGACGGGATTTTTTTAGGTTGATAATCGGACATGAATACTGGTATTAAGTATTAGGTATTAAGTATCCAGTTATGGATTGATTGAACCCTTTTTTTGCGATACAATTAAGGGGCCATGAGCTTTGCTTGCCCCGCCCATATGGGCGGGGTGAACGCGGGGCCAAGGCGTGCATTCCTTCCCGCCCTTCGCCAAGAAGGGCGGGATGTTTTTTCACTCAACTGACGCTCAGGCGTTCATTCCTTTTTTAAACTTTTTTCCACTTATCCGATACCATATCGGATAGATATAAATCTCGGCTCTAAACCTAGCTAAATTGTAACATTGGGTATTCAAAAAAAGTGGATAACTTCAAGCGCTAATTCCTAATTTCTAATTCCTAATTTCTAAAAATCCAGATTTTACTTTAAAAATCTGGATTTTTGATTTACTTATCAACATTGTGTATTTACAAGGTATAAAGGTATGCTATCTTTATAAAAGGTTACTAAAGTATTGAATTATTATCTTTGATAAAATTCTAAATATCCTATTAATATCGGTTATTATGATGTATGCTAGTTGAGAGATTAGAATTTATAATTTAGAGTTTAAAAAATATATGCCTAAAAAATTTCTGACTGTAAATGATGTCGCCAGATTATTGGGTGTTAGCCCCTTGACGGTTCGCAACTGGGATCAAAAAGGAAAGCTTCGGGCTTATCGCAACCCTGTGAATAACTATAGAATGTATAAGATAGAAGAAGTAGAAGCTATCCTTAAACAAATAGAACACAGTAAGGATGGCTATTCACCAGTTAAAATAACGGTTGAATCGGAATAGACCAAAATAAAAACTGTCCCGCCTAGGCGGGACAGTTTTTATTTTGCGGGGACGCCAGGATTCGGACCTGGATACCTGGTTTTGGAGACCAGAGTCCTACCATTGAACGACATCCCCTTCTCGGACTTCTATCCGGCCTGCCGGGTAGTGAAGCCCGAACATATTTTTTCTGAAAGAATTTCGGGCTTCTACTACCCGGTCATGCGCGCCTCCTTATGGGGAGTTCGCTTTTTGCACTTTTTGCAAAATTTCTTTAACTCAATCTTTCTTTCAACCTTCTTTTTATTCTTACTGGTGTAGTAGTTTGCGCTTTTACAAACTGTACACTTCAACCTCAATAAATTATCTTGTGGCATAATTTCTATTGAACCACGTAATATGTTTAGTACTTAACTATTTAAATACTCCTAAATATAACGTAATTACTTATTATTATTTAATTACTAACCTGCCGGTATCAGCAGTTTTGCTTTGAGCCGTTGGTCAGGATTGAACTGACGACCCCCTCCTTACCATGGAGGTGCTCTACCACTGAGCTACAACGGCAATATTATAAAAGTACTCTGGTTATTTATTTAATCACAAAAACCCATTTTTTTCAACTTTTTTAAATTTTTAAATACTATACTAAATGCTTATTTAAAAAAGCGCGACCAGAACCGGATTTAAGATATTTTTCAAAATTGTATGCTTTATATCTATCTTGAAAAACAATATATGTGATAAGTTTAACAGGAGTTCTAGTCACTGTGGCAGTAACCTGTCCTTGTTGATGTCTAAGCAACCTATTTGTTAAATTATTTGTACAACCAGTATAAAACATCTTGTCAGAGCAAAGTAAGATATAGACATAATAATACATGGAAGATCTCTCCTTCGCGAATTCTTGTGGGCTTTGCCCACGTGCCGTCGCTAAAGCTATGGCGACGTGCGACCGAAGCTCGCTACGGCGAGCGAAGTGTGGGGGCGGTAGGATTCGAACCTACGAAGGCACACGGCCGCGAGATTTACAGTCTCGAGCATTTGACCACTCTGCAACACCCCCTAAAAGTGTACAACTGGCGAGTTTTCTAACCATTCTATGGGACGACCTTTATGTTTGTCCAAGTAACTAATCGTGAAAATTTGGGAGGATTATTACTCCCAATTACTTCTCTAAATCTTCGCAAATCTTCTTTCTTAGTAATATATACACTAAAATTTGATATTTGTGAAGCGGAAAATCCTAACACTAAAAGCATCTTTCTAATATCTTTGAGTAATACAAAGGACATATTTTTGAATGATATTTGATATCCTGACCTTATTTTATACACAGAACCATCGGTATCAAATAATCCTCTAAGGCAAGGGCTATAATATTTTTTGTTTTTTAGTATCCACGAGGGCACGCCTACTTGATACTTAACCTTATTCTGAACCAACCCCATCTTTTTGAAATACTTCACTAATGCAATGAATCCTATAAAGAGATTGGTGTATCCTTTGTTTGTTATTGATATTTTTAACTGATACCCGAATACTTTAGAAAATAACAGGTTGATGTAATTTGAATATTCTTGTTCCTTAGACCCAAGAGTAAACCATATTTGCCCTGAAGAGATGTGACCATCTCCTAACAAAATTCCCACAATTTCTGCAAGATCTTCTGAGTATTTGGGGAAACTAATAGCCCTCTTATTAAGAAAACCTTTTTTCTGTGATGGTATAGGTTTTATATCTAAACGCAATAACCTGTCGTAAACACCCGATTCCGCTAAACCTAAGAGTTTACCGATCTCTCTAATACTAAGGTTTTTCTTTATATAAAGTTCAACGAGTTCTCTTCGAAAGAATCTCTTTTGTTTTTCTGTCCAAGGTCGGGGCATCCATATATTATATCAGTAAGTTGTCTGCTCTACCACCAATTGACAAATATGATAAAATATTGTGGAGCCGGCGGTCAGGATTGAACTGACGACCTACTGTTTACAAAACAGTTGCTCTACCACTGAGCTACACCGGCGATGATATCCCCTTTTTTAGTTTGTTGTTTCTCCAATTTTTTTTAACAATGCTGAGTACTTACGGGCAAGAGTTTGGTTATCGGGATTAAATCCCAGCCCGGCTTCATAGGCCTCTTTTGCGTCTGGGATAATATCCATCTTCAAATAAAGGTCCCCCAGTTTTTCATACAAATTTACATTCTTTGGGTCTTGAGCAATCTCAATAATGAGCTGTTGCTCTTGGGCCTTTAAATCCTCGGGTGTCGGTTCGGCCACTATTTCCATATGCTCCGGAACAACTACTTCAGTAGAGACGTCCGATTGAATTGAAGTGGTGTGTTCTAATTGAGTGGCTAGATGGGTATGGCGAACTTTCTGAATCAAACGAGCTGACGCATGGTCTATTTTTAAAAATACCAACCGCATCCGCCGGAGACCTTTTTCAATCTCTTGGAGAGTTACTTGGCGATACTGGTGCCATGGAATTTGGTTAAACCATGTAATCAATTCCGGAAAAAAATCTTTAAAAATATTATCGCTAACTTCATTGGACTCCGGAGATAACTTTCTAAGATACGTCATTTTGCGACTTACAATAACAGCCATACCAACGATGGAGACGGCAATAAGAATTAGAGGAGTGATGATAAACATGCGATAATTATCCACGAGCAAAGCGAGTGGCCATAATTATCAGCATCCGCCTCTGGCGGATAGCTCCATGGCAACCCGCCAAAGGCGGGTGAAATTTTAAATAAAATTTCATATCTGAAATATCTGGAACCGGCCAATTTGGATATTTTCCCCCAACTTGGCAATATGTGAGGTAATAAGATCGCGAATGGTCTGTTCCGGATTTTTGATAAACATTTGTTCCATCAATTCTTCAACATTCTGTGGTTTCATGGCCGTGATATGAAGAGCGAGGTCATGAGCTAATGTCTGAAAAACTTCGCCCCGACTTACAAAATCGGTTTCACATAACAATTCCAACATGCAACCGGAGAGTTTATTGTTATGGATATAGGAATCCACGATACCGGCTTTAAGGTCACGCCCGGCTTTTTTCGCAGCAATATCCCCGCCCCTAGAGGCCAACAACTCGCGGGTCTTATTAATATCGCCACCCGCTTCAACAAAGGCCTTTTTAATATCCGCAACCGACAATCCGGTCTCATCCCGCAATGACTTAATCTGATCAATATCTGACATATTAGGTTATAGGAATTAGGTTATAGGAATTAGGATTGGATTCTGACTATTTTCCTATCTCCTACCACCTATTTCCTAGATTGTTGTTACTGCCGTCAACTCTCGCTTAAGAGCGTCTAAAATGAGATCAACTGACTTCTTGGAGCGATCGTTGGCCGGGATAACGTAGTCCACGGACTTGGGATTTGAATCGGTATTGGTGATAGCGACGCAAGTTACTCCCATTTTCTTTGATTCATGAAGCGGAAGGGCACTTTCTTTTAGAGATGACACGAAGACAACATCAGGCATTCTGGTAAGCTTCTTCAACCCTTCAAAATGAGTAGCCATCTTGTTCATCTCACGGGTCAACATCAATCGTTCTTTCTTGGTGTATTTATCGTAAGCGCCTGTCTTTAAACCTTTTTCCATTTCTTCAAGTTTCTTAACACGGTCATTTATAATCTTAAAATTCGTCAAGGTTCCACCAATCCAGCGATCAACAACATAAGGCATATTTAGAGCTTCGGCGAGTTCTTTAATACCACCGGATGATTGCTTGGTTAAACCGACAAAAAGCATCAGACCGCCGTTCTCGGCTGTCTTTTTCAAAAATTTGATTGTATTACTTAATTCGGTTTGGGTCTTTAGAAGATCAATAATGCAAATACCGTCCCTAACGATATAAACATAAGGCGCCATTTGGGGGTTATAAACGGTCTTTTTGCGACCAAAATGTGTACCCGCCTTGAGCATATCTTCATACGAAATAAGGTTGTCCTGGTTGATTTCCATAGTCCTTGTATAATACACGATTTTAGTATTCCAATCAAGACCCAAAACAAAAGGCCCAGTAGTAGAACCTCCGATTACCTTACGGTAAATTGCTTTCGGAGGTTCACTACCGGGCAGACCCCGACATCGTGGGGCCCGCACGAAGTGCGGGGCCGATTGTCAGAGCGCTATAGGTATCCCAAAAATGTCTTTCTTACCGAATCCGTAAACACTTTCACGGCCTTGTCAATCGGAGACATCCTCCCAGATTCCAACTCTTCCGTACTGGACTTATCTTGATTAGTAAGATTAGCCATTGCTTCCATCATATCGATAATGACACTTCTGCCAACAGAGAAAGATACTTCTCTGTCTATGTTTATCGCACCCAACGAATCCACAATCAATTGACGCAGTTTTCTTGGACCCAAGAAACTAGCCCAAGGAACCAAGAGCGCCGTCAATATTTTCTGAATCTCTCTTTTTTTCTTGCTGACGTCATCAAAGGTTTCTTGGAGTGAGGCCCGCTCCCTCTTTTCAAATTCAAGCTCACGGGCAATATCACCAAACCGTATCCGGTCTACATTCAGCTGTTGTTGGATACGGATGATATCTCGATCCTTTTCTTCAAGAGCTTCCCGATTTCTTTCTTGAAAACTCTTCCGAAGAGAACTCTGAATCTCCAGTATACAACTATCCCAACTTTCACGAGTAACACGAACCGGCTTGTCTTTGTAGAGTTCTCTGTAGAACCCCTTAGACCCCGCCCGAAGCACTTTCTTCCGCCCCTTCTCACTCTGTCGCTTAGTTCTCATCATTGACCTCCAACCTCCTAAACCTCTGCAGATTATATAATAAGAGCGCTCCAAAGTAAAGAGTGTGATTATTTAGTGTGCATATGCACACTAAATAATCACATAGGGCGGAGACGAAACAAAGCTTTACTTAACTTCTATAGTCATTCCTTGGGCCAGAGCGTCAAAGATGGGGTCAAGATTGCCGAGCATAATTTTTTCAATATTGCCCCAACTCTTTTTGATGCGGTGGTCGGTGATACGGTCTTGGGGAAAATTATAGGTCCGAATCTTTTCTGAACGGTCGCCAGTGCCGACTTGTTTGCGACGCTCGTCGGAAACATTTCCGGTCTCCTCCAGACGTTTAATCTCCAGAAGTTTTGAACGAAGAACTTCCATTCCCTTTTCCCGATTGGCCTGCTGGCTTCGTTCGGAACGAGAAGAAATAACAATCCCCGACGGTTTATGTAAAATTCTAACGGCGGTTTCTACTTTATTAACATTCTGTCCGCCCGGCCCGCCGGCACGTGAAAAACTAACTTCAATTTCATCGGGCCTAATCACCAATTCACTTTCGGTTGCTTTAGCCAGAACGGCTACGGTAATGGTTGAAGTATGAACCCGTCCCGATTTTTCGGTTGCCGGCACCCGTTGAACCCGATGAGCGCCGGATTCATATTTCATTTTTTCAAATGCATCCGAGCCATGCAATTCAAAAACAACAGATTTATATCCGCCCAATGAGTTCATATTAGAATCAATAACTTCAAATCCCCACCCTTTAAGAGCTGAGTATTTTTTGTACATGCCCGCTATTTCAGCGGCAAAGAGAGCGGACTCATCACCACCGACACCGGCCCTAATTTCAATAATTGCCTCATGACCATGCTTCACGCTGGCCGGTTTTGGCTTAGATTGATTCTGCCACTGCTTCCAATCGTATTCTGACATGAGAGAAATCTACTTCTTAGCTTTTGGTTTCTTGGCGGCGGCAACGCGCTTTTGATATTTTTCAACACGACCGCGAGTATCAATGATTTTTTCGTTACCTGTATAGAAAGGGTGGCACTTGGAACAAACGTTAATTCTAATATCTTCGGCAGTTGAACCGACATGCCAAGTATGACCACAGGCGCAGGTCACTTTTGTCTTGGGATAATATTGTGGGTGAATGTCAGTTTTCATATTATAACTTGCTGACCGCTCTGCTGTGCCTTCGGCACTTAAGCAGGCTCTTGACCACCTTCTTCGTTAAAAGCTTTGCTTGCTCCTCATCATATGTCTATATGACTCGTTGCAATGCTCGCTTTTGCCTTGAATCTGGTCAAGTCAGCGGCGTTCTAATTAATTCATTTTTCTGGTTTTTTGTCGGTTGTTTTCTTTTCGCTTGCTTCTTGCTTCTTGCTTCCTGCTTCAGTAGTAGCCGGTGCTTCAGTTTCATCAAGGACAGCATCGGCATCCTTTTCTTTTTCAACAATCTTGACGTCATCAATTGTCTCGCTTGGGGTTTCAAGAGATGCAGCCAATGCTTCTTCGGAAATGGGCTCTTGAACGGTCGCCACAATTTCATCGGCATTACCGAGAACTTCAACTTTACTGTCCACTTTAGCGTCTTTCAATAAAATTTGGTCACCAAAAGCAACAAGGGTAGACATGTCAAAGTTAATTTCATGAGGCAAATCCTGGGGTAATGCTTCAACTTCAAGTTCATTAACGTTACGAATAAAAATACCGCCATCCTTAACCGCTTGGGACTCGCCGATAAACGCCACGGGAATCATGGTTTTAATTTTTTGAGAAAGGTTAACTTTATAAAAATCAGCGTGAATAATTGTGTCTGAAGCCGGATGACGGGCAATATCATGAATAATCGTGGGATAGGTCTGTCCATCCACACTAACATAGACAAGAGTGGATTCCCCCGCCATTTTGAATGTTTTATTGAAGTCCTTATTAGATACCTGGAGAGCAATCGGTTCTTGGCCTTTTCCATACAAAACCGCCGGAATAAAGCCGGAATCGCGAATTTGCTTGACCTTGCTCCCCATCACCGTCCGTAATTGAGCACTCAATTCAATTTTATCGTGTTTAGCAGTCATATTTAAAGTCCTACTATAATATCATAGTTAATTATCTAAATCAATGGCCTATTTCCCCATAAATAAACGAGTTTTTGCCATCACTAATTTTTTTACTTCTTCAGCGGCGGGAGCGAGATATTTGTAGGGTGTGGTTTCGGCAGAGGTGGCGGGGTCGGAAAATTCTTCTTTGAGCTTGTCGTGATAGGCCACCCGAAGTTCGGTATTGAAATGGATATTTGTAATACCGGCTTGAATAGCCAATTTAATGTCTTCATCTTTTAACCCCGACGCACCGTGCAAAACATAATAGGGTTGTGGCGCTGAAGCCACAATTTTTGAAAAATGCTTAATATCCAGTTTTTCTTCTTGGTCGGTGACGATGCCATGAATATTTCCAAAAACCACCGCCATTCTATCCACTCCCGTCCGGGTAACAAAATCAGCCACCTCTTCAGGTTTTGAATAGTCCGCCGAACTAATTTCAACTTTTGTCTGAACCTCTGACGAACCCTTCAAATAACCCAATTCCCCTTCCACAGAAATGTTATGATATATCATTATATCATAACGTTCTGGAGAGCGAGCATAATCAACCACTTGTCGTGTAATATCTACTCTCTCTTGAAAACTAAGACCACTTGCCCCGTTAGAAGCAGGCTGTCCTGAGACAGCCGAAGCGGAGCGGCTTCTGATGGGGTCGGCAATTATAGAATCATATCCGGCATCAATTGCTAATTTACATTTTTCAAATGATTTAAAATGGTCGGCATTTAAAAATACCGGAAACTGCATATCATCAGCCACGGCCCGAACCAACGCTACCGCTTCTTTAAGACCAACAAATTCCGCTTCGCCCTCGGACGTCCCCACCATTACACATGGCGCGCCGGCCTCTTTCGCCCCCGCTACAATCGCCTTCAAAACATCTTCTGTAGCAAAATTAAAATGCCCGATAGCATAACCACCCTCCCGTGCTTGTTTCAAATAATCATTGAGTGTCATTTATAATTCTATAAAACCTTTAATAATATTTTCTTCGGTGAGTTGATTCATCTTATCGCGTCCTAAATATTCCGCAAAGATAGTATTCCACAAAGCTTCTTGTTGGTGATATAAATACTTTACTTCTCCGCTTTTAACTAGCGACATAACCAAATCCACCACGTCAAAGCTGACAAGAGTATCAGCACCATCTCTGTTTTTAAAGAAATCACCAACATTATCAAGTTCTGTCCAATAACTGATATTAAATTTATCTTCTCCGCCAGAGGCGCTGTGCCCGCCTCCGGCTGGGGATCTCCCTTCGGTTGACATAACCTCGGCAAGTTTCCCGAAATTATTAGCCACCCGATACCAATGTTCAGCTTCGGGACTGACATGATGCATGGCAAGACGCGGGTCATGAATGTCGTTTTTCGCTAAATACCTTTGAATAATCAGCCAAGTCCTTGCTTCTTGATTCTTGTTTCTTGCTTCTTGAATTTCAAGTACATCCCCCCGCAATAACGACTGAAACTTAGCTACGAAATCAGAATCATTTAAAAACTTTCGGAAAAGACCTGAATAAAACGGCACTTCGTGAAAATAATGAAGCAGTAAAATAAACATCCGCAATGTTTCCCCGGGCATATCAATCGGATCAGGACTGATAAAAATAATTCCAAATTCTTTTAGATGACTGACGTTATGAAATTTTTTGCCCATAAATTTTTGGGCAATCTCCAACCATTTAGTATCCAAAACCTTCATTTCTACATCTCTGTTCTCAAAATCTTCAGGTTTTAAACCGGCATAAGCCACATCAAAAAATTGACGCATCCATTCGGACGTTTGAGTAAATCGCAAAGCCGCCACGACGGAAGCAAAACCTTCTTTCTCCAGCAACTCCTCTACGTTCTGATAGCCAAAATGGTCCAGCAATGACTGAGGTGGTTGCTTTGCCAGCAGTTCGGATACTTTTTCTTTCTTTATAAATAATCCCGGGGGTGGTGTGAAGATACTCAAAGCCACATCCCCAATCTCATTTGAATCCGTTGACAACTTAGACAAATCCGGTTTACCCAACAATTCAAATAATCTTTTATCAATTTCAATTAGTTTTCCTGTTAAAGCATCATAAATCTCTTCGGCGGTTGATTGGCGGGTTAACCCTAAGTCCTCAAGAACATGATCAACCGTTTCGTCATTTTGTTTAACAATTTTATCAATAACTCCCTGCTTTCCTGTCACAACAGCCATTTTTGTATCCAAATCCCGCAACGCTTCCGGTGTTGTATTTAAAATGCGGGCTATTTTTTCTATACTATTCATAAATGATGGTGAATCCGCCAAAGGCGGATAAATATTAACGACCAATCGCTACGCCCTTGGGTTAATATTTACTTCCACTAACGGCCACGGACCTGTATTCCCCTTTTTTAAAATACCGGCCTTGGCGCCATATTGAGTTACTACCGACGAAGAATTAGCGGTTGCCAATTGAATTGATTTTACAATATCGCCTGAACGTGAATATTCTGCCACGAAACCGGATATAAACGCATCCCCCGCCCCTGTCCGTTCCACAATCGGTGAATCGGGCACACCCGCACTGTACACTGATTTGCCGTCAGATACCGCCACACCGTCATGGCCTTTGGTCATAATAAAAATTCCGTTTACAATTTCATCCATCGCTTTAAATATTTCTCCGTCAGCTGACTGATTCTTCCCCAGCAATCTGGCCGCTTCTTCACGATTCATTGATACCACTGCACACCGATTGAATAATGGCTTCAATTTTTCTAACCCAAGTTCAAGTTCTTTCGTTCCTGGATTGGTCGCAATCTTAACACCATTAGTAGTCGCCCAACTTACTGTTTTTTCTACAAGATCATAATGTCCACCCAAACTACCAAGCATAAGCCAACTTGCCCCGCCTGTTTCAGAGGCGGGGTGAACTTCAAGTTGTTCAAATGAAATTTCTGATGCTTCAAAATGTTGACCTTCGCCCTTGAATGATAAAATTACACGTTCTCCACTGTCTTGCACTAAGATAACGGAATACGCTGTCATATCATCAATATGTTTTTGAAAAAAACTGGTATCCACACCCTCACCGGCCAATTCCTCCAGAATTGCCGTGGCATTTAAATCATTCCCAACAATACTGATACAGGCAGTTTTAAATCCTTGACGAGCAAAAGTAACAGCGGTATTGGTTCCGCCTCCTCCAGTGGCAAAAACAATTTTCTTCGCTTCAATTTTTGAACCAAGGGGTAATCCTAAAATCTGCCCCTTATTATCGTTCCCGCCGATTATCTTAAAATCCGGCGAACTCAAAAAGACATCTCGGGAAGCAGAGCCAATTGTGATTACATCATAACGCATATGTAAAATTTACAATTACCAATTTACAATTTTCAGTGAATGTTTCAATTGATCAATTGTGTCATTGAAAATTTATTGGAAATTGAAAACTGAAAATTGATAATTAAAGTCCTCTTTTCAGTTCTGCAATCGCTTTCTCAGGGTCATCGCTGTTTACAATATAACTACCGGATTCTATCATAGTCGCGCCAGCTTTAATTATGTCGGGCATACGTTGGGGATTTACGCCACCATCTATTTCAATTACCACTTCCGGATGTTTCTCATGAAAATTTGCCATCTTAGCCAGGACCTGTGGTTGAAACTCCCCGCCATATGCTCCGGGATGAACAGTCATGAACTGTATAAAATCAGCCTGTTTCACGAACGGTTCTATTGTCTCAATGCCAGTTTCTGGATTCAAGGCAATCCCCGCTCGCTTACCTGCTTCATGTATAGTATCAATGATTTTTCCGACTTTGTCAGTAGCTTCAATGTGGAAAATAATACTTTCAACATTCGGCATTATTAGTAATGGCTTAATTACATCTTCAGGATTGTACACCATCAGATGCACTTGGAACATTTGATTACCGGCTGATTTAATTTCTTCAACTCCCAATAACTTCGTGGAGACAAACACACCATCAGAAATATCAACAGCCAGAACTGGAGCTATTTCGCTAAGTTTGCCTAAAATCCTCACAAATTCATCTTTGTCTGTTGTTGTAATTCCGGGATAAATTGTAATCATTCTTTTGAAATGTGCGCCAATGAGTACTGCAATGTCCCGCCAACTTTTTTGCGCGGATTAAAGGTATTTTGCGGATCAAATATTTGTTTGGTTTTTTTAAATAATTCCATAATTTCCGGACTGAACATTTTTCCAAGGTACGGTGTGCGGATCAGCCCGTCATTATGTTCGGCGGTAATTGAACCGTGTAGAGAAATAACCAAGTCATAGACCTTTTCTGATAATTCGGGAATGGCTTGACGATTGGCTTCGTCATGAAAATCCATCAATGGAATGACATGAAAATTCGCATCCCCGGCATGACCATTGATGGTATAGGTTAATCCTTTATACTGGCTAACGAGCTCATTCAATTTTGGAATAAATGCCGGCAATTGATTAACATGAACAATAACATCATCAATAAATGGCGCCGTGTGCTTATCCCCCACATGCTTACGCAACAAAGCAAAACTCTCACGGCGAATAGTCCAATATTTTTCGGCTTCTTCGGCATCTTTAGTAATATGAGTTTTGGCTTTAAATTTGGACTCAATAATTTGTTGCGCCTTTGTTAATTTCTCATCAACTTCCGATTCATCATCGCTTGTAAATTCCGCGAGCAGAACCAGTTTTGGCAGACCGCCGGTCAAAACCATCCCCGCTTCGGGCAGAAATTTAAAGAACAGAGAAAGCGCGCTCCCCTTCATATTTTTAATCAGGTCGGGCAGGAACCGGAGCGCCAGCTTCAAGGTTTGGTCGTCATAGGTCTCAAAACTTTCGGGTTTAAATTGCATCACCTCGTTTACCAAATCTCCCATCACTATTAAATCGTCCAAAAATATCACCAGTAATTTAGAATACGCTTTGGGTTTGATAAGTTTGAGTTTTATTTTAGTAACCAGACCAAGAGTGCCCTGCGAACCAACAAATAATTTATTCAAATCAAATATTCCAGTCGTCTTGTCGTACACATTCCATAAATAATAACCGGCGGAATTTTTAGAAACATCCGGTTTCGCTTTTTGAATAGCATCATAATTGGATTCAATGAGAGCATACATCTCCCGATATATCTGGCCTTCAAAATCCTGCTGTGATTTTTTGGTTTCCAACTGTTCCGGTGTCAGGGCATGAAAAACATATTCATTACCATCCGATAAAACAACATTTAATTCCTCAACATATTTTTCCGTTTTCCCGTATGCTAATGATTTTTCACCTCCGGAGTTGTTGGCGACAATCCCACCCATCGCGCAAATTTCCCGCGAAGCGGGATATGAAGGTAGAATCAGACCCTTTTCTAGGGTGGCTTTTTCAAAATCATGATAATAAACGCCGGGTTCAGTTACCGCATAGTCATCACCCACCTCCAAAACATGATTAAAATATTTTGTGAAATCCAAAATAATAGAATCATTCAAGGGTCCGCCGGACATATCCGAACCAGCCGAACGAGCGGTTAATGAAATTTCAGGTTGTTCTATTTTATTTTCACTCGCCCACCTCGCCAGATTTTTTATATCTTCAGTATCTTTGGGATAGATAACAGCTTCCGGCCTGACTTCAAAAATGCTCGCATCACGAGAATAACGAACACGATCCGCATCAGCGGTCGTGATATCTCCCTTAATATATAACCCTTCTAAATTCATGTTGAAGTTTGAAGGAAGAACCTACTCTTTGACCCAGTAGCGGAAAGGGGCCCATAGGCGCTTGCACCTATGGGGAAACCGACGGGACTGGTTTCATGGGTCTGGAACAAAGAGTAGGTTCTTCCTGAAATTAGTATTCTTCTTCTATATTTTCAACCTCATGAATCCGGCGTTTATAGCGTTCTTCGCCGGAAAAATCAGTATCTAGAAATATTTTAACAATATCTTTCACGTCCTCTTCGGAAGTATGATCGGCAGCCAAAGCAAGAACATTTATATCATCGTCATGACGAGCCGCGCGAATCTGCTCTTTATTAATAGCCAGACCACAACGAACACCTGAAACCTTATTAGCCACCTCATCCACGCCCACGCCCGAACCGCAGATTACAATTCCCCTGTCTTCGTGATCAACAATGCTCTTGGCAACCTTCAAGGCAAATTCGGGATAATCATCCTCTGGATTAAGCTCCAACGCTCCCACATCTTCGTATTCAAAATTGAGCTCGTCAAAAAACTCTTTTAACTTTTCTTTTAGTTCAAATCCTCTATGGTCGGCGCCGATATAAATCATTTTATAACTTGCTCGTTCGCATTGCTCGGTCCGCAATCTTGGGACCGGACGCAATGCTTTGACCAGCTTCTTTGTTAAAAGATTCCGTTTCGTCCTCACCATATGTCTATATGGCTCGGCCGATACTCATCTTTTGCCTCAAATCTGGTCAAACGAGCTGCGTTCTAATTATATTAATTACTTCCTATTGAGGTACTCTACTGCGGACAAAGTAGCTACGCATCCTTGACCGGCGGCAATTACGATTTGTTTAAATGGAACATTAGTGACATCGCCAGCGGCAAACAGTCCGGGAATATTTGTAGCACAATTGGCATCAACCATAATTTCACCGAAATTATTTTTTATAACATCAGACGGGACAATTCCAGAATTGGGAACCATACCGATATGAATAAATACCCCGTCAGTTTTTAAAGTTTGCGATACCCCACTTGAATCAGTATACACTAATTCGGAAACAAATCCGCCAGCTGAATCGCCTTTTATTTCCGTGGTCTTAGCTTGATAAATAATCTTAACATTTTGTCTGGTATTAAGCTTATCAATCAAAATCTGCTCACCCTTAAACTGAGCGTTCTTATTTATAACATAGACCTGTGAAGCAATATCGGCCAACATCAACGCTGACTCAAGAGCTGAATTTCCCCCACCGACAACAGTTGTGATTTTCCCTTGAAATAACGGACCATCACAAGTTGTACAATAAGTAACGCCTTTGTTTCTAAACTCTTTCTCTCCCGGTACGCCAAGTTCTTTAGGATGGACGCCGGTTGTAATAATCACCGCTCGAGCCGTATATTCTTTTTTTTCGCCATCAACTTCAGTGGAAATTACAAAACTGCCATCAGCTTGTTTGGCGACTAATGAAACTATCACGCCTTCTTCCGGAGTAACATGGTTAGCATTTAGATGGACCCTAAATTGTTCAGCAAGTGATAAGCCATCCGTATGAACAACACCTGGCCAATTTTCAATTTCACCGGATGTTGCCACTTCACCGCCAAATTCTTTTGTAATTATTTTAAAATTAAGACCGCGACGGGCCGCATAAACACCAGCCGTCGTAGCCGCTGCCGAACCGCCAATAATAATTAGGTCAAACATGTGGATAGTAATTAGCGATTAGGACATAGTAATTATTCCCTTGCTTTTAGTTACTAGGTCCTAGGTCCTAATGACTAAATCCTTTTCTTATTATATTATGGACATAATGACCAAGAAGACAAGTATAATTATCCTCATCCTCGTCAGCATCGCCGTCCATTTCGCTTTTTTCGGCCGGCCAAATGAGACGGTTTTTGATGAAGTTCACTTCGGCAAGTTTGTTTCGGGTTATTATACCCATCAATACTATTTTGACATTCATCCGCCGGGAGGCAAACTTATTATCGCCGGATTCGCGAAATTATTTAATTTTTCTCCGGAATATAGCTTTGCTGAAATCGGCCAATCATTCCCGGATAACAAATATCTATCTCTCCGTTTCCTGCCAACGCTGGCTGGAATGTTACTACCGATTATCATATATCTCTTAGCTCTTGAATTGGGATTTTCAACACTAGGGGCATTTGGTGCCGGCATGTTAATTGCCCTTGAAAACTCTCTCCTTACTCAATCACGCCTTATTCTCCTTGATCCCTTCTTGCTTCTCTTTGGTTTTACCTCTCTTCTGTTTTATTTCAAATATAGATCAGCAGTCCAACATTGGAAATTGATCCGCCAGCCGGCGGATGTAAATTGGAATTTGTTACTCATGGCTCTGTTGGGAGGTATGGCCATGAGTATAAAATGGACCGGTATCGCCTTTCTTGGATTGGCTGGATTAATAGAACTGATAGACATTATAAAAAGATCAAATTATGAATTTAGAAACCTGTCAAAACAATTTGTAAAATTAATTATCTTTTTTGTCATAATTCCACTTACAATTTATTTTTCTATATTTGTTATTCATTTTTCTCTCCTTACTAAATCCGGTGGCGGTGACGCCTTTATGACGCCGGAGTTCCAATCTGGCCTTCAGGGTTCAGTTTATGAAAATAATTCTGACCTGGAACAACTGGGTTTATTTGGCAAATTTACCGAATTAAATGTGGCAATGTACACGGCCAATAAAAATCTTACCGCCACCCATCCTTATAGTTCCCAATGGTACACCTGGCCATTTATGGTTCGGCCTATTTATTATTGGAACCAATCATCCATAGACACTCCCACCCAATCAAAAATTTATCTCATCGGTAATCCGCTCATCTGGTGGGCCTCCACAGTAAGTATTTTGTATCTTGTATTAAGTAGCTTGTATTTAAAAAGGTCTGATTGGAAATTCAGTATACTAGATACTAGATACTTAATACTAATCGGCTGGCTGATTAACTACCTACCTTTTATTGGTATCGGTCGGGTGATGTTCCTCTACCATTACCTCTCGGCTCTTATCTTTGCCATTCTCGCTCTTGCCTATCTAATAGACCAACATCCAAAACGTAAAAACATATTTACGGCGGTTATCATCCTTGCTGGCCTTGCCTTCCTATTTTTCGCTCCACTATCTTACGGCCTCCCCCTTGAACCCGGTTCTCTCCAAAACCGCCTCCGACTCACCTCATGGCAATAAGTTAATCAAAATCCCGCCAGTTAGCGGGGTTTTGATTTAGAACGTGTATTGTTTTGCCTTTTGATAGAGTTCTTCAATTTTTGACCAATTGAGATTGTCAAAAAATGTTTTGATATAAGTAGCCCTATCAGAACCGGTATCTATAAAATATGAGTGTTCATAAACATCAAGAGCAATAATCGGAATTGAACCCCAGACACCACCATGATTTTGGGCATCACAATTATACTGCATCAATCTGCCCTCATTCATATCCCAAGCCAGAATCGCCCAGCCCCGAGCCGCCATACCACAAGCTGAAAAATATTTAAAGAATTCCTCCATACTGCCAAATTTTTCTTCAATGGCCCGTTTTATTTCTCCTTTTGGAACACCGTCTCCGCCTAAAATAGAAAAATAATTTTCATGTAGATACATCCCATTTCGGGCAAAAGTTTCTCCAAGCTTTAAACCACGTAACTCGCTATATATTTGGTTTCCCTCTACTTTACCGCTTTTCCGTAGCTCCCCTAATTTCTCTCCAATTTCATTAGTTTTATCAACATAACCCTTATAAAGTTTCCCATGATGAATCTCAATTGTTTTTTGGGAAATCCCTTTCAAAGAACCGGCATCATATGCTAACGATTTAATTTCTTTTGCCATATTAATTTATTCCCATTAATTGATTTATTTTGGGTCGGTCAAAACCGACAATCATTTTTCCGTCAATCAAAATAACCGGCACGCCGAATTGACCGGACTTAGCGACAAGCTCTTTTTGTTTCTCAATATTGCCGGCAACATTTACATCTTCGTATTCCCAACCTTTAGATTTAAAATATTCTTTGGCCATGTGACAGAAGTGACAAGTTGGTGTGCTGTAGATAATTATTGAGTGATTCATATATTCCATGATAATATATGCGAGCACAATGTTCAACCCCGCCGTTGAAGAGTGAAAATAAAAGAATATATGACAAAAACCATAAAAAGAACACGCCGCTCTTCAACGGCGGGATTCAAGATTATTAAAAAAGACAAGCAAACAAGGGCCCGTTTAGGTGTTTTAAACACACCTCATGGGGTTATAAAGACGCCATCCTATGTGTTTGTTGGGACTTATGGCAAGTTCCGCCACCTCAAACCAAGCGACATTCCCAAAACAAAATCTCAATTGGTTATTGCCAATACTTTTCATCTCTGGGATACTGTGTTGCAAAGTAAAAAGTCAATCCGCCAACTGGCGGAAAAAAGCAAAAAATTAGACACTTTTCTTACAAAAAGCTTTGGTTTGAATATCCCAACCATGACTGACAGTGGCGGGTTTCAAGTACTATCTCTGGCTTTTGGCCCGGTAGTAGATACCCGAGTGGCTTCGCCAAACAAAAAACTCGGGTCTCACTACCGGGCAGGTAAGTTTCTCGCTGACGGGGCAAAACTAGATGAAAATTATAAACGTACTAAGATTCGAATTACTCAAAAAGGAGTTCATTTTAATTTTAAGGGGGAGAAATCATTTTTGGGTCCGGAATTGTCCATGAAACTTCAAAGCAAAATCGGAGCCGATATTATCTTTGCCTTTGATCAGATTACATCGCCGCTTGATGATTACGAATACAACAGAAAAGCGGTTGAACTTACAGACAAGTGGGCAAAGATATGTTTAAAAACAAGGAATCCGAAACAAATGTTATTTGGTATAGTTCAGGGCGGATTATTTAAAGATCTTCGGATTAAAAGCGCAAAATCAATCGGTTCTATGCCTTTTGACGGTTTCGGTATTGGCGGATCATATACCAAAAAACAAATTTCAAAAATTCTGAAATGGATTATTCCCCATCTCCCTGAAGAAAAACCCCGCCATTTGCTCGGCGTTGGAAAAATAGAAGACGTCTTTGAAGCGATTGAAAACGGGGTTGATACTTTTGATTGCGTTATTCCCACTCGCGAAGCCCGCCACGGCCGTCTTTATACCAAAACCGGTCATATGGATATCCGCCGAGGCGCTTTTTCAAACGACGGAAAAGTAATTGAAAAAGGTTGTGGTTGTTTAACTTGTTCTTCTAAAATACCCCGCTCTAAAATCAGGGCTTTGATTAAAAGCGAGGATAGAAACTTAAACGCCGCCGGACAACGCTGGTGTCTCATTCATAATATGTGGTTCTTCAATAACTTCCTGAACGAAATACGAAACTCGCTTGCGCGTGGCTCGTATCAAAGCTACAAAACAAAATTCTTGAAAAAGTTTAATCTTTAGTCCTTCCTCATTTTCTTTGAGAAAACGTAGATGTAGAGTATATCAAGAATCCCCATAGTATTTACCACCAGTAAAGCGATAAACCAATTTCTGTCATTTTTCTTAGCCGCTTTCCAGAGAGCCATACCTTTCCAAATCAACGACCAAACCAGAAGACCAATAACTAACCCTGGAAACCAGAAAAACGGCCCCCATGGAGCCTGCCAATTACTCATCATATAACCACCATCCCTGAAATAACTATAAAAGTTCATCATAGTTTATTACGGATACCTTTTAATTTTTTGATATCCTCCTTGACTTTATCATGTTCCGTTTCCAAGATGAAGTCAAGATTAAAAGTGGACATTAAATACCTAAATGCTTCTTGTCCAATCTTGCCATCGCCGATATGTTCATGTCTGTCTCGTCGCCCGCCTAAATCAATTTTGGAATCATTGGAATGAATCAATTTAATTGAATCCTTACCGATTGTTTTAGAAATATCAACTAAGGTCTTCCTCATCGCCTCTTCAGTGCGAATATCATAACCACTCGCAAACATATGAGCCGTATCAATACAAATTCCGATGTTATGATATATCATTATATCATAACATTTAAGTTGCTCTAATATATTGGCAAGTTCTTCAAATGTATCGCCTATTATATTCCCTGCCCCCGCCGAGACCTCCAGCAAAAGCTCAGTTGAGCCCGTATAGCCGTCCATGACCTTCGCCACGCCTTCGGCGGTTATTTTGAGGGCTTCGGCTCGGTCCATATCTTTCGCACTCCCTGGGTGAAACATGACGTATTTGGCACCAATTTGACTACCTCTTTCCAATTCTTCTCTTACAACTCTGGCTGAAGCCGACCGTATTTTGCTATCCGAAGAAGCAAAATTAATGTAATAAGGCGCGTGAATATAACATTCTTTCTGACCGTGTTTTTTCATCTGTTCTTTAAACTCCACCACGATTTCTGGTGTTATTTTAGGCGCCGCTCCGCCTTGCGGTGATCTTGTAAACATCTGAAAAACTTCGCAACCCAATTCCCCCGCTCGCTGTGGCGCATTCACAATTCCCCCTGCGATACTTACGTGACATCCTATTCTTCTCATATATAACTTGCCGACCGCTCTGCTGGGCCTTCTGGCCCTTAAGCAGGGCTCTTGACCGATTCCTTTGTTAAAATCTCCGCTTCTCCTTCGCCATATGTTCTATATGGCTCAGTCGAATGCTCGATTTTGCCTCGGACTCAGCCAAGTCAGCTGCGTTCTAATTATTTTAGTATTTTATATTTTTTAATTCTTCTAGAATATCGTTGGGAATTGGAATGGCCTCACGAACAGGACTTTTGCCGGGATAACGCCAAGCAGTAATGATAACCTTCTTTCTCGGCGCTAAACTTTCAACTTTTAAACTTGATAAACCTTTAATTCGCGACGGCTTCGCCGTCGCGTACATAACCCAAATTTCTTCTTTCCATGGCAAAGGTTTCCCATTTTGTTGTCTCCCTGCGGGAGATCTCCCGGAGGGAGACATCACCGCAATCGTGTCTGGAGCAACACCTTTTTCGCTTCGGTGGGGACTTCGAATGACTCTTTTTACCCTATCGGCTGATAATCCATAGTATATCATTTTCTGGGCCACATGATTGGTCCAATGATACTTACTGTCATTTTTAGGAAGATTGATCTTCATTGTTTTAAATATGCCATTTCTACATTCTAAAGTAAACTGATTATTTTATGTGCATATGCACATAAAATAATCAATACAAAAACCACTCTTGAGAGTGGTTTTTGTATTGATTCCTGCTTTTAACGATCGTTGTTGTCGTTGTAGTCGCGAGGACCACGGCCGAAGCCGCCACCCATCGGACGTCGAGGAGGACGTTCAGTCATAGGCCGGGCCTCATTGACTGTTAGATTTCGGCCATCCAAGTCCTTGCCATTGAACATATCAATAGCGGCTTGGGCAGCTTCATCAGTTGCCATCTCCACGAAAGCGAAACCGCGTGATCGGCCTGTCATCTTGTCCATCATAACGACGACGGACGTGACTTCACCAGCAGCCGCGAAAGCTTCGCGGAGGCCGGCTTCAGTCGTATTGAACGACAGGTTTCCGATATATAATCGTTTTGCCATTTCGTAACTTACAACTTACGACTTACGACCGACAACGATAGTTGCTAGTCATTAGTGGTTAGTTGTTAGTTGTTTAACTAGTAGGGCGACCTCTCTAGTTCCTACTAGTCGAAACGACCGAGGAAACCAACGAGAACCTACGTGTAAGGACATTATAGCATATTCGGCTCTTAAAGTACAATGAGAGCCCTATTTGGAGAGTTCTTGCTCAATAACGGCTTGAAAGACGGAAAATGGAGAGGCGCCGACAGAATTGCCATTACTATCGGCAACGAGTTTGTTGTTTATAAATGTGGCCGGTGTGCCATTAACGCCAACTTTATTTCCCTCCTGTGTTTCTTTTTGAATGACCGACGCGTACTTGTCTGTGTCTAAGCATGAATTAAACTGACCCATGTTCAAACCGAGAGTTGAAGCAAATTTTTTGAGATTATCCTTTGAGAACGCGCCGGAATTCTCGGCTCCCTGATTAGTGAAGAGGTAATCATGATACTCCCAAAATTTACCCTGATCATTGGCGCAACGAGCTGCTTCGGCTGCCCAAATTGACTCTTGGCCCAGAAATGCGTAATCCTTCCAAACAAATCTGACTTTGCCGGTATTCACGTACTGACTGATGAGAGCCGAATTGTTTTGTTGGAAATATCTTTGACAGAATGGGCACTGAAAATCAGCGTATTCAACAACCGTTACCGGCGCCTTGGCATCTCCCATTATCATCGCATCGGAAAGATCAATATTTACTTTACCGACCGGCTTTTGATTGCCGGCAACCAAGGCGGTTCCATTATCGCCAGGATTATAGCGGGTATAAAATAAAGAACCGCTAATTAAAACAGCGGCAATGAGAATTGAAGCGGGTAAAATCAGTTTTGCTTTATCAATATCAAACCATCCGGCTAACGAAGCAGAATTATGAATGGGTTGCGTAGAAACTGAATCAACAGACATGTCAGTCAATTGCACTACCGGTTCCGCATCAGTATCGTATTTTGATTTATCCATAGATAAAGTATATCACATCATTTAGTTAATGCCGCATCTACTCTTGCTTTAAAATCGGCAAAATCCTGAACGCCCGTGGCGCGAACACCGTTGATGAAGAAGGTTGGGGTAGAGTTAATACCTAGCGCGATACCATCCTGTTTGTCTTGATTTATAATATCGTTGTACTTATTAGCCGTTACCTCAGATTTAAATCTTTCTACATCAAGTTTCAACTGAGTAGCATAACCGACCAGAATTGACATCGGATCGGCGGAATTAACCCATGTGTCCTGATTGGCATAGATGAGCCGATACATCTCCCAGTACTTTCCCTGGGCGCCGGCCGCTTCTGCCGCTTCAGCAGTTATGAGAGCGTATTGATGCTGGGGCAACGGAAAATTTCTGGAGACAAAATTTACTTGAGGATTATCTTTATATAAAGCGAGAAGTTGTTCTACGATTGGAAAAGCGGCGGCGCAAGCGGGACACTGAAAATCTCCGAATTCCACAATATTAACTTTCGCGTCCGGACTGACCGTACTATGGCTGGTCGACCGAATAAGTTGGTCTTTGGAGGCGGGCGTAGTTGTGACTTGATTATTACGAGTGATTAAAAAACCCAGTCCCCCAAATATTACAACGAATACCCCGATCATTATTGCTGTTTCTTTACGCATCCCGTTAGAAGTTGCCACGCCGAGGTCTTTGACTCGTCCCGCCGAGGCGGGACGAGCGTGACTTCTAACGGGACAAGTTAGCTCTGTAATTTATTAACATTAATACTGTTATCAAGATAAACGACAATAAGGATAATAACGGAATAGTAATAAAATTCAAGACAACAAAACTTTGGGTCACACAGGAGACGCCAAGCGTGCAGGGGGCAAGAGTTTCAGAGATAACACCCCAAATGAGCAAATTCTGATAAAAAGCGATAATCGCGCCGGCGATGCTTAAGGGCAGAACATACGCTGAAACATTATTGTCTTCACGGATAATTCCCACGGCAATAATCGCCACTAAAGGATACATCGCGATACGTTGAAGCCAACATAATATACAAGGAACAATGCCCACGACTTCACTGAAATATAAACTGACAACCATGGAAACAAGGGCAATTGCCCAAGACAAACAAAGACCCCCTTTTGATGACAAGTATTTGATAGACATTATGGTTTTATAGTACCAAAATAAAAGAATCCCGACTAGTCGGGATTCTTTTATTTATCTAAAGATTATGATTACGCTTTCCAGCTCGTAAACGCAACCCAGACAGCGCTCAATCCTACGAGGTCGTAGACAACACTGGTCAGAGTGCTCGCGTCCCCGAAAATCGCAGTGACAAGATTATAATCGAACAGACCAACCAAACCCCAGTTGAGTCCCCCAATAATAACGAGGGCTAGGGCAATTTTGTTTAACATTTTTGTATATATACCAAAATCTTGGTTTGTGTTCGACCAATCCTCGGGGGATCCTGATTCCATTATCTTACAATATTATAATCAGTAAAATAGAGTTATGAACAATCTACTGTTTCTTTAGTTTCCATTTTATAAGCCGATAAGCGCCATATGCCAAAGCGAGAACTACAATCAAAGACACCCACCGATTGTCAGTGCCTAAGTCCAATTTATTGCCGATAGTACCTAAAATTGACGCCTGTTGAGCAGATGACTCAACCGATGGTGTCGGTGTCACTGATTCCGTAACTTCAGGCGATTGAGTGGGCTGAACGGTCGGTTGACTTGGAACTACTGTTTTCTTTGGGGTCGGAGTTTGAACAGTTCCAACAAGAGTAGGGGTTGGTGTTGGTGTTTGGATTACTGCAACTGTAACGGCTGTACTTGCCAGAATACCGGAAAAAACATTTTGACTACTCTGATTCAAGACCGTTGAACTACTGGAAACTGAAACATTCCCGGAACCTGTCTTCTTGGCTCTAAAAGTAGCTGTACCAAACAAAATATTATTAACGGTTCCTTGTGGATAGCCGGCAGTCTTAATTAATACCCCGTTACTATTGTCTATCTTGTCATACCCCGGCTGAGACAATTGCATCCAAGTTGGTCCAAAATTAAATCCGGTAACTTCCAGCAAATCAGCGGGGTAATTTAATTGAACCTTAACTGTATAGTTTTTAACACCTTTTGGATCAACATTAATGGCAACGTTGAACGTTTGGTTTTGTCTTACATTGACTGTCAGCGGTGACAATAAAATATCAGTGGCCGCCGATACTGAACCGACCAAAATTACTGACCCTAAAATAACTGCTATTATATATTTTATTTTTTTCATGGTCTTATATTATCCAGTCCAGTTAATAAACAATATATTGAAGTCAAGTAAATCTACCACTCCGTCACTATTGAAGTCGCCACCTAAACCTGACCCGGTCAATCCCCAATTAATCACCATCGTGTTATAGTCGGTCAAATTAACAAAACCGTCACTATTAGCATCCCCGTTAGCTGGCCCGGAAGATGATGGTGGTACTCCACCACCGCCGCCACCACCGCCACCACCGCCGCCGCCGCCTGATGGCGCTGGAGGCGGATTAATTGTATAGAGGAATGATACGACTGAAGATGCTCCATTACTAGGATAACAAGAGATGGCTTTTATTGTGGTCGTTGAGTTAACGGTTATAGCCGAACCATAGACACTACCAGAAGTACAAGTTGGATTTACACCATTACTGGTATAGCGAATACTGTTAGATCCAGTTGCAACTAAAGTTATGCTTTGAGATGAAGTATACGTGCCAGCCACCGGACTAGCAGTCGGTGAAACAATCACTGTCCCCTCAACGCCCGTTTGAACGCCAGTCGTTAATGTACCTTCAAATACTGATGCACTAGTAAATACTGGGACAAGAACAAGAGATATGATAAATAATATTTTTTTCATATTAGTCAGGTATTATTGATGTTGATATACCATAACTCGCAGAATACGATCCACCAGACGAACCTTCCGGAACCTTAACTTCTACAGCAATTTTAATCTGTATGCCAGCCAGGGATGTATCTAAATCTGTGGTTAGATTCATTGGGCCAGCATAGATATTAGTTTCCGTCATTACAATCGGATTAGCACTGGTATGATCGGATGATTGGGCAGAATAGAATCTTACGTTTGCCGCCGCAGAAATCGTGTTAGAACCACTAACAAAATCACTAAACTTCATTGACAAACTGGCCTCATTAGTCGGTACAGTCACATCAAAGATCCATTTCCAACCATCCTCCCAATTATTATTTGCGGTTGCAGACCATCTGGTTGTAGTGATACCTGTAACAGACAATTCTTCTGTATCAGCTATAGTTGTGAAACTATGGCCGCTACTTCTGTTTGAACACAACCATGGGGTCGCAAAACTATTACCAGCAACGTCTTTAACATCATCTGATATGGTCAAGAAATAATCTGATCCAAAATTTAACGAACCACTTGGGTCAATGATTATTTGCTCATTACCCTCAGAAAGTGAAACTGTCGCATCAACTTGTGTGCTATCACCACAGCTACCTCCCCACAACATTAATTTAACATTGTCAGAGTTTACTGTTGTCGGATCTAGTGCCTCATTAAATTTAATGGTGGCGGATACTCCTACCGCGACATTCTCTGCATCAGCCGAAGGTGTGTGGCTAGACACTGTTGGTGTCGCTGTGTCTCCTGCTGGGCAATCTGATGTGGTAAAGGTATTGTTTCCAACAGACCCTTCGTTCCCAGAAGCATCACTGGCATAAAGATTATAGTTATAGGTAGTACCACAAGTTAATCCAGATATAATTATTGTTGCATTTGTATCTGCACCAACTGAAACATGTTCTGTCTCATTGCCATAGTCCGTACCAAGTCCGTACATTATCCAAGCTACCCCATTTTCATTCGACTGTAGGGTTATATTATTACCTGTTTGATTCGGTTCATCAGAGACATAAATCACACTTGGAGAAGTACTATCTGTATTATCAACTATGAAGGTAATATAGCTACTATAGCCAGTAACTTCGGAAACAACATCTTTAGCCCTAACTGTATGGCTTCCATTGGCTAAAGTAGTTGTGTCTATTGAATAAGTTCCGGGATTACTATTTGTAATCCCAATCCATTCGCCACCATCAATTGATACACTGGCATCTACTGTATCAGCTCCGTTTGTCAGGACATTGACATCTAGATTACTGAATACTGACTGACCTGCTCCGGGATTAGTGATACTCACATCAGGGGCTGGAGCTGAATCATCAGCGATAACACTGTAGTAGACAATTAGTGTAGTATCATTTGCATTTTCATCGGTAGCTACAACATTGAACGAATATGTACCGACACTAGATTGCCCATGAGTAAATATTTGTGTCCATGGGCTAGGTCCAACAGCTGGAACCCCGTTTATCGTTACTTCGGTTGCCGTACCGTCAGTCATCACTGTCACAGAAACATCTGCATCTTGAGTAACTCTATATGCTGGCTTATCTAAAGAAATTGAGTCAATCACTGGAGCAACTGAATCACCACAATCTGAAGTTGTAAATTCAAAATCTCCCGTATTTGATTCATTGCCAGTATTATCTCTCCCATACAATGAATAATGATAGGTAGTACCACAAGTTAATCCCGCCAAGGCAATTGAATTAGGATTATCATCAATATCCATTGATTGATACGCTGTCACACTTCCATAGGCACTAGTTACTCCATAATGAATTTTTGCTAGTCCATCTTCATCAGTCGAGAAATATACCGATGAGCTTGTTTGGGTAATACCTTGTACCGCCGGATCTTCAAGAGTGACTGTTGGTGCCACAAAATCAGGATCAGCATTGACTTGATAAGTTACATTTATTGTAGCTCTATGTCCGGTTGCCGAAGTTACAATTACATCATAACCATGTGCGCCAACAGTGATGACGCTTTCTTTGGTTAATGTTATCGAACCACCATCAATTACAGTAGCTAAACCATTAACTGTAGCACTCTCACCAGAAGTAGTAGTAAATACCAAACCAGAATCAAATCTTACATCAGCTTCTGTTGCGGTATATGCACTTACGATTGCATCCCCGACCAAATCGACGGTCGGTATGACAGGAGTTATATCATCAGCATTAACTTGATAAGCCACCGTCATTTCAGCCGTATGACCAGTTGAAGAGGTAACGACAACATGATAAGTGTGTGCTCCGAGTGCTTTAGCTCCAGCATTATCAGCCACGGTTACAACTCCTGTATCGGGAGCAACAATTGCACCATTTGATGTTACGGAATCATCATTTGTGACATTAAACTGCAGACCAGAATCAAATCTTGCATTTGCATCCGCCAAAACATAGGTGTTAACTATCGCATCACCCACCAGAGAAATGGTTGGGATAACTGGCGTCACGTCGTCAGCATTAACTTGATAAGCAATGGTCATTTCAGCCGTATCACCAGTTGAAGAGGTAACAACGACATTATACACATGTGCTCCCAATGTCTTAGCTTGGGAGTTGGTGGCTGCAGTGACAACACCACCAACTGATGCAACAGTTGTTCCATTAACGGTTACTGAGGCATCATTGGTTACAGTAAAGTTAACACCGGAAACAAATCTTGCATCAGCTTCTGATACAGTATACGCACTTACAACTGCCGAACCACTCACTACAACCGTTGGAATTACGGCCGTCGGACATGCCATTGTGTCAAATGTCTGATCTGCTGAAGAGGATTCTAAATTAGAGATGCTCTTAGCTGAAATTCTGAAATGATAAGTCGTACCACAACTCAATCCGCCAAGCGTAATATCATTATCTGCATCCGCGGTCATATTGTTCGCAGACGGATATTGCGTGCTGAATCCATAACTATCAGTCGTACCGTAATCAATACGTGACATACCTACCTTATCAGATGTGAAATTAACAGTTGCTCCATATTGTGCTGGAGTTGAATTAATGTCGGTAATTGCTGGAGCACCAAATGGATTGAAGGTTACAGTTGTTTCGTCATCTAATATTGATGTATCTGTTAAATCAATAACGCTTACCAATGTTGAACCGGAGTTAGAATTAACGATACTTGTTGTCACAACACCGGCAGTCAATGTTCGTCCTGCATTTGCTAATCTTCCACCATTATCAACTGTTAAGTGAACTCTGGTAGTATTATCTCCTGTAACTGTATTCTCATATTGATCTTGCCCTGTAACCGTAATTGTACTTGTCTCATCAACATTTAAAGAAGACGGAGAAGCAGAAATTTCTAATTGGTAAAGAGTTGCAGGATTCACTGTAATATCTTCCTGTTCGCCCATTATAGTCCCAATTACTGAATCTGTAGCAGTTACCGTTTGTTCACCAGAGGTGGTCAATGTTACGTCACCAACAAATGTGTGAACCCCACTGTCGCCACCTGTAAATGTGTACTCCGCTGGCAACACCGTCGTTCCTTTTATGTCACTAGAAGTGAAAGTGATTGTCCCTGCATATACAGGAGTTGTGTTATCATATTGATCTTTTGCTGTAACAGTAACGTCAGATGCCGTTCCTGCGGTAACAGGATCTGTAATACCTGAGACATGTAGATGTGTCGTCACTCCCGGTGCAAATACCACATCTTGAGTAGAAGTAACGGTCGCTACAGCAACAGGAGTTGAAAGTGATAAATTTACTGTCTCTGCGGTTTCATCAGAAATATCCAATGTTCCAACACCATTCGCAATATTTACTAACCCATCACCAGTTGCTGAACCATCAGCATTTAATGTGACATCCTTGTCTTTATCAGCCCCCGTAGTCACAACGTTTCCAAATTGGTCTTGAAGTTGAACTGTTACAGGAATTGAAGCATCAACTGTACCGTCGGTTGGGTCAAGAATAACGTACTGTGTGGCGGCGCCGTGGTTTACTGTTACGCCATCAGTTGCATCGTCAATACCAGTGACACCATCGGCTGGATCAGCATCTGAAGCGGTAACAGTTACGCCACCAACCAGATCGTCGTAGAACCAGAAATCAGCCGATGAATTAGTGTCGGTAATAGTTACAGAAGTAATAACTGAGCCACCCACAGCTAGATCATAAAAATCAGCATTTGATCCAGCTGAATCATTAAATAAATAAACAATCTGGTCGCCACTAACTACTGCATTGTCGTACTGGTCATATCGGGTAACCGTATAAGCGGCACGGTCACCAGCAGTAATATCGGCTGGAGTATTAAGGGTTAGATGTGTCGTCACTCCCGGTGCAAATACCACATCTTGAGTAGAAGTAACATCGAAAGTGGTGGATTCGGAATCAGTTAGTGACAGATCCACCGTCTCAGCAACTGTATTGGAAATATCCAATGTTCCAACACCATTCGCAATATTTACTAACCCATCACCAGTTGCTGAACCATCAGCATTTAATGTGACATCCTTGTCTTTATCAGCCCCCGTAGTCACAACGTTTCCAAATTGGTCTTGAAGTTGAACTGTTACAGGAATTGAAGCATCAACTGTACCGTCGGTTGGGTCAAGAATAACGTACTGTGTGGCGGCGCCGTGCATAGCAGAAACCGTTCCGAAATTGGTTACGCCATCTGTTACTCCAGAAATTGAAGCACCGGAATGAGTAATATTCACACTAACAGGAGCTGTTGTTCCTGTGGGTCTAACCTCAAAATCTCCATCAAAAGTAAGAACGGCTACTCCAGAGATTGAGATATGAGTTACATTAAAAGAAAGTGTGTTAGCTGATGGAGTAACAACTTGAGCACCAAGAGTTAAATCTGTTGCCCCTCCTATTCCAATTGTTACATTTTTTGATGTATTAAATTGCCATCCCGCCGGTAAGGTCAAGGTGTGAATACCCAAACCAATTTCGCCAATAGTATTTTCTGTTATTATTGGACCACTTATTACAGTCCACTCACCAGTTCCACCAGGAGCAGAGGTTTTATCAATAGAAACATTGGTAGCACCTGTTGCTGTGGTAATACTTACGCCAGGATCAACCGCCAAAGCATTATTTGGCGCAAAAAAACCGCTCATCAAAAAAGTGGCGGCCATGACGACTGCGAGAACTGACTTACTTACTACTCCTCCACGACGAAGTCCGGTGATATTTTTCACGGTATGAGATTCCCGTTGAATTTTGTAAATTATTGGCGAATAATCTACACTTTTTCAACAAGATTTATTTATGATATCACCGTATTCTTTTGTTAAAAACCTGTCAAGTAGTCAAATAAAATAAATGTTTTGTAACTATTTTAGTAAAAATGGTTGAAACAAGAAGGGAGGTCATTACGTATATGGCTACATGGAGCTGGTATGAGTCGAACTGGCTCTTTTATTAATTAACTAAATAAACTAACTAAAAACAAACAAATGATAAAAAATAAATATATTTCATTGGCAGTATTGGCTAGTTTAGTATTAGCTGCGCCGACCCTTGCTCAAACGAGCAATTCACAATCAAGTGAATCACGCGACAACAAAGGCGGACTAATGAATTGGGGTAGAATGATGCTGGACCGAACCAATATGACACGCCCGAACATCGTCGGTATGGTTACCGCCGTCAATGGCACGACCCTTACTGTGACCAGTAAGAGTAAAGTTGGTTGGGCCTGGGGCAAAGATGATGAAGATAACGATAATAATAAAGACGAAGACGCGCCAAAAGCAACTCCAGTGGCAATCGTATACACTGTTGATGCCAGCCAGGCAACTGTTGTTAAAGGTGGCGTCGCTTCAACTGTCTCCGGTATCGCTGTCGGCGATATAGTCAAGATTCAGGGTACAGTTACAGGCACTACCGTCCTTGCCACTACTATTCGTGGTGAAGTAAATAAGGAAAAGGAAGATAAAAAAGAGGATAAAGATAAAAAACCGAAACCGACTCCTCTTATCCAAGGGAATGGTCAACCGATAATTGCCGGTACTGTTACCGCCATTAACGGAACAACTTTAACCATTACCAACAAGAGTAATGTCACCTACACAGTTGATGGTTCAACCGCCAAAGTCCAAAACAAAGGCGCTCTCTCTACCATCTCAACGGTAGCGGTCGGCGATAATGTTGTCGTCCAGGGAACAATCAGCGGTACTGCCGTCACGGCCTATTCGGTCATTGACCAAGGCCCTACGCCAAGTCCAAAGGTAAAGTTGAATGATGAAGAAAAAGCTCGCTTTAAATTTTTCAGCGATGTCGGCCATTTCTTCCAACTTCTCTTTGGATTCTAAACTGAATCAAGAGGTAAAATTAAATACCAACAGTCCCGCCCAAGCGGGACTGTTGGTATTTAATTAATATTCTTATAAAATAATGTTTATGAGGAAATACATCCCCTTTCTGGCAATAATTCTGCTTATAGCTATCAGCGATATAGGCGGTTTTCTATTGTATAAGAAGGAAACTCTAAAACAACAGCAAAATCAGGATAGCTCAATAACCGCTCTAAAAAAAGAACTTGCGACCTTGCAAACTCAACTTGCTTTAGTCAGCAAACAACAAAGTACATCGGGAATGTCCGCCCAAGAAGTGGTTACATCGGCAGTTTCTAAAAATACTCCATCGGTTGTCTCCATTGTTATCAGCGAAAACGTTCCTCTCTATAAAGTCGTTTACAAAAACCCTTTTGGTGATGATCCTTTTTTCCAAGATATCAACATCAGGGTTCCGGTTTACGAACCTACGGGCGAAACTAAGTCCCAAAAAGTCGGCGCCGGTAGCGGTTTTGTAATCACCTCCGACGGTTACATTATCACCAATAAACATGTTGTCGCCGACAATAACGCTAGTTATACGGTTCTCCTTTCCAACGGCAAACAACAGACCGCCCAAGTCATTTATAAAGACCCGACAAACGATATCGCTATTATTAAAATTTCCGGCAACAATTACCAGCCGGTAAAATTGGGCAATTCAAAAAGTTTACAACTCGGTCAAACCGTTATAGCTATCGGTAATGCCCTTGGAGAATATAATAATACCGTTTCTATGGGTATTATTTCGGGACTTAACAGAACTATTCAGGCGACAACTTCAAACGGAAGTATTGAAACCCTTTCCGACGTGATTCAAACCGACGCCGCTATTAACCCCGGAAATTCCGGCGGACCTTTGTTGGATTTAAACGGCAACGTTATCGGTATTAACGTTGCTACTGTTCAGGGTTCCAGTAATATTAGTTTTTCCATCCCCGAGAGTACATTCCGAAGTATCATCAAAACCGCCATCAACAGATGAGATCCTAATATCCGCTGATACTGCAACGTTTAGCCACCCCAAAGATAGGGTCGCCAAAGACGGCATTGGAACAATTCACGCCGTTCGTAAAGGTTCGGTAGACATAAACGCCATTCGCGCCATACTGCACATTTCTGGTTCCCGAGAAGGAACAATATTGATTTTCACCGGCGCAAGAAACCCAATTGCCGAAATTGTTATTGGGATTTACATAACCGGTTGAACCGACAGTTACGTTAATGGCGGAACAATTTGTGGATGATGTACAAACCACAACCGCCGTATTGCCATTCGCCAATCCTTGGAGAGTCAACGTGCTCCCGCTAATATTCGCGGACAAAACACTGGAGTTAGAATTGTGGCCAACATAATAATTTCCGCCGTAATAATAACCCGAGACGTTACCGCCGGAAACGGAAATGGTCATACTCTGCCCAATATATAAGTTGGGGTTATTCTGACTAAAAGTTATGGCCTGATTATTATATACGGGCGGATTATAATAATTGGTTCCACCATAATAATAACTGGAATTAACCGTCACCGATAAAACAACACATCCGCTTCCGGTTCCTGCCTGGCCGGCAGGCAGGCCGCCGGAAGAACAAACATTAACTGAACCGGAGCCATTGCTTAGACCGGTAATCTGGAGATTATTGCCCCCAATCACGGCCTGAAAAATATTAGCGCCAGTCGGATACATTGTGTATGGCGCGCTACCTCCATAAATAGTTACGTCCACCGATTGACCGACATTCACCGACACGTTTGTCTGGCTCAAAGATAATGAGCCGTAATAATTTCCATAATTGTAGTTATAATTATAATTGTAGTTGTAATTATAGGGCCAGACGACACTGGATGAAATCTGGTTGTTAACCATGACGTAGACACTGCTACCGGACGCAATCCCGTAATTATTTGTGTTAACAGTTGTTGAAAGATACCCGCTAGAATTCGTGGTTCCAAGATATTGGGTTTGAGTATTATAGTTGTACCCCTGATTTTGCTGGTAAAGCGTTACACTGGCATAGGGATCACCATAAACAGTAACAATCACCGAATCACCGCTTCCCATCGCCGAGACAGACAATGTCGGGGTCATGGCTTGAGCCACCAGCGATGCGAAAAATAAGCCAAAAACAAGCACAAACACAGCGCAAAGTCGTAAAAATATTTGTTTCATATTTTTGGAGAGACCCATCCAAACTAGGCCCAGGTTAATTGATACCCAGAATATACGCCTACCCTCAATTAAACACAATAGTTCATAACTTACCCCCTCTGTTCCGGTTGACCGCCCCGGATTTTCCGATATTGTTCTTTGTATTTTTCAATAATGGCTTCTACCTCTTCATGAGGAATTTCGGTCCGTAATAAATCAATGGCGTTGATAGCGTCATAGATATCCAATTTATTATCTAATTTATACAGGGCATCCCGCCACAAAATTGACTTCTCATATTCGCCTTTCTGGGACGCTTCCCGTTCCAATTTTTTAATCATATCTATGAAAGCATGATAGACCCCCTCTTCCGCCCCGCCCATTCCAAGTGTTTTATCTTTAAAAGGAATTCTTAAACGAGTTGTCTGTTCCCGCATCATTAATCTAATTTTACCGGTTCGTTGCCAATTAAAAGCGGTCTTAATAATCTCTTCATAATAATCGCGGGCTTTGCTTACTTTATCGTTTGAAATATTCGGAATACTCCTGATGGTATCCAGCAATCTAAAAGCCCCGTCTTCAATCATTTCTAAGCTCCACCACGGCTTGGCTGAAGCCCACCAAAAATGATCGCTCGCCAAGGCCGTATCCATTTTGTGTCTTATCTCTTTAAAAAGAGGATTTTCTTCAGCCAATTCATAAACACTTTCTAAAACCAAGGACACAAATTTCCACTGCAAAGCGTGAATCTGATTTTCCGGATCAGACCAAGAAAGGAACTGGATATTCTTTTCAATATCTTCTCGGCTGGAGGCCCAAGTGGAGGCCACCGATTCTATCTCTTGGACATCGGGATAGGATTGAATTAAATCCGACATGGTCACAAGTTCCAATTTATCACTGGAAAAAATATCAAACAGCGCCTTTTCTAAACCGGGACGATGGTGGCCAAACGTTTCTCCGTCCATGGCCGTTATCACATAATGACTGCTTTTAATATCGTCTTTAAGCGCCTCCAAGAGTGACTTCTCGGAACGAACGACGGCGCTCATAATTAAATTGCTTAATCGTCTTTCCCGAAAAAAAACACCCAGAGTTGTGTCCTTGATGCGGTATCGCTTTGTATAGTCAATTTCGGAATTGTTATCGGGAAAAGCAATCTCGTCCAAGATAACCCATTCAAAACCAAGATCGGCAATAAGCGGAGCCAGCTCTTTTTTGTAAGCCATCTCAGGCGGGAAAAATCCTTTCGGATGAAAAGCTTCCCCCAGAAAAAAAGCGCTCGTTTCATTGTTGAGTTGAATCTGTCTGATTATTTCCTTCTCGTTTAAAAACGGGAGAACGGGATGATACTTGGCCGATGAAGTAAATTCAATTCTTCCTTCTTTACCAAGATCTCTAAGAATATCCAGCAAATCGTGATATTTATATTTATCAAAAAGCTCCAGCAGGGTGCTGTTAATATTAACCGTCAACCTGACTTTTTTATTATTTTTAAAACCTTCTAAAACCGGCCGATAGCACTGGGCGACCACAGCTTCAAGAATATCCGGTTGTTGATCAACCGGCTGATAAAAATGTAAAAAATTGGCCCATTTCATAAAATAGTTTTAGCCCTCTATCTTTTTAATATGGGACTCAATCGCCCGATTAAGGATCTTGGCATATTCATCGGCCGAGCGATCCCAGGAAAAATCTTTCTTCATCGCCCGTTCTTGCATTTTCTTCCAGATAACTTTGTGTTTATTTATTTCCATCGCCCGAATAATCGTCCCAAATAAAGCGTAATCGTCGTAATTTTCAAAAACAAATCCATCGCCGGTATTCTTTTCAAGGTCAAAGTCCTGGACGCTATCGGCCAAACCACCCGTTTTTCGGACAATCGGCACCGCCCCATAACGCATCGCCTCCATTTGAGTCAGACCGCAGGGCTCATATTTGGAAGGAATAAGTATCGCATCAGCCCCGCCATAAAGAAGGCGCGGTAAAATAGCATCAAACGACAAATGAATACCCAGTTTATTAGGGTGTTTTTTCCGAAGTTCCTCAAAAAAAGTGATGTACTTGCCGTCGCCGGCGCCAATCACGATCAATTGAATATTGAAATTATTAAGCAATGAATCCCCGCAAGTCATAAGCATGTCAAAACCCTTTTGGTCTACCAAACGTGAAACAATACCAATCAAAAAAGCGTGTTCATCTTCGGGCAGATTAAATTTTCTTTGCAAAACCGCCTTGTTCTTGTCCCGTTCGGTTAATGTTTTATGATTGAACTTAAAATTTAGATTATCATCCGTTGCCGGATTCCATTCTTCATAATCAATGCCGTTTAAGATGCCGTACAGAATACCCCGCCTTTCGGCTAAAAGATCCTGCAACATTTCGCCATACTCCGGAGTCGTAATTTCTTGGGCGTACGTCGGCGAGACGGTATTGATAACATCGGCATACATCACGCCCCGACGCATGAAATTCAATTTAAGAAATTTCGGGTCATAGATAGACGGAATCTCCGCTTGGCCGGAATCATAATCCATCTCCGTAATAAAGTGATGATCAAAGGACGCTTGAAAACCGATATTGTGAATTGAAAATAAGACGGCGATATTTTTTAAATCTTGGTCTTCCTTATAAGTAGTATGTAAATAGTTGGGGATCAAACCTGTCTGCCAGTCCGAAGCGACGATTATGTCCGGCTTCCATTCCGATGCTTTTACAAATTCAAGCGCCCCCCGACATAATAACGCCCAGCGAATACTGTCATCGCTATAACCGTAAACGTTGGCGCGTTTTTCATAATATTCCTCATTTTCCAAAAAATAAGTTGGCGCCGGCGAATTGCTATCGGCTTCAGCGGAGTCAAACATCTTAACATTACAGATAAGGGGCTCGTATTCGCCACCAGTCGGAACCTTCAACCCTTCCATCACCGTTTTTAAGTTAAACTTTTCCTGATCAACGGAAAGATAACGCGGAATCATCACTCGGGCATCGTGACCGAGGCGTCTAAGGGAACGGGGCAAAGAGAACATCACTTCCCCTAATCCCCCCACTTTAGCAAACGGGCCGGCCTCCGAAGCAACGAATAAAATCTTGAGATTCTTGTTTTTAGGCATAACCCCATTATACCCTTTGGGCAAAAATTTGCTATATTGAATCTATGATTATTAAAAAATCCGGTATAATTATTGCTTTCTTTATCATTATCGCCGTAATTGGCGGGGTATTTATATATGAAGGACAACCTTCCGATGTCCCTGGATTTACCCAAACACCGACACTCTCCATAAAACCAGGAATTTCTTCACCCAAACCCTCAGCAACCCAACCTTCAATTACAAACTCCGCGACTCTTTCCCTCAAGGTTCCTTTTACGCCTCAGGCCCCGACGGGCAACTGGGACCAACTTCACAACGAGGCCTGCGAAGAAGCCAGCGCCATTATGGCGGCAGCTTATTTTTCCGGCGATACGAGGACTAAAATTCCCGCCACTGAGGTAGAAGAAGAAATAACCAATTTGGTTAATTGGCAACAAAATAATTTTGGTTATTATTTAGACACAACCGCCGAAGAAACGGCCGAGATGATAAGAGGATTCTATAACCTCAACGCAAAAATTGTAGCTGACTATACTGAAAAAGATATTAAAGATGCTTTAAATGCAAACAAGATTCCTATTATCGTAGCTGCTGGACGGAAACTTGGCAATCCAAATTACCGCCAACCCGGACCAATCTACCACATGCTCGTTGTTCGGGGCTACACCACCACGAAAATTATCACGAATGACCCGGGAACAAGAAATGGGGAAAGTTATCTATATTCCTTTACGACTCTAAAAAATGCTTCGGCCGATTGGGATCATACCACCGATACAATTGATGAAAGTAAATCAGTAATGATTGTCGTTTCCAAATAAATAATAATATGTCCTATAAATATATTGTCGCTCTATTGGGTTTGAGTATTATCGGCGCTCTTGTTATAACCGCCGACAGAACATTGCCGAAAGAACTTACCCTGGCCGTTCCTTTTACTGTCCAAGACCTGACGGGAAAATGGGATCGCAATGAGGACTGTGAAGAAGCCAGTATCACCATGGCTAACGCTTATTTAAATGGGAATAAAGACAACAAATTACCGCCGGCTGTGGCCCAAGAGTACATCAACTCGTTAAAGCGCTGGGAAGAGGCCAATCTTGGTTATAATGCGGACACGGGCGCTTATGCCACCTCGCGCATGGCCGAAGGAACGTTTGGAATCAAAGTCAAACAAATTAAAAATTACACTGAGACGGACTTAAAAAAAGAATTGATTAAAAATCACGTTATTCTTTTGCCTATCAACGCCCGACTGTTGGGTAATCCCACCTATACTGAATCGGGACCGTTTTATCACATGATTGTTGTTCGGGGCTTTAATGGTTCTGATTTTATCGTCAATGACCCCGGCACTGAACAAGGTAACGGCATGGTTTACTCATTTGAGACCTTGAAACGAGCGGCGGCCGATTGGAACAATTCCGCCAAGATTATGGACTCCACCATAAAAATCGCTCTTATCCTGTCCAAGTAATACAAATTACAAAGATGCCCATTGTACAATGGGCATCTTTGTAATTTGTATTAAGTTCTATTTGGATTTTTTGGTTTTCCGGTCGGCTAACATTTTGGCCTTGATAGCCCGACGCTTAGCTGTCTTGTGAGAACGTGTCTTTCTGGTCAGCGTACTCCCTAATGGTCCATGTCGTTTTTGTATTCCCATAGTAGATTATTATTATTATTATTATTATTATTATTATTATTATTATTATTATTATTATTATTATTATTTGACCCCGATGCTTCGATCGGGGCTCCGACTGAAACGTCGGAGTTATTTTACTAAGGTTACCACAGATTTTGAATTATTGCATCAAAACATGGTTAGATGAGTATTAAAAACGAGCAGTTTCTATAAAAATTCGTACACATAAAAACCTAAGATGGAAATAAAACCAAGGATGGTAACAACCTGCATAATCACAAGCGCTTTCCTTGTGTCTTGACTTGAGACCGATTGTTTTACGGAAAATAAAAGAATATAAAATAACGCAAACACAATAAGCGACATATAACTTTTTGTGACCCAGTGATGTCCAGTAAATGAAGCCAGCCAGTTTTTAAATTGAGTATAAAGCTCAGAATAAATAGTTACTACTGTTACCGTTAAAATAGTAACGGTGGCTGAATGAGCAGACGCGTAAATTGATTTTAGTTTATTCATTTTATTAAATAATACCCCATCGGGCCGCCGCCGAGATCATAAAACCGAAGGCGCCAAATGACAAACCGAGCCCGGCAAGGATAAGTGTGAGACGAATCAATTCTTTTCTAAGTCCAAGCGACTGTAATTCATTTGCGTCTAATCGTGCTAAAAGATAGACCGTAATGGCAATTGGGATTGTAAAAAGAAAGATGTGTTCTTTTGCTTCCATCGCAATTGCATGTGCCCAGGGCGCGTTGCCGACTTTAATAATCGGTTTAACCAATGGCCCGTAAAATTTAACGTAATAATACCCGCCGATAATCCACGTAAAGATATAGCCACCCAATCCAATGAGCGCCACAACTAAACGACGCTTTATGGTTCCGGTATTTGAGACAACTTCTCCCAAAAGCCATAGAAATGCATCAATACCAACAATAGCAAACCCCAGATGAAGACCAATGAGAACCGGCTTAGCCGTAAGAATAGCAACAATATCCATATCAGATATTATATCCTAGAATTCCTCTTAAATAAATCGGTTTGTCCACCTATTTTTTAGCTTTTCGGTCGGCCATAATTTTGGCTTTGATGGCCTGACGCTTGGCCGTCTTACAATCCATCCCGGATGATACTATTTCCAAAATGCACTAAAAACATTCGCTAAAATATTCTGCACCCCTTGCAAGAAACTACTTGGCAAAGGAGGTGGTGATGGATTTTGTTGTAGCACCGGAGGTTGTGATTGAAGTTGCTGGGGTTGTTGTTCTGTGGGGGACATTAAAGGAATTGGTTCCCTTGGCACTAAATTATTATCCATTCCTGGCTCAGTTGACGAGGGAGTTGGCTGTTGTCTGGGTTGGCTCGGTTGAGTTCCTATTGGCGGTTGACATTTTTCTCCTTCACAAGGTTGAACTTGAGGCATTTGTCTTTCAATTCCATTGAGGTCTTGTTGATTTTCCTGTTCATTAGGATTTAAGGGGCCGGTACCCGGAGCAAATTGCTGCCCATTAGAACCCTGGTCTTTACATTCATCTGGGTGAGAATCGCAATAAGATTTACATTCCTCTGGCCCCTTGCATCCTCCGGGACCAGCTTGTTGGGGCATCATTTGCCCACCGGGGTTTATGGTTCCCGGTTTAGGTGGACCCATTTTTTGAAAACAATTTTGCATCTTATCGCCCATTTCTTTTGAGGGCATCACGCCGTCTTTCATTCTTTCAACCAAGCCTGCTCCCACTTCAGTTTTTAAACAATCCAGCACTTCTTCTGGCACTTGTTTAAGAGATTGTTTCATTTGCCGTTTTCCTTCTTCCGTTCTTTTTAGATCTTTTTCTGACATCATGCCATTGTCTTTAGCAAAATTAAAACAAGTTTCTTGATTATCGGGATTACCGCAAAAAACTTCGCACTCTTCTTTACCCCTGCAACCACCTGGACCTTTGCCTCCGGTCTTACGAGCCATTTTGGCTTCTTCCGATGTCATAAATCCGGCCGCTTCGGCAAAATTAGTACATTCTTCCATGTTATCTTCTTGACCGCAATAGTTATCGCACTCTTCTTTACCCCTGCAATTTGGTGGCCTCACGCCTTTTTTAATTGCCGCTAACATTTTTTGAGAATCTTCTTTCTCTCTTTCGTTCATAAAACCCGCTTCCGAAGCAAAATTCACGCAAACTTCCATATTGTCGGGATTGCCACAATATTCATCGCAAGCTTTTCGGCCCTTGCAAGGAAGTGGCTTCACCCCCCTTTTAATTGCCGCTAACATTTTTTGAGAATCTTCAAGCTCTTTGCCTTGAATAAAACCCGCGGCCACGCCAAAATTAATGCATTCTTCCATGTGGTTGGAATCTTCACAATAAACATCACATTCTTTTTTATTGCCACAAGCCGGCGGTTTGACTCCTTTGGCTATCGCGGACTGAACTTTTTTGGCTTCTTCTAATTCTTTGGATGACATTAAACCATTTTTCTCCGCGAACGCCACGCATTCATCAATATGGGTTATATTGTCGCAATAAGTACTACAAGCCCCTTTCCCACTGCATCCCCCAGGACCCTTACTTCCCGACCCCACGAACTTTTTAGCCAAACCAATTTCCTCTTTGGACATCAGATTATTTTTCTCTGCAAAATCTAAGCAAACATTCGTGTTTTCGGGTTTATCGCAATAAGATCTGCAAGCAGACTGATTTTTACAATTACCCAATTCTGCTACTGGGTATTGTATATCAGCCGAATTGGTTGTTCCTTGGGCTAAGACTTTATTAATAAAATTAGCCGAACCAATAAATACCAAGCCCATAATAATAAAACTGATAAGATGTTTTATTTTCATATTATTAAAAAGGATTTGTTTTAATGTTTTGATAAGGGTTGGCCTTATCGGCAGGGTTAACATCGGGTTTATTTTCCAAAAGATTTGTTTGAATTGACGGCAAAACACCCTTGGTCGCGCTGTTTGATATGTCATCGGAAATATTCCCGGAATTTTCTAAGGCGCTTTGTGCCTCGGATTTTTTAAGATTCATCCAATAAAAATACCCTGCTATGCCCACAGCAACCAAAAGAACAACGGTAATTGTTATGAGTATCGCTTTTTTTGACATATTTATATTCTCTAATCATTTTAACATCTAGCGTAACTAAGAAACGGCAACGAGAGTGGATAACTTCGTCAACACAAAAGAAAGGGAGACCTGACCCCTTTTATTTCACCTAGATGTAGTACGAGGTTGAACCTTGTACTACATTACTGCCGGAGGCAGATGTCAGAACCTATCCGTGCAACCACTATCAGAACAAATTAATTGACAATATTAATCATTTATAAATAAACTATGCAAAGGAATAAAAAGAATAGCCAGCAGACCTATAATGACTGATATATAGACAAGGACGGAAGACTCTTTGTGTTTTCTTATGGCCCTAATCCCTAAAATAAAAGCGGTGATAGTTGCAAGAGCTAAAATTGGAACAGTTACATCCCACCAATGGTCATCATAAGAGAGTATGCCGAGGACGTTGACTAAAGAAACAGAGGCAACAACTACTATCACGAAAAAGACATTCAACCACACAGACCATTTGCCTAAACGAGTTTTGGGCATAAAATCTATTTTCATATGTTCTAAGATTTACCGTTTAGATATTTACTGGCAACGCTTAGTGCGAATGAGGTCAAAATAACGATGACGGACGCGAATAAAAACCGCAACATAGTAGGATTTGGACCGGTGCTCTCAGAAGTTGTCAAAACCATAACCATTCCGATGATAGCGAAAGCGATGGATGCCCAGACGAATACTTTTGTAGCCATTTTATCCATAATTTTATTATATCAATTTTTCAACGATGAATGCAACCCGCCCAACAACACGGTCGACGCTTTCCTTCTTTAAGTTCCGTGCGTGTCCTTTTGATATGAAGTTTTCTTGTCTCCGGTTTTTTAACAGAGATAACCCAGCAAATCCACTCATTGCGTGCAAGAGATGTAATATCTTCCCATACGGCTAGTGCTTTTGGATCAGAGGTAAGGACTTTTCTTAAATCCTCTAGCACTTTGTGCACCACACCAGTTGAGATTTTTTTGGTCATAATTGGTCTAAAGTTATCACAGATTTTGAATTATTGAAATTGGATTTTGTTAAAAAAACAAAATACCACCAGAAGTGGTATTTTGTAAAACTGCTCTATCTAGTTGAGATGCAGAAACTATAAGTTGTTAGTACTTAACGATTAAAAGAACCCCGATAACAATAGCTGCAATTGCACAAATTTTCTGAGAATATTTAAATGGTGAAAAATGACTAATACCAAAAGCAAGGAAGAAAACAACTTCTGCGATAGTGAGTAATGACATAAGGTTTTATATTGTTAGATTAGTAAAATCGACCTTTAGTCAATTATACTCTTATCCCAATACTAGGCAGTTCAAAATGTGGATAAAGTTTTAAGACCGCTCCGCGGCCAGGACTCGAACCTGGAACCATCGCCTTAACAGGGCGCCGCTCTACCATTGAGCTACCGCGGAATAAATTGTCTAACAAAGTTATATTAACAGGAAAACCCTTATATCTCAAGTTTTATTAAGAGATAGAAAAGAGGTCAGGTCGCTTTTCTTTTTAAAGTAAGTTTTGACATCGATGTGTCAGCGGGAGCCAATATCTTGACATCGCGACCAAAAAAATTGTAGTGTTACTTCGGTTCAGATGGATTTAGTAGCCATTTTTCTCAAGGAGTAGCTTCATGGCTGACGTAGCCGACACGTTTGAAGGATTGAATGTGATGGATTCCAGCCAATTCAAGATCTGGCTGTTAGGCCATCTTGGGCGACAGTACAATTCCGATTCTCGGACGAGATACTCTGCGTTCGATTTCCGGCATTTGGACGTACCACAAGGAGATTCACACCTTGACTCGTTTCTGTATCTGGTTAAGAAGCTCAACCCGACGGCTCGTGAAGCAGTAAAAAAGGCAATCACCGAGCTTATCGTCGAAAGCAAGCCAGACACGCTTCCAATGGGAGCAATGCGGGACCTGCTTATTTGGGTTTCCGGTCTCAAGATTCGGGAAGCGCTCGAAACTTTCCCATCGATTTTTGGAGATGAGACGTGGGGCGGAGTTGGTCTGTACGATGCCCTATCAGTCATGTTGAGCTTTACTGATCGTCCCCAGGAAGCATATCTTGCGTTGAGAGAGAAATACTATCAGCGCGCGCTTCATGGAAGTACCGCCGAAACAGAAGATGACGTTAAGAGGATGAAAGCGGCTGGTGCCAAGATCATCATTCGGCGGGACAACGAATTTGAAGTGTACGTTTATGTGAAAGATCCACGTCTGGTCCGCAATATCAAGAAAGGCGAGCAGTGGAGCAGTGGCTGGGATTATGATGCTTCCGGATATGCGACTTACATCTATACTCGACTCAACGAGCTCCAGGTGGTTGAACATGTGGATGGTGACAACTTGTCTGTCCCATAGCATAGATCTGTGAACTCTGGAAACTAACCGGCCAGCAGGGAATCGACTCCCGCTGGGCCGGTTTTCTGTTTGTTAGGTTCTGACATCAATGCGTCAAGGGAACCAACAAACTATATTCGCACTTGGGGAGGGTGGTTTTTTATCCACAGACAATCAATCTCTGTATGCTAGAATGTGGTTATGAATAATAATATTATAGTCGCTGTATTGGTGGTGGTAGTAATAGTATTGGCAGCGTTGTTTGCCTATAGGGAAGGGTTTTTCCTGGGTAGCCAGCGCGAGACGGATCAGCCGGAAATTCAAATCAATCTCCCCGGCGGTGATTCCACGCCTAAACCAACCTCAGCAGGTGGATATTAATTTAAATAAATCAATGTGTCAGCTTACAGGCAAGACCTGTCCAGTACAACTGTTTGACATTAAGCTGGTGTTTGTATTATTATATTGCAAGAGAAAGTGAGGTTAGAATGTTTTTTATCGAAGCTGAATTTAGGGACTTCTTACGAAAGGCGCACGCTAGTACATACGCAGGCGGTGACAAAAATCGCCTCCCTGCTCCTTCTCGTCCTGGCTCAACCGAGTACCAGTATGGGGAAGGAGAGTTTTTGTACCACGATGTGTACTTCGGGAGCCGTGACTTCATTGGTCAGGAAGTGGTGTACCACTATGGGATACCTGTCTGGGCAATGAACTACCACGGTTGTCTTGCTCCTCAAGTGGAGAAGAGTGTTGGATTCGTTTTTTTACGCAAAGCACTCCTCGCGGGAGCCGAATCTGGAGAAGCTCTTCGTGGCCCAAAAGAGTGGATTGAGGGAGAATTCGTGTACACCTGTGATTACGAAGGTCATCATTTCACAGACGACTTATTCTCTTTCAATGGCCAGGAAAACATCTACCGAAAAACGAACAATTATCATGGTGGCATCTACCGTTGTTATTTTCATGGTGGTGTCATTAGCTAGTGAAGGCAATAGCTCCGCACAGAGAAGTTCCACCTGCCGGCAGGCAGGCAGGAACTTCGTCTGGTGCGGAGCTTCTTTAGTTTACAGGCCCGGCCTGTAAATAACGGCCTGTAAATAATTTCAATATTTAAACACCCGGCAGATGCCGGGTGTTTAAATATGATTATTGGGCGGTTTCTTCTGTTTTCTTGCCTTCTGCGCAACCGCAGGTGCAAGTTCCATCTTCATTTGTGTGAACGTGATCACACATTGTACATTTTGTTTCTTCAGACATAATATTTTATTTGGTATTTAATTTTGATAAATTCGACCCCCTAAAGTATGCGCTAAAAATTTAAATAATGCAACCTCAATCCTGTGTTCCGAAATAAAAAAGCCCCCTCCAGCCGGATGGCCAGAGGGGGGTGAAACTCGCCGGTAGCGAACTAGTTGTTATTGTAGAAGCCCAGTCCAGCGGGATGGGCCAGCCGGCTACGGTCCACTCCGTGGTAACCACCATCGGGATCGTTGTAAACCTCCTGAATGATGGCATACTGACCCCAGATACGGACACTCGCCCACGGATCGGGAGCCGAAGGCGGTCCGACCCAGACGATCTTCACCGAATAGGTGTAGTGGTGGGAGTCGCCGTTTCCATCAATATAATCCCCCTCCACGTGGTTGGTAGTCCAACCCTTGGAAACGTTGGTGAAGCCGTCCCAATCCAACTTGGCGTCACCAGTGCAGTCCTGGTTGGACAACCAGTTGTCCGACCACTTCATCACCAAACTGTCGTCGGCGTAATCCGCAACCACGCCCCAGTACTTCCCGTCCAGCTTCCTGTCGGAACTGTCGTAAGTGCCGTTGAAGATCCTGGCCTGGTAGTTGTAGCCGAACTGGTCGTAACCGACGGTCAGCACCTCGCCGGTGCTCGCTGTGATTACGCCGTCCTTGATCTTGAAACAGTCCTGAGCCGACACTGGCGGAGTTGAGAGAAAGAACACACCCAGCAAAACCAACAACGAAACGAACGTCTTCATGACTGATTCCTCCAAAAAAGAGCTTCGGGATGACTTAATTGCCTCCCGAACGTTGATAAAGATAACACGCTTATAATTTAAAGTCAAACACGTTACTAACTTACAGGCCAGGCCTGTAAGTTAGTAACTTCAAATCGAAACTACCGCCACTGGGAAGAGATATATGAAGCGACTTGGCTGACTTTGAGAGAAGTCGTGGCGTTGCCAGTGCGAATAAAGAAGTCCTCCCCTTTCTCTGTTTTTAAATAAGCCGGCCGATGGGCCTGGTCAACCTGAATCAGGCCGACACTCTTGTTATCAATATAATGAAAAGAAATTCTCACATACTGGCGAAATTCAGGACCAATCATAGAGACAAACAAATTATTAAAATGATTCTCAAAACCGTCGTGATTCTGTTTAGCCAACGATGCCAAATCGGACTCCAGACCATAAACCTGGTTATGGTCGTCCACGCCGATAACAAGCGACCCGCCGGACGAATTTAAAAATGCCGTTATCGTCTTCATCACTCCCCGTTCCAGTTCTTTACTCACCTGATCTCTTTTTACGTCCCAGCGCAAAGACGTTTTGAATTCAAGCTGTTCATGCTCGCCCGAACGAATAATGTCTCTAATATCTTGTTCTTCCTTAATTGACCGGGTAACCACGACCACAATGATGGCAATCTGGACAATCGCCAAACCGGCAAACTCAAGAACCGTAAATGAAAGATAGCGATAAATAAATAACTTTTGATACATCTCCGCCCAGTCGGCCGATAACGCCAAAAGCATAAACAGACCATAAGCAACGATTTCCGCAACAATCAAGTTGCGTATCACCACGACCGACTTTTTCTTCTTGATATCCTGCAACATGGTCTAAGTGTAAAGGAGTTTGAACTTTTTTCAAGTAACCACCAATGGCGCTTCGCCTTCCCTTTTCCTCACGGCTTCCTCTTGGAGCATTTCTAGAAATTATCTCTCATTTCATCTGACCAGCCGAAGCAACTCCTGTCGGGCCATGCGGCTTCTCCGCCAGCTGGCGGATCACCCGTTCCCGACATCCTCGGGCTGGTACCCAGAGAAATATCAAGATAATTTCTGAAATGCTTGCCAATCGTGCAGATTGTGAGAAAACGGAAAGGCGAAGCTTGATTTGGATTAAATTAAGCGAGGCCTGTTTATTTGAACTGAGCCACTTGGGGTATGCTCTTAGACCCAGTAGCGGAGGGGGTCCCTTTAGGGGGAACCAACGGGACTGGTTCCCTGGGTCTGGGGATAAGAGTGCACCCCAAGTGGCGATAATACAATTTTATGTATGATTGAGTCGGGGGTTGGGGTGGAGGGAGCGATTACTCATATCCTTTGAGTTTCCCCAGCTTGTGATGACCGCGAATTTTATCTAGGGCTTTGGCTTCAATCTGACGGATACGTTCGCGGGTAACGGCAAAGACCTTCCCGACTTCTTCCAGGGTATGAGTGACGCCATCGGTAAGACCGAAGCGCATATCTAAGATTTTCTGTTCGCGAGGCGTCAAGTCGTTGATGATTTCATTGATGTAGCCCTTCAATATCTTGCGGGCGGAAGAAGTGGCTGGTGAAATAGTATCGTCATCGGGAATGAAATTTTCAAGTGAACTGTCACTGTCGCCATCGTCACCTTCACGAACTGGCGCTTCAAGGGAAATGGTCTCCTGTGAGATTTTCATGATATGACGAATTTTGTCCACCTCAATTCCCATCTCCGAGGCGACTTCTTCCGGCATCGGTTCGCGACCTAAGTCCTGAACCAGTCGCCGAACCACCTGCTGATATTTGTTAATCGTCTCCACCATGTGCACGGGAATACGAATCGTCCGACCTTGGTCGGCAAGAGCACGGGTAATGGCCTGTCTAATCCACCACGTGGCATAGGTGGAGAATTTAAATCCGCGGGTGAAATCAAATTTTTCAACCGCTTTAAATAAACCAATATTCCCCTCTTGAATTAAATCCAACAAGGACAGATTAGCCGAGCGACCGACATATTTCTTGGCAATTGAAACCACGAGACGGAGGTTTGAAAGAGCCAGCTTCTGACGGGCCGATTCATCACCTTTCAAAATCCGTTTTGCTAATTCAACTTCTTCCTCGCCGTTCAACAACGGATACTGACCGATTTCTTTTAGATACATCTGAACTGAATCGGAAGTTGATTCACCAAATTCATCTTGAATCTTTTTCTTCTCGTCGTATTCCTTATTCTTCCCATCTTCAAAAACACGCCCCGATTCGATGATATTAATATTTGATGCCTCTAAACGTTCGTAAAGGGCCTCCAGGCCATTAATATCTTTCTCAATATTTGGAAAAGCGTTAAGAACTTCAACTTGAGTAACGAAACCGCGATGGCGACCTTTTTCAATAATCGCCACAATCGCGCTTTCACTGATAGCGTCTTTATTCTTTTTTGGAACCGAAGAAGTTGACTTCTTAGGTCGGGCCGACTTAGATGCCAGCTTCGTCTTCGGTTTGCGGGAAATTGATTTGGTTTTCTTCTGGCGACTGATAGACCGCGTTGGCTTCTTGGGTGTTTTCTTCTTCTTGAACGTCCGCCGACTGGCGGATTTTGTTTTTTTCTTTTGAGGCATACGGGTGGTGGGTGAGGATTAATTGTCGAGCAAGTTCATTGAACTCACCAGTGAGTTGAACTAGCCGATTTTTATCTTTATTGGTCTCGGCTTCTTTTACATCAAACTGTAAATTTGTAAGCCGAGCATTGATTAAACGACGACGAGCCGAATTTATTACATTATGAAACTCTATTTTTAATGTTTCATCATCAAAATCTTGCCACAGTTCTTGAGAACGAAGGTGAGCAAATTCCAGCTGGAGAGCTTCTTCCCCGGAGAAACGAATCACAAACGTTTTAAAGTCAAAGGGTTCTTTTACAACCTCACGAATAATATTCATTATCCGATCATCAACCAAACCATCCGGTATATCCAGGACTTCATCACGCAAAATGGCTGGTGCTTTCAAAACGAGTGAAAGAATCAACTCATTGATGACATCTGGCGCTTCACGAGGCACAACGGCCTGACCAGTTATTGGTGTATCCGAAGCGATGGCTTCTCTTGTGTAGGCATCAAGGTCATCTTTGAATGTTGCGATATCGGCACTGATAGCCGATTCGGGTACCCGTAACAACGAAGACAGTTGAGCGACCCAATGAGCTCGCTCAACATTTCCAGCGAGGCGTTTTATAAACGGCGCCACAGCAGAGATGATTTGCTTCTTGCTTTCCGCTGATGTCGGATTGTAGAAAGAACGAGCGCGATCAAAATAGTAGTCAATGACCGGCTTGGCACTGGCGACGACATCAGCCCACGAAGGGCCGCTTGCCCCACTAGTGCTTGCACCGGCTGGGTATTTTTTAACATAATCGGCCGGGTCTTTGCACTCGGGATCTTTAATCTCAAGAATACTGATATCAAATTGTTGAGCCAATGCCAAACCAATACCCCGACGGGTGGCCATAGTTCCGGCCTGATCCGTATCAAAACAAAACCCCAAATTTTTTGTATAACGCTGCAAAAGCCGTAAATGGGTAGGAGTAAGGGCGGTGCCGGATGAGGCGACGACATTGCGCACGCCGGCCTGGAATGACATGAGAGCGTCCATATTGCCCTCAACCAGGATACATCGGTCCGATTTCTTAATATCTAGTTTGGCCTTAGAAAGACCGTATAGAACCCGACTTTTGTCATAGATCAGCGTCTGGGGGGTGTTAATGTATTTTGCCATAGTTTCCCCTGTCTTGGCAAGTCCTGGTTGTCCACTCTTAACACCCACCGGAGTAAATGTCCGAGCCGTAAATCCAACAACCTGCCCTGTCACTTCAAATATTGGAAACATAATCCGACTTCTGAACCTGTCATAAATACCGCTTCGTTGTTGGTTATTAGTTGTTGGTTGTCGGTTAATTCCCAAACCGGCATCAATAATTTCTTTTTCCTGATAGCCCCGGGTCTGAAGATAATTTGAAAGTGACTCCCAATCATTCGGCGCCCAACCAAGACGAAATTCAGTAATAGTGGTATCAGTCAGTCCGCGGTCATGCAAATAGGCCAGGGCCTCTTTGCCTGATGACGATTGAAACTGTTTTTCAAAAAACTTTGTCGCCAGTTCGCATATTTCAAACAATTTCTGTTTGGCGTCTACGCTCTTCTCACCTGGTCTAGATTGGAACTGTTCCAATTCAATCCCCGCTTTGTCGGCCAGAATTTTTAAGGCCTCCGGAAATTCCACGCTTTCAATTTCTTTCACAAACTCAAACATGTCCCCGCCTTTTTGACACCCGAAACAATGCCAAATCTGCCGTTCGGGCGATACAAAAAACGACGGTGTTTTTTCGTTATGAAAAGGGCAACGACCCTTGAAATTAATCCCCGCCTTCTGGAGTTTCATATACCCGCTCAAAACATCCACCACATCCAGTCGGTCCTTGATTTTAGAAACGTTGTCAGTCATACAATATGACCATACTATCGCATAATATTTAAAAAATGAAATAGCAAAGCCGAGTAGTGAATTTTGAACTTTTTTCTGCCGAAGGCAATTCAAAATTCTACTACTCGGAAAATAAAAAAGCCCGCCCGACTGAACAGTCATTCGGACGGGGGGTCGGACGGGACACATGCGCAGAGTGTGCTTCGTGTGTCCCATCCGCCTCACCAACCTAGAACCTGGGGAACAAAATGATACTGGGCGACGGATAGAACCGCATCACCAGCATCACGACGGCGAGGATGAACCCCACCGAGAGGATGAGAAGGTGGTAGTCCCTCCAAACACGGCGGACCATGATGGTCCATCGGCTGACCTGGCGAGACGACGGGCCCGGGACTGGGAATCGAACAACAACCTTCGTCTTTTCTCTCATTTTTCACCTCTCAAAAACAGGTTGATTGTGTGGGGGCCACATAGTGCGACCCCGAAGAACTATACCTCCATTATAGCACGAAAACAGGGCAAAAGTCAATAGTCGTTTTCGAGCCAAATTGACTTATTATGTATATTGCGGTATATTGAAACCAGCACATCATACAAGAAAGTGAGGAGTTTATGGCGGATGTCGAATTCACGCCAAAAGCCGCCACGGATTTGAAGCGAGTCCAGCAAGAACAACATCTTGCCGAAATTCATCGTGGCGAAAATAAAGCAAGAACCGACGAAACTCCACCTGAAGAAAGGGGGAATAAAAAAGAAAAAATTGGTAGACGGAGCGAAGCTCGCGTTGCTGAAGGTTTGGACTTCCTAATTTCATGTGGAGGAATCCACGACTATTACAAGAGTTGGCGAAAAGGCGAGCTTGATCTGCGAGGAGTTGATTTTCTGATTGTACCAGAACCAAGTTATGATCATATGATCCCTTTGCAGGTAAAGAGCTCTCTGACAGGGGTAAGAGAGCACCGGAAGATATCCCGCATCCCCTGTATCTTGGCAAAGCACAATATCCCCTTAGTACTCTTCGCGGAAGAGCTCATGCAGGTGATGGGTCTCTCAACGGAATTTCTCAAAGAAATCATACGGGCAAGGGAATATAGCTGTTCAGGTTCCCTTGCCCAAAAGATTCGGGAAACCATAAACCCTTTTGAAGAGAGACAGGAGGTGCTAATCGACAAGCTCGTTAACGATCTAGTTTCTACGCCCTGAACAACCATAAGGCCGGCGCGCGAGCGCGCCGGCCTCTTTAATTACTTGCTTTTCTTTCTCGTTCCAAAATTTCTTTTTTCTTTTTTGTCCCTTTATTGTATCCACCAATTTCGCCATTGGAACGAATTACTCTGTGACAAGGTATTTTCGGGTTTTGATTTTTGTTTAAAATATTACCTACCGCTCTATAGGCCTTGGCGTTGCCGGCTTTCCTAGCCACTTCTTTATACGACAATGTCTTACCGCTCGGTATTTTTTTAACAACCTCATTCACCTTTTCTGTAAAAGTTTTCATCTTGGCGGAGGCGGCTGGATTCGAACCAGCGGTACCTTGCGATACACTTGCTTTCTCCCGATAATTAATTTTCTGCAGTGCGGAGGAGGTGAGATTCGAACTCACGTATCCCTTGCGGGATGCCGCCTTTCCAAGGCGGTGGAATAAACCACTATCCGACTCCTCCACACTAAAGAAAATATAATTTCGAGGATCCTCGATTTTCTAAGTCACAAAGTGACAAGAAAATCGGGACAAGCAAGCGCAGACCACGGCGCCTGCCCCGCACCGAACTTGTTCTGGTACGGGGCGACGCCTCCGTATTTTATCTGCGATCTAACAAATCTATCCTTAATGCTTTGTTCATATGGTCCAACAGTTCTTTCTGGCTTGTATTTAGCTCTCCCTCTAAATTTTTAACCCGTTCTTGAAAATTAACTATATCAAATTTCTCGCTTTCAAAATCTATAAAATCTTGAACATCCTGATCAGTGAGTTCACCGACATTAAACGCTTCAGAAAAACTACCCGCACCGGAATCCAAAGATTCTTGAGCAATCCGCGCAATTATTCTTCTACCCACAACAATCGGATCCTCCTTAACAAAATCTCGTTCCTTAAGATTTACCCTTGGTTTAATCATGATTATTTTATTTTAATCTCTGTTTTATTTTCTTGCACCCTTCTCTTTTCTTCCCAATACTTTCTTTCAAGTTCTGCGACAACATCCATATGAACATGATCCTGCCAACCTAATTCTGGAAACAATTCAGTAATTTTTTCTTCAGCAATACCGACAACCGATTTCGTCAGTTCACTATTGGGAAACGAGGTATAATTGATAATACGAAATAAGCACTCTTTAGATAAATCTTCTCCTAAAAGTGTCACATTCCAATGGTCTAAAATTTCTGAAACGATTTGCCATTCTTCCGCCTTCGGATCCGGTTCAGTACCAAAAAGAATAGTGTAAGATTTAACAATTGTTTTATCCATAATAATCCTCTACTAATTCATTAAATTGCTCGCCTCGGTCATATTCATTTTTAAATTTCTCAAAACTCTTGGAAGCCGGAGAAAATAATACCACAGATTTGGGATACTGACTAGCTTTTTTAAGAGTAACCTCAATACATTCTTGAAGAGAATCGTAAGAAGGACAATCAACAGCAAAATTACCAAGAGCCAGACGTATTTTTTCAGTTGCACTGCCGGCTAAGAATACTAGATTATCGGGTTGAATAAATTGAGGAATAATTTCCCCTAATTCTTTAAAATTCAAGTCCCTATCAGTCCCGCCAATAATTAAAATTGTCTCCGGACTACCAAACCGTTTAATGGCTTGGATAGTACCTTCAGGGGAAGTGGCGGTAGTGTCATTTATAATCGTCAGCCGTTCATTCCTGAAAATAACCTCCTGTCTAAACTTTATTGGGGGAAGAGTAGAAACGGCTGATTGTATTTTCTCCCACGGCACATCAGCCAGATGTGCAACTAAAGAACTGGCCAACAAATTTTCCAGGTTATGTTCTCCTTTTTCTTTTACAAAATCCCCCACGGATAAAACCAATTTAGTATTCCCTTTTTCTTGCAGAAAAATGCCATTTTTTTCGTAATATAACCCATCAAAATTGGCAGGAAGTTTTTCTTTTGAAAATTGCCAGATATGTGATTGTGGTTTTTGTGAAATAAAAAATTCTGTCCATTCATTATTATGATTCAAAATCAAATGTTGATTTGATGTCTGATATTTAAAGATATTTGCTTTTACCAAAGCATAATTACTCATATTCCCATGACGATTTAAATGATCTTCGGAAAGATTGGTTATTGCGATAATGTCCGGATTTCTATTGATGAATTGAAAATATTCTAATTGGAAAGAAGGTATCTCTGCCACTGCCGTATCAAATTCATTCCCCTTGTCCACTATTTCCATAAACGGATTTACGTCTCCAAAGTTTCCAACAGTGGTTGATTGATAAATCAGTTGCAAAAATGTATTCGCCCATACTGTCGTAGTTGTTTTGCCTCGAGTGCCCGTAATACCAATAATTTTTTTAGGAAAAATTTTGAAAAATAAAGTTCCTTCTGTTTCAACTTGTTTCCCTTCTTTAATAGCCAACTGAATATATGGATTATTAATAGAAACATCCTGATTGCAAACAATTATATCGTTCGTGAGAATATCATTTTTATCATGTCCTCCCAACTTTAATTGAATTCCACCATTAATTTTTTTTAATGACGGCTCAAGTTGTTCTTTTGTTTTTAAATCCGTTACCGTTACTCGCGCTCCTTGTTTTAAAAACCAGTTTGTTGTGGCTACTCCGCCACCAAGTAATCCCAGACCAAATATGAGAACCTTTCTATCTTTAAAATCCATATTCTTTATTTTATTACGCGGATATCGGCGCCGATGGAATTGAGACGGCGGGCAATTTCTTCATAACCCCGTCTGATTGAGTAAATATTACGAAGAATTGAAGTCCCATCGGCGGCGAGCATGGCAATGAGAATAATCATCGCCGGCCGAAGCGCCGGCGGACAAACTACCTGACCCGATTTTAATTTAGTCCGGCCGGTGATAAAAACCCGGTGCGGATCGGCCAAGGCAACTTGACCACCTAATCGGTTCAGCTCGGTAAAATATATCGCCCTATTTTCCCACATCCAGTCGTGAATAAGAGTCACGCCTTTAGCTTGCGTCGCAATCGGAACAAAGAACGGTAAATTATCAGCGTTGATTCCAGGATATGGCAAAGAATGAATTTTATCGGATAACGCTTTTAATTTAGACGGAAATACCGTCACATCAACCAAATCAGTCCGACCGTTATATGATTTGTATTTGGGAGATAAAGAAAATTTCAACCCCATCTTTTCAAGCTTAAGCAGTTCTACCAACAAAAAATCAATCGGTGCTCTCTTAACTATCAATTTTGAATTTGTTGTGACGGCCGCCGAAATAAACATCATGGACTCAATCGGATCTTCACTGTTGTGATACTCCAGGGGTTCATTAAATTCCTTAATGCCATGCACGACTAAATTGGTCGTCCCGATGCCATAAATTTTTACGCCCATTTTTTCCAAGAAAAAACAAAGTTCCTGAACCTGATAATTTGGTGGCGCAAACCGGATAGTTGTTTTACGGGGAATAAGCGCCGCCGCCATAAGAATATTATTAGTCGCCGTATCCCCCGCTTCGTACATAATAATTTCGGCCGACCGAAGCCGACCGACTTTTATTTTATATTCTTTATGGTCGGTTTTAATATGCACCCCGAGTTTTTCCAGACCGTAGTGATGGGCGGCGATTGTTCGTTCACCCATTTTACACCCGCCGGCATGAGGTAATTTAAAATGTTTCTCGTAATGAATGAGTGGACCAATTAACATTAGACCGGATCGAATTCTTCCCGCCACTTCATTGTTTAATTTACCGATTGAAAATTTTTTAGGTGGTTTAATTTCAATACTGTTACGACTGATCCATTTAACAGTCACCCCTAAACTTTCCATAATTTCAACCAGTCGATTGACCTCTTCAATCCGAGCAATACCGTGCAAAACGGTTTTATTTTTATTTAATAGAGAGGCGCACAAAAGAACCACCGAACCGTTTTTTGAGAAATTGGTCTCAATGCTCCCGGATAGTTTCCGCCCACCTCTAATTTCAAAATCAATTGACTCCGTTTTTTTAAATTTCTTAGCCATATAAAACGTTATGATATATCATTATATCATAACAAAACTCTAGACCGACATGTTGCGGAGTATTTTAATTCTTTCCTGTATCGGAGGATGAGTTAAAAATAGACGAGTAAACCAACTTGTGCCTTCCTTGCCCTTGAAGGGATTGGAAATAAAGAGATGGGCTGTCGCGTTATGCGCAAATTTTAGGGGGACCTGTTCGTTCCCTATCTTCTCTAACGCATTGGCTAGACCATCCGGATATCGTGTCAGAAGCGCGCCCGAAGCATCGGCCAAAAATTCACGTTTGCGAGAAACGGCCAGCTGAATTATGGTCGCGGCCAGAGGCGCAAGAATAGCGGCTACAAGACCAACGGCCAAAAGAATCGCTCCACCCGATTTGTTGTCATCACTACTGCGTCCGCCCCAAAAGCTTATTCGTAAAAACCAATCAGCCATAATAGCAATGAGACCGGAAAGAACCACGACCACTGTTGAAATTAAAATATCTCTGTTGCCGATATGCGATAATTCGTGGGCAAGCACGCCTTCTAATTCTTCATTTTCAAGTTTTGTCAGCGCTCCTTGAGTAACCGCGATGGCTGAATGTTTGGGATCCCGGCCGGTGGCAAAGGCATTAATCTGATCGGACTCAATAATATAGACCCTCGGCATCGGTAGACCGGCCGTGATGGATAAATTTTCAATCATTCTGTAGATATACTCATTTCCCTCACGTTTAATCGGCTTGGCATGAGACATCGCCAAAGCAATGGAATCGGATTTCCAATAGGCCACAACGTTCATACCGATACTTAAGGCAACGGCAAAATACAAAATCTCCGGCGAACCATAGATCTGACCAAACAAAAAACCCAACGCAACAATCAACACCAAAAACACAGTCATCAACAACCACGTCTTCCGAATATTAGAATCTTGTTGAGTATAAAGTGTAGCCATACTTAAACTGGGGACATACTCTTTTGCCCAGACCCAGGGAACCAGTCCCGTCGGTTCCCCCGCAAAGCGGGTCCCCCTCCACTACTGGGCCAAAGAGTATGTCCCCAGTTACGTTTAAAATTTAACCTCTGGAAGTTTAGCTTCTTCGGCGGATTCAAGCTGGAAAAATTCTTCTTTTTGGAAGCCGAGGAAAGAAGCGACCATGTTGTTTGGAAACACCTGAATCTTGGTGTTGAAATCCATAACATTGGTGTTGTAAAAACGTCGGGAGGCCTGAATTTTATTTTCAGTGTCACTTAATTCATCTTGAAGCTTAGCGAAATTTTCGTTGGCTTTAAGAGTCGGATAGGCCTCGGAAAGAGCAAAGAGTTTTCCTAACGCGCCCGTAAGCATATTTTCGGCCTGACCTTTATCGGCCATACTGCCGGCCGTTACAGCTTCGGTGCGGGCTTTGGTAACCGCCTCAAGTACGCCCGCTTCGTGAGCCACATAGCCCTTTACTGTTTCCACGAGATTAGGAATCAAATCGTGTCGGCGCTTTAATTGAACACTGATATCTGACCATGCCTCTTTAACCCGATTATGAGCCCGAACCAGACCGTTGAAAACGCCTATTAACCAGAGAATCAAGACCCCAACAACCCCCAAAATGATATATGTACCCATATATTTAGAAGTTATTTTATTAAATTAAAGATACAATAAAGCATAACAATATTCAACATTAAAACAGTCCCGCCATGGCGGGACTGTTTTAATGAATAATTAGTAATCCATCCCACCGCCCATTGGTGACGTAGGTTCTTTTTTGTCTTCGGGGGCATCGGTCACTACGGCTTCGGTCGTGAGAATCATTGAGGCCACCGAAACGGCATTTAGAAGAGCGGTTTTAACAACTTTAAGCGGATCAATGATGCCATCTTTAATCATTTCAACATATTCGCCGGTTGAAGCATTGAAACCTTGGCCAACAGGCAAATCATAAACATGACGGGCAACATCATTGGAATCCTTGCCGGCATTTTCGGCGATAGCCCGAAGCGGACGTTCCAGAATCGTCTTAATCAGCATAACGCCCTTGGCCTCATCACCAACTTCAGCAATTTTGCCCACCGATTTTATATTTAATTCTTTGGAGGCCTCAAACAAAGCCACACCGCCACCAGCAACGATGCCTTCTTCCAAAGCGGCGCGAGTGGCATTAACCGCATCTTCAATCCTGAATTTCTTTTCTTTTAATTCGGTCTCGGTCAAGGCCCCGACTTTGATTACAGCCACACCGCCGGAAAGCTTAGCTAAACGTTCTTGGAATTTTTCTTTATCAAATCCGGAAGTAGAAGCGGTAATTTGGCTTTTGAGTTGGGCAATCCTTTTATCAATATCACTTTTCTTTCCTTTTCCACCGACAATAGTTGTTTTTTCTTTTGAAGCAACGACCCGGCGAGCCTGGCCGAGCATTGTTAATTCTACAGCATCAAGTTTCATTCCTTTTTCTTCACTGATAACCTGTCCGCCGGTAATAATGGCGATATCCTCAAGCATTTCTTTTTTGCGGTCGCCAAATCCGGGAGCTTTAATTGCTAATGTAGAAAAAGTACCACGGAGCTTATTAAGGACAAGAGTGGCCAGAGCTTCGGCATCAACATCTTCAGCAATAATTACTAACTGACGCTTGCCGGCTTGAGAAATCTTTTCCAATAACGGCACGATATCCTGCACCGAAGAAATCTTGCGGTCAGTGATTAAGATATGCGAATCATCATAAGAAGCGTCCATCCGTTCGGTATTGGTCGCCATATAAGCCGAAACGTAACCACGATCAATTTGCATACCTTCTACAAATTCAGTCGCCATCTCAGTTGATTGCGATTCTTCCACTGTTACAACACCATCTTTGCCGACTTTGTTAAACACTTCGGCAATTAAATCGCCAATCTCGGCATCATTGGCGGAAATTGAAGCCACTTCTTTAAGATTGGCTTTGGTTACTTTCTGGGCTCGTTTTTCCAAAAATCCAACCACCCATTCCACGGCTTTATCCATTCCCTTTTTGAGAACGAGGGGATTCGCGCCGGCATTTACCGCCGAAAATCCTTCCGCAACAATTGATTGAGCCAATACCGTCGCCGTTGTCGTGCCGTCGCCGGCAATATCATTTGTTTTTGAGGCGACTTCCCGAATCAAATTCGCGCCGATATTTTCAAATTTATCTTTTAGTTCAATGTCTTTAGCCACGGTCACGCCGTCTTTTGTAATCACCGGTGAACCATAACCTTTATCTAAAATAACATTGCGCCCCTTAGGTCCGAGGGTAACCTTGACGGCATTGGCAATCTTATCCACGCCCCGTTTCAGGGCTTCACGCGCATCTTGTTTGTATAATATTTGCTTCGGCATTTTTTAGAAATTAGAAATTAATACTTAGAAATTATGCAATTATCCTTTAATTGCAATTATGTCTTCTCCTTTTACGACAATGAGTTCTTTTTCTTTATCTTTTATCTTATGTTCCGAATATTTGCGATAAAAAACTACGTCCCCTTTTTTGACTTCCAATGGAACACGTTTTCCGTTTTCCATCTTTCCGACACCAACAGCAACAACCTTACCGATTTCCGATCGTTCTTTCTCTACAGTATCGGGCAATATAATTCCGCCCTTCTTTTTTTCTTCTTTAAGTGGTTCTAAGACCACATGATCACTTAATGGTTTTATCATAATTAGGACTTAGGTTTTAGGAAATAGGGGCTAGGTTTTTTTATTTCTAATCTCCTAGTTCCTAGCTTCCTAGAACCTTTTCTTTTGATTGCTAATTTTAGACCAAGCCCGCCAGTTTGTCAACGGCTACTTGAAGTTTTCTAGCATTCCCATGACTTAATAACCCGAGATAAGATTGCACAGTCGCTTCATTTCCTTTACGCTCTGCTATACGTCTAAACATTCTGCGTTTCGTGGTTGTCCGCAAGACCCGATGATTCGGAAAATGCACCCAACCAAGAAAATCAATCCCTGAAGCAATTGTCTTTATAGAAATCTTTTTAGGATGCAACTCCAAAGACAGATGCTCCTCTAAAAAATCAGCAAATTTTGGCAGTAACTCTTCAAGTCGAGATTTATCATGATAAAAAATTACAAAGTCGTCGGCATAACGGATATAGTGCGTAATACCAAAAACTTGCTTTACGGCTTGATCAAACTCGTTCATATAAATATTCACAAATAATTGCGAAGTAAGATTGCCCAATGGCAGGCCTCGACCAGCCCCTGATGAGAAACTTTCAATAATATTTTCTAGCAGTGTCATAATTTTTTTATCTGGAATTCGTTCAGTTAAAATATCCAACAATATCTCATGATTGATATTTTCAAAAAATTTGCGAATATCACATTTTAACACCCAACATATCCTCGTATTGTTTTGCGATTCCTGCCACGCAAATCGACGAAACCGGTTCATGGCTTTGTGAGTTCCTTTTTGTAAACGGCATGAGTACGAGTCAGCAATGAACGTGCGGTCAAAAAACGGATAGAGTATTCTATAGACGGCATGATGTAATAGGCGGTCGCGAACTGACGATTTATGAATCTTCCTTGGTTTCGGATCGTTTATTCGAAATGCTTGATATGGACCGTGAGTATATGTATGATTAGCGAGGTCTTCATGAAGTTGAAAAATATTGTCCATTAAATCAAGCCGGAACAATTGCACATCTTCTCTTTTGGTTTTGCCTTTCAAAAATTCTCGCCAGGATTGCAGTAAATTATCAACCGAAATTATATCTTCAAAACTATGACCCAGTTTTTTAAATCCTTTCCCTCTAGAACCCCCCCCTCACGGTGTTTTGCCGATTCTTCAGAAACTCATCGTCGCTTACAAATTGTGGCATGGATATTGGTCTCATTTTGATAAATTAACACGCTATAGTTTGGGTTCAAGTATTGATGGCTTATTTCTTGAAACAATTCGGGATATTTTCTCCGCAAGCCATAAGTCCAGAGATCAAAAGATAATATATCTACAAAAAGCATCGGATGAATTTGATACATTAAAATTTCTCCTTCAAGTCGCTTGGGAAATTAAGGCATTAGACAACAAAAAATACATCGCCCTTTCTCAACACCTCACTGAAATTGGACGCATGCTCGGTGGATGGCAGAAACAAACAAAATCCCCATAACAGGGATCTTGAATGAAGAGAGTTTCGAGCCAGCACCTGATTGCCAGCGTTCCACGGATTCGGATTGTCGACCGAGTTGGCATTGACGTTCCACCCGTTACCGGCATTCCAATTCGCGTTGACGGCCCAGATTTTGTGCAAAATGTCGCCCATGCCACTGTCCGTTGATTACTCTTCGGACTGTATCGTATTCGCAGTGTTTAAACCACATAACATTCTGCACCAAGTATCTTCATTTTTAGGACTCCGAGAGCAACCGTGATGCACGCCCAGATTTCGGCCGCCGGAAACCGTAGTCGCTGGCAGATTCGCCTAGTATCCAAATTCATTTTACCTGATTTTAAAAAATTAAAAAGGGGTCAGTCGGAATTTCTTCCGACTGACCCCAGCGATCCAAGAACCACGATTCCAAGGAAACCAGTTCCTAGGCGGACTTGCGAGCCAGCACCTGACCGCCAGCGTCCCACGGAAACGGATTGTCGACCGAGTAGGCATTGACGAACCACCCGCCACCGGCAAACCAATACGCGAAGACGGCCCAGATGATTCCGTTCACGTCCTCGACGTACGCGATGTTCGCGTAGCCATCGACACGGAGCAGGCCTTTCTGTTGTCCCTGACCTTGGGCTTCGATTGCCCTATAGAACTGGGCCAGTTTGATGGCCCGCTTCTCGGGCCCGAGCTCAACCATGATTTCAGGGTCGCGAGCTGACTGCTCGAGACGATGAACCGCGATGGTTTCAGCACCAACGTCGTTCTCAACCTTCGTGCCGAAGTTGGTCGAGAAGTTGTTGCCGAAGCCGTAGAACTTCACCTTGACGTTGTCCTTGGTGAACTTCTTGGAAGCATCAAACGTCTCGATGGGACCCAGCGCGATGTCGCCGACGTACTTGAGGAGCTTCTTGACGACGCTCTTCAGCATCATGTTCAGCCGATCTAGAACCTCGTCGGCTTTGTTACCCGACAGCTGAGTCATCAGTTCCGCGAGCGGTCCCTGAATCTCAGAGACATCGACTTTAGCCATTGCAACCTCCTTGATTGGCTAGCGGACCGTCGGCATGACAGTCATAGCTATAAAACACCGTCCGCTAACTGGCGAATCAGTGACTTATAGCTATGACTGTCTCACAAATATATTAATAAGGTACTTTCTAATTACCTCTTAATTATATCATACTATTAGAATAAACACAAGGGCTTAAAAATCAAGTAAAACAAGGTCTTTTTACTGACGCAGACCCGAATCAGGTTCGGAATTCACGGAAACACCAAGATGACGGATTGTTTTATTGTAATGTTCAAGAATAGTGCGCTCAAAAGAATGAGGATGAAATTCAAGTTCGGTATTAGTATAGACCACTCGCCCGCCGACAGCATGAGTAGCGGGATTGGCGGTAATTCGTTCTTGTTGATATTTACGGGACCAACGCTCAAGAATATCACCCATTCCACCCCGAAAAATAAATTCAATTACTTTGGCAACGCCTCGCAAAAATTTATTTGGCCGAACGGTTCGGCGGATTGTTTGTTGATGAGGCGTGAAATTGTAGACATATTTATTTATCCATAAATTTTCGGCGAAAAATTTTCCGGCTAAAGCCGGATCAATCATCATCGGCACTAGATGAGCATACGTCTGAGCGTTGTAAATACTTCCGTGTTTTATATTTAAAGCATCTAGAGTTAGGTAATGATTAAAACAAAATTTATCCGAGGCAATAGTTTCATACCGAGTTCGCCGAGCGCCAATGAGCGATGCCACCCCCGACAAAAAAATTCGGGCAAGATACAATCGACCCGGTTCCACTAAGACCAAAATATCAAAATCACTTTCTTTGTTAACCGTCTCCAGCGCCAACGAGCCACTTACAAACATCCCTCTAATCCATGGTGTCATTTGTAACCAATATGCCCGATTTAAACATTTCCTCCATTTCTGGGCCGAAATTTTTTCTTTTTCCAAACGTAATGCCGATAGACCCGTTCTGCCTTTTAAAGAATAAAACCCTAATTCTTGAACAATACTTCCTCGTTCCAATAATTCATCAACCGCTTCATATATATCTTTAAGAGTAATAACTTCTATGCTTTCAATGTTGGGTTTTAGCCGTTGAGGATTTATGAGATACCGATACAATTCAAACCCACTCAGCGGATAATCAAATCCACCATAATACGCCAACGTCGCCAAAATTGCGTCCTCAATCTTCATGAATCAATCCTAAGGTAACGATCATTTAACTGCAACTATTGACTTTTTAATAAAATATTATACAATGATACTATTCGGTGCAGTAGCACCTAAACAATTAGGAGCCGACCATGAAAATTGAGAGATTTATTGGTTACAGTGTAGTCATCACAGCTTTTACTGTCGCCCTGACCGTGCTCATCCCTTGGGACAAAGCAACCTGGGATCAGGCAGTGACTACGCGTGTGTTTGAATTCCAACACCCACAACGTTCAAAGACCGAAGCGATGGATCTGATCATTGCCCGAATGGATTACATCAATCGGCATTTCAGGGACCTCGATATCAAGACCGTCCATGCCAACCTGATCATCGTCAATGAAATCATGGAATACGGGCCACATGATGAAGAGGTTCAGCAAGCCGTAAGAGACCTGGCGCGCATGAATATGAATGCTCATGAACGTCAGGAAAACTTCAAACAACGAAGCACTGAGCTATATTCGCTACAAGAGAATGACCCAGCTTGGCGGTCCATGCGTGATAACACTGATAGGACTTGGTACTGGAACGTACTGTGTGAATACGCGGGACAGAAAGCGCCATTCTCTCTTGTGTTTATGATCATCGGCTTCCTGGGGTTGATGAAACTCTGGGGATTGGCCAAGTTTGTCTACGTCGCTGGATGCACACTTTCTTTTCTTTTGTCGGTAACCGGAGGGGCTATTGCTCAGACGGTGAAAAAGGTGGCCTCTGGAAAGAAAGAAAAGGTAAGCCAAACGCTTCAGGTAGATGCACGCATTTCCCTTTACACAAGCGAGGGACCGCCTACTCCTGGATTGTTTCTGCGAGTTACAAATTCAAGGAGCAAGATTCTCTTTGAAAATGTTTCCGCCTTCAATCCCAAGACAAAGGCATGGTCTTCGGATATCATTGCGGGTTTCTGGATTCCCAAAACTGGCAAAATAAAGGTATTGGCCAGTGGCCTCTACACCGATGCTAGCAAGACGGCGGCAAGGATTGGGGCTGGAATTCAGATATTCAGGTCCGGTAAGATTGGTACTCTAGCGATTCCTGTTTTGCGATGGGAACGTAAGGTCCACGGACCGCCGGAACATAGCTTCGTTGTCGGACTGAATCCGAATATGAAGATCGGTTCAACACGATGGTCTGTAGCTCCAGATGTCGGGGCTAGACGAACCCAGAGCAAACCTTGGAGCTGGTACGCCGGTATCGGACTACGCTTCACGCCAGATAAAGGGAAACACCAGTTTGAGGGAGCACCCCTCACAAATAGCGCGGGAATTTATCAGACCCGCCTACGATTCATCAAGACCATGGCTTACTAAGCATTGTCTTGTGCTAACCATACCAAGACGGTCGCCCGGGGCGACCGTCTTTTTCTATATTTTGATAATTGATTTAAGTAGTAGGATTAATTATAATATCAGCCGAATGAACAACGGCTGACCCGCCTCTGGCGGGTAACTACAATGGATATTAATGCCCTAAAAAAATATATTTCAAAAACCCCCGATAATCCGGGTATTTATCGTTTTCAGAATAAACAGAAGAAGGATATCTATATAGGAAAAGCGTCTTCTATTAAAAAGCGACTGACTTCTTATGGGAAAACGACTGACTCGCGAATCCAAAAGATGATTATGGAAGCTGAATATCTGTCCTTCATAAAAACCGACTCGGATATTGAAGCCCTGATCCTTGAATCCCAACTCATCAAACAAAGACGTCCCCAATTTAACATTATGCTTCGGGACGACAAACAATATTTCTTTGTCGGCTTCACTAATGAAACCTTCCCCCACTTATTCCTCACCCACCAACCACAGCTGGGCCCGGTCTCGACCAGCTTCATCGGACCTTTTACGGATGGTACGACTTTGAAAGCCACGCTTAAATATTTGCGAAATATTTTTCCTTATTGTACCTGTAAACAAAAACATCATAATTTTTGTTTGAATTATCATATTGGAAAATGCCTAGGCGTCTGTTGTTTGAAACAATCAGACGCAATTTCCAATTTACAATTATCAATTTCCAATTATGGGAAGAATATAAAAGCCATCAAAAATATATTATCGGGAAAAAAGAATTCACTGATTAAAGAATTAAAAAAGGAAATGGAAACAGTAGGTAAGAAGCATGATTTTCCCAGAGCAATTGAATTAAGAAATAAACTTGAACGATTAGAACGAGTTTTTTATAACGCTCAAGTTATTAAACATTCCGAAATTATAAAATCATTTGATTCAGGCCTATCAAAATTATTAAAGATAAATAAGCCAATAATTAAAATTGAGGGTTATGATATTTCCAACATCCAAGGCACTTACGCCACCGGCGCAATGGTTTCATTTACAAATGGAATCCCCGACAAAAGACATTATAGAAAATTTAATATCCGCCAAAATTTTTCTACTAAAAACTCAGGCGGACAAGTTAGAAAACCATTCGGTGATACCCAAATGATCGCCCAGATTTTAAAACGCCGTTTCAATCACCCCGAATGGCCGTTCCCCGATTTGATATTAATAGATGGCGGAAAAGGACAGGTAAGTTCCGCTTTAGCCACGCTCAAAGAAATGAATATAAATATCCCCGTCATCGGCTTATCAAAAAATGAAAAACATATCGGCCACCAACTTGTAATTCCTAAACGTATTTCTATTGGCTGGCAAATATTATCTCTTACTAAATTAAGCGTCTACGACAAGAACCTTCTCTTAACCATTGATTCTGAAGCTCACCGCTTCGCTATATCACACTATCGCGAACTTCACCGAAAGTCGTTTCATTAAAAAAAAGAGACCCTGCAAGGTCGGCCACACGGGCAGGGTCTCTTGCTAGGGTCTATTCAACTCAAACGGTGGATCTCGAGTTGAGTTTTTCTAATTCCCCACGATGGAAATCTCTCTGTTGAATGAACCTTTTCCTTTGTATCAGGCAATCTTGGAACTCCTGATCAGATTGGCGACCACCACCTTCATCAGCGATGGACAAGATACGCCCATCGCACACGACGATAGCTTTTGAAAACCGGACAATATTGAACTTGTGCCACAGTATACCAGCACGATTCAGCATGCTTGCCTCCGTCTACTGGGAATTAGGTCAAGCTCGCGGAGTTTTCGATAATGTGTTTTTCTTTTGTCTTGAATAACTTCCAGTTTCCGTTGAATCGAGACAAACTCCTTAGAGTCACTTTCCACTTCTTCATCTGCAAGGTAACCCAAGGCACGTTCATACTGTTTGATTCGCAAGGTGAGATCCTCCACCCGTCGAATATGCCACCAAACCTTCAAACCTTTCAGTATCTTGGACATATTCACTCCTCTCTGACAAAAACTATATAACGTTCACCCCCATCTTGTCAATTGCTAGCTTGAGGTGAAATATGGTACTATGGATATTGTCAAAATGCCAGGTAGTGAAAATCCGACAAAGGGTTTTTGGCGCGCTAATTCACAATACGCCTGGTAACAGTAATATAGTAAAAATATCCACACGTTTTGGGCATAAACCCTCAAAGCGCAAGTCGGATTTCTACTACCTGGATGCTTAGGTTTATCATCATAATTTTGGGAAATGTGGTAGCATTATATGTGGCTTCCATAATAGTCCCAGGGTTTATGGTCTCGGGTTCATGGGAGCAGTATCTGATTGCGGGACTCGTGTTTGGGTTTTTAAACCTGCTGGTCCGACCGATTCTAAAAGTCATCTCGTTCCCATTGATTCTCTTAACTCTGGGGATGTTCACGGCGATCATCAATATCCTGATGCTCTGGATACTTGATTATCTGGTTTCATTCGTCACTATTGAAGGATTCTTGGCGCTAATCGGGGCGACAATTATTGTAAGCGTCGTCAATCTATTCTTTTCATTAATATCTAAAGTGGCATAATAATTAGGACTTAGTTATTAGAACTTAGAAAAACAAAAAACCAAATGAATACACTTACAAAATTTTTACCGTACATACAGATGGGTCTCGCTTTCTTGTTAATCGTGGGAATTTTACTTCAACAGCGCGGATCCGGATTATCGTCAACATTCGGCGGATCGGGTGTCGGTTACAGCACTAAACGCGGCGCGGAAAAAGTCATCTTCCAATTCACTATTGTCATTGCTGTATTATTTATCGCTTCCTGTATTCTCGCCGTCCGATTAGGATAACTAAAAATATAAAAGGTGTTACGAAAATTTGGGCAAAGCTACAGCTCCAAGTCGCACAGGCAGTTCAGCTTGGCGCTTGGTGAACTGCCGAGCGTCTAGATGACGAATCGCCGCAGGAGCGATTCGATTATCGGTGGAGATGGAGTTTTGAACAAATTTCCGTAATAATACCGCAAATGCAAAACGATCGACATCCTTTAGAAGATTTTTTTGGTCTTAAACAGGATTCTTCATCCTCATCTGGTTCGTCCGAATCCAACTCTAATCATTCCAATGGGGAAGAACCGCGCAAACATATTTTGCGCCGACATTATGGTTGGATGGATCAATTGCGTCTTTTACCAAAAGTCCTTTCAAAACGTGAACGATATTGGATTCTAGTATTTCTTTTAATTATCGCCGGCAGTATCATCGCCATTCCATTTACAACTTACAATCATTTTACAAAATCGGTGGCAAACTATGGCGGTTCATTCAGCGAGGGCGTTGTCGGACAACCAAGACGCATTAATTCTCTTTTAGCTCAGACGAATGATCCCGACCGAGATCTTTCAAATCTTATATATTCAGGCCTTCTCAAATACAATGGAGCCGGTAAACTTGTCCCCGACTTAGCCAAGTCATATGAAATTTCAAGCGATGGTCTAAATTATACTGTCTATCTTAGGGATAATATTTTATGGCATGACGGCCAAAAACTTACCTCTGACGACGTGGTTTATACTATCCAAACTGCCCAGAATGTGGACTATGGCAGTCCCCAACGCGTGAATTGGCAAGGAGTCGCTATTCAAAAAGTAAATGACACAACGATAATTTTTAAACTCAATAACAAGTATGCCCAATTTTTAAATAATCTCACCATCGGCATTTTGCCTAAACATATTTGGGAAACTATTCAGCCAATCAATTTTGCTTCAGCGGATTATAACTTAAAACCAATCGGATCCGGGCCATACAAGTTTGAGAAACTCCAAAAAGATGATGTCGGCCATATACAATCGTATCAACTTTCTGCTAACGAAGATTTTTACGATGGTAAACCATTTATCAATACGATAATTGTCAAATTTTATGACTCGGAAGACAGTATGATTACCGCCTATAACGGTAATGAAATTCAGAATCTTTCTTTTGTCTCGCCGCAAAATCTTAATAAATTAAAATTTAAACAACGTGTAAACATAACCGAACTAAAAGTTCCCCGTTATTTTGCTGTCTTCTTTAATCAAACTAAAAATCCTATTCTTGCTAATAAAAATGTCCGTCTCGCTCTCAATTATGCTACCGATAAACAAGCCATTATTGATACGGTCGCCGGCGGTAAGGGCTCAGCTATTTATTCACCCCTGATTGAGAGTGTCTTGGAGGTTAACCAAGATATAACTAAATACACTTACGATTTGAACCAAGCTAAAACTGTCCTGGCAACTGACGGTTGGACCAGCGCCGGTGATGGCGGTATCCTCCAAAAAGGTAGCGGTAAAAATCAAACTCGTCTTACCATCCACATCACCACTTCAACCTTGCCCGATTTAGTTCAAATCGCCAATATTCTCAAAGACCAATGGAGTAAAGCCGGAGTTGAAGTCATTGTTGAAGCCCTGGCCACCCCCCAACTTCAACAAGTTATCAAAGACAGGGATTATCAATCACTTTTATTCGGTGAAATTCTCAATCTTGACCCTGATCCGTTCAGTTTTTGGGATTCTTCTCAAACCCAGAAACTTGGTTTAAACTTGGCTCTATACAGCAATAAGACGGTTGATAGTATCCTTAACGACGCCCGTCATTTACTCAATCCAATAGAACGAGCCCAAAAATATGACGATTTCCAGAAAATCGTCATTAGTGATGTCCCGGCTGTGTTCCTTTTTAACCCTCTCCATCTTTATCCCCAGACCACCGATATTCAGGGCGTAGATACAACGGTCATATCTGTTCCATCTGATAGATTCGCAAATGTTGAGAAATGGTACATAAATACTAAGCGAATCTGGCAGTAATTTTATCCACGTTTGACATTGTAAATAAAAGAGAGTATACTTAAATTATTGTTATTTTCTCTCTAAGTCCATTAGAAAATACCCTCTTCCTCCGATCTTTTTACAGATAAGTAAGAGCCCGCCCGGGTGGCGAAACTGGCAGACGCGCTGGATTCAGGTTCCAGTGAGAGCAATCTCTTGAGGGTTCAAATCCCTCCTCGGGCACAAAGAAAGTCAAAAAAAACTCTCTAATAAGTTTATCTTAGAAATTAAATTTAAAAAATAAAATATTTTAGATTTTAGATTTTAATTTTTAGATATTATCGTATGACAGAAGAAGAAACAAAAAATCCGCCAGTTGGCGGACCGAAAGCTACATTAGCTTCGGCACAACAAAATTCATCCACACCCGCGCCAAGGCGGGGCGAGCCGGATGAACGCAAGTATGCCACCCGCGCGCCTCGTCGTCCGCGTTTTGGTGATAGACGACGACCGAAACCGGTCGTCCGTCAGATTAAGGTCCTTAGACGAGATAACGAAGGCAGTCCCGAAGATCATGCTCGAGCCGGCGCCACTTCCGGTCTCAAAATTATCCATTTTGGCGGCCTCGGCGAAATTGGTAAAAACAATATGGTCGCCATTCAGTATAATGATGAAATCATTCTTATTGATGGTGGGCTGGGTTTCCCCCGTCAAAATATGCCGGGTATTGATTTTTCAATTCCAAATGTCGGTTATCTGGCGGGCAAAGAAAATATGGTTCTGGCTTGGTTCTTTTCCCATGGTCACTTGGATCATATTGGAGCCGTGCCGTTTATTCAAAATAAAGTTGGCGATCCCGACGTTTATGCCGCTCCTTTAACCAAGGCACTTCTTTTGAAACGTATGGAAGAGTTCAAAGACCGTAAACCCCTTGATATTGAGGAATTCAAAGCCGGTGAAGAAGTCAGTGTTGGAAAACACTTTAAAGTGAAAGCCCATCGTATCAGCCATTCCATTCCGGATGATTTGTTGTTTGAAATTAAAACACCGGTTGGAACTATTGTTCACACCTATGATTATAAAATGGATCGCGATCCGGTTAACGACCAGCCGGCCAATCTTGAAGAATTAAAAGCGCTTGGCGACAAGGGTGTTCTCTTGTTCATGGGCGACTCAACCGGCGCCGAAAAAGATGGTCACTCCCTTTCCGAAAGCGCTGTAACCCATGATCTTGAAAAGTTGATGTCCGAAGCCACCGGCTTAACTATTATTGGCTGTTTCGCTTCAGCTCTGAACCGCGTCCAACAGGTTGTCACTATTGCGGAAAGATTGGGAAAGAAAGTCGTCTTTGACGGCTACTCAATGAAAAACAACGTTGAGATTGCCAAACGGCTTGGCTACATAAAAATCCAACGCGGCACTCAAATTTCACTTGAAGAAGTTGCCAGCTGTCCCCGAGAAAAATTAATTGCTATTGTGACGGGAGCCCAAGGTGAAAGTAATGCCGCCCTAATGCGTATTGCTAACGGCGAACATCGTTTCATTCATCCCATCGCCAATGACACTTACATCTTTTCGTCGTCAATTATTCCCGGCAATGAATCCGAAATCCAATTCGTAAAAGACCAACTCTATCGAAACGGCGCCAAGGTCTTCAATTACCAAATGCTTGACGTTCACGCTTCCGGCCACGGCGACAAGGAAGACATCCGGGAATTGCTCAAAATCATCCGCCCGAAATTCTTGATGCCGGTCCATGGCCAGTACTCAATGATGGTCAACCATGGTCAAATTGCTCAAGAAGAAGGCATGCCAAAAGAAAACATAATCATTGCTGACAACGGTAATATCACTCATATTGAAGCCAACCGCTGGTGGCTTGACAAAGAACGGGCCCCGGCCGACCCCGTCTATGTTGACGGTTTAGGCATCGGCGATATCGGTAATGTCGTCCTTAGAGATCGTCAAATGCTTTCTGAAGACGGATTCTTGGTTGTTGTCGTTAAAGTTGAACGCTCAACCGGCAAAGTAAGCGGTAGTCCGGATATTATTTCCCGCGGTTTCATCTACTTGAAAGACAACAAGGAACTTCTTATGCAGATGCGTAAAAAGGTTCGCTTCATCGTTGATAACAACACCGGTCAAGGCAAAGACATCAACGGCACTTATCTTAAAGACGAACTCCGTAACCAAATCGGCCTCTTCCTCTTCCAAAAAACCGAAAGACGCCCCATGGTATTACCTGTTCTAATAGAGGTCTAGTTTCGCTTCGCCCCCAACCCCCGACTCGACCGATAATAAACCTGCTCCAGCGGCAGGTTTTTATCTAGACGCTCGGTTCCTCACCAAGCACCTCGGATTATGTCTTCCGCACCCATCGACATAATCCTAGCTTCGGAACCTCCGCGACTTCTCGCTGGGGGTTAGGGGCTTCGCTTAATTTCATTATTTATTTAAACGGAAAAGGCCACCGCAGGGGAATAAATCAACGCTTGATAAATAGAAAATAAAACGATAAGATAATGCCATGGAGAAAAAGACGTTGCTTACGGGTGACCGACCGACGGGACCATTACATCTTGGTCATTATTTTGGTTCTCTGCAAAACCGAGTGGCGATGCAGGATGATTTTGAATCATATATCATGGTGGCGGACGTACAGGCGTTAACCGACAATTTTCATCAACCGGAAATGGTCCGACAGAATGTCCTTGAAGTCGCCATGGATAATATCTCTGCCGGTATGGACCCGAAAAAATCCACCCTTTTTATTCAAAGCCAAATCCCCCAAATTGCCGAACTGACGGTTTTTTATTCTAATCTTGTTACGGTTAACACTCTCAAACGCAATCCGACCGTCAAAGCCGAAATTGCCGAAAAAAGAGAACTCTTCGGTCAAGACGGTGAAAGTGTCACCTATGGTTTTCTGGGTTATCCCGTCAGCCAAGCCGCCGATATCACCATTGTCCGCGCTCATATTGTTCCTGTCGGTGAAGACCAATTGCCCATGATTGAACAGACCAGAGAAATCGTTGAACGTTTCCATAGGATGTATCAGTGCAATATATTTCCCCTCCCTCAATCTAAACTTTCTAATAGTCCGCGTATCATTGGCCTTGATGGTTCCGGAAAGATGTCTAAGTCACTGAATAATGCCGTCTATCTCAAAGATAACCCCGAAGAAACCATTGAAAAAATAAAGGGGGCTAAAACCGACTCCGGTACGACCATTGAATTTAATCCTAAAGAAAGACCCGAAATTTCAAATCTCGTATTGATTTATTCTCTTATCCATAATCAAAATCCTAAGGATGTGGCCTCTGAATTAAAACATAATACTTACAGCGAGTTTAAATTAAAACTCGCCCATGATTTAAATCGCCATCTTATGCCATTTCGCGCCAAGCGTCTGGAACTGGAATCCAAACCCCACTATGTTAAAGAAATACTGGATATGGGCCGAGTAAAGGTTCTGGAGAAAGCCGAAGAAACAATGAGACAAGTTCGCGAGGCCATGAAAATTAACTACTAGAGATGAAACGCAATGCAAAGGATTACCACACCGGCATTGATGACGGACTAAAGCCCAGAAAACCGATTGACCTGTCAAAGGTAACCGATACCGACGAACTCCTCATTCAAATGTCCCAAGCCGCCTTCGGAGGAAAGAAGGTTGGTGAAGCCGTGGAAACGCTGGTCAAAATGATAACCGACAAGGATGCCTTCGTGATTATGACTCTTTCGGGAGCCATGACTCCGGCCGGTATGGGTCTTTTAATCTGCGAGATGATAGACCGCGGATTTGTTCATGCGATTGTTTCAACCGGCGCCCTGATGACCCATGGCTTCGTGGAATCAACTTCCAGAAGCCATTTCCAACACGATTACCAAATGTCCGATATTGACCTCTTTTCTAAGGGGTATAACCGTATCTACGATGTGGTGGAGTTAGAAAAAAATCTGGATGATATTGAAACAATTGTCCACGAAGTTCTTAATAATCTGGACCCAAAAACAATCCTCTGCTCCAGAAAAATAACCCGTTTGTTGGGAGAATGGTTAAATAAAAAAACCGAAGGTCGGGGAATATTAAAAAGCGCTCTTATTAATAATGTCCCCGTTTATATCCCCGCTTTTACCGATTCGGAACTCGGGCTTGATGTTGCCCTCTATAATCGCCAACGAGTCGCTTCTGGAAAAGAACCACTTAATTACAATCCGTTCTTTGATTTGGAGCACTACGCCGAATTAATAAATCAGCAAAAGACGTTGGGGATATTCACTATCGGCGGCGGAGTACCACGAAATTGGGGCCAACAAGTCGCTCCTTATCTAGAACTTATAAAAAGCAGGATGCCGGAAGGAAAAGCGCCGAACCATATCAATGGTGCGCCTTTCAAATATGGCCTGCGTATTTGTCCGGAGCCGGTAAAATGGGGCGGTCTTTCGGGTTGTACTTACACGGAAGGTGTTTCTTGGGGTAAATTTCTGCCCGTAGAATCAGGCGGAGTTCATACGGAAGTGTTGGAAGATGCGACCGTGGTCTGGCCGATTATTCTCATGGGAGTCATCCAACGATTAGAAAAAATTGGAATACAAAAAGTAGAAAAGAATTTCAACCTAAAAAACCAATTGGAAACGGTCTCCCAATTGACTAAAGAGTATAACCTAGAGAGATAACCGTCAGTCCAAAAGATATTTCAGAGCATTTTTAGTATCTTGAACCGATTCAACTTTAAAACACATTACTCCCGCTTCCAAAGTGGGATAATCATTACCTTCCGGTTCAAAAGCATCACCGAAGAAAACAACATCTTCTTTGGAAACATTAAGATATTTTATTATTTGTTCTATTCCGAATTTTTTATCAATCCCTTTTTTAGTCACATCAATTGAGGTTAGACCCGCTATTTTAACCTCCATCTCCGGAAAATATTCTTTAACCCTGGATTCTATTCTTACCCGAACATCATTATTTTCTTTGGCCCATTTTTCTTTTTCTTCTAACGGAGCATGCTGACCTAACGGTGAAAATGTCACTTGTCCGCCCCGATTTTCAATAATTTCACCGTAAATCTTTAACGGTTGAATATATCCAATATCTTTAAAAGCCATTTCAAAAGAATCCCTTATCTTTTCAACCTCATTGTCGCTTAGTTTATGAGAATACACTTCTGACCAACCCGGTAGTGAAACTTCCGGTATTTCTGAATCAGCGGAGCTGCCGGAAGTTCTACTACCGGGCCAATTATTATCCTGATATATATATAAAGAACCCCCATCCAAAGGCAACAAAAACAAATTACTGTTTTTGTTAATATTTTCCGGCAATTGGGACTTCATCTGTTTAAGGTTCGCTCCACCAATAATCGCCACCTTGCCCCTTTCTAATAACCTAGCCAAAAGCTCGCCCATTTCCGAATCTATATTTTCTTTACTCTCCGCCAAAGTTCCGTCCAAATCAAAAACAAAAACACTCTTGTCTTTAGGAATCTCTTGAATTGTGTTTACCAAGCCATTCATTGAAGTTTGTTTCAAAACCTATTTTATCGTATCATAAATTACTATAACCGCTAGTGATGCTGATTAGTAATTTATTAACAGACCAGCCGAACGAAGCGGATATATGAAATATGTTATCAATCGGTATAGTCGGCCTACCAAATGTGGGTAAGAGTACCCTATTTAAGGCGCTGACCAATAAGCAGGTGGATATTCAGAATTATCCTTTTACGACTATTGACCCAAATGTGGGCGTGGTTGCCGTCCCCGATGAACGGGTGGACGCTTTGGCGGAATTTTCCAAATCAAAAAAGAAAATCTACACCACTATTGAATTCATTGATATCGCCGGGCTCATCAAAGGGGCATCGCAAGGTGAGGGCTTGGGTAATAAATTTCTGGCAAACATTCGAGAAGTAGACGCCATTGCCCACGTGGTTCGGGTCTTTGAAGATAAAAACATCACTCACGTTCATAGCACCATTGACCCTGTTAATGATATTGAAGTTATTAAAACCGAATTGGAGCTGGCGGATTTACAGACAAAAGAAAACAGAGAAACAAAAAAAGGTAATCCGCCGGCTGGCGGACTCCCTCAACTAGATTTGTTGGCTGATAAAAAAGTAATTTATGTTTTCAATGCTTCCGAAACCCAACTGGCCGAAGGATGGCAACCTGACCAAAAATTATTAGATACCATCAAGGGGAGCGACTATGTTGTCCTCTCAAGCCCTTTGGAATTATTACTTTCTGAAGCCGGAGAAGAAGAGAAAAAAGAATATCTGACTGAATTTAATATTAAAGAAAGTGGTTTGGATAATCTTATTAAAAGAAGTTATCACACCCTCGGACTTTTAACGTTCCTGACCACAGGTGAAGATGAAAGTCGGGCTTGGACCGCTCATCAAGGCGACTTAATCCCTAAGGCCTCCCGCGCTATCCATACTGATTTTGAAAAACTCTTCATCCGCGCCGAAGTCATCAATTGGAAAACCCTTTTAGACAACGGCTCATATGCCCATGCCCGCGAAAAAGGCCTCATCAAAATAGTAGGCCGAGATTATGTGATTCAAGAAGGCGACGTAGTAGAGATTAGAATCTAAACCCCGCCGTTGAAAAGGATAATTTCTGAACTGCAAAGCCGATCCTTTTCAACGGCGGGGAAAAACAAAAAGGGCCCCATGACAGCAGGACATGGGGTCCTTTTTGTCTGGAGCCAAGAGATAGAGTTAGCGATTGTGCGAGCGACCGTAACTTTTGTCACGTTCCTGCCGAGCAATTGATGGAAACTTGATTCCTAGCCAAGTCATGATTGTCGTCTTGAGTTCCCGAGCCGGATCGGCCCGTTCCCAACTATCGGTCTCAATCCTGAGACCATCTACGTTTTCCACGAGATCAAGCATGAAGTGACGAGCGAGCAGAACGACTTTGAGTGCCCGCTGGGCCTCGCAGAAGATGGTAATTCTGCACTTCTTACCATTCCCGTCCTGAACCAACCACTGCCGAATTCTCTTTGCAGAAAACTTGATGTTCTCATATGTGGTGTAAGAATCCCCCTCAAGGAGATATGGCACCTTGAGAAACAATGAAAGAGAGTCAAACATCACACCTGCTTCTGTCTTTCCGGGAAAAGACTTTTTCTGTGTCTCTCCACCACAGAGGACGACTAAATGGGTATCGTTTTCACTTGCGAAATTCGCCACTCGCGAAAGATACGGCTTGAGCGGAGAATCTAATTACATCCGTAACCACACACCACTACAACATGCTTTTGGGCCACTGATCACCTCACTTGTAAAAGAATCAACCATTGCAGACAAATATATTACCATATATAATTTACACTGTAAAGTTTGCCGGGTAGTAGATTTTTCAAATGCGCTATGCGCAGAGCCAAAGGCAATTGAAAAATTCACTATCCCGGTTTGACATTCTGTCCCATTTTTGATACCATAGAACCAGTTAAATTAATGCGTTTTATTCGCTCTTCAGGATACCCCTAATCGCTAGGCGACGGGTAAACCATTAGAGGAAGATCTCCTTCCCTACCTGTCGGCAATCTAACGAAAATCGCCATGAGCGATGTCCGTAGAAATTATGAGTTAGCGTTTCATATCAACCAGAATCTGGAGGAATCCAGAATTATGTCGATTGCAGACGAATTAAAGGACAAGCTAATCAAAGGCGGAGCCACAGTTACATTTGCCAAGGAACCGGAACGCCAGCGCTTATCGTATGAGATAAAGCACAACGCCGGCAGTTTTTTTGGCTATTTACAGTTTAATATGCCGACTGGTGAAGAGGACGTGTCGGGCCTGCCTGCCGGTCAGGCGGGCTTGGCAGGAGTTGAGGAATATATTAAGCTCAATAACGATATCCTCCGTTCTTTAATTCTTCGCCTACCGTCAGACGCCCAAAAGAGTCAGGCCTTGGAACGTCAAATGAAAGCCAAGGAACGCCTTGAAAAACGAGCCCAAGCCGTAACCAAGGCCGGATCAGTACCCCGTTCTTCAGCCGATGGTGAGAAATTAGAAAAGGCAGTTGAAGATATTATTGAAAAACTGTAAAACTAGGAACTAGGTAATAGGAAATAGGGGGCTAGCACGCAGACCTAATTCCTAATTCCTAGAACCTATAACCTAGCCATGAACTTAAATAAAGTAATACTAATCGGTCGTCTAACCCAAGACCCTGAAGCCCGAACCACACCGAGCGGTCAAAACGTGACTACCGTCAACATGGCCACTAATCGTGTTTGGAATGATACTTCAGGCCGTAAAGAAGCAACGGAATTTCATCGTGTTGTTGCTTGGGGAAAATTGGGCGACATCGCTTCCAACTATCTCAAGAAAGGCGCCCTTGTAATGATTGAGGGTCGTCTCCAGACCCGTTCATGGGATGACAAGGACTCTGGCAAGAAACGTTACATGACTGAAATTATCGCCGAAAACCTCCAGATGGGTCCCCGTTCGGCCGGAGCAAGTGCCGGTTCATATGAACCTGGCTCATATAAACGCCAAGCAGAAACAAATCAGTCCGCCCCGACGCCTACGGGTCGGGGCTCCGACCGAAGCGTCGGAGTAGACAATGAAATACCTATTATTGACGAAAACGAACCTTTGAACGCCGGCGTTGAAGAAGACGAAATGGCCATCAAAGAAAAAGATCTGCCGTTTTGAAGTTTTACCCAAGAACGAAGTGATTGGATGTAAAACGAAACCCCGCCCTATCTGGGCTGACACCAAGTGGTGGCACTGGATAGAGCCGATAGGCGGCTTCGCCTTAGACATTACTAAAAAATAAAAATTATAATTCCAGATAGAGCGGGGTAAGAAGTTTGTAAGCGGCTCGTCTGCTCACAATCTCGCAATTCCTCGCCGACAAACATCATATGCATTGTAAACTTTGTGAAGACAATATCAGTTATATTGACTACAAGAACACCAAATTCTTGCGTCCTTTTGTAACAGCTCAATTCAAGATCAGCACCTCCAAACGCAACGCCCTTTGTGCCAAACATCAACGGATGATTGCCAACGCCATCAAACTCGCCCGCTTCATGGCCCTGATGCCGTATACTAGAAACCAGACAGTTAGATAATAGCCAATAGTGGTTAGCGAATAGCGAGTAGTTATCTAAAATCCGCCAAGAGGCGGATTTTAGATAAGAGAATGGCAATATTTCAAACGAGCGACTATTCTTTTTCGTCAGCATCTGGTGCCATGCTAACCGGTGCAATTTCTTCAGAAGCGGCGGCTTTGCGGACTTTAGAGACAATTTCGTTCATGATTTTTGGATTCTCTTTGAGAAACTGGCGTGAGCCCTCAATGCCCTGACCTATTTTTTCGCCGTTGTAACTGAACCACGAGCCCGCCTTCACAACAACGCCATATCTGACACCGGCATTCACAACATCGGCGTATTTAGAGATACCCTCGTTGTAGAGAATATCAAATTCGCAAGTCCGGAACGGCGGAGCGACTTTGTTCTTAACGATTTTAACTTTAGTGCGATTACCGACAATTTTTTCGCCCGATTGAATCTGGGCCGAACGACGAATTTCAATCCGAACCGATGAATAAAATTTCAAGGCCATACCGCCGGTGGTCGTTTCGGGGTTACCAAACATGACCCCGATTTTCATACGCAGTTGATTAATAAAGATAACCGTTGTCTTGGACTTGGCGACAATGGCCGTCAGCTTCCGTAAAGCGTGAGACATCAAGCGGGCCTGTGTCCCCATATGCTGTTGATCCATTTCACCTTCAATTTCAGCCCGAGGAGTAAGAGCGGCAACGGAATCAATAACAATCACGTCAATTCCACCGGATTTTACCAGTGACTCCACGATATCTAAGGCCTGTTCACCAGTGTCGGGTTGGGATATAAGAAGCTGGTCAATTTTAACGCCTATCTTTTTGGCATATTCAGGATCTAAAGCATGCTCGGCATCAACGTAGGCCGCAATACCGCCCGCTTTTTGAGCTTCGGCAACGATATGTAAACAAAGAGTGGTCTTGCCCGAACTTTCAGGACCATAGATTTCAATTACCCGCCCCCGAGGCACGCCTCCAACACCCAAAGCAATATCAAGCGACAATGAGCCCGTCGAAATGACATCTACATCTACCTTGCCGACTTGCCCCAAACGCATAATTGACCCCTCACCGTATTTCTCCTGCAATTCTTTAACCATCATCTCCACATTTCTCCCCCGTCCTTCCTGAACCTTAGTTGCTGCCGACTTCTTGTCATCTTTTTCCGTATGTTTTTTCGCAATCATAAAAATAGATTAAGTTAGATAATTCATCTTACAAAATGAGTAATAAAAGGCAAGCTCGCCTATCCCCATTTTTCTCAGCTTCCTCTCGGGCTGTTTCTAGGTTTTCTTTCTAATTTCTCTGACCAGCCGAAGCAACTCTTGTCGGGCCATGCGGCTCGCCTTTGGCGACCCGTTCCCGACATCCTCGGGCTGGTCCCCAGAGAAATACGTTGTATATTCAATTCGTTCGGATAAAATGATTTTCAATCATTTTACTCCTCACTCATAAATATAGCGTCAGAAAATCTGAAACAGCAACCGCTTGTGCAGATTGAGAAAAATGGGAACAGGCGAGATTGCTAAGTTTAGAAAGATTTAAAAAAGATTGAGCGACGCTGGGGCGTCGCTCTAGGGGGGTGGCTTAGTGCCGTCGGATTTCGGTCGTTCGTAGCGGACCCGTTTGGCCTGATCGGGATTCTTTGGGTCATAAACGATTGTGCCAATCGCTTCACAATCCTCCTTGCATATGACCGGGGATGAATGATGGGAACGGCCCTGATCGTCGATGTTCAGCTCTCGCTGAAGCTGGCGAAAAGCACGATATGGATTTGCTGATATGAATCCTCCTCCCTTGGGAACTAACCCAAGAATACACCACCAAACAAAAATCACAAGCTTAAATAAAACCTAACCCCCAGCGAGAAGCATACCTGACGGCAGGCAGGTCATGGAGTAATTTAACTATAAGTCACTTGGGGGTATACTCTTAGACCCAGTAGCGGAAGGGGTCCCAGCGAAGCTGGGGGAACCGACGGGACTGGTTCCCTGGGTCTGGGGATAAGAGTATACCCCAAATGACGTTGACACAATTTGATAGATAATCGAGTTGGGGGTTGGGTTTTATTTAAACCTAAACCTCATCGTGTTCGGATTCGGGGGTATCGGCGCTGATGAGTTCGGGAGTTGAGGTCATTGAGGCCGAAGCAATACCGCCATGCTGAATTTCATGGGCTTCTGATTTTAGGTAAACTTCACGGGGTTTGGCGCCATCCCCCGGTCCGATAACGCCTCTATCTTCAAGAATATCAAGCAAGCGGGCGGCCCGAGCGTAACCAACCCGTAAACGACGCTGGAGCAATGAGGCCGAGGCCTTGCCGGCTTCCATGACTACGAGTTTAGCATCAGGATACATATCGTCTTCAGTATCATTATCACCGCTTGCTCCAAAACCACCTGAAACAGGAGCATTAAAATCAACTTGAAGCGATTGTTCATTATTAACTTCAAGCGCATCGCCCTGTTCTTTCAAGAATTTGACCACATCATGGACTTCATTTTCGGTCACTAGGGCACCTTGAATACGGCGGGGTTTGGCCGTATCACCGGAAAGGAAAAGCATATCGCCTTTGCCTAATAATTTTTCCGCTCCCGGCATATCTAAAACAGTTCGTGAATCAATCTGACTAGGAACAGCCAAGGCAATACGGGAAGTAATGTTGGCTTTGATTAAACCAGTAATAACCTCTACAGACGGACGTTGAGTTGAGAGAATCAAGTGAATACCAACGGCCCGAGACATTTGCGCCAAACGGACAATGGCTGCCTCAACATCTCGGCCATATGATGCCATCAAATCAGCTAATTCATCAATGACGATAACAATCGCCGGCATAATCGGTTCACCTTTGTCGGTCATCTTGGCGTTATAAGAAAACATATCTTTGGACCCAACTCTAGAAAGATTATCATAGCGTCGATCCATCTCGCCAATGGCCCATTTCAAAGCCCCAATCACTTTTTTATTATCTGTAATAACTGGAGTGATTAAATGGGGGATGTCGTTATAAAGCGTTAACTCAACACGTTTAGGGTCAATCAAAATCAATTTAAGTGCGTTAGGAGAATGTTTATAAAGTAACGAAAGAAGAATGGCATTAATCGCTACGGATTTACCGGTGCCCGTCGCACCAGCCACCAACAAGTGAGGCATCTTTTCCAAACCGGCAAAAATCGGGGCACCGGAAACGTCACGACCCAAAGCCAGAGGTAAGAAATATTTTGATTTCCTAAATTCTTCGCTATCAAACATATTATGCAAGCCGATAATTGCCACTTTTTTGTTAGGTACCTCAATCCCGACTAATGACTTTCCGGGAATCGGCGCTTCAATACGAATTGGGTGGGCCGCCAGAGCCAAAGATAAATCCGGATTCAAAGCGCCAATACGCGACAGTTTTACACCAACAGCGGGACGCAATGTGAATTGAGTTACCGTCGGCCCAATTGAAACCTCACCCATTTCAACGTCAATGCCGAAATTAGATAAGGTCCTTTTAATAATTGTGGCGCTGGCATTAATATCACCCGTCACGGCTTCCTCTTGATCTTCATTCAATAAATCAATTGACGGCAAAGTCCATTTACCAAGCTTAAGATTTTTAATGACGAACTCTTTGTCACTCATCGGCTCGGCTTTAACGGCCCGAGCATTCACGGGCGTAATGGAAGGTTTAAATTCTGGTTTGTTTTGATCCACTATCTCGTTACCTTTTTTAACAATCACATCAGTTGAATCATCCTCTTTGGGTGGTTTGGCGAAAAGACCGCCAATAGAAATATTTAAAGAAACCAGGACGGCGATAATGCTTAAAGTTATGAGTACAATCGTTGAGGCCGTAAATCCGACAAAAGCCAATAACGGATAACCAAAAATTAAACCCAGATAACCGCCCTGAATAACACGAGTTGATGTATCACCACCACCGAAGATATAAAATAGGCCCAGAAAGGTCAGAACAAATAACGCCGTCCCCAGCATAGCACTTGAGTATACTCGGCGGGAGAGTGACTTAACAAATGAGATTCCCAGAAAAATAAACGCCACCGGGATAATAAAAAATCCCCAACCAAAAAGGGAACGAGCTGTAATGTTAAACAATTCACCGGCTCGGCCGGCCTTACCAAAGAAACTCAACAAACTCAACAAAGCCAAACTAAAACTAATAATCCCCCAAATGCTATTTCTCGTTTCTTGACCCAAATCAAACCTCGGAGGCCTGTCTTCCTTCGGTGGTCTCCCCCGTCTTTTATGCTCCTTCTCTTCTATTTCTCTGTTTTTGCCGTTCTTAGCCATCCAGGTAGTAGAAATTCGACTTGCGCTTAGGTTTCTCTAATTTAAACGCCAAGTAAAAATTTATCTAAATTATCTAAATAACCAGTGTAGCTACTATATCGCGCATAAGAAACCCTGTCGAATTTTCACTACCTGGCCATATAGATACATTATCTACAAATCTTTGCCAAAAAACAAGCCCGGATAGTGAATATTTGAGCGCTTACAACCGTGACCTTGTCGCAACTCGAATATCTACTACCGGGCAAGATGATAATTAAGAAAAAAGAAAAGGACGTCGCGAGACGTCCTGGAAGTTTTGTTGGGGGTTGGTTTGCGGCTATATCCCCCTGCAGTGCGCGACGCTGCTTAGCCTACTCTTATGCGCCGGGACTTCCAACCCGACGACTGCTTTAACTACGCATTTTACACCTCATGTGGTACCTCTTGCGGGTACCCCGCATCCTTACAGTCGGTAGCCCGTGGATTCCGACTTCTTGCCCCGCCTGTTGGCACGCCGGCTGGCCTGTCGAGCAGCCCAGCCATTCCCACGCTCGCCGGCACTGAGCCGATGAGCGTGACGCTTGATACGCTGACTCCTCTTCTTCGCCATTTCCCCTCCCTACCGATTCCGAGCCGTGGACCGCGGATCCAGTCGGGAATCCCGACCAGCCGCCGCGAGGACGATGAACGCCCGCTTGTTCCACTTGGCAGCCGTCTCTGGCCGAAGGTCCCGACGGGCAAGCTGGGCCTTGGCCTGATTGAGGGTCTGGACCTGCGTCTCCTCCCAGGTGGCCTCCAACTTGATGCCGGCGGCCTGGAGGGCCGGACGAGCGAACTCAAACATGCTGATCATGATATCCTCCTAGATTGTGAAGTTTCTTTCTAGCCCGTCCACACACTCGGTGGACCAGGCACAACTGATTGTACCTTAAGTATAGCATGGAATGACTATACTGTCAACCCAGCCAAAATAAGACCCTTTTTGTATGAAAAGAGCGGGTACCCAAGGGGGTACCCGCTGTGAAACCTGTCGGCGCCGAATCAGAAGATGCTCCGGGCCTTCTCGATTTGCATCTTCTTCTTCTTCAGGCCCTCCTGCCGAGCGACCGCGGCCGGCCGGGTATTGGGCCGGAGAGAGACGTTCCAGTCGCCATGGAGGTACACGGATTCCCGGCGCTCCTGTTCCTTGTCGGCGGCCTTGATTGCCGCATCGAGGCCGACGTAGGCCGTAATCCGCTGATCGAACGAACCGTTCGTCTCGGCCTTTACGGCCCCCTTCAGCTCCTCGAGTTTCTCGCGAAGCCCGTCGACAATGTCATCGTCGTAGCCACATCTTTCAATCTCATCGACGACATTGACGAAATACCCGGGCTCTTCCGCGTGCTTCTTGAAGACCGATCCACGGATGTACCCGGCGAGAAATCCCCGGAGCACCTCCACGGTCTTCACGCCCGCCCGGACAGCTTCCTGTTCCCGGTTAGCAGCGAAGAGATCGGCGGCTTTTTTCCAGCCGTCAGTTACGATAGGATCGAACTTGAATTCGTCGATCCTCAGGCAGGTGGCTTTCAGCTCTTCCACCTGCACCACGACCTGATCGAAACTCAGATTGGCCATGATTTTTCTCCCGTCTTGATATGTGAACGAACGTACCCCCACCAAGAAGCAGAAATGCCTCTTTCGGGGGAATTAGGCCATAAATAGCCCCGTTCCTCCGAAAACAAACCCTCATCAGCTTGCTTCTGTATCATACTCCTATTTATCCATTCTGTCAATATGTTACCGATGCATCTCATCTTTTGTATAAAAACTTAGAAAGAGCGAGGCCATTGTATTCTTGAGCGTTGAATGACGCCGTCTTCTCGTCCGAAAATTTCCGAAATTCTTCTGGTAACAAATAGGAACCGAAAGCCACCCTTTGAGGGTGGCTGAAGGCAAGGTGGCCTATTTGTTCGGAAGCAATAAGGAAATTGAGGCCACGAGACAGGCGGAGAGAACAGCGAGAAGAATACAATGACCGAGCGACTATTCCAGGGTCTGAAACCCTGTCCCTGCTGGTATCAATCTACCGATGATGACATTTTCTTTGAGACCACGGAGATGGTCTTCTTTACCCATGAGTGCGGATTCAATAAGAACCGAAGCCGTCTGTTGGAAGGAAGCGGCGGACAAGAAACTGTCAGTGGAGAGCGAGACCTTTGAGACACCCATCAAGAGCTGTTCGTAGGTTGCTTCCTGTTTTTTGTTGTTGCGAGCTTTTTCGTTTTCCTGAAGGGCTTTACGTTTTTCTACAACGGATTCGGCCAAAAGTTCGGTTTCGCCAGGGTTAAGAACCTTCACACGTGAGAACATCTGCTTTGTAATTAACTCAACGTGTTTGTCATTAACACTATCGCCTGTTGGAGAATAGATACCGTGAACTTCGCGGACAATATAGCGAGTAACGAGATCAATATCGTTGGTCGTTTCAAAAAGTTCACGCAAATCAACGTTACCTTCGCTTAATTGTTGGCCAACACCAACGAGATCGCCGATACCAACCATCACTGGAATATTTGGCGTCAAAATATATTCACGCTTCTCGCCTGTCATCGCAACTTCAATCACCATGACTCTGGTCTTAGCTCTTTCTTCAATCGCAATAACTTTACCATCTACGTCAGAAATAACGGCTTTAAAGGATGGGGAACGGGCTTCAAAAATTTCCACGATTCTCGGCAAACCCATAGTGATGTCGGCTCCGCCGGCACCGGCGACACCTCCAGTGTGGAAGGTACGCATCGTCAACTGGGTTCCAGGTTCACCAATAGCTTGAGCAGTAACAATACCGACGGCTTCACCAATATTCACAAGTTCATTCTTGGATAAATCGTAGCCATAGCACAAACGGCAGATACCATCTATGGCCTTACATTTTACAACTGAACGAATTCTAATGGTTGGAAGATTAAGTTCCTCAATCTTTTTGGAAATTTCTTTATTAACAACTTTACCTTTCTTAGCAACAACGGTGCCATCTGAGGCGACAATATCATCCATAATGACTCGGCCTTTGACTCGGCGGGCTAGGGACTCACCACTGAATTTGGAGTCCTCGGCATAAAGAACCAGACCGTCTTTATCTTTACAATCTTCTTCAAGAATAACGACGTCTTGGGCAACATCAACGAGACGACGAGTAAGGTAACCGGCTTCGGCTGTTTTTAAGGCCGTGTCTACGAGACCTTTTCGAGCACCGTGAGTGGAGATGAAGTATTCCAACGGTTGCATCCCCTCTTTAAGCGAATTTTTAACCGGCAATTCCATTAATTCTCCAGACGGATTGACCACGATACCGCGCATACCCATGAGCTGGTCAAGAACGGCCCATGAACCGCGAGAATTAGAGTCAACAAGCATGTAAGCCGAATCACTTGGCTTGAGTTGTTTCTTAACAAGAACGGATAATTTTGCCTTGGCCTCGGTCCAAACCTCAATCGCTTTTGTTTTACGTTCGTGTTCGGTCAATAAACCATTGTCGTAGGCAGAGCGATTTTCTTCAATAAGTTTGTCAGCGTTAGAAATAATATCGGATTTTTCAGGTGGCAATCGCAAATCGGCAATAGTCCATGAGACACCGGACATTGTGGCATAATGAAAACCAAGTTGAGTAATTTTGTTCAAAAATTGGACCGTCACAGCTTCACCACGTTCGTCCCAAATATCCAATTCAAGATACTTGAGTTCACCCTTTGTCATTTTCTTATTAACAAACGGGTAACCGGCAGGTAAAGATTGATTGAAGATAATTCTACCGATACTGGTTTCAAATAATTCTACTTTTTCTTTAACATCTGATTCGCCAGCTAGCGAAGGCACTTTAATTTTGGCCTGAATATCAATGATTCCATTTTCATAGGCCAATAACGCATCTTCAAAAGAATAAAATACTTTCCCCTCGCCTTTGACCCCATCGGCAACGACAGTAAGATAATAGCAACCCAACACAATATCGTTTTTGGCGGCGGCGACCGGTTCGCCGGTGGCGGGTTTCAAAATGGCGTGACTGGCAAGCATTAATTCACGAGCCTCACGTTGGGCTTCATCAGTGAGAGGCAAATGGACCGCCATCTGGTCTCCGTCAAAGTCGGCGTTAAATGCGGATACCGGCAAAGCAGGAATTTTAATGGCTTTACCTTCAATAAGATTTGGTTTAAAGGCCTGAACTGAAAGACGGTGCAAAGTAGGAGCACGGTTAAGCAAGACCAGTTTATCTTTCATCGCTTCTTCAAGAGAGGCCCAGACATCAGGCGTTTCCTGTTCAATCAAACGACTGGCGGATTTAATATTGTGGGCCAATTCTTTGCGAATCAAAATACCAATCACAAATGGTTTAAAGAGTTCTAAGGCCATGCGCTTTGGTAAACCGCACTGGTCAATTTCCAGTTCTGGCCCGATGACGATAACGGAGCGAGCGGAATAGTCAACGCGTTTACCTAATAAGTTTTGTCGGAAACGACCTTGCTTCCCTTTAAGCATATCGGCCAAGGACTTGAGAGCTCGTTTTTGGCCGGTTGAGGCGGCAGTTGCCGATTGATTACGTTTCATTGAATTATCAATGAGCGAATCAACGGCCTCCTGCAACATCCGCTTTTCGTTTTTAGTGATAACCTCCGGCGCTTTTAATTCCAAGAGATGTTTCAAACGGTTGTTGCGATTGATTACCCGACGATAAAGGTCATTTAAATCTGAAGTGGCAAAACGACCGCCATCCAATGGCACCATCGGACGCAAGGCCGGCGGAATAACGGGCAAAATACTGATTACCATCCATTCCGGACGAATACCGGCATTTTGCATTCCACGAATAAATCGCAGTCGACGAGACATCTTTCGGAATTCAAGCGGATTTTTTTCATTCTTAATTTCATTTTCCAGCGCCGGAATGATATCGTCAAAATTCAATTCTTCCAGTAGCTTCTTAACAGCATCGGCGCCGATACCGGCTTCAAAAACTTCACCATATTTCAGTGACAAATCACGGAAATCCAGTTCGGAAATAACCTGATATTTGAGTAAGTTGCGAAGATTGTTTTTCTCGCGGTCTTTGAGCTCTTTGAGAGCTTCTTCCTCTTCGGCATTCTTTACGTTCTTTATTTTTGATTTGAATTCGCTTTCAATGCGCTTCATCGCTTCGGCTTTGATTTCTTCATTTACCTTCATAACTATATAGCTCGCGAAATATACAACTTTTTCCAATTCTGGTAAGGAGACACCTAAAATTGCGGCTACTTTAGAAGGTACGCCTCGCAAAAACCATATATGAGCGACGGGGGCGGCCAATTTAATATGACCCATACGTTCGCGTCGGACTATTGCTCGAGTCACTTCAACTCCGCATCTATCGCAGATAATACCCTTATAACGAATACGTTTATATTTACCGCAATAACACTCCCAGTCCTTGGTTGGTCCGAAAATCGCTTCAGAAAACAAACCCTCTCGCTCCGGTTTTTGGGTGCGATAGTTAATTGTTTCGGGTTTGGTCACTTCACCATAAGACCATGACAAAATATCTTCCGGTGATGCGACTTTTAATTTTATGCTTGCTAAATCCATATTATAACTTGCTGGCCGCACCGCTTGGCCTTACGGCCTTAAAGCGGGCTCTTGACCATCTTCTTTGTTGAAAGCTCCGCCTCTCCCTCGCCATATGTCTATATGGTTCAGTCGAGTGCTCGCTTTCGCCTTGAAGCTGGTCAAGCCAGCGGCGTTCTAATTAATTGATATTACTTGAATTAATAGTTGAGAACCAACCCTTAAGCCCCAGTAGCGGAGGGGGTCCCTCTGGGGGAACCGTCGGGACTGGTTCCCCGGGTCTGGGGCGAGAGGGTTGGTTCTCAACTATTAATCATTTTTCCATTAGTTCAACATTAAGTGCTAACCCTTTTATTTCTGAAAGAAGCACCTTGAACGATTCCGGTAAATGCGGGGCTTTTATCTCTTCGCCATTAACGATGGACTCATAGGTCTTAGCTCGGCCCAAAACATCATCTGACTTGATAGTCAACATTTCCTGCAAAGTATGCGCCGCGCCATAACCTTCAAGAGCCCAGACCTCCATCTCCCCAAAACGCTGACCGCCAAATTGCGCTTTACCGCCCAATGGTTGTTGAGTAATCAGCGAGTAAGGCCCGATAGAACGCATGTGGAGCTTATCCTCCACCATATGAATGAGTTTCAAGAAATAGGTGATACCGACGTGAACAGGTTTTGAGTAAGGAAGACCCGTTTTGCCGTCATAAAGCTGTTGGCGACCATCAATTGGAAAACCGGCTTTCTTTAATTCTTCCATAATAACTTCTTCACCCGGACCGGCCATGGCTGGTGTTGAGGCCTTGTAGCCAAGCTTTTTCGCGGCAAGGCCAAGATGGGACTCAAGAATCTGACCGATATTCATACGAGAAATGACACCAAGGGGTGAAAGAACAATATCCACCGGGGTACCATCGGCCAAAAATGGCATATCTTCTTGCGGCAAGATAAGAGAAATGACACCTTTATTACCATGTCGGCCGGCGAGTTTATCTCCAACTTGAATTTTGCGAAGTTGGGCCACAGAGACCTCAATATGTTTAATGACACCGACATCAAGTTTATCTCCAATGTTAACGTGTATCCCTGGGGTCGGTTTAGCTAGCTTGTCAGTGCTGTAGCCATCTTTTTCAGCGTCTTCGGCATTACGATAAAATACATTGATAGCCACGACCCGTCCTTGACGTCCATATTCAAGACGCATTGAAGAGTCCTTGACATCGCGGGATTTGTCGCCGAAGATTGCGCGGAGCAAACGTTCTTCAGCCGTCAGGTCTGACTCGCCTTTAGGAGAAATTTTACCGATAAGAATATCTTGGGAATGGACCTCGGCGCCGACGCGAACAACACCATCAGGGTCCAGGTCATTCAGCCGTTCCATGGCTACATTCGGAATATCATAAGTAGTAAGTTCCGGTCCAAGCTTGGTGTCGCGAACATCCATGGCATAATCCTCAACATGAATAGAAGAAAGAACATCTTCTTTGACTAAACGATCCGAAAGAACAATAGCGTCTTCAAAGTTTGCGCCCTCAAATGACATATAGGCCACGAGAAGATTTTTGCCTAAAGACAATTCACCGCCATCAGTTGAAGGACCATCGGCTAAAACCTGACCTTTCTTAACTTTATCGCCTTTAGCAACAATCGGCCGCTGATTTAAAGAGGTAAACTTATTTGAACGCTGGAATTTAAGAAGTTTAAATTCATATTCTTTGCCACTTTCGGTTTCAAGAACAATCTTACCTGAATCAATCTTAGTAATGATGCCCGCTTCCGGAGCAATGACGAGCATTCCTGAATCACGAGCCACCTTGGCTTCCATGCCCGTACCGACGTACGGCGCTTCCGGAGTTATCAAAGGAACCGCCTGTTTTTGCATGTTCGTTCCCATCAAAGCTCGGTTGGCATCATCGTTTTCCAAGAATGGAATTAAAGTTGTCGCGACTGAAAACTGTTGCTTAGGTGAGACGTCAATAAAATCAATTTCTTTAGCGGAAGCGGTATTGGCCTCACCTTTAATACGAACCGGAATTTTGTCGCCAAAAAGCTTGCCACCCTTGTCTACTTTTGCGCCGGCTTGAGCGATGACATAGCGTTCCTCTTCGGTTGCATCCATATAAACGACTTCTTCGGTAATTTTAGAGTCCTTTACTTTAATATAAGGCGTCAAAATAAAACCAAGCGGAGAAATCTTGGAATACATCGCCAAGTGACCGACAAGACCAATGTTAGCGCCTTCCGGCGTGGCAATCGGACAAATCCGGCCATAATGAGACGGATGAACGTCGCGAACTTCAAAACTGGCCCGTTCTCGAGTTAAACCACCAGGTCCAAGGGCGGTTAAACGTCGCTTGTGTTCAAGTTCTGAAAGTGGATTTTCCTGATCCATAAACTGCGACAACTGACCGGAGGCAAAAAATTCTTTTAGAGCGGCAACAAACGGTCGGGCATTGATAAGTTGAGACGGCAAAACCATAGCCACATCCGAAGTAGACATCCGGTCTTTAATATTTCGCTCCATCCGTGAAAAGGCAATTCGGAGACGATCCTGAAGCAATTCCCCGAGGGTCTTAACGCGACGATTGCCCAGATGGTCAATATTGTCGGGTTGAGACGTTGGATCATTGTTGAGACGAATGATTTCTTTAAGAATCAAAACAACATCTTCAACCCGAAGAACACGATTCTTGGCCTCATTATAATCAACGTTCTGATTGAAGCGCTGATTTAATCGGAATCGGCCAACTTTAGACAAGTCGTAGCGAGAAGTATTAGTAAACAAATTCATAATCATCTGCTTGGCATTGTCGGGTGTAGCCGGATCACCAGGACGAACTCGTTTATATAGTTCAATAAAGCCCTCATCTTCGTTTGAAGACGGGTCCTGAAGAATCGTTGCCATGATATATTTCATGTCCGGATCAGTATCAACGTCGGCAAAAGCTTTTTTAATGTCTTCATCTTTTGCGAGACCGAGGGCTCTAAGTAAGGCCGTTGCGGCAACTTTTCGTTTACGATCAATACGAACAGAAATTACACCGTTATATTCGGTCTCAAATTCAAGCCAAGCACCACGAGCCGGAATTAATTTAGCACCGAAAAACCGCTGTTGGCGGCTTGAACGAGATAATGAAAATAGAGCACCTGGGCTTCGAATGAGTTGGGAAATAACAACACGTTCGACGCCATTGATAATAAACGTACCGCGCTGAGTCATCAAAGGAAAATCAGCAAGGAATAATTCCTGCTCCTTATACTGACCCGTCTTTTTGTTTTGAAGACCTATTTTTACCTTGAGAGGTGCCTCATAAGAAGTGTTCTTCTCAATAGCCACACGTTCGTTATATTTCGGTTCTTCAAGTTTATAATCCAAGAAACTTAATTGAAGTTCTTTTGCGGTCCAGTCCTCAATAGGAGAAACTTCGGCTAAAAGCTCTTTGAATCCAACATCCAAAAACCATTTATAGGAATCTAACTGAACCTGTACAAGGTTTGGGGCTTCAAATTGATCGATGCCAAATTTAGAAAATAATTTTCGAGACATGCAATCAATGACAACCGGTACTCCTGTACCAGTCGATTATTATCACTCACCAGCCAATAGTTCCCGATAAATGACGAACAAAACCACACACATTAAGATAACTGTGTGTAATTTTTATTCGTTTATAATTTTTCAGGATGCGTCCAGGGCAAGGTGGGCGAATTGTTAGCTATTGAGCACTCATTAGGGGAAACATGTGAGGACTCAATAACCCGCAATTTACTTGATTTTTAGAGCTTCTGTAACCGTCTTGGCGATCAAAGAAGACATACTCGATTCGTTCTCAAAACCCTCGAGAACTATGTCGAAAAGTGACACTCTTGTTATTCTATTCCTTTTTAAAAGTTTGTCAATAGAAGTTACCAACACCGTATCAAAACTAAAATCAAGTGGCATTATCAACATATCTAGAACTGCCCCATCCTGGGCAAGATTCAGTTCTACACTCTCATTGTTTATTTTAATTATCTTAAGCTCCATGAGGAAATTTACAATTACCAATTTACAATTTTCAGTGAATGTTTCAATTGATCAATTGAATCATTGGAAATTTATTGTAAATTGAAAACTGAAAATTGATGATTGATTTAGCCGTATCTTTTTATGCTTTGTAAAATTCCTAAACCGGCGAGGAGGGACCATAAGCTACTCCCGCCATAACTGATAAAAGGGAAGGGAATACCTGTCACCGGCATCAAACCTAAATCCACCCCTGAACCAATAATGGCATGGACAGAAATAATAATCGTTAGACCAATCGCAAAGAGTCGCCCAAAATTTGAAGTTGCCCGTTCTGCGATTTTCATAATTCGTGATACTAAAAAAACAATAGCCGATAAAACAGCGCCAATACCCAAAAGACCAAACTGGTCAGCCGTTGAAGCAAAGACAAAATCATTATACGGTTCTGGTAGAAACCCGTTTGATGTCTGAGGACCTTTCCCCCACCCACTTCCAAACCAATACCCTGCCCCAATAGCAATTTTAGATTGAATCAAATTGTAACCACTGCCCCGAGGATCACTTCCCGGATTTAAAAAAGATACTACTCGAACCTTTTGATATGGCTTTAGGGCAAACGTCCAACCAACAGCACCGACAACCAACAGTAACATCGCCAACACAAACAATTGCCGACGGTTAAGGCCAATGACGACCAACATCCCGAGCCAGACAAAAAACATAATAATAGCCGAGCCAAGATCAGGTTGGAGAAGGGTAATCCCAATTGGAATCAGACAATACAATCCTGAAACAATAATATGACGATAATCATTAATATGAATATGGCGTTGAGAAAAATACTTGGCCATCAAAATGACTATGACTAACTTAACAAACTCGGCCGGTTCAAAGGTTAATCCTCCGATTGAAATCCATGCTCGTACGCCTCGAATTGAATCAAACAAGAACGGCATCATTAATAAAATAATAGAGATAATATAAAGAGCAAACACCGCTACAGAATTATTCTTTAAATAACGGTAATTAAAAAATGAGAGGATGGTCATCATCACTATCCCTAAAATCACAAAAATAACCTGTTTCCAAAAATATGGATTCTGGGTTCCGCCAATACCATATAAATTAAACAAACTGAATAAACAGAGCGCCACCACAGTGGCGAAAAGCGGTTTATCAATACCGGATATGTACTGACTAGTAATATTGCTGAAACTTTTCTTGAGTCCCATTTCGTTTTAAGAAATTGGCATTGTTAAAAACATTAGTGCCAACCTCGATTTTAACCCTAGCACCAACCGGCAACGAAAACGGCCAAACAACTTTAATTGAACGTTCGGTCTGTGAGATAAATGTTTGGAAGTTGGTTATATTAGTGGCAATAATCGCACCCGAACTGTCAGTTACGACAATATTGACGTCAATCGTATCAAAATCAAAATTAGTATTATTCGTGATTACTGCCTGGTAAATTGTTTGATTTGTCTCAGGGGTGATTGCCTCTCGAGTAACAATAAAGGTAATATCTTTAGCCGAAGTTACTCTCTGCCAATCAACGCTTTTAATTTTTACCTGAGCCAAAGCACCATCGGGTATTCCACTCAAAGAGGTCTTAACAACGTATTTGGTCTGGCCCGGTAAAATATAGAACGAGTCAGAACGACGCATGATCTCCTTACTCGCAAAATCAGTGATTATTAAATCATAATTAACGGCACTGGTACCATAATCATAATTTGGATTATAGACGAGAACTGCCAAATCAAAATCTCCGGTTGGTGTTTTAACTAATTTTATATTTTCAACAACCAATGCCTGAATTGGCACCGAACAGGCCTTACCACATGCCACCGTCCCACAATCAACGCCCTCCTCTTTCCCATTTTGAACATTATCATTGCAGGTCGGCCGATACTTGTTCCAATAAAATCCCCCTACAACTACAAGGGCAACAACAATATAAACACTGCCAATAAAAATCTGTTTTGAAGTCCGGGTTAGCATAAAACCATTATACATTTCTGTAACACAAAAACCAGTGATCCCCGCCTGCTGGCCGGGGCAGGCTGGCGGCCTTCAATCGCCGAACGGGGACTTCCTTACTGGTCGCTACCATTCGCCGGATGAGTCCGAAGCCGACGCTTTGGTCGGCTCCCCGACTGAAACGTCGGGGCTATCATGCCTGTCCGCCTCTGGAGGAGGCCTTGAAGGATTTCATCCCGCACCAAAACAAGCATATGCCAACTCATGCTTCAGCATGTGGCATAACAGAAGATGCTTGTTTGGTGTCGGGACTTCGCTTCTGAGCCTGCCCCGCACCGAATGAGCATTGTTTGAGTTCCAACCACTGTAGGGCGACTACCTACTTTCGCCGGATGAGTCCGACTATCATGGGCTCCGCGAGATTTCACTTCTGAGTTCGGGATGGGATCAGGTGGAGCACTCGCGACATAGTCACCTTACACTAGCTACAACTTTTTTAATGCTCATTCTGGTGCGGGGTTCGGTCCGCCTCCGCCAATTGGCGGATGGCGGAGGGATCAGGTGGGTCACTTCCGGCATTGTCGCCAAGCCATTGTCACTTTTTTGTTCGAAAAGAGGTGGGACCTCCAATCGCTGGTTTTGATAATATCCTGTGAAGAGGCGAAGAGATATTCATCTTCGCCTTAGAGCCGCTAGTAGCTCTTTCTGCAGACAAGTTTGTTGACATCGATACGCCCGCGCCTGGTATTCACATGGGCTTTATTGAGCGTTTCGACCATTTCGTTGAGTGCATCGACAATTGATCTTTCGAATGTCCCGCCTTCTCGCTCAGTAGTTATAACCACTTCTCCTAGCACTTCAGTCTTTCCTGTGTCTCCATGTGTGAGTTCGAATGTCAGTTTCATGGACTCCTCCTCACAGGATATTACCAAATATTATATTAGTTAGAGTGTACAAACATCTATAAATTACATTTCGTTGGTTTACCCTGTTAAATAAATCAACAAAGTTGATTTCCAGCTCTGCTGGATTTAACAGGGTAAAAGAAAACGTCAATCAAACGATTACTCAAAATTATGACTGTTTAGTAGCTCTTGGCTAAGCACGTCACCGTGCGTACACCTAAGCCCTATCAACCTCGTAATCTACAAGGAGTCTAAGATATCTCATCTTGGGGCCCGTTTCGCGCTTATATGCTTTCAGCGCTTATCGGCACCGAACATAGCTACCCAGCGCTGCTCTTGGCAGAACAGCTGGCAGACCAGAGGTTCGTTCATTCCGGTCCTCTCGTACTAGGAACAACCCCCCTCAAATATCAACGCCCGCACCAGATATGGACCAACCTGTCTCACGCATAAATTTAGTAACTAGCGACTAGGAATTAGTCATTAGTTATTCAATCATCCCGCATTACTGCGAGTATGGACTGGATCTTCGACTCAGAGAGTCGGTTAACGTACAGTCTCTACGGGCGCCTTTCGGCTTCCCTCGGTATTGTCCTAATATACAGGTCTATCTTTCATAGGACTTAGGACTTAGTTTTTAGAACTTAGCCCAAATACTATGCCGCTACAACAGTAGCGATTAGGATTCCACCGAAATAAGTTAACTATGTATCTACATATTGCTATGTAGTACCGCCGTGTTGATGTCATTTACTAACCTCGGGATTCAAACGGTTGAAAAACCGAATTCCCATTTCTTTGTTCGCTCCGTTTCTCAACGGTTTGAACCCAGCTCGCGTACCCTTTTAATTGGCGAACAGCCAAACCCTTGGGGCCTTCTTCAGTCCCAGGATAGGGCGAGCCGACATCGAGGTGCCGAACACTGCCGTCGCTGTGAACGCTCGGGCAGTACTAGCCTGTTATCCCCGGAGTAGCTTTTATTTGTTGATCTTCGCCCCTCCTACGAGGTAGCGTCGGTTCACTAAGTTCTGCTTTCGCATCTGCGCGACACATCCGTCTTGCAGTTAAGCTGGCTTTTGCCTTTACGCTATCGTTCCGATGTCCATCCGGAACTAGCCAACCTTGATAAACGCCTCCATTACTCTTTAGGCAATTGTGTTTCCTAATTTTCCAAGTTTATACTGCATTGATGGCAAAATATGTGGCCGAATAATATCTACAAATCGGGCCACAGTATCACTAGTAGTAATCAACTGATAAATCTCAATACTTTTTCTGCTTTGTTTTCGCAGTTTCATTTCTACTCCATATTTATCTTTAAAGATAATAATTAATCTCTTAAGATCTGGGATAGAAAAACTTTGTGTATTGATTATCAGCGCTCGATGAAGATTCGATTTTACTGAACCGTCATCCATATACCAGACTGCCATTGCTGTCGGTAAAAGCCATTTATGAATCGCCTTAGGAAGAACTTTTTTCTTGTTTTGATAGAACTGTTGGGCGTAGAAGCGAAATGCTCCATGACTCAACGTTGAGAATCCATATTTGTTATATGACACTCCTAAAACTATCTGCGTTCTTTCTCTTGGTGGAGTTGTTACCCATTCTTTGAAAATTTGATACAACCAATCTACATATTCTTTCTGTAGAGAGGAATGTTCAATTTTCAAACGATAGGTTCGGCCTCCGTTTTGCGTTTCTAAATGACCATCACCTAAGAGAACTCCGATAAGCACTTCTTTTTGAAGATTGCTTAATTTTAAAGTTTTCTTATAACTTTCAATGATATTTGATCTCATTGTTGTTTAGGTGACTCATGTGAGTCCTTATGGTCGCCCATAAGTTCAGACTATATCATTCTCCTCATTGAGGAGACTCAGCGTATAGTCGTTGAGGGGTCAATTACGACTTCCCTGCTGGTTGACTGCGTTCAAAGATTTTTACCCTTTCGACAAAGGTACTTTGAACTCTGCATCCATTAAAGGAACAGTTGTTCCAGCATACAGCTGAATTTGCGTTCTATGTCGCCATAGAACCGCCCCACGCGGTAAGTAATAAACCGCCTTAAGGCAAGTGCCCCACTTAAACTGCCTGCCAGGCACTGTCTCGATAACACCCTAAAAAGGTGTAACAACAAAAAACTAAAATCTCTCCTCTTCCAGGAGCTCACTTTAGCTTTTTAGTCGCGCCCTTTTAGGGTGCTACCGGTTAGAGCTACAAATCGTTAAAATGGGTGTTTCATTGGCGGATCCATCATACCCGAGAGCATGACTTCAAATCCTACCCACTACGCTACGTATAACAACTCGTAGACCAATACCAAGCTGCAGTGAAGCTTCCGGGGTCTTTCCGTCTAGGTGCGGGTAGTCGGCATCTTTACCGACATTGCATTTTCACCGAGCTATTGGCTGAGACAGTCCCCCAGTCGTTCCGCTATTCATGCGCGTGGGAACTTACCCCACAAGGTACTTCGCTACTTTTAGACAGTTCTGTCAAGTTTATGGTATAATATGTAGCTATTATACTCCTCATAGTCGCCTATGAGTTCGGACTATATCTTTACTGACATTTCTGTCAGCGTCTGACGTATAGTCTCTGAGGATTCTTGAGATTTACGATAGTCAAAAATAGAATATTTTCTTTTTCTACCTTTTCCTTCATTAATCGTTTCGCGAAGATTGACGATTTCTTCAAGTCCTTCTTTCGTGAAATGTTCGTCCCTCCCGATAATTTCTACAATCTGTTTAAAGATTATGAAATTCTTTTTCTTTAATCTGGAGAGAAACGGATATCGTTCGAAGAATGGAATCACTATTTTGCTCAATGATTTGTAATCATTGACCGAATAGTTCCAAACTCCGTCTTTTCTTTGTTCCAATCGTCCTGCACCAAAATATTCATGTATCAATTTCAGTACTGTCGGATCTTTTTGAGCCACATTAAAGGTCAAATAAATCTTCCAGCCAAACCGATACTCCTTTCTTGGAATCAGAGCGACATTGAAACTTCCTTCGCCATCCACAAACCCACTGAAATAGTGAGCTACAGAGGCGGGGATTTTCTCAAGTCTTTCCTGCTGATTGTCTGCACTAGAGGCATTTTCACGCATAGTATTAAATTAATTATACTATTTTGTAGCCCTAGATACTACAGAGTTTCCAGCAAATAGTCAGATTTTATAACTACAACTGTCATTGTTTATAGTTACTGCCGTCGTTCACCGGCGCTTCGGGCCTCCCCAGTACATCTTGCGACATACCAGTTCAACCGTTAACGTTCCGGCACCGGACAAGCGTCACCCCGTATACATCGCCTTGCGGCTTAGCACGGAGTTGTGTTTTTGATAAACAGTCGCCAGGGGTTCTTTCGCTGCGTCCAGCACCACTTTGACTTCAAGACAATAAACTTTTCTCTATTCTTTTCTTAAGTTCTTGAATTGATCTGCCATGATCTTTAAGTTTTCTTTCTCGACGATACGCATCTTCTTTGTCTCGATATGCTTCTGCATACACAAGTATCCATGTTCCATTATTTCGTGTTGTCGATTTTTTGCCATTACGATTATGCGTCGCAATTCTTTCTTTGAGATTTGTGGTAACTCCATAATATAACTCTTTGGTTGAGTCGTTCTGGATTAAATATACGATATACATAATCGCATATTACTAATCTCACACTTAAAGTCAAAGTGGTGCTGGAAGGCCTTATACCGAAGGTACGGCCGCTTTTTTGCCGAGTTCCTTAGCCAATAATCACTCGTTCGCCTTAGTACACTGATACTAGTCCACCTGTGTCGGTTTTGCGGTACGTTCACTCTTATATTAATCTTAGAAGTTTTTCTTGGAAGCGTGCTCAGCTGAATTTCGTCTTGCGACAATTTGTAAGGCGCTTGGATGTGCCTTGCGGCCGGACGTGGATTTTCCTGCGTCCCATCCTCACGCTATACCCGTTAAATCCGATTATACGGTCAACCTACAACTCTCCGTCACTCCTTCGAATACAAAAGTGGGGCCAGAATATTAACTGGCTGTCCATTATGATCGGTGGCCCTAAAGCCACCTTACACTTAGGCACGCCTAACCCTCCGATGATTGCCATCGCGGAGGAAACCTTGGACTTACGGCGGTGATGGTTTTCACATCACATGCGGTTACTCATCCCAACATTCTCCCTTCTCAACGCTCCAGCAAACTTCACAGTTCACCTTCACAGCAGTTGAGAATGCTCCCCTACCACTCGGTGGTTTCGAAAAGGAGTGGTGGACACCTGCGAGATTTGCATCTCGGAAGCGCTCCTCAGAGTCACTCTCGTCCGGCCGAAGCCGGTAACAGTGTCCACCACTTTTGTCGGAGTCAAAGACAGACTCCTTTTCGAAACCACCGAATCCACAATTTCGGTACTATGCTTAGCCCCTATACATTTTCGGCGCACATTGCCTTGTATCCGAAGATACATCGAGTAGTGAGCTATTACGCACTCTTTAAAGGATGGCTGCTTCTAAGCCAACCTCCTACCTGTCTAAGGCAACGAACTTCCTTCTCACTTAGCATAGATTTTGGGACCTTAATTTGTGATCTGGGCTGTTTCCCTTGCGTACACGAAGCTTAGCCCTCGCGTACTCACTGGTATAGATTTCATGAAGGTATTCGGAGTTTGTTTGATAGGCCTACCGGTGAAGGCGCGGCTAATCAATCAGTGCTCTACCCCCTTCATTACTCCATACCGCTGTCCCTAAAGACATTTCGGGGAGAACCAGCTATTACCAAGCTCGATAAGCTTTTCACTTCTAACCACAAGTCATCCGATGACATTGAGCGATCAAACGGTTCGGGCCTCCACTTGTCTTTCGACAAGCTTCACCCTGCTCATGGTTAGCTCGCCTGGCTTCGGGTCTTACCTATACCGCATAGTAATTAGTTTACAGTTCACAGTTGACAGTTTACAGCTCTGAAAATGAAAATCAGAAACTAAAAACTATAAACTAGAAACTGTAAACTAAATACAAACGCGCTATTAACACTCGGTTTCCCTGTCCATACGTCCCAGTGGAACTTATAGTGCGGTGTAAGTAAACTCGTCGGGTCATTCTTCAATAGGCACACCGTTACCAGACGTCTTGCGACGGCCAGCTCCGGCTCTTTGTAGGCACACGGTTTCAGTTTCTATTTCACTCCCCTCGCCGGGGTTCTTTTCGCCTTTCCCTCACGGTACTGGTTCACTATCGATCACGAATAGTATTTAGCCTTATCCAGTAGTATGGACAAATTCACCCCGGACATTCTTATCCTGGGCTACTCAGGTAATAATACAGAAGTTCGATTGGTTTCGGATACAGGACTGTCACCTGCTATGGTCGGCTGTTCCAAGGCCGTTCTCCTACCGCACGAATTTTTAACTTCTTAAAATAGTAATTAGTAATTAGCGATTAGAACTTAGAAAAATTTCTTCTTCTAAATCCTAACAACTAAGTCCTAATGACTATTTAATGTACTATCCCTATTACCCCAACCCACCTCGCTTCCGCTCGGCAATTTTCAATTTTCAGTTATCAATTTTCAATAAAAGATTCGGTCTCTATCATTGGAAATTGTAAATTGGTAATTGATAACTCTTGCTGAACGCAAGTGAGGCAAGCTGGTTTAGGCTGTGCCGATTTCGCTCGCCGCTACTCACGGTATCTAAATTCTATTTATTTTCCTTTGGGTACTGAGATGTTTCACTTCCCCAAGTATGCTCCCGTCCAGATTGGAAGTGGCGAATCGTCGACACTTCCGTGTCGGACTCGCCGAGGTGGTTCATTTCTTTTCTTCATGGTGTCGCTTGTAGTCTTCGCCGTGATATTGGCCGAAATTCTGGACCGGAGTATTCCATCCAATCATATCCGGATCCAGATCTCCAACCATCGGTTCGTGAACGTGAACTTCGACAACGCCCCTAAAGAGTTTGGCGATCCCTTCCGCCACTTCTTCGGCGGCAATGTCATGTCGACTGTTGTTCAGATAGACTACCACTACTGCTAACGCCATTGTGTTTTACCTCCAATCTAGACGGGTCACGGTGGTTCACACCGCGGGGTTTCCCCATTCGGACATCTCCGGATCAAAGCCTGCTCGACGGCTCCCCGAAGCTTTTCGCAGTCACGCAACGTCCTTCATCGCCTATTCGTGTCAAGGCATCCTCCGTGCGCCCTTTAATGTGGTCATTTGCTGACCTTTGAGTAATCGCTTGTTTGATGTTTCCTTCTTTGTCTCGCCGAAGTTTTCTTAAAGAAAACGAAGGCGGAGACATAAACTAACTTTATCCCGTTAGAAGTAGGTCATCTTGGATGACCGTAAGTTCTAATGGGATTAATGCAATTTCTTTTTAGATGTTTATCAGGTAGTAGATTTTTGAAAGGCGCCTCTGGCGCAAAGCCGAAGGCAATTCAAAAATTCACTATCCTGATTTCTACCCTCTAACTAATATATTGTTAAGATACGTTCTTCTTAGCTACCAGCGACAATTTTCTCTTTCAAGAAACCTGTCGCTGACTGCCAATCTATTATAGTTGTGACATCCGCCAGAGGCGGATTAAGTTTTGTTTCCAATCATTTCATTCTTGGACAAAACTTGAAAAAAATTACCGCGTCCCCGCGGCTCTTCCCGACACATTAAAATGCTAGGTTTTTAGCCGCGTTTAGTCCTTCGTTGTGTCATAGTAAACATACCCAGTAGTAGAAATCCGACATGCGCTTGGAATGGTTTTACCAAAAACGTATGGATTTAATTAATGTTATTCTGCGCCTATTACCCGAGATTATGAGCCAATCGCGCCAGGTAAAACCTAGTCAGATTTTCACTATCTGGGCATAGAATTTATTTGTGTTCTTAGTATAGCAAATGGCAAGTATAACTGTCAAATCTGGTGTAGATATCCTGTGGATTGGTGGATTGGGCTACTTGGGTACGCATGTTCCGCCCGCATCAGGATATGTGCCATCCAGTTTACAACTGTATCCGCTGGGGCATGCTACCCCCGCAATACCCCCGCAAAACTGTCCAGCAACTGAATCAATGAATTTAAATGTGGAGAGAATTTGGTTAAAAACCTGTCTTACTGGTTGAGCGGACTCTTCATTTTTATTGGCCGCAATTGTGGCTGCTGAAGACGAAAACAAATAGATATCACTTCTATTAAATACGATTCTAAAATCCACAACTCCTTTACCAGTATAAACGTATGCTGTCTTACCACCAATTATTTCGGTTGAGTTTTGCCTCAAAGCTGCAATAGCTGGATTGATAGATTTATCATACTCAATTATAGAACCACTAAAAGTATCGGCCTGTACATTGATAGTCACCGCTGGGAAAAGTCGGTCTGAATCAGATCCATAATTAACACTGGGATCGTAAAAAGTTATATCTTTGTCTGATGAGGTGGACCATTCTTTCCAGTTAGAAGGATACTTAAACTCAAATCCATATTTTGTATTCGTATATGTTTTCCAACTTGCGGTGAGCGAAGTCGAACCATCCGCTCTCGGTGTAAAAGTCGGTACAACTTCTTGGGCTACTTGTTGGTCTTGCCAATACCAGATACCGGCATAGGCACTGGCACCGAGTAATACTAAAACTACAAAAGTGATGGCAAACTTTTTGTTTAGGAAGTGTTTGGGTCCAGATGATTGTGATGGAACAGCTGAATCCATGGATTGTGGCTGTTCTGGTTGTGGAGTAATTGAGTCCATCTTATTTTATGAATTTAAATGTGGAACCCATAGTTCTTACTATGCCACCATAATCACCAAATACCGTAGATGCTAATTCGTAGCCATAAGAATTTTTAACTGAAACTATAATTGTAATAGGTTTTGAATTTTCTCCAATAGATTCTATTGCTTTGCCAGCCACATTGTTTAAATTAAAATCAAACCAATTCCCACTTAAATAATCGAAATATTTTATAAATTTATCCAAGGTTGTTTGATTGGGATATATCCTAAGTGTGGACAAGGGTTTAGTATCAATTGTATTCGCTACTCCAAACGCAACAAAGAAAAAACCTCCATTTTCACTCCAAGAACCTTTCGGGACCCAATCTGATGGATACTTTATTCCAAACCCATATTGTGTATTTGTATATGTCTTCCAAGTTGAGGTATCGGCGGAATCAATAAATTTAAATGTAGAGAGGATTTGATCAAAGGTTTCATTTTGTACGTCTCGAGAAAGAGGCCCAATAGTTACTTCAAATTTATCGGTTAAAATTAATAGGGAATATTGAAAATTGATGGGTTCAGCCCAATTCACCTTAATAAGCATGGCGTACGGATTCAAGGATAAAACCGTACATTGAGTTTCTTGCTCGCCCAAAGGAGAACATGCATCACCAACTTTATATTTACTTTTATTTTCTAATCTATCATGCCAAATTTTTTGTGATACCCCAATCCAGAAAGCTCCAGGACCATATTCGGGTGGTGTATCATCTAGTAAATCAACACCGATATTACTTACAGGATTAAAATCATTATTAACAGGTGGGTATTTAATTTCTATTCCATACTGCGTATTCGTATACGTTTTCCAATCAGCAGTCGGATCTGTGGGACGAGGGGTAAATAAAACCGGATAATCTTCACCTACTTGTTGGTCTTGCCAATACCAGATGCCGGCATACCCGACAAAACCAAGAGCTAAAATCAAGACAACCCAAGTAACCAATTTCGGTAAATGTTTTGGTCCGGGAGCAGAATATTCCGGTGTCGAAAGCGGAACAGAATTATTGATTGAATTATTACCTGGTGCGAATGAGGTGTTATCCATCAGGTAGTAGAAGTCCGACTGGCTCCTTTGGGTTTGAGACCAAACAAGTATTATCGAATTTCGGATTTAGTATTACTATGCCAGGTATTATAATTGTCCGTCGCTACTCAAACCTTGTCGGACTTTCACTACCTGATCCATCCCTTAATTATACCCTCAACATTTTTCTGTGTCTACAAAATTAAAAACAGTCCCGCCTAGGCGGGACTGTTTTTAATTTTACTTTATTACGCAAGTCGGATAAGACCAAGTAATTTTCGACGACCGGCATAGAGAGCCGAAGAAATCAAACCGCCGAAACTAGCAAGAGCAAATGCGTCACCAGCCGGACCGGTGCGAACTTTGAGAGCGCCGGCAAGAACAGCTCTGTTTACAATAGTGATGTAAACGGGATTGGAAGTAACGAGTGAGACATTGTTAGCGCGAGCAGTAGCCGTGTTAACTAATTGCTGATTCACTGAAACACCAGTATTAACAGTCACATAGAACTTTATCACCGCTTGCTGACCGGCAGACAAATTGCCGATATTTAAGCCACCGGAGACAATACCATCAGTCGTTACGACATTATTTAAAGTCGTACTATTGACCGTATAATTCATACCGGCCGGTAATAGGTCATTCACAACAACATTGTTAAGAGTAGTATTGTTCGGGGCGGTAACAGTAATTGTAAATTCAATACCATCGCCGGCTCGAGCATTTAACGAGGTTTGCTGAACATTGCCACCCATGGAAATATTGCGAGCGGTCTTTTGAATGTTCAACGCCCCTTGAATTGGCTGAGTGGTCGTCACGATAACTGAAGCGCTATCGGAGACAGTGGAAGCATTGTCGGCATAAACAGAGGCGCTGTTAGTAAATGTCGTTGAACCGTAGTTATATTGGTTATAATTATAGCCCTGACCAACAGTGGCTCGGAAGCGGATTGTTGCTAAACGACCGGAATAGAATGACCCGAGAGTAACACCGTTAGACGTGATGCTATCGGCCAAATATGAATTATCAATGGTCGCGCTACCGGAAATGTAGGTCAAACCGTATGGTAATGAATCGGTAACTCGGACATTGGTTGCGGTTTGATTGTTTGTAACCGACACACGAATTACGAATTCAACCGTATCATTCACATTCGCATTAACTGACTTCACTTCACTTGTATTACCTGATAGATTTCTAACCATTTTTGAAATACTCAAATAAGGATAGAGGACCGGGTTTGGTGTTGGAGTTGGGGTCGGAGTATAAATCGGTGTTGGGACTGGTGTTGGAGTTGGAACTGGAGTCGGGACTGGAGTTGGGGTTGGAGTATTGACTGTAATGTTGAAGATAATCGTACTGTTACAGGCCAAGATATTGGTTGTAGGCGCAACAACAACATTATTATTTCCGCTTGTGCTAATAGTATAAGTACCTACCGCCTGATTCGTAAATATATTATTACCGGTAACTGAAACCGCGCCATTTGGACCAATCACTGAATATGGAGCAGTATCGTTATTGGAGTTTACGACAACCGTTCCAACTGTACACTGTCCAGGAGTTGGAGTAGGAACTGGAGTTGGTGTTGGAGTCGGAACAGGGGTTGGAACTGGTGTTGGAGTAGGGGTTGGGGTTGGAACTGGAGTTGGGACAGGAGTTGGAGTTGGTGTTGGAACTGGAGTTGGTGTTGGAGTCGGAACAGGGGTTGGAACTGGTGTTAAAGAGAACTGTTGAATTGAAGAATGACAGTTACTATCTCCATTAGCATTATGGGCAAACACGCGCCAATAATATGTCTTGCCGGCTTCGGCTAGACCAGGGAAAGGATGTCCTTGGGCATAATGAGTATTTGTTAATTCAGAAAAATTAGCTGAAGTAATTTGAATTCCACCACTTCCGCCGGTTCCATTATTCCACCACCAAGAAAAATTAGGATCCTCACTTACATCTAAGATGTAAAATGTTCGGTTAGTTCCATACCACTGAAAGGTAGGGTTGTTTTGATTGTAAGTAAAGACCTGGCCATTTGAAGGCATTATTTGCTGGACGGGAATACAAGCGCTTGGAGTCGGTGTTGGAGTAGGAGTAGCTGTACCATATACTCTAACTTTAAAGATGCTGATACTTTGTGAATCACCATTTCGTGGATCAAATGCTATGGGCCCGCCATTATATGCGATAGGAGAACCAGTAACATTGTTGTAGACGTGAGTATTGTTTCTTATCTGATCACAATTATCTCTATCGGCTCTTTCTCCGCCATCACCATTCAAATCAGGAACATTCTTTGAATCAATAGTTGTTCTAATTGTCATGGTCTCCCTGATTTGAGGACCAGTACCGGTATAAAAACCGTAATGTGCCTCTATGTCAACAGAATAAGAACCTTCTGGAAGATTTAAGACACTGGCGGGTATGGAGAAACGACGATTGCCTTCTCCCCAAACTTCACCTTGGTATCTTCCACAAAGAGAACTGACATTGCCAGAAAACTGAGAAGCATCAATCCAACCAGTATCTACCTGGTTAGCTTTTGTGTTTAAAAAGGCAGTGGAAAAGGTGGCTAATGCTACAGTTACCACTAAGCCGATAAAAATTTTTGATTTAGACATATTCATTTTGTTTTTGCTTATTTAATTTAATTTATTTAATTAATATTTAGATTTTTTGAGGTCTGGGGCCAATATTTACGCCTAGCCCATAACTTACCTTTATACTACACCTAAACCAATATCTTGTCAAGTCCTATTGAACTAACATCGCACTAACGGCTATACGATTGGCATCCGTTCCAATCGGCCAACAAGTGGCAACAATTAAGTCCCCAGACAAACCAGAGTCAATTAACTGTTGGGCGCTCCCCTTTTGGATGGCCTGAACCCGATATGTATACTGAGTACCACCAACCGTCACATAAATCAAGTCGTTGGCCTGGAGTTTCCCAAGTAGTGAGAAGACCGAAGAATATGTCGTCCACGGTAAATCAGAAGAAGAGTGACCAACAATTACAGATGTACCAGGTTGACCCGGATTTGTTGAACCCGGATAAAGCACGACACCATTCTTAAGTGCATTAAGAATTGTTTTATCGGTTGAATCATTAACCTGAATCACAGGCGCAGAAACATTAATTTTTGGAATTGAGATTACGGTATTCAATTGAGATTGAGATGGATTGGTAATTATTTGAATCGGTAAAGAGCGTGGTGTTGGAGTCACGGTCGCTGCCACAACAGCCGTAATCAATTCGGGATTTTTTTCATAACCATAAAGATCTCTGTACTGTTGAGTTAATTGTTCATTATCCGATTCCGTAGAGTGAGTAAGCGGATAAGAAACAGTTTTAAAAAGAGTCGGGGCATTTAAAATCGCAAGAATAATCACAAATGCAACTACGAAAATACCAACCAAATACTTGATGGAAGTTGACTTCGGTGGAGCTGGTGCTATTAAAGGTGGTAATGAGTATTGTTCGTTATTCATAAATTTTTATTTGGTAAGAATTTCCGGCCCGGTTTCAGTAATTGCAATCGTATGCTCAATGTGAGCTGAAAGTTTTTTGTCGGCAGTGATATATGCGTAACCATCAGGACCGTTTGCAATTCTATGTCCACCCATCACAACCATGGGTTCAATAGCAATGACCATTCCCGGTTTCAAAACGAGACCCTGTCCGGGCTTGCCATAATTTGGCACTTCCGGTTCTTCGTGGACTTCCGTTCCGATACCATGACCAATTAAGTCCCGGACGACATCAAATCCTTGTGACTTCACATATTCATGAATGGCATGACCAACATCACCCAGTGTCTTACCTGGTTGAGCGGTTTCAATACCAACACGCAAGGCCTCGGCAGTTACGTCAATAAGTTTCTGAATTTGAAGCCGTTGGGTTGAACCAACGATTACAGAACGAGCACTATCCGTATGAAATCCCTTGTATAAAACACCCAGGTCAAGCTTCACTAAATCCCCGTCTTTAAGCTTTCTTTCTGACGGTAAACCGTGAACAATTTCTTCGTTAATGGAAACACACAGCGTAGCCGGAAAACCGTTATAATTAAGAAATGAGGGTTTGGCACCGCGAACAGAAATGAGCTCCCGAGCCATGGTCTCCAGTTCTTTGGTTTGAATACCGACCTTAACAGAAGCAACTAAAACATCAAGAATTTCGGCCAAAATATGGCCGCCTTCACGCATAAGTTCTATTTCTTGAGGGGTCTTTAAATTCACGATTTACCATAGTTTATCAAGGATATCACGATGGACATCCTCAATTGGCTGTTCACCATTGATGGTAATTACATTATACCCCTTTTTTGATAAAAAGTCAATAACGGGCTGGGTTTGGGTCATATAGACCTGGTAGCGTTTTTTGATGGTTTCTGGAGTATCATCAGTCCTAAATATAATAGCGCTTCCATCTTCAGGACAAACATCAATCTCCTCTTTTTGTATTGGATGGCCGTTCTTTTCACAAACTCGGCGTTTACTGTTTCTCTTAACCGATTCTTCTTCACTTAATGTAATCTTCACAATCTTAATGGAGTCCTTTGAATAAAACTTTTCTACTGCTTTCATTTCTGCTTCAACTTCTTCAATTTCCCTTGGCCAACCGTTTCCAACTAGTCCAACACCAGTTGCCCCAACTTGTTCAATCCGTTCAATAATCCAAGCATCAACAATCTCTCTCGTATTCAACTGACCGGAAGCATGGAGTTCTTTTTCATGATTTATTACCACATCATTGGGATCAGCCAATTTAAACTTGTCTTCAATTATTTTTGAAGATTTTATCTCTACAAATTTTAATTCTCGAGCCAACAATTCCGCTTGGGTATCCTTCCCACTCCCCGGTGGCCCGATTAATATCACCGCCCATTTATTTTCTGTTGTATCCATTTATTAATAATATCATTTAATAAAAAATAAACGAGCGGGGTTGGTCATTGACCTCCCCCGCTCTTGGTGTCACTTCCAAACCGACGACGCTCTTGTGATTCTTACCAAAAGATCCAGTGGAACTGGCCCCCGTTCTTGACCACACTCGGAGGAACAGAGTCCTTCGTTATTCAGTGGATTGACAGCCAATTTCTTCCCTAGATTATTAGGGTCATCAATCACCTTGAAAGCGCCATTCAAGAGACCTATCGGCGACACGAGATGTTCTGAACTTGTGTCTTCCGGAAGATACCAGAGAACTTCATCACCCTCATCCACACTCGGGGAAAGCGGAACGTATTGCCTAATTGTTAGCAGTTCCCCACTCTTGATGTTGCCACGGAAAACATCGGAAACCAGGAAATCAACTTCTCGGACGTCTCCCTCCAAGAACCTTACCTCAACAGCAACCCCCTGAAAGACACGGATCGCTCTTGCATTAATCTGTTCAAACGGGAGAGGAGCTACATGCAGACTCCAACTACGGATAATCTGAGCACGAGCCAGAAGGATGCTCGTGTCGATCGCACACACTAGAGCCAAGAATACCGTTACCGACAAAACAACTTTTTTGGTCATTGTCTATTGACCTCCTTGCTAGATACATGAAATTAAGCTACAAGATATAATAAGTTTATTTTAAAGTCAAACACGTAAAATATAATCCTCCTTATATAAGAAACAGCGGTCGCCTTCGGCGACCGCTGTGAGAAACTAGTGTACCTGAATCGTTTCGGCACAGTCGGCATCAAACAGAAGCGCCGGATAGTTATCGCCAAGATTTTCAAGGAACCACTGGGCTGCTGACGAATCTTTCTGTTGAAGCTCGTCAATAGCGACCCGATATGGCACCTTGAACTGTCCACCAGTACGAAATATTAGCGAACCATCGACGAGACCTTGAACTGGAACTGTGCCAGGAATGAATCGAGCCGGCAGTTCGACACCAATCCAACCACTTCGAACCTCTTCCGGTGCCTGACCTGGAGGCGTGCTCGTAATACGAATCTTGATGTCATACGGGTTCTCTTCTGGTACAATCAAATCTTCGCCGCCCTCATTTCGGGCAATTTTGAAATAGCCGTCCATTACCATTTCATCGACCATCGAAACGACTGGCCATTCCGGCAGATTAACACTGAATTCCTGGTTCAAGTTCTGCCGAATAAATGCTAGGGTTCTTGTGGCAAGCTGAAGCATGTCATTGTCAAGGTGGGGGTCACCAACGGCGAGCTCAGCACACAAATACTGTAACACTCGGTGACAACTCTCATAAAAGAGTGCGAGGCCTTGCTCTTCTGAGGGGAGTGGCTCGTAAAGTACTACAAGTGGCGTGTGCGTGATTAGTCCCTTAGCCATAATTGAGCCGAGGTCATCATTCTCCGTAATCTTTTCAAACAACTGTCTTGGTGTCATGTGTCACCTCAAAAAAGATATACCACATATTTATAAAAAGAAACAGCGGTCCCGCTCAGGCGGGACCGCTTGATCTAAATGAAACGAAATGCCCAACAATGACTCGGCACCCTTAGCGCTTCTATTAACTCTAACCTGGAAACATCTCTGATATTCTCGGCGAGAAGACGAAAGGTATTCTCACTATCAATTACCGAAGAGAGGATTTCCGAAACGACAATTTGTTTACGGCCCTCAAATCTCCGAATCTGCAATGACTGTGCCTGATGATTAAAGACAATGAGATCGCCACCCTTGACCAGTTCCGCCTGTTGCAAGGCCAGAGCGCTCAAATCTTTCCCGTCAGATGTAACGAACTTCCACTCTCCTCGTCCTGTTAGAGCCATAAGAACCTCCTCTTTGGTCTCTAGTATTCATACATGCTAAGTTGCGCGTCCAATTGTTTCATAATTTCCAATGCCACCGAAACCACGATGAGAATAGAGGTGCCGCCAACCGCAAAATCGGTAACCGAAGTTGAAGATTGAACAATGCTTGGCAAGACAGCGATGATACCCAAAAAAACGGCGCCAACGAGAGTAACCCGATTTAATAAGTGATATAAAAACTGGGCGGTGGAAGGACCGGGACGAATGCCGGGAATGTAACCACCCTGCTTTTGAATATCTTCGGAAATGTTTTTAGGGTCAAACGTAATAGCGGTATAGAAATATGTAAAAATAACCACCAGCACAAAATAGAAAATAGAATACCATAGACCGTTCGGAGCAAGAAATGTATTTACGGCTGTCGCAATTTTTGAAACTACGGCAATGCTGGTATTCACAAAAAATCCGGCGATCAAACTTGGGAACAATAGTAACGAAAGAGCAAAGATGATGGGCATCACGCCGGCATTATTAATTCGCATCGGAAGATAAGTGGAAACACCGCCGTAGACCTTGGAACCCCGAACGCGACGGGCATAGTTCACGGGAATATTGCGCTGAGCTTCGGAAATATAAATTACACCGGCGATGACAACCAAGGATAGAATCGCAAAAGTTAAATAATTAAAGAATAATGCCGGAGTATATTTAAATAACGCCTGTTGAAGTCCAACCGGAAAACCGGCGACGATACCGGCCAAAATCAAAATTGAAACACCGTTACCGACATTTTTTTCGGTAATAAGTTCACCGAGCCACATCAAGAAGATACTGCCGGCCACAACAACCATAATAACGGTTGACCACTGAAACAAATTCAAATAACCGATTACATTTTGGTGTTGAAGTGAAACCAAGAATCCATAAGCCGAAAGAGCCGCCAAAGGTACAGTTAAGACGCGGGAGTATTGATTAAATTTAGCTCGGCCCGCTTCACCCTCACGCTTATACATTTCTTCAAGTCCTGGAAAAATCATGGTCATCAACTGCATAATAATTGAAGATGAAATATATGGCCCCAAAGCGAGCATTGCGATTGAGAGTTGAGCCAACGAACCGCCAGTCAACGCCGAAAGTAAACCGTAAAATCGATTATTAGCAAAGAAAGATTGTAATTGGGCCGTATCCACATATGGAATAGGAATGTTGGCGACAAAACGATAAACGACGAGAATTGCAAGAACAAAAAGAATTTTATTCCTTATATCTTTCTTTTTGAATATTTGAAGTAATTTATTCATTAAACGATAGTCCCGCCGGCTTTAGTAATTTTGGCTTTGGCTGAATCTGAGAAAGAAAATCCCTTGAGAATAACTTTCTTCTTGAGTATACCACCTCCAAGAATTTTAACAGTATCTTTTGTGTTTCTGATAAATCCCTTGTCCATAAGCATCTGAGCCGTAACTTCTTGGCCTTCAGAAAATTTATCAAAGACGCCAAGATTAACCGCCACAGATTTATTGTGTTTTAACTGAAAGAAACGGTGTTTACGATGTGGGCTGTTATTGCCGGGTTTCTTGGAAGCGCCCCGCTGTTTTGGAAACAATTGCCAAATACGATTATCGCCACCGCGAAAACCCGGCTTAACACCGGCCCCGGCTCGAGATTTTTGTCCCTTGGTGCCCTTGCCTGAAGTCGTACCGCGTTTACCACCACGGCCAACACGTTTAGCAAAAGTTCGGGCTGTTCTCGGTTTTAATTGATGAATATTCATTTTATTTTCGTTGAGCTAAGGGTCTAATCATTTTTAAGGCCTTAATTGTTGCTTGGGCGATATTAAGCTTGTTGTTAGTGCGTTCAACTAATTTACCAGTCAACCCGGTAATACCAGCGAGTTTAGCTACAACCCGAACCGGACCACCGGCCTTAACACCACCGCGACCTGGTTTCAAAATAACAACGGCTGAATTGTATTTAGCTTCTACTTGATATGGAATCGTCCCACGCTTCAAAGGCACCATAAATAAGTATTTCTTAGCTTGATTGACGGCCTTTTGTACGGATTGAGCAACATCTTTACCTTTAGCCATACCGACACCAACTCGGCCCTTGCCATCACCGATGACAATAGTAGCCCGGAAACTAAAACGTTTACCACCTTTGGTCACACGCGAGACACGGGCAATTTCAAGAACCTTCTGGTCAAATTCGGACTTAGGTCGATCGCCGCCACGACGCATACCACCGCGGCCACCTCGGCCGCCAAACTGACCACCGCCTCGGCCACCTCGGCCGCCACCAAAACCACCTCGTCCTCGTGGTGCTTGAGGAGCTACTGGATCTATAATTGGTGCAACCGGTACTTCAACATCGGTAGGCACATAATCCGGTATTACCTCGACATTGTCGATTGGGGTAACCACTTCTAATTGTGGGTCAATTTCATTTTCCATAATTCTATAATTTAATTCCAGCTTCACGGAGACCTTCAGCTAAAGCTTTTACCCGACCGTGATATTTAAACCCGCCCCGATCAAATAATACTGTATCAATACCCTTTTCTTTTAACACTTTAGCAAGAGCTTGACCATTCAACGTTGCTTTCTCGGTTTTTGTCCCCCCGCCCGAACGACCGGAAGCATTCGGTCGGGCAGGCTTGGCTACTTTGGATTTTTTACCGGCATAATCAGAAATAGAAATTATAGTAACTCCGGTTGTGTCATCAATGACTTGAGCATAGGTAAATTTGTTACTCTTAAAAATAGCAACGCGAGGTCGAGCAGCGGTGCCAGTTATTTTGGCTCTGACTCGATTATGACGACTTATTCTTTTTTGGGTCTTAGTAGTTTTCATTTTATGCAGCTGTTGCGGCTTTCTTGCCGGCCTTACGCTTGATAACTTCACCTTGATATCGAATACCGCTTCCCTTATATGGCTCGGGTAATCGATACATTCGGATACTGGCGGCAATCTTGCCAATCAATTCTTTATCAATGCCTTGAATCTTAATGGAACTCTTATCAGTTACGAAAGTAATACCTTCGGCACCCTCAACTGTAATTGGATGAGAAAATCCAAGACCAAGTTCAAGATTATTACCCTTAACAGCGGCTTTGTATCCTATTCCTTGGAATTCAAGAACTGTCTCAAAACCCGTTGCTGTGCCAGTAACCATATTCTGAATCAAAGCCCGACTTAAACCCCAAAAAACCTTTCCGTCCTTAGATGCGTCTGGGGCCAAACTGATTTTAATTTCATTTCCTTCAACATTCACAATTACATCTTTTGAAATTGTCTTTTGGAGAGTGCCTTTGGGACCCTTTACGGAAACTGAATTACCGTCAATTTTGACATCAACGCCTTGGGGAATGGTAATTATTTTTTTTCCGATTTTGCTCATGCGAATTTAATCTATGAGTGCGGTAGCTACGAATAGCTATTAAATTCCGCACCCGCCTAAATTTTGCTTTGCAAAACTTAGGCGGGTGAGTAATTATTTCTGTGCTCGTTTCGCTTCGCTCACCTGCGCTCAGATACTTACTCACCAGATTTCACAGATTAATTCTCCACCGAGCTTTTGTTTTCTTGCATCACGTGAATTCATTATTCCTTGTGAAGTTGAGACAATAGCCAGACCGTATCCGGAACGGACCGGACGAATATCTTCGGCCTTAATATACATCCGTCGTGATGGTTTACTAATAATCTTTATATCCTGGATGGCTCCTTCGCCGTCTTTATATTTTAAGGTTAACAGAAGAAATTCATGTTCAATCTTCTTCCCGCTGGAAACGGATTTTTTCTTGCGTTCCACCTCGGTTAAATAGCCGTCATTTTTAAGAACATTGGCCATAGCAAATTTCATTTTAGAAAATGGGATCAAGACCTGGTCGTGAGAAACCTTTTGGGCATTCTTGATACGTATAAGAAAATCTGAAATAGGATCGTTTACCATGATGATTTTTTAACGCCAGGCAATAATCCAGCACTGGCTATCTCACGAAAATGGATGCGGCACAAACCAAATTTGCGCATATAACCACCTTTTCGGCCACACAAAAAACAACGCAAAACAATTCTCGTTGAGAACTTTGGTTTTTTATTTGACCGTGCGATAGTTGATTTCTTTGCCATTTTTAGTATTTAGGACTTAGAACCTAGAACTTAGTGGTCAGGACTCAGGTTTTTTCTAAGTCCTAATTTCTAAGTTCTAACTACTAGTTTTTAATTGGGAAACCCAAATTTTTAAACAACGCCACGCCCTCAGCGTGAGTATGGGCCGTAGTTGTAAATGTAACCTGTAGACAAAAAATATCTTTTACGTTTTCATAATTCAATTCTGGGAAAATACTGGACTCCTTAAGGCCCATATTTAAATTACCGCTTGCGTCTACATTTGATGCTGGGATGCCCCGAAAATCCTTTGACCGAGGTAGGGCTATATTAATAAAACGATCGGTAAAATCGTACATCCGACTTCCTCGAAGAGTAACAGCGATTCCAACTGGTACGCCTTGGCGGATTTTGAAACTGGCAATAGATTTCTTTGCCATCCGGAAAGTTGGTTTCTGTCCCGAAAGATTAGTAACGTCCTTGGCAATACGCTCAAGGACTTTATCTTCTTTGGACAATCGGCCCACACCCACGTTTATAACAACCTTGGAAAGTTTTGGAATAGCCATAACATTCGCAATTTTAAACTCTTTCTGCAGAGCAGGCATAGCGTGTTTGCGATATTGTTCAATTAGTTGGGTCATGGGATATTTATCTACAAGCGTAGCGATTATACTGCACTTTTGCACTTTTTACAAATCCTTATTTTGGTATCACCGTCAATTGAATAACCTACGCGAGTGGCTTTGTTACATGACTTACAAATAATAGCGACACTGGCAGCACTCACAGCTCGTTCTTTGCTAACAATTTGGCCCGATTTACCTTGTTGACGAGGTTTAGTATGACGCTTAATCATATTCAAACCTTCCAAGATTACTTTTCCGGATTCAGGAATAACAGCTAAAATCTTGGCCTTCTTGCCTCGATCTTTACCGCTAAGCATAATTACATTGTCGCCTTTTAATAATTTCATAAATTTATACGACTTCTTCGGCTAATGACGCGATGGTATTAAAACCGCGATCTTTAATTTCTCTGGGAATTGGTCCGAAGATACGACCACCCTTAGGTTCGTTACCGGCGGCTAATATCACCACGGCATTGTCATCAAATTTAATGTAGGTTCCGTCTTTACGTCGGAATGGCTTGCGTTGACGAACAACAACACACTTTACAACTTCCTTTTTCTTTACACCTTTGCGCGGTTCTGCAACTTTAACAGAAGCAACGACGATATCACCAAGCTCGGCGTAACGTCGGCCAGAACCACCAAGCACTTTGAAAATACCGACGACTTTTGCGCCTGAATTATCTGCTACGGTAACAATTGATCGAAGCTGTAACATGTTTTAGATTTTAGAAATTACTGTCCAACGTTTTTCTTTAGACAGTGGCCGACCTTCTTGGATAACAACTTTATCTCCAATATGAAAAGCATTTTCGGGACTATGGGCTTTAAAACGTGTTGAAACTTTGTATGACTTTTTATACTTGGGATGTATTTTCATTCTGGTTATTTCAACAACAACTGTCTTCTGCATTTTATCAGAGACAACATATCCTTTAAGAGTTCGGTGTTGGACGTTGGTATTCATGATATTAAAGTGTGGTTAAAACCGTTAAAATACGAGCAATATCTTTTTTGGTTTTTTTAAATTGACTGACATCTTTTAATTTTTTATCCGCTCTATCAAATTCAAGTTGAACTAATTTAGTCCTAAATTCAGCCAATGAGCTAGCTAATTCTTGTTGTGTTTTGTTGTTGGTATCAAAATGTTTCATATTTCAATGTTTAGATTTAGGACTTACTATGAACGACTTACAATTCTGGTTTTAATTGGTAATTTATGAGCCCCCAAACGTAGTGCTTCACGGGCTGTAGTTTCAGGTAAACCATCAATCTCAAAAATGACCCGACCAATTTCAACCGGAGCAACAAAATGAGATAAGGCACCTCGGCCACCACCCATACCCTTAGTACCACCGTTACTGGTGCGGGGCTTATCGGGGAAAACACGCATCCAAATCTTGCCACCACGCTGAATAAAACGAGCCATGACCTTGCGGGCCGCTTCTAATTGATTGGCCTTGAGCCACTTTGCTTCTTCAGATTTTAAGCCGAACGAACCAAAACTCAAACGGGTACCGCGCGTGGCGTATCCTTTATTTCCGTTCTTATGGGTCTTGGTATGTTTTACTCGACTTGGTTGCATGTTCGTTTGATAAATTTATAAAAATTATATCAGATTATTGACTTTTTGTCTATTTTTCTTCAAATTTTTCTCCTTTGTAAATCCAGACCTTTACTCCAATGGTACCAAAGGTTGTATGGGCCGTTGCTTTGGCATAATCGATATCGGCTCGAAGTGTTTGGAGAGGCAAGCTTCCCTCTTCCAAATGCTCGGCCCGAGCAATTTCGGCTCCGTCCAAACGACCGCCCATATAAATTTTGGCACCTTTCACTTGTCGTGAAGACATTATTTTGACCAATGTCTGTTTCATTAATCGTCTGAATGGAATACGTTTTTCAATCTGTTCAACCATTAATTCGGCCATAACACGAGCTGATTCTTCCGGGTTTCTAAACTCCAATACCTCTAAACGAACTGCAACTTTCTTTTTTAAGCGTGTACTGATAGCTTTTTTAAGTTCTTCAATACCTGTTCCCCCACGACCAATCAATAATCCAGGACGAGAAGTGGTAATGATAACATTCAAAACATCACTGCCTCGCTCAAGTCGGATATCAGCCACACCTAAACCCTTGAGTTTCTTTTCCAGAAACGCACGCACCGCTAAATCATCCTTCAAATAAGGGATGTATTTTCGGCCACCAAACCAAGTAGATGACCAATCCTTTTGGATACCGACACGTAATGAAATTGGGGAAATTTTTTGACCCATATGTGTTTAAATTGATTTACGTTGGAAAATTTTACGAAGGCCTTTTTTCGGCTCCGCAATCTTCTTCCCTAATTCTGTTTTAATTTCTGGCTTGTTATCAATCTTCATTTTTGATTGTTCAGTTGTTTCATGATCGTGATCGTGGTTATGATCTTCATGATTATGATCTTCTTTTGTTTTTTTATCAGATCGGGTAGATTTGTCTCCTTTCAATCCCGGAACTTTCTCAGCTAAGACCAAGTGAATATGGCTGGTCTTTTTTTGAATTTCACCAACAGCACCCATGGCTTTAGGTTGGAAACGTTTTAATTTAACACCTTCGTCTACATAAAATTCTTTAATGTATAGATTACTAGCTACCATATTAAAATTGTTTTCCGCATTGGCAATAGCTGAACGAATTAATTTTGAGATTGGTTGAGCTGGTCGACGAATGATGAATTCAAGTTGTTGAAGCGCCTTCAAAACACCTTTTCCTTTAACCACGCCAACAACTAACCTGACTTTGCGAGGCGATTGACGAAGGTTTTTTAATTGTGCGGTTACAGTAGCCATTGTTTAGTATTTAGGACTTAGGACCTAGAACTTAGTGGTCAGGACTCAGGTCTTTTCTAAGTCCTAATTTCTAAGTTCTAATTCCTTTTTTACTTGCTTAGTGTTTTAACTGCCTCGGCTGGAGCTTTGGCGGCTTGGGCAGCTTCAACTTCTTTTTGACGAGCGGCTGCTTCCATTTCCTTCTGCATTTTTCCTCCATGTCGACTAAACTTTCTGGTTGGAGAAAATTCACCCAATTTGTGGCCAACCATATCTTCCGTCACGAAAACCGGTAGATGAATTCGGCCATTATGAACGCCAAAAGTATAGCCAATCATTTCTGGGGCAATTGAACAAGCTCGTGACCAGGTTTTAATAATGGTCTTGTCGCCCGCTTTTAAGTTACTGATTTTTTTCAGTAATCTTGGGTCAATATATGGTCCTTTTTTGAGTGATCGTGACATGGATAAAGTTTAAATATTTAAATTTCTAAATATTATTTTGTTCTTCGTCTTACTATGAATTTATTTGATTTCTTTTTACTATCTCGGGTCTTTCGGCCTCCGGTAATCTTACCCTGGACGGTCTTGGGTCGGCGGGTACCACGTCCTTGGCGACCTTCACCTCCACCATACGGATGGTCAACGGGATTCATAGCTGTCCCTCTAACTTTCGGACGGCGACCCAACCAACGGGTTCGACCGGCCTTACCTAAACTAATTGAATTATGTTCAGAGTTTGAAAGCTGGCCAATTGAAGCAAAACATTCTTCAGAAATTAATCGGGTTTCAGATGATGGCATCACAAGCTGGACGTATTTATTTTCAGACGCAAGAACGCTAGCTGCCGAACCAGCCGAGCGAACCAATGTCCCGCCCTGATTGGGATGAATTTCAATATTATGAACCAGAGAACCTTGAGGAATATTTTTAAGCTTCATGCGATTACCCGGCTTCAAAGAGGCCTGTTCAGCTGTAATGATTGTATCACCGACTTTCAAATCCTGCGGGGCAAGTATATATCGTTTCTCACCATCAGCAAAATGAATTCTGGCAATTCGACTGGTTCGATTTGGATCATATTCAATGGAAGCAACCACACTTGGAATATTAATTTTATTCTGTTTAAAATCAATGTCACGGAAGACACGCTTATGGCCACCACCCCGACCTTGGCGACCAGCAGAAATATGACCCTTGTTATCTCGGCCATATGATTTCTTGAAACCATGTTTCTTTGATTTCAATGGTGCAATGTCGGTCAATCCAGAAAAATCATAACCCTGCATGGAACGACGTGATGGACTTGTTGGTTTATAATCTTTAGGCATGGTTTTATGCTTTTGCGAAATTAATGGAATCGCCTTCAGCTAAGGTCACGATTGCTTTTCTAAATCCAGATTTAGTACCGACATGTCGGCCAACAGTTCGTTTCTTTGACGGCATATTAATCATATTCACAGCCACCACGGTTACTTTGTACCGATTTTGAATAGCTTTCTTAACTTCCGGCTTATTGGCAAAACGAGTTACCTTGAACATGTATTGATTCATCCCTTCAAGACGAGTGGCTTTCTCGCTAACGTAAGGATGCAAGATAGCTGAAACCGGTGTAATTATTAAATTTGAACCTTTTGCAACATTCTGTGTAATTTCAATTTTTGTTTCTATTGGTTCAACTTTCTCAACTCGCGGTTTGCGTTTAATGGCTGGTTTGGATTTTTTAAAAAGATTTAATGCGCTCATGTTATTTTTGATCTTTGACTTTTGATTTTTCCCCGCCCCATTGTTTTTCAATGACCGCCAATGACTCCTTAGAAATAATCACGCGATTTGCTTCAAGTAAAATTAAGGGATTTAAATTTCTGGCTTCAATGGTATCTAAATATGGTAAATTGCGAGCTGATTTATAAAGCATGGCTGAATCGGTTGGTGTAACCAGTAGCACATTATTAAGTCGTCCGAGAATAGTCGTGAATTTTTTCATTACTCCATCCATCTCTTTGGTTTTTGGTTTTTCAATCGTCAATGCGTCTAGAATAAACAACTGACCATCGCGGGCTTTGGATGACAAAGCCACTTTCAATGCTTTTTGCATCATCTTCTTATTAATATCTTTTTTGAAATTCTTTTCTTTGGTTGGACCGCCGGTTACACCTCCAGAACGCCAGATTGGTGAACGCGTAGAACCGTGTCGAGCTCGGCCGGTACCCTTTTGTTTCCATGGTTTCTTTCCGCCTCCTCGAACTTCACCTCGGCCTTTGGTATGAGCTAAAACCTGACGCTTGTTGGACATTTGGGATGTAATAACTTGGTGAAGTAAGTCCTGATTCATGGGCAAACCAAAAACATTATCGGCCAATTCAATGGTACCGATGTTCTCTGCATTTTGGTTGTATAATGGTAATTCCATTTCTTTATTTCATTGAGACCCAACCTTTTCACCCCAGACCCGTGAAACCAGTCCCGTCGGTTTCCCCGCTTCGCGGGTCCCCTTCCACTACTGGGGTTTAAAGGTCGGCTCTCAATTCAATTACGTGCTTTTTATTTCTACTATTCCGCCATTGTTCCCTGGTACTGCTCCTGTTATGGCCAACAGTCCGTTTTCTACATCAATTTTGATAATTTTTAAACCGCGGATGGATTTACTGACTCCACCCATCCGACCGGCCATACGCATGCCTTTCAAAGTATGTTGAGGAAAACGTTGACCAATAGAACCGGCGTGACGCAAAACAGAATGGGCACCGTGACTGGCCGGCATTCCGTGAAACCCATGTCGCTTAACGACACCTTGAAAACCTTTACCCTTGGAAATGCCCGAGACCTTTACGGTTTCACCTTCTGTAAACGTGGAAATATCAATTGTATCCCCGACCTGAAAGTTTACAGTTTCCAGTTTACTGTTTACAGTTCTGAATTCTTTAAGAATTGCGAAACTGCCAAGTTCTTTATTATGACCTTTTTCTGGTTTATTAAGTTTCTTCTTTGAACCAGTGCCAATCTGAATGGCCTGATAGCCGTCTTTATCTTTAGTTTTAACTTGGACTACAATATTGGGTTCAATTTTTACAACCGTAACCGGGACGACGGTTCCGTCTTCCTTAAACATCTGGGTCATGCCTATTTTTGTACCGATGATATATTTTCCCATAAAAAATCCCAGGCATAGCTGGGTGAAGCTAAAACCTTTATTCTTTTTATCCTAGCTAGATTGGTTTATTTAGAACCATTCAGCATTAATTAAGGAAGTACTTGATAATGCATTTTTACAAACCGGATGCGCCGATAAGGCACGTTGCCGGATTAATGCACCATTTAGTTACTACCTTATTCCTCTCCATCCCAAAAGGATGAAGAGAGTAAAATAACAACTTACATTTTTACTTCGATATCTACACCGGCCGGCAAATTAAGATTCATTAGGGCATCAATAATCTTTGGGGATGGGGTCGTGATGTCTATCAAACGCTTGTGGGTTCGCATCTCAAACTGTTCACGGGAATTCTTATCAATGAAAGGCGAACGGTTGACGGTGTACTTTTGAATTTCCGTTGGCAACGGCACAGGACCAATTGGTCTTCCGCCGAAGCGTTCAATCGTCTCCACAATCTGCTTGGCCGATTTATCAATAATTTTATTATCGTAGGCCTTAAGCTTAATGCGAATGCGTTGAGCAGTCGGTTCAACCTTTTTTTCTGATTTTTTTGGTACTTTCGTTGCCATTTCGTTAGAAAAGAACTGATGAATCCCGCCAAGGCGGGATTCATGTGCTTTACTTCATAACTTTGACTACAGCGCCGGCGCCGACCGTTTTACCTCCTTCGCGAATTGCGAAACGAAGCTTCTCGTCCATGGCTACCGGAGCAATCAATTTAACATCTAAGGTAATCGTGTCTCCTGGCATTACCATCTCCGTTCCGGCTGGAAGGATAACTTCACCTGTAACATCAGTCGTTCGGAAATAGAATTGCGGTTTGTAACCCTTAAGGAATGGGGTGTGTCGTCCACCTTCTTCTTTGGTTAAGACATAAATTTCGGCAGAAAACTCGGTATGCGGAGTAATTGAACCTGGCTTGGCCAAAACCTGTCCGCGCTCAACTTCTTCTTTCTTGGTCCCACGAAGCAAGATACCGGCATTGTCTCCGGCCTGACCTGAATCTAACTGCTTGTTAAACATCTCAATACCAGTGACGACGGTCTTTTGAGTTGGTTTCAAACCAACGATTTCAATTTCGTCGTTAAGTTTAAGAGTACCTCGTTCAATACGGCCGGTAACTACGGTGCCACGACCTTCAATAGCGAAGATATCTTCAATAGGCATCAAGAAAGGTTTTTCAACGTCTCGAACTGGATCAGGAATGAAACTATCAAGCGCATTCACCAATTCAATGAATGGCTTAGTTGAATCGTCCTTGGAAGTTGAGGCCAATGCCTTAGTTGCAGATCCACGAATAATCGGGGTCGTTTCGCCTGGGAATCCATTCTTAGTTAACAATTCACGAATTTCGGCCTCAACAAGATCAGCTAATTCCGGATCATCAACCATGTCCATCTTGTTCATAAATACGACGATAAATGGCACACCAACCTGACGGGCGAGCAAAATGTGCTCACGGGTTTGAGGCATTGGGCCGTCTGGAGCGGAAACAACCAAAATCGCACCATCCATCTGGGCGGCGCCGGTAATCATGTTTTTGATGTAATCAGCGTGACCGGGACAGTCAACGTGAGCATAATGACGCTTCGGGGTTTCGTATTCTGAATGGTGAGTTGAGATTGTAATACCTCGGGCTCTTTCTTCAGGGGCCTTGTCGATTGAATCTACGCCCTCAACACGAGCGCTATAGCCCTCGTCTTTATACATATCCAAAACGTGCAAAATAGCCGCAGTAGCGGTGGTCTTGCCGTGGTCAACGTGGCCAATTGTGCCGACGTTAACATGTGGTTTCGTGCGATCAAATTTTCCTGCCATCCAAGTATATAACTTAAGGGTTATTGCGCATCGGTTGAATTGGCCGGGTAGTAGATGTTCGACTGGCGACTTTGTCGCATTTGGGAATGGTCGAACATTCACTATCCCGGTGGAAGCCGAGACGTAAGAATCCTAAAGCTATCTATTAATATTGCGCAGTACCCATTTTAACTGAATTCACAAACCTAGTCAATACCCAACCCTTTTTCTTCGTCTTCTATCTGCTCCTTGAGAGCCAAGATGTCTTTATTGATACGCTCCAAGAGTTCCATCTCCTGCCTGCCGGCAGGCAGGTCACTTCGTCCATCTTGCCCCGTCCGCATAGGCGGGACTGGACGAAGTTCGTCTGTATCCCCTTCATCGCCCAATAACCCCTTGTAGGTATTATAATCCACCACCACAATAGACGGTTCCCCATTCTCCAAAATCAACACTGCCGTTGACTTCTTTAACATCTTTTTGAGTGCTCCTATTTCCATCCGCCAATAGTATCTAAATGATTTAAAAATTGCAAGAATAAAAAACTGGCGCCTTGGTCTGTCTCACGACAGTCCTTAGCGCCAGAAATCAAATTAACTTGGCTTAATCAAGAACGGAAGCCCTCTCATCCAAGCTGTCACTTTTTCTTCTGGAGGCTCTGGTTCTCCATGACTAGTAGCCGAGTGTTCTACGACTTCTAACCATTTGCGAATACGCTCTGAACTTTTTGATCGGTATATCTGCCGGTCAGCGTCAATCATCTTGGATATCGCTCTGATGGCAGCTCGCCATTCAGCACGAAAATCTTCGGCTTTCTCAAGTTGCTTTTCCAAATCTTCAGTCCGGTTAAGCATTTCATGAAGAGCCAACGGTCGAGAATACGCATTCATCAATCTGAGTGCTGACCCTAAATCCTCGCGACGTTCCCAACCAAGTTGGATATCGTAATCTGAGCCATGCCGACCGACTTTAGTGATCTGCCAGAGGCCGAAAGTACCATGTACTTTACCTCTATACCACCAAAGAATCTTTCGAATCTCAATGATTGGTGTAGAAATCGCTCCGCGATATGATACTCCTGGCTCAAGCCCCCTAATAATTCCGTCAGATAGGTAGTAGTTCTTCCGCGAGCCCTTGAACCAGCGGACAAATCCTTTGAAAATCTCTTGAAGATTTTCAAAATTCAAGTATAGAACAAGGATTCCTAGCCCTAATGTCAACAAAACCATTCGTTTGATATCTACTACAATCAACGGATCCATCACACACCTCCAGCTCTGGGCCTATTTCATCCCAGCGGTGGTTGCCTGCCTGCCGGCAGGCAGGTGGCTGCGAACGGCCATCTCACAAAATTGTGAGTATTCCGCCCGGAGCTTGTTAACGAACGAATTATAGAATACCACAAAACTTATTAAAATCAAGGGTGAGCAATGCTTTAGTAATTTCCGAGCATTAGCGACGCCAATTTAAAAATAAGTGAGGCGTTTCCCGTAAGAACGTCGCGGAGCGGATTGGTAACCATCCGTAGTTCGAAGAACGAAGAGCTGAATAGCAAAAATCGGACCTGAGACCACGGAGGGTCGAACGTCCGATTTTTGTGTTAAGTTCAGCGACCGGATGGTAATCCGCGCAGCGTAGTGATGAAGGAAAACGCCTCGCGAATTACTTCTTTCCTTCAACAATCTGTTGAGCAACATTAGCCGGCACTGGTTCATAGTGGTCAAATTCCATTGTGTAGTTGCCACGGCCTTCAGTGAGAGAACGAAGAGAAGTTGAATAACCGAACATTGAAGAAAGCGGAACGCGAGCATCAATAACTTTAAGACCAATCGTTGCCCGATCAACGATATTTATAATCTGACCGCGACGACCGGCAACATCGCCTGTCGTTTCACCCATGGACTTCTCGGGGATAATAATTTCCACTTTCATAATCGGTTCAAGCAAGACCGGCTTGGCACGTTTAGAGGCCTCTTGTAATGCAGTTGAGCCAGCCATTTTGAAAGCGATTTCTGAAGAGTCAACTTCGTGATAGGAACCGTCATACAAAGTAACTTTCATGTCTACCAATGGAAATCCGGCCACGACGCCTCGTTCCATGGCCTCTTGAATTCCCTTTTCAGTTGGTTTAACGAATTCAGCCGGGATGGCTCCACCTTTAATAGCATCAACAAATTCATAACCAACCCCACGTTCAAGGGGCTCTACCCGCAACCAAACGTGACCGTACTGACCACGACCGCCGGATTGTTTAATATATTTACCTTCGGCCTGGGCCTCTTGAGTAATGGTTTCTTTGTAAGCCACCTGAGGACGACCGACATTCGCTTCTACGGCAAACTCACGACGCATTCGATCAACAAGAACATCTAAGTGTAACTCACCCATACCGGAAATAATTGTTTCACCTGTCTCAATATCAGTCCGAATACGAAAAGTCGGATCTTCATCGGAAAGTTTACGCAAGGCCATACCCATTTTCTCTTGATCGGCTTTTGTCTTTGGTTCAATACGAAGCGAAATAACCGGTTCCGGAGCGATAATACCCAAAAGAGTAACGGGATGGGCCGGATCACAAAGCGTGTCACCGGTCTTAGTTGATTTCAATCCAACTGCCGCCGCGATACCACCGGCATCAATTTCTTTTATTTCTTCACGTTCATTGGCATGGAGACGAACAATCCGACCAATACGTTCTTGTTGGCCGGTACGAGTATTTAAAACATAGGAACCGGCTTGCAAAACACCGGAATAAACACGAAAGAAAGTTAGCTGACCAACATAAGGATCGGTAGCGACTTTAAAAGCTAAGGCCCTGAACGGAGCACTGTCCGATGGTTCAGCGACAACATCTTCACCCTTTTCATCTTTACCAATTGTCGGTGGCACATCCAATGGAGACGGGAGATAATAGGCCACAGCATCAAGAACGAGTTGAACGCCTTTATTCTTCAAGGCCGAACCACAAAAAACAGGATAAACCTTTCCGGCAATAACCGCTAAACGAAGAATCGCCTTAAGTTTTTCAACCGGGATTTCTTTACCTTCAAGATATTGGCTCATGGCCTCATCATCGTTTTCTACAATTTTTTCTACTAAAATAGCCCGTTCTTTATCGGCCTCGGCTTTTAATTCGGCTGGAATTTCTCCTCTAACAACCTTCTCTCCTTTAGGACCTTCAAACTGAACAAATTGCATTTCAAGTAAATCAACCACGCCGGTAAACTTGTCTTCATGACCATCGGGAATCTGCATTTTAACGGCATTTGGAGTAAGTCGTTCTAGAATTGATTGATAGGAACGTTCAAAGGACGCGCCCAAGCGATCCAGTTTATTTATAAAGCAGACCCGAGGCACATTATAGTCATCAGCATAACGCCAGTTGGTTTCTGATTGCGGTTCTACACCAGCCACACCATCGAAAACAACCACCGCTCCATCAAGAACACGCATTGAACGTTTTACCTCAATAGTAAAGTCAATGTGCCCCGGCGTATCAATAAGGTTAATTTTAATTTTTTCCTTAGTATCACCGTTAGCTTTCGTGGGAGTCCAAAATGTGGTCGTCGCGGCGGCGGTAATTGTAATTCCTCGTTCGCGTTCCTGTTCCATCCAATCCATAACCGTATCCCCTTCATGGACTTCACCGATTTTATGACTGATACCCGTATAAAACAAAATACGCTCACTAACAGTTGTCTTTCCTGCATCAATGTGAGCGATGACACCGATATTTCTAACTTTTTCGATTGGGTATTCGCGGGCCATGATTTATATAATTTTTTGTATATTTAAGTTTAATAAATTGCTTTCGTTGACCGAGTAATTAATGCTAGTGCCGATTGGGTGAGTTCGAGGCAGAGCTTGAGCAACAGCCGAGGCGTACTGTAGTTACGCTGAGGTTGTGCGGAAAGCTCTAACGAAGAAATCGACCAATCCCTTGTGGCTCGCCGTTGGCCCGTTTTTGAGAGGGCCAGGCGAGCGGCATAGCATGGTTATTTATTGCCCCATGCAAAATGGGCAAATGCCTTATTAGCATCGGCCATGCGATGCATATCTAGTTTCTTCTTGACGGCATTGCCAGTATTATTAAAAGCATTGAGCAATTCTTCGGCAAACTTTTCTTCCATCGGCTTACCTTTGGCGTTACGGGCGGACTCAACCAACCAACGAACAGCCAGAGCATTTTTACGTTCTGGTCTGACTTCTATTGGCACTTGATAATTAGCCCCACCAATACGTCGGGATTTCAATTCCATATTTGGCGAAGCATTATTAATCGCCGTTTCCAAAACTTCCAACGGTGGTTTCTTGGATTTTTCCGAAGCAATCTCAAGGGCCTTATATACAATCCGAGTAGCGTGTGATTTGTGACCCGAATACATAATCCGGTTGATTATTTTAGCCACAACCAAACTCTGGTACTGAAGATCTGGTTCAACGTGAGTTTTGTGTTTAATAGGTCTTCTCATTGTTTAGGAATTAGGTTTTAGGAATTAGGTTTTAGGTTTTTCTATCACCTATTTCCTAGTACCTATCACCTTCGAGGTTACTTACCTTTTTTTGCTCCATATTTACTTCGCTGTTGTTTTCGGCCTTCTACCGCGCCGGCGTCTAAGACACCCCGAACGATATGATAACGAACACCGGGAAGATCTTTAACTCTTCCACCACGTATAACAACCACGGAGTGTTCTTGTAAATTGTGACCAATGCCGGGGATATAGGCGGTTACTTCATTGCCGTTAGTCAAACGAACACGGGCAATTTTACGCAAGGCCGAGTTTGGTTTCTTTGGGGTCATGGTTCTAACCTGAATACAAACACCGCGTTTAAAAGATGACGGGTAATAAACTGGGCGATTCTTTTTGGTGTTTATTCCAAACGTCAAAGCTGGCGATTTGGTTTTCGCTCGGGCAATTTTACGTGGACTTTTTAATAGTTGTCTGAATGTTGGCACCAGGTAGTAGAAGTCCGACATGCGCTTTTGATCTTACAGGAAGCGACATGTAAACCCCTTAATTACTGTACTTTTGCTTTCCAAAATAATACGTACCATCGCGCCAGGTAAAATCTAGTCGGACTTTCACTACCTGGGCAAAAAAATAAGCCCTTCCCCGACAGCTGAATTGTAGTTCAACTTGTTTTGATATAGTAACAGAAATAAAATACAAAAGCAAGGGAAGCTTATGGATAGTACCCAACTATCAACTTAAAGAGCGGGGGCACGGTATAACTGTATATCGTGGGGAAGATTATAAATATAAAAATCACCATCAAAAACAAACTATACCTAAGAATAAACCTCTTGGCTTCATCAAATCTCTGAGGAAGCAATGTTATTAAAGGCCAGTGACCATCTAACGGCGGGACAGGGCACAAGTTAAATATTGCCAGTGTTAAATTTATCCAAACAATATATCCAAAAAGTTGAGCCATCGCCACACTGGCAATACTATCGGATAGTAATCTAAGAATGAGGCCAAAACACAGAGCAATCAAAATATTAGTGGCTGGACCAACAAGCGCTACTTTTGTCGGACCATATTTTTGGTCTCTAAGATTTCGTACATCATAAGGAACTGGCTTAGCATAACCAAACATAAAGCCCGCGCCAAAATAGGTTAACAACGGAAGAATTATAGACCCGAACATGTCTATATGAGGAAGCGGGTTTAATGTTAATCTTCCAGAATTCTTGGCCGTATCGTCACCTAAGGACTGGGCCATTAATCCATGGCTAATCTCGTGAAGGACTACGGAATACACAAAGGCGACAATTTGAAATATGGGCAATAAGGTCATGTGTATTGTCAGGATAACAATTTTAGTGTAATATAACAATCGTTATGACAAGATGTTCTCAATGCGGGAAAAAACCAACGATGGGCACGACACGCGTTCTTTTACGTGGTCATTATAATCCAACCGTTAAATCTAAGCGTTATGTAAATCTCCAGTGGACCCGCGTTAACGGCAAGCGCGTTAAGGCCTGTACCGATTGCATAAAGACCCAAGCCAAACGATCAGTTGCGACCGCCTAAAACTAGGATTTAGGACTTAGGAATTAGCCATTAGGAAACCAGCAAAATTACCAAGCGACCCTTGGCAATTTTATTTATATGAGCAGTAAGGTATAGTAGTGACATCCTATTCAGAAAAATATTCGGGCTGTGGTATAACGGTATTACACATGGCTGGGGGTCATGTAACCCGGGTTCAACTCCCGGCAGCCCGACCAGGTAGTAGAAGTTCAAGTTGCTTCCAGCTTAACAATTCGCTTTGCGAATTGTATCTTGAACTTTCACTACCTGGCCCGACCATTAACACACAAAACCGCCGATGGCGGTTTTGTGTTAGGTTTGTGCAACCATTCTTTTTTACCCCTGACTAAGTTAAAAGCTTTTGCTATTTAAGCAAGTGGGTCTTCGCGAAGTAACTCCTCGGAACCCCGAAGGGCTCACCGGAGCTACTTAATTAGAAGTCCCTTAATATTGATTTAGGCAAAGCTTTTACAAAGAAAGAGGCCTCCTTAACTTTACTCCCCCAATAAAACCTGTCAAACACCAAAAAACCCCCCAAAGTGCACAACCTGTGTTTAATTATTCTTCTTTAAAATATTATCCACCATCTTTAATTCGTCCCAAATTCCGTCAATTAAATCGTACTTTTTGGCTTCAGTGAGAGTAACCCAAGCATGCTCAGTTAATTCGTCAGATAATTTAACTTTACCGCTCTTGTGATTTGCCCAATATGAAAGTGTAACCACTGGATAGCCGTCCGGTCTCATAAAAACTAGATCACAGACATATTGAGGTTTGTTGATTTGAAGTCCTACCTCTTGTTTAACTTCATTTCTAATTGTTTCATCAACAACATTATATTTCTGCAGATGCCCAGTTTTTGGGGTGCGAAATAATTTATATTCCCCATATTTTAACTTGCCACCGGGAACAGTCCAAAGATTTGGGAATACTTTCTCCCATGCTGCTCTCTTGGCAATTAAATATTTCCCATCTTTAACAATAATCGCGGTTGCTACAACAAAATGCAGTCGTGGATCAAGTTTTGCTTGGGTATTTGAATGCTTAGTGACCATATTTATTAAATACTACTTTAATCTTCTTCACGCAAGGTAAAATGAGTATAGGTCGGACGATGATTTGCAAGTTCTTCTGGTTTAAACCAGATATCAATTTCAATTTTAGCTTCCTCTTTATTACCACTGGCATGTACAAGATTAAATACGCCAATTCTCCTTCCATTGGCGTAATCTTTAGAAACATGCGAGTAGTCCCCTCGAATCGTTCCGGCCGGAGCCACATTCGGATAGGTTGAGCCGACCATTTTACGCACGACTTCAATAATATCGATTCCCTCCAAAACAATAGCGACGACGGGACTAGATATCAGCATTTTGATCATCAAATCACGAACTTCTTTACCATACCGTTCCGCAATATCTTGGCGATAATGTTTTTCTGCCGTATCTTTTTTAGATACTAGCATTTTCAAACCGACCATTTTAGCACCGACTCGTTCAAAGCGAGAAATAATTTCACCAGTTAAACCACGATTTAAGGTATCCGGCTTAAGAAGAACGAGGGTTCGTTCAAGAGGTATTTTGATTCCTAATTTTGTTTTATTGTTTTTTGTAACCATAAATTCCTGCTTAATATACTCTATTTTAAAGAAAATAGAAAGACTAATCTCCGGTCGTACTCCAGCTTTTATACAACTGACGTAAGGCGTTTAAATCGGCGGGACTGATGCTGTTATAGACGGCAACCCAGTTGGTGGCGATGGCGCGCTGAGCGGCCGAAAGACCAATCTTGCCCGCACATACTTGCTGGTGGAGATAATTCTCAACTAAGTCCTTTTCTTTAAAACCCGGTCCGCCAGCTGGCGGATGGTCGGCCTCGGGGAATAAATTGGCAATATCATTGCTACCACCGAGCGTCAGCGGAATAAAATGGTCGGCTTCATAAGTCCCAAACGGTGGCGGATAGGCAATGCCGTATGCTTTATAAACCTTTTTCTTAAGTGACGTGGAAACACTGCGGACCGTTTTGGTATAACCCGGCACGCATGTTTGTTCAGCGGTCACATCGGCAAATATCGCGCCGGGTGTACAAGCCGGATCAGGAAAACTTCCCTGAATCACGCATTCACTATTTTTTGTCTGAACTTCAGGAACAAAAGGTTCGGTTGAAATAAATAGGGCCTGTTGAGCAACAATGTTCACGGAATCCACTCCGGCATAAAATCCCGTTAGACCGGCAATCAAAAATGCGATCCCCAGCCAAATTGTTTTAAGATTTTTTTTGATTATTTCCATTGGATTGATCTTTGATAACCTTCATGCTCCAAATTCCAAAGATAATTAAAGCATAAAGCAAGCATAGCACAAACGAAGACATCACGACCGTCACCGCCGAAAATGACAATGACCCTAACCATTGAATAACATGCAACTGATACGACGCTATCGTCCAAGCGATAAGACCGATGGCCCGACCGAGAGAATCAAAGATAAGTCCGCCCACACCCGTTAAAAATCCAAATAACATTACAATGGGCATAAACGGAAGCACCAAAAGATTGGCGGGAATAGAAACCAAAGAAAAAGTGTGAAAGATATAGGCCAGAAGCGGAGCGACCATGATTTGCGCTGAAATGGACATCAACAAGATTTCTTTTAAACCTAACAATTCCGGAATTCGTTTAAATTTTTCTTTAAGAATCGGCCCGATATAAATTAGCCCCAGCACCGCTAAAAATGAAAGTTGAAAACCGACGTCGTATCTCAATGCCAACGGATCAATAAACACCATCACTCCGCCCGCCAAGAGAATTGAGTTTTTTGGGTCATACAACCGGCCATAACCGTTGGCAAGCAATAATAATAAACCCATAATCGCCGCCCGAACCACCGAAGACCCGGCGCCGGTCATGATAGTAAAGAGAATAATTATTATTACTGATAACCAAAATGCGTATCTTCGTCGGATAAAAAATACTAAGGCCATCAATAAGGCCTTAGCGATAATGGCAATATTGTAACCGGAGATGGCAAGGATATGAGTCGTACTGGTACGATTGAACGCATTCGTAAGATCATCCGGAATATCTTGTCTTGTGCCTAATAAAATACCATTTATATAGGCCGAATAGGGCGATGATAAAGAACGACTGACCGATGATTGGAACTTATCCTTGATTACAAAAATCCGACGATAAAATGTAATTTTTAATTGTTGTAATTTTGAAAGACGAACCGATGGTTCTAAGGAAATCTTGGGATATGAAATAGTAGTTCTGATATTTTTGTTTTTTAGATACTGAACGTAATCAAAATCAGGTGTAAAATTTTCAGGCAATTCAAGCGCCCCTTGAACTGAAATTAAATCGCCAAATTTATATGTCGGATACGCATTCAGAAAAATAAGAGTCAGCTCATCAGTCGCCAAAATCCGCCCCGGCACTTCTAATTCCGTAACATAAAAAACAAGTTGGGCCTTATCGCCCTTAACGGACATCTCCTCATCAACAAATCCCCTTGTCGTTACGGAAATTCCTTTGTTTACCTCGCCATCGGTGGGATTGTTAACTCTATGCGTCGCAAACTCCGTTAACAAACTCTGATTTAAATTCGCCTGACCATAACGAAACACACCGAGAGCCAAAACCAAAATACATCCACCAATCAAAACTCCTATTCGCCGATTTCGTTCGGCTCTTTTCGTTTTCACAAATGTTTTCTCATACGCCGAAACCGTAACTATAATCGTCCCAATCAAAACAAAAACCGACGTCGCCAAGTACGTATTCTCAAACCACGCCCCCATAAAAATCCCTACCAAAAAAGATATTAAAAGATACCCAAAAACCTGTGATCTATGCATTAAGAAAGCGTATCAGGAAAAAAGAAATTAAAAAAGGACGCTCGGTGATTGTAATTTTATTCAGCTTCCGCTCGGGCTAGCTCTAGCATTTGTTGATTAATTTTCCTGACCAGCCGAAGCAACTCCTGTCGGGCCATGCGGCTTCGCTTTGCTCACCCGTTCCCGACATCCTCGGGCTGGTACCCAAGAAAATAGCATCAAAAATGCTGGGCTAGCAACCGATTGTGCAGATTGAATAAAATTACAATCACCTCGCTCTTATTTTAAAAAATATCGTGCAGATTGTGAGAAATCCTAATTACTCCGTTATTTTTGACTTCAGTTTGTTTGCGTTTCCGTGACTCAACAGTCCAAGATATGACTGCAGAGTATTTTCGTTTTCTTTGCGTTCTTTGAGTCGTTTAAACATTCTTCTTTTTGTGGCAGAGCGTAACACTCGATGGTCGGGAAAATGCACCCAGCCCAAAAAATCTATTCCGGAAGCAAGGGTTTTAATGGAAACTTTGTCAGGATGCAATTCAATTCTTAGATGTTCAGAAAGAAAGTCGCCTATCTTTGGTAGTAATTCTTCAAGCCACGCTTTATCTTGAGATAGAATTACAAAGTCATCGGCATAGCGAATATAATACTTTGCTTTCATATGGTGTTTTATCCATTGGTCAAATACGTTCATGTACACATTCACGAGGAGCTGAGAAGTAAGATTACCTAAGGGTAAACCAGTCCCCAACTTACCACTATTGAAACTGCCGATGATTTCCAATAAAAGCCGAATGATATCCGAATCTGGAATATATTCTTTCAGAATCTCAATCAAAACTCTTTGATCAATAGATGCAAAGAATTTACGAATATCGCATTTTAAAACCCAAACGGTTTTCGTGTGATTTTGAGATTCTTTGTATGCGAACTTCCGAAATTGATTTATCGCTCGATGTGTTCCCTTTTCTAAGCGACATGAATACGAATCAGAAACAAAAGTACAGTCAAAAAATGGATAGAGTATTTGGTAAACAGCGTGATGAAGTAATCTATCTCGAACCGATGACTTATGAATTTGTCGTGGTTTAGGATCGTTGATCCTAAATGCTTGATACGGACCATGTTGATAGGTATGATCACAAAGATTTTGATGAAGTTCTAGAATATTTTCCATTAAATCCAATGAAAATTCTTGAACATCAGTTTTCATTCGTTTGCCAGGCAAAAATTTATTCCACGCTCGCAGTAAATTTTCGACGGATATGATATCCTGAAATGTATGATTAAACCCTTTACGCCCCCCCCCCGACACTACTCCGTCGATTCTTCAAAAGTTGATTGTCGCGTACAAGCTCTGGCATGGATATTGGATTAGTTTTTCTAAGCATACAAAATTTAGTTTGGGGTTAAAAATAGATTCTCTCTTTTTAGAAACTATTGAACAATTATTTATCGCTAGTCATAAAAATAAAGAACAAAAGCTGTGGTACTTAAACAAAGCATCGGAACGATTTGATGTCCTTAAATTTATACTTCAAGTTTCTTGGGAAATTGGCTCGCTTGATACTAAAAAATATATCGCTTTATCTGAAAAATTAAGCGAGATTGGAAGAATGCTCGGCGGGTGGCAGAAGCAAACAAAAGCCCCATAACAGGGCTTTTGAACGAAGAGAGTTTCGCGAGATGACCTGATTGCCGGCGTTCCACTCATTCGGATTCGTGACCGAGTTGGCGTTCACGTTCCACTCGCGATTGCCTGCGTTCCAGTTCGCGTTGACGGCCCAGATTTTGTGCAGAATGTCGCCCATGCCACTGCCCATTGATTACTCTTCGGACTGTATCGTATTCGCAGTGTTTAAACCGCATAACACCCTGCACCAAGTATCTTCATTTTTAAAGGCTCCGAGAGCAACAGAGATGCACGCCTTAGAATTCGGCCGCCGGAAACCGTGGTCGCCAGCAGATTCGCCTAGTATCTTTTACTAGTTTATCAAAAAGAAAAGGACCGACACAGTTGACAACTGTGTCGGTCCAAGGACCAAGGATCCGAAGAACCAGGAACCTGCTACTTGCGCGAGATGACCTGAAAGCCGGCGCCCCACCCACCCGGAGACGTGACCGAGTAGGCGCGCACGCGCCACTCGCGAAAGCCTGCGCCCCAGTGCGCGTAGACGGCCCAGAGGTTGTTGTTGGTGTCACGAATGTAGAAGATGTTCGCGTAACCGTTGACAAGGAGATCGCCGGCTTCTCCGTGAGCTTGCTTCTTCAACATCTCATAGAGGTGGGCCAGTTTCGTTTCCTCATATTCCGTGCCGAGTTCGGCACGGATGGGTGCATCCAACGAGTTCTTTGTGAGTTCGTGGATGTTCAGTTCGGTGGCAGGGACATCTTCTTCAACCTTGCCGAGGAAGTTCGTCTTGAAGTTGTCCCAGATGTAGAACTTGATGCCAGCGGAGTTGTTGTCTCCAAAGGCCTCCGATGCGACGAACTTCTTGACGGCGGGGACAGAGACCGAGCAGACGAATTTGAGAATTCCCAGAACCTTCATCACCAGTTCGCCGGATAGGAAGCGCTGAACACCATCCATCCCGCCAAGCTTGTTGACGATTGCTTCCATTGTGCCCCAAGTCATGTCTGCATACTTCATGTTAGTTCTCCTCCGGCTGATAGCCGGAATTGTTCCCTGCCTGCTAGGCAAGGGGCCGCAGGATGCGGCGACTGGTACAGAGATTGTTAAGATACTATCTGATTACCTCTTAATTATACTCCTTCCCACCAAAAAGTCAAGTGCCCCAAAGTGGGGCACTTGACGATAAAATATAGAGTTTTCTAAGCGCAGTTAGCGAGGCGAAGGACGAGGCGTGGCGAGGAACGAACTGAGCCATACTGATATGGTATGGCGAAGGAGCACCGCAGTCACAACGAAGTAATTCGCCACGATAACAAGCTTAGTTACAGACACCGGTCGTGGCAAAGCAATTAGGACACGAGTAGCAAGCCCCAGCCCTCACCATCAACGTTCCACACTGACAAATGGGAGCATCGGTTGAAGAACGGCTGACCATTCCGGGCTGGTGATGTTCGGAAGTTTTTATTTCTTCAACTATTTCTAGTTCTGAAACTGGTTTGTTAGTAATAAGATCGGCGAGTAATAAATCCGTTTTATCTTTTACGTCCAAGACCCGTTCTGTAAAATCTGGCATCGCATCAGCCACTTCCGGTCCAAATAATTCTTCTTTGTCTTCTCGCGATAAATATTTCATTCCCAAGTAGCGGAAAACGTAATCAACAATGGACTTCGCGGTTGGAATATCAGGATTCTCGGTGAAACCAGAAGGGTCAAAACGCATATCTTTGAATTTTCTCACCAAGACCTTCAGTGGTACGCCGGATTGCAGAGCCACTGAAATTAAAGTCGCGATGGTATCCAATAAGCCAGAAAAGGTGCTTCCCTCTTTGGCAACGGTGATAAATGTTTCTCCTGGTTTCATGGTATCGGGATAAAAACCGACATTAAGATACCCTTCATGTCCGCCAACATTGAATTTATGTGTGAAGGCCGGACGGTCATCAGGAAGTTTCCGGCGGGTATAGCCATTAATCTTTTCAATGAACGGGTCTACCGCCACCGCCGATGTAGCTTCTTTATCTTCATCCTTCTTCATATTTAACGGCTGAATGGTCTTGCATCCGTCGCGATACAAGGCAATCGCTTTCAGGCCAAGTTTCCAACCTTGCATAAATACATCTTTAACATCATCAACACTGGCTGTACTCGGTAAATTAATGGTTTTAGAAATGGCGCCGGAAACAAATGGCTGAACCGCTGCCATCATGAGCAAATGGCCCATATAACTGATACTGCGTTCGCCGTTCGCCGCTTTAAAGGCGCAATCAAATACCGCCAAATCTTTTTCTTTGATATGTGGAGCGCCTTCAATCGTGTCGTGTTCGGTGATGTGAGCAATAATGGCTTCAACTTCCTGATTTGAATAACCGAGACGACGCAACGCTATTGAGACCTGATTATTAACAAGTTTAAGGACACCTCCACCAACAAGCTTTTTGTATTTCACTAAAGCAATGTCGGGTTCAACTCCAGTCGTTTGGCAATCCATCAAAAAGGCAATGGTGCCGGTCGGAGCCAAGACACTAATCTGGGAATTACGAACACCATACTTTTCAGCCAACTCTAAAGCATCATGCCAAACCTGACGAGAAGCATTTTGGAGAGGTTCGTCATTCATGCCACCCAAAATTGATTCATTGTAAGTATGCTCGGCGGCTTGGAGGTGTTTCTTAAGAACCCCAAGCATTGGTTCACGATTTTTGGCGTAACCGGAAAACGGCCCCTTTGAATCTGCAATCAAGGATGACATTCGATAGGCCTCACCGGACATGAGCGAAGTAATATTGGCGGCAAAGTAACGGCCCATATCAGAATCGTACGGCAAACCAAGAACCATAAGAAGAGAGCCGAGGTTGGCGTAACCCAAACCAAGTTCGCGATAGGCCTCCGCATTATCAGTAATTTCTGGAGTTGGGTAAGAGGATGGTGTAACCAAAATCTCTTGAGCTAAAATCATAACGTCCACAACTTTCTTAAATAAATCTACATCAAACTTGGCACCTTCCTTTAAGAATTTCATTAGATTCAAAGATGCTAAATTACAGGCGCTGTTATCTAAATGCATGTATTCTGAACAAGGATTAGAAGCATTAATCCGACCAGTATTAGAAACGGTGTTCCAACTATTAATTGTGGTATCGTACTGCATCCCCGGATCAGCCGAAGACCAAGCAGCATCGGCGATCCAATTCATGATTTCACGCGCCTTGACGGTTTGTATTACTTTTCCATCAACACGAGCAGTAAGATTCCAATCAACATCTGCCTCAACTGCTTCCATAAACTCATCTGTTACACGCACAGAATTATTTGCGTTTTGGAATGGTACCATCGTATATGGATCAAAAAGATCTCCAGTTAAGGAATTTTTGACACCACCTAGAGTCAGGATTTTAACCATATCTTCAGCAATCTGCTTACAATTAATAAAATCCTTAATATCTGGATGACTAACATCTAGGACAACCATCTTGGCAGCACGCCTCGTCTTACCACCGGAACGAATAGAATTTGCAACAGCATCAGCTAATTTCATAAATGAAACTGGTCCTGATGAAGTGCCTCCTTTTGATAATGACTCCATTGAACCACGAAGCTTTGAAAGGCTGGCCCCAGAACCTGAACCACCCTGAAAAATTTTACCTTCATCATGACCCCACTTTAGAATTGAATCCATATTATCTTCCACGGAAAGAATAAAACAAGCAGAACATTGAGGATGTTCAGTCGTCCCAACATTAAACCAGACAGGACTGTTGAAAGCAGCGTATTGATTAATGAGAATCCAGGTTAAGTCCTGAGTAAAATTATCTGCATCGACAGACGATGCAAAGTAATTCCCCTCTAATCCCCAACGACGAATTTCGGTTACGACTCGGTCTACCATCTGCCGGGCGCTGGTCTCACGAGCGGGTGTCCCTTGTTTGCCCCGAAAATATTTTGAAGCCACAATATCAGTTGCGGTCTGAGTCCAAAAATTTGGTACCTCAACGTCTTTTTGTTCAAACACAATCGTCCCGTCGCCACGTTCAATTTTAGCGGTTCTTTTTTCCCAAACGATACTGTCGTAAGGATGCATCTCGCCAAAAAGACGCTTCCAATGAAAAGCACCTCGGTGGGAATTATTTTCTGGTTCCACAGGGAGGTGCGGTTGGGTTTGGGTGGTATTCATATGGAACATTGTACGATACTGACATGAACTGCCAACTGTGGATAAGTTAGTGTTTTTTCAGCAAGCGAAGCGAGGTGATAAAAACAGTAACCCGCCTAAGTTTTATCTCTAAAAATTTAGGCGGGTTAGTTCTTACAATCAATCCTTTACTCTTAAACACTTACTTGTTTATTTTTCTTCTGATGAAAGCCGGAATAGTGTCAAACTCGGAATCGTTCAGTGAGTCGTCAACGAATTCTTTAATTGGCGGAGTTGAAGCTGGTGATGAATACGATGGATTAGTAGTTAATGGAGGATTCTTTTTAATCGTATCAAATAAATTTTGCCCCATATCGGCTGGCGCGCCAAATCCGGAAACTGTTGGTCTGATTGGAGCTGGATTGTCACTATTGAATCCCGTGGCAATGACAGTAATTTCAATTTCACCTTTCTTGAGTTTGTCGTCAATAACGGCCCCAAAGATAACCCGGGCATCCGGATCAACGTGTTCGGTAATAATCCTGGCAGCTTCATTAATTTCCGCCATAGCCATATCCGCGCCACCAGAAACATTAAAGAGGACACCTTTAGCGCCATCAATAGAAACTTCTAACAACGGAGAATTAATGGCCATCTTAGCGGCTTCAACAGCCCGATCATCGCCACTAGCTCGGCCGATGCCCATTAAAGCTGACCCGGAATTGGACATCACTGCTTTTACATCGGCAAAATCAAGATTGACGATACCAGGGATAGTGATGAGATCGGAGATACCCTGAACGCCTTGACGCAAAACATCATCAACGATTCCGAACGATTCAAGCAATGGGGTTTTGCGATCAATTATGGAAAGGATGCGATCGTTAGGAATTGTAATCAATGAGTCAACCCGTTCTCTAAGATTATGCCAAGCGGCATCGGCAATCTTCATCCGAGCAAGACCTTCAAAACTAAACGGCTTCGTAACCACACCGACAGCTAAGGCACCGGCCTCACGAGCCAGTTCAGCGATAACAGGCGCCGCGCCGGAACCAGTACCACCGCCCAAACCAGTTGTAATAAAAACCATATCGGCGCCTTTCAACGCGGCGCTGATTTCTTCTTTAGTGTCATGGGCCGCTTGACGACCAATCTCCGGATTCATGCCGGCACCAAGACCACGAGTCAAACTTTTACCAATATGGATTTTAACAGATGCCCCCGAGGCATGTAGAGCTTGGGCATCAGTATTTATTGCAATGAACTCAACCCCGTGAATACGGGCCTCAATCATTCGGGTTAGAGCATTCGTTCCACCACCACCAACACCAACAACTTTGATGCGAGCGAATGTTTCAAATGCGGGTTTAACTTGGGCCATAAGCGACATTTTTCAGTTATCATTTTTCAATTTCCAATTAAATGGTAACTGGAAACTGACAACTGGAAACTGATTTGATACCCTGTACTATCATAAAAAAAATAGCCGTGCAAGTAATCAATATCTTCCTGTGGGTAATCCTGTGGATAAGTGGGCCTAGGGCAGAAAGTTCTTGAACCAGTCAGCTATTTTACTAAAGAGACCCGCCCCTGAACCAGCCACGTTATTATTGCGTAATTTTGTATTTCCAATCTCACTTTCAAAACCCCACAAAACAAGGCCGGTCGCAACGGCAAAGGATGGGTCGGCCGCAGCATCAACGATACCATCAAGATGTAATGAATGGGCAAGTTTTACTGGTGCCCGAAGCGTATCTTTAATCACTGCCAACAATCCGGGAAGATGGGCCCCGCCACCCGAAACAACAATACCGGCCGGCAGCATACCGACCCGGGAGGCCTTCTTTAATTCTGTTGTAACCAGTTCCAAAAACTCTCCCACTCTAGCATCAACAACCCGAATCAATTGTTTTTTGGGTAGAATAAAACTTTCCTCACCCATAATTTTAGAGAGGTCAATCGTTTCGCGTTTTCTAAGATCTTCAACCACCCCTGTAGTAGCGTGCTCAATTTTTACACGTTCCGCTACATCCATTGATGTCCGAAGAGCCATCGCTAGATCATTTGTGATGTGGCGCGAGCCAATCGGTAAAACAGCGCTATGAATTAAATCGGCTTCTTCAAAGACGGTAAGGGTTGATGTCCCACCACCAAAATCAAGATGGGCCACCCCATACTCGCGTTGATTTTTATCAAGGACCGAAAGCGAAGCCGCCAAAGGCGCGAATACCAATCCGGCAACTTCAAGACCGTTTTCATTCACGCATTTAACAATATTTCGCAAATAAGGCGAGAGACCGTCAATAATTAAGACCTCGGCCTCCAGACGAACCCCTTTCATGCCCAGAGGATTTTTAACATTCTCGGTACCGTCAATAATAAAATTACGAGGAACAACATGAACAATTTCACGATTAGCCGGCAAGCTAACAACCGAAGCCGCTTGAAGAACACGATCAATATCGTTCTGTGAAATTTCGTTATCAGCTCGAGAAACAGCAATAACTCCACGCGATATTTGATTCTTTATGTGAAGACCATTTACGGCCACATAGGCCCGTCTAAGTTTAACTCCGGCCGCGGCCTCAGCCCGTTGAACGGCTGTAGCAACATCATTAATGGTCTCTTCCATGTCTACCACCATTCCCCTGCGTAATCCGTGCGACAATGCCGTACCAACACCTAATACCTCGGGGCGGATACTATCTCGCTCAACTTTAGCGATAACAACCTTAATCTCATGGTTACCGATATCAATGCCCGATATTAGATAAGGTTTAGACATAGCAGAAATTTACAATTACCAATGATTAAAAATTCTATATTTTTAAATCCTTTACGATTTTTTCCTGCAAATCAATCATCTTTTTTTCTTCAACAGATGATAGTTCGTGATCGTAACCCAAAAGATGTAACAAACCGTGAACAGCCAACCTGGCCAATTCTTGATTGGGAGGAATATTCATTTCATTCGCTTGCTGTTGAGCAACTTCTAGACAGATGAAAATATCTCCTAATGGCAGTATACCATATTCTTCAAGCCCATGCTCATTCAATGGAAACGAAAGCACATCGGTCGGTTTATCTTTTTGGCGATACTGCTTATTCAACTCCCGACTCCTTTCCGGTAAAACCAAATAGAGTCCGAGTTCAATTTTTTTGTTCACCAAACCCAATTGATTTATGGCTTGTTCAATAACACCTCTGAAAAATTCTTCAGGCCATTTTGAATCTCCTGTTTGGTTTTCGTATACAAATTCAAGCATTTTAAAATAGTAAGCCAAAATCCCAAAAAAAGAAACAGCCCGCGGTTTGTGGCTGTTTCCTAAGTTCTAATCGCTAAGTCCTAATGGCTATTTAGACAACTCTTCTTTGACCATTGTGCTGACCCGTTGTCCATCAGCCGCACCCTTAAGCTCTGACTTGAGTGCACCCATGACCTTGCCCATATCTTTAACAGAAGTGGCGCCAGACGAAGAAATCGCTTTTTGAATCACAGACCGGAGTGCATCATCAGACATCTGTTCCGGCAAATAAGTCATAAGGACTTCGGCTTCAGCGCGTTCAGATTCAGCTAATTCGGGACGACCGCCTTTTTCAAATTCGGATACTGAATCACGACGACGCTTTACCTCTGAAGCAACCACATCCATGGTTTCTTGTTCGTCCAATTGGCTCTCCGCTTCAAGTTGAACCGGGTCGGTAATTGTTTTAATTAATTTGCCACGCTTTTCAAGTTCTTTGTTTTTGATGGAAGACATCACCATACCCAAAAGAGTGCGCTTAGCACTGTCACCCGATTTTAGGGCATTTTTCATATCCTCTTTTAATTTTTCTTTAAGCATTATTTTTAGTATCTGGTATTAAGCGTTTATTTTCTGATGTTCTCTTTTTTCGGCCATACTTAATACTTAATACAAGATACTAGCTACAGGTCTATTTCTTGTTTGAGTTTACGTTTAGCTTCATCAAAAACATCTTTGTCGTAAGTGCCAAGCTTTTCCAGTTTACGTCGGAGACCGGCTAAGTGAATGCCCATGATGGCGGCATTCTTTTCTCTGCGTTCGGTTTGTTTTTTAATCCTGAATTTAGATTTTTTTGCTTTCAACAAAACACCGCTCTGTTGAACAAAGCGATTAAATCGGCGCATTAAACTGCCGATAGATTCATTTGGTTTTCTTTTTACTTCTACCATAAATATACCTCCTTCTGTTTAGTAGGATACCATTGAATACGGATACTATCAAGTTTTATTACTGTGCAATTTTCGGACCGAGATTTTTGCCCCCAAGGAGATGAATATGGAGATGAGGAACAAGCTTCCCGCCATGTTCACCCTCATTTACGACTAACCGATAGCCCTTATCAAGGTTCTGTTTTTTCGCCATATCATGAGCGACTCGAAATAATTTACCCAATAGAGCTTCGTCATGCTCGGCGACATCATCAAGACCCGTAAAATGTTTGACGGGAATAATTAAAAAATGAATCGGCGCTTGAGGAGCGATATCCTTAATAACCCAAACATCCTCATCTTGATAAACCACTTCCGCCGGTATCTCACCATTAATGATTTTGCAGAAAATATCAGAGATCACAGTATCTAGTATTAAGTATTTGGTATTAAGTATTTATTTTTTTCAAACCATTAATAAGTTTACTGACTCTGACGGATTGATTCGCAATACTTTCAAATATTTCTTTATTTAAATAACCAATATCTCGGCTAATCAGCAACTGATTTTGAAGTTCAGTCAAAGAGCCCATAGACATAGTGTAAAAATGAACTTTGTCAGCATTACTACTTCTAGAAAAACCTTCCGCAATATTAGAACTAATTGAAACCGCAGCTCTCCTCATTTGGTTGGTTAAGCCAAACATTTCTTTGTTTGGAAAATTATCTGTTGCACGATAAACCTCTAGGATAAGTTTATGGGCTTCTTGCCAAGCAATAAGATCAGTAAATGATTTAATTTTCTGTCTTTCTTCTTTGTCTGCCATACATAATACTTAATACCAGATACCAACTACTATTGCTTGAGTCGTTTCTTGACTTCATCAATAATACGATCAAGGAGGATGGTTTCTTGGACGCCAGTATCCATTTCACGAAGAATAATTGTGTCATCAAGAGCTTCTTTCTGGCCAAATATTAGAGCAAAACGAACACCGAGCCGATGAGCAATACGGAGTTGGGACTTGATACTATCACGACCAAAGGACGACTTGGCTTCAATCCCCGCTTTACGAAAACTTTCAAATAGAGGCAAGGCCTTACGCTTCGGCGCTTCACCAAGCTGAACCAAAAATACTTTCGGTTTCATCCCTAATTCGGGAACATGAACATTCTTTTCTTTCATTGCCATAATAATACGCTCCATACCCATCGCCCAACCCGCGGCCGGAGTTTTGACTCCACCAAGTTGTTCAATCAACCTATCATAGCGACCACCGGCAAGTAACGTGGACTGCTGACTGGCATTTTCAGTATTAGGAATCAATTCAAATACAGTCCGAGTATAATAATCCAAACCGCGAACCAAATAGGGATCCAAGATATAAGGGATCTTTGCTTCATCTAAGAATTCCAGAACATGCTTGAAATGCAATCGACAAGCGTCATCCAAAAAGTCCATCATCTGAGGCGCTTCTTTGACGGTTTCTTTGCAACCTTCTTCCTTACAATCAAGAATACGTAAAACATTTTCTTTCAGGCGATTTTTGCAGTTATTGCAAAGTTTCTTAGACCGATTACGGAAATAGTCCTTGAGGGCTTTAATATAAGCCGGCCGACAGTTCTGATCGCCAATACTATTAATGTGAACATCATAGCCATCAAGACCCAAAGAATCCAAAAGCTTATAAGCGATAAAAATCATCTCAGCATCAACGGCTTCCGAACCATCACCGATTGTTTCCAGACCCAATTGATAGAATTGGCGATAACGGCCCGCTTGGGGTTCATCGTGACGGAACATCGGATCAATATAATAGAGCTTCACAGGATGAGGACGAACATTCATGCCATTTTCCAAATAAGCCCGAATTACCGGCGCCGTTCCCTCAGGTCGCAGAGCCAACATATCTCCACCCTTGGTTTTAAGAGTGTAAATTTCTTTAGAAACAATATCGGAGGTCTCACCTACAGAACGATTAAATAAATCAGTCGGCTCCAAAACCGGCGTGCTGATACGTTCAAAACCATAATACTCCAGCAAATTTTCAACCTTCTTTTGAATATACCGCCAATATTTCTGTTCTTCAGGCAGAATATCGTGCATACCCCTTACCGACTGGATTTGTTTTGCTTTCATTTTAGACATACAAGTGGCTAGTATTAAGTATTTAGTATCTAGTATTAATTCTTTTTAAACCACTAATAAGTTTGCTTACAATAACAGATTGATTAGCTAAATCAAGAAATTCCTTTTGATTCATGTATTGAACGTCTCTGCTTTATGTGATTCTTGCCAAGCAATAAGATCAGTAAATGATTTAATTTTTGGCCTGTTTAGTTTTTCAGTCATAAGTCATACTAGATACTTAATACAAGATACTAATATACTACTCCTGGAATCTTTGCAACTTTTGAAAACGGCCAGAGACGAATAAAGGCCTTGCCCGTGATAAGTGATCGATTCAAGGCGCCCCACACCCGAGAATCGGAACTACGAAGACGATTATCCCCGAGCACATAATAATCATTATTATCAAGCTTCATGCGAAAAATTCCTTGGGTCTCCTGACCCACATCTAAATACGGTTCAACGAGAACAAAACCTGTAGGTTTTTGTTGATTATAAATGATGACTTTCCCTTCTTTTATTTCCACCGTTTCGTTTGGTAGACCAATTACTCGCTTTATAAAAAACTGACTCTGGTCAAGCGGATACCGAAAAATAACGACATCGCCCCGTTCAGGATCTCCCATCTGGTACGACAACTCGTCCACAAAAATATAATCACCATCGTCAAAAGACGATTCCATTGATGCCCCTTTCACAAAAAACGGTTGAACAACATAATAACGAATCGGAAGAATAATGATTAATGAAACAACAACAATCTTAATCGTCTCCCAAAAAAATGCGAGCACCTCACTGCCTAAACTCGGCCCCCGATAATCTTGAAATGACTTGTTTTCTTCTTGCATTTGGTTATTTTAACAGATTTTTTATAGCAAATCAAACGACACTTCATCTTGGCAATTTATATATAAAGACATATACTATGCCTTATGAAGTTAATAATCGGTATCGGCAATCCGGATCCGCAGTATCAGCAGACACGGCATAATGTCGGGTTTATGTTTTTGGATTATTTGGCTAAGAAAATAGATGCCAACGATTTTGCCGAAGACAAAAAAAATAATGCGTTAGTTTCAAAGTCAAAGATAGACAAATTCCCTGTTATCCTTGCTAAACCACTCTGTTATGTAAACAAATCTGGTGAAGTAGTGGCTAAGTTGGCCAAGTTATATAAGGTCAAACCCAAAGATGTAATTGTGGTTCAAGATGATTTGGATATTGAATTTGGGGCATTCAAAAATTCATTTGAAAAGAACTCGGGCGGACACAAGGGTATTGAGTCAGTTATCAAGTCCCTGAAAACAAATAAGTTCCACCGTCTGCGAATCGGCACTTCGGTCCGAGCCCTTGAAAAAGCCCGTGAACAATCAGATAAAAAACGAGATGCTTTCGTAGTGGATTTTGTTCTCGCCAAATTCACTCCCAAAGAACAAGACACCATAAAGAAAATGTTCCCAAAAATTTACGACCGCCTCCTCATGCTTCTTAAACAATAGTCCCTATAAAAACAAAACCCGCCATATTGGCGGGTTTTGTTTTTAACTAAGTCCTAAGTTCTAGGTCCTAATTACTACTTTGTGTCTTCTCCGATTCTCTTCTTAAGATGGCCAACCATCTCTTCGGCATGACGAGCGCCACCGAGACCAAAGGAAAGACCTAAGGCCAACGCGGTCGCGGCAATCAAACCGGTGATGACAATCTTGATAATATCATCGGCTACCTTCAATTGACTCAAAGCGATGAGCAAACTGAATGTAAACACGGCCCACTTGGTCAAAGCGCCGAGAAAATTCGCCGAAGCGAGACCGGCAGCTCTAACTGAACCCTGAACCATATTTTCCAAGAATTTCGCGACTAAAATACCAATGAGCAGGATAATGGCAGCGATAATTACATTCGGAATGTAATAGACAACGCTCTGAAGGAAATTCGTAACTTCGGTCAATCCTAAGATATTAGTGGCGGCCATAAGGAACACTATAATGAAGAACCATTTTACAAGTTCATAAAATAATTTTGGCGTGTCCAAACGAAAACCGCTACGTTCCCAAGCACGTCGGAATCCAACTTTCGTTAAGGCATTATCAACGTGTAAAATCCGAACAACATGGTAGGCAAGCTTGCCGAGCAATACGGCAATAATCCAACCAATCAAAAATACGACTACGGCCGCGATGAAGCGAGGTATAAAACCGGCCACACCTGTCCATAGCGTAAGCAAAGAACCCTGAACGATATCAGATGCTTGAAATACTTCTAACATACAACACCTCCATTCATAGAAATTAACCTACAACTAACGACTAATAACCTACAACTCAATCTTGTTATCAGTTGTAAGTTGTCGGTTGTTGGTCTAGCCCAATTATATCATTTTTAAGTAAACAAATAACCAATTGTGTTGATATCTCTTAAGTAATTGGCGGGGTGTCAATCTTACGTACTTCATCAGTAGCGGAAGATTCTCCAATTTCAATGACGTTTTTAACGCGATCAACCATAAGAGAGAGACGTTTTTCGGAATCATCATAGGCCGATTTGGTATTGGAGATATGTTTCCCTAGACGACTGAAGTCATTGGCCAGTTTGCCTCCGTCCGTTGATATACGCTCTAAACGCTTAATTATCTCTTTGGTCTGTTTGGAAAATTCAACGTCTTTAAACCAATGACGAATGGCGGAGACCGAAAGAGCGAAGGTATTGGGCGAAACCAGAAAAACTTTCTTGGTTCGGGCGTAATTAGCAATGTCTACATCTTTAAGATTATTAATCACTTCATAATAAACCGTCTCGGCCGGAATATACATAATAGCCAAATCGGTTGTCCCCTCTGACGGCAACAGATACTTCGTGGAGATTTCGTCAATTTTCTTTTTCACGTCCGAATAAAATTGCTTGCGATAAATATCTTTTTGGATATCGTTTTCGGCGTTGACCATTTTTTCAAAGTTTTCCCAATTAAACTTAGAATCAATCGGCAAGAGTAAACCGTTGGGCAAATTCAGCACCGCATCCACGGCTTCGCCGGATTTAAAATAATGCTGAAGTTCGTACATGTCTTTGGAAAAATATTGGTTGAGAGCCGCTTCAAGAGATGACTCGCCCCAAATTCCCCGCAACTTTGGCGATTTAAAGATATCCTGAAATGACGAAACCGTCTTCACCGATTCGTGCATCTGTTTCATTCCTTCCTGAATTTGGGTCATATTCTGAGTAAAACTCTGAACCTGCTGGCTGACCGTCAAAGTTGCCCGTTCGGAGGCTTGCCGACTCCGTTCAAGTTGTTCATTAATCCCCTCACGATTTTGAGTCAATTGAGCACTAACGATTTGTGACAGCGCGTCAAAACGTTGATGTAAAACCAAATATTTTTCATCCGGTTCAGCTGATTTCTTGCGACCTTGCATCATCATATATAGATTGATGCCAAGCATGACCATAGTGGCCAAAGATACAATCACCGCTAAAACAACAAGAGAGTTCATGTCCTAAATTTAACACAATTAAACAAACCTGTGGACCCAAGCGGATTCGGACCGCTGACCTCCTCATTGCAAATGAGGCGCTCTACCAGCTGAGCTATGGGCCCGGTTGCTACTTGTATCGGTTTTTATCCCGCTTTTTTACTTTAGCCAAGCTTTTTTTGACAGCCCTGTCTAAGTCGAGATTTTGAGAGTTTGCGAAACAAATAAGCGTATAGAGTATGTCCCCTATTTCATCCTCAAGATCCTGGTCTTTCTCGTCGCTTCTTTTCTTTTTGTCCCCATAGAGATGGTTCACCAATCTCGCAAACTCCCCGGACTCTTCAAAAAGACGGGCCAAAATAGACAAGGGTGAGAAATACTCCCATTTATTTTTTTTGAACCAATTGTCTATTTCTTTTTGGTATTTTTTCATCTGGTGCGCGTGCTTGGAATCGGACCAAGGACCTTTTCATTATCAGTGAAATGCTCTACCACTGAGCTACACGCGCATAATTACTATTTTAAAAATGAATCTATAAATGCCTTAATCGCTGACATTAATTCCCTTTTCTTTTCTGAATTTGAAAAATATATCTGACATGTTCCATGCCTAAATGATTCTCTGTATGTGAAGCTACCTTTTTGTAATTTTCTAATCTGATGTTTGTAAAACTGTTTATTACTTATACCTAATATTGATGCCCAAAATTTTGCTTCTGCTTTTATGTCCATATTTGGATACAGGTGGAGCTGAAATTTAAATGAGCTACTAGACACACCCATAAATTCTTGCATCCATTTCATAAAAAACCTGATAATACTTGGGTCGGTATTTGCTATTGAAATATGATAATCGTCTTTCTTGCTTCCCTCTGCCAGATAAAGCATAAGTCCAGCTACAAACCTTGATTGTTTAGATACTTTTTTAAAAGTATCTAAATGCTTCTCATAATTCTTACCAAACTTTCTTTCTCTTATTAGACGCTTACTCCTTATGTAGGATTCTATCTTGGCTTCATTATTTTTAAGGTTCGCGGTTCGTAATTCTCTAATCCTTTCATCACTCAATGGATAATTTTTTAACCACCCACTAAGAGTGCTTTTTGAAACCGACACTAGTTTAGCAATAGAGGAATAACCTAATTTTTGTTCAATCCTTAACTTAATCGCCTCCTCTTTAAGTTGAGCGTTCATATAAGAATAATAACAAATTTGGAACCGTATAACAAGTCCGAATGGTCAATTCTTTTTCATCGCTGGTTTCAGAACAATGGGAAATCCCTTGCAAAATTTACCCATCTATGTTAGGATAGGTAAATCCTAAGTGGATTGGTTAACTTATTTATATGAAGACAACCGCCACTACAACTCCGCAGGAATTAGACAGGGTCAACAAGGCCTTGAAGAAAAAATTCCTAAATAAAAAACTGGTACTCGGGAGTGGCTCTGTGCCTGCAAAAGTCGTCTTCGTCACAGAAATTCCCGGCCCGGACGAAATGCGTGAATCCCGCCCTCTGACCGGTCTCTCCGAGAAGATGCTCCATCAGGTCCTAAAATCAATCGGCGTTGATAAGAAAAAAATTTATGTCACCAGTGTTGTAAAATATTCGGCTTTGCCCGGCAAAATTCTTTCGCCCAAAGAAATTAAGTCCCATATCCCTTTTCTTAAAGAAGAAATCAAAGCCATCAATCCGCAAGTGGTCGTCACTTTAGGTATGTCAGCTTTAAATGGTATCGGTCTGCGTCAACCGCTAGATAACGTCCACGGCCGAACTTTTAATTTTGGCAGCTATGAATTGATTCCCACTTTCCATCCCGGTCACGCCGTAAATGATCCCCAAGTTAAGACACATATGACCAGTGACTTGGCCAAACTCAAAGAACTTTTGAAGAAACCTATAGTAGAATAAACCCGCCTAAGTTTTACTTCGTAAAATTTTGGCGGGGTTATTTCTTTCTTGAGATTACTTTCCTCACGGCCGACTTTATTGATTCAACTCCCAGCCCGCAGGCCTCAATCAATTCTTCTGCGGTACCGGATTCACCAAATCTATCTTGAAGACCGATAAATTCTTGGGGTACAGGAAAGTTTTTGGCTAACAACTCAGCCACAGCCGATCCAAGACCGCCATTAACTTGATGTTCTTCAACAGAAACAACCGCTCCTGTTTTTTGGGCAGCGGCAATAATTGTCTGGACATCCAAAGGTTTCACAGTGTGGGAATTAATAACCATGCACTCAATACCTTCTTGAGATAATTCTTCGGCAGCGATTAAGGCATTGTGCAATAACATACCGCAACCGATTATCGCCACATCACCGCCATCACGAAAAACAATTGCCTTGCCAATTTCAAATGGGGTTTCTGTTGTTGTAATGACAGGAGTTTTTTCACGGCCAAAACGAAGATATGTTGGTGAGCCATTACTCACCGAAGCGATAGTCGCCTTTTCAGCTTCAATCGCATCACATGGCACAATAACAGTCATATTTGGTAAAACCCGCATTAAAGCAATGTCTTCTAACGCTTGGTGTGTCGCCCCGTCCGGCCCAACCGAGATACCTGCATGATGGCCCGCAATCTTAACCGGAACATTATTGATAGCGATATTTGTTCTTATTTGTTCATTATTTCTACCGGGACTGAATGTAGCATATGAAGATATAAAAGGAATCTTCCCGTAATTGGCTAACCCCGATGCTACCGTCGCCAAGTTTTGCTCCGCTACGCCAATTTCAATAAAACGTTCAGGAAATTTATTCTTAAACGCTTCCGAGCGGGTAGATTCGGTCAAATCGGCGCACAAAACAACTACTCGTTCATCTTTCTCCCCCACCAAAACCAAACCCTTCCCATACCCATCTCTAATCGGCGCCATCTCCGGCTTAGATAAATCAGTAATTAGTTTTGCTTCGGGATTAATCATAATCTTTAATAAACACTAAGCACTAAATCCTAAACCCTAAATAATATCTAATAACCAAAATTCAAACTTGAAAATTGGGATTTTTAATTTATTTAGGATTTAGATATTAGAGTTTAGAATTTCTCTAATTACTTAACTGGACATGTATCACAGTGCTTATCGCCACAGCAACACTTGCAAACACCTCTCGAGGTCTTTGAAAGCAAAAATAATACTATAACCACCCAAGGCCAATAACTGGGATTAAATCCCCAAAATGGATCTGTTTTCAAAACGGACCAAAAGAATGTCCCACCCTCTGGCCACCAACTGGACCAAAAAAATAAAATACCAGAAATCCACGCCAATACCGCCATTACTTTCATAACCACATGGTGCGGACATCGGCAATTTTGACTCCTCATCATATAACAACACCCCCCATCATAGTATTAAGTATAAAGTATTATGTATTAAGTATGCATACTAGCTACTAGATACGAGATACTAGATACCAATTATTCATGTTCAGATTTAATTTTACCACCTAACGTCCTCAATTCATTCAAAAATTTCTTGGCTTCTTCGGGCTTGGGCGGTTTGCCGTGCCAATTATAGTCAAATTCAATTTCACGGATCCCTTTTCCGGGAATGGTATGGGCAATAATAACAGTCGGTTTTTCAAAAATAGCTTTCGCCTCTTCTACGGCATCTACAAACGCTTCTATATTATGGCCGTCGCATTCCAAAACATGCCAATTAAATGCTTCGTATTTCGCCCGCAAATTTTCCAACGGCATAATATCTTCCGTAAATCCGTCAATCTGAATATTATTCCTGTCTGTAATCCCCGTTAAATTGGAGAGTTTATTTTTCCCTGCAAAAAGAACCGCTTCCCAAAGAACACCCGAATCGTGTTCCCCGTCGGACATGGCACAATAAGTACGAAATTTTGCTTTATCCATCCTGGCCCCATAAGCAATCCCGCAGGCCTGGCCAAGACCAGAACCCAAAGGACCGGAGGTTGTTTCAACTCCCGGCAATCTCTCTCTTTCGGGATGACCTTGCAAACGCGAACCAAATTTACGAAGCGTCTTTAATTCTTCAATTGGGAAATATCCCGCCATCGCCATGGAAACATACCGAATCGGACAGATATGGCCATTGGATAAAATAAACCGGTCTCGGTCGGGCATTTCGGGATTCTTTGGATCGTGATTTAAAACATGAAAATACATAGCCGTAAAAATATCCGCCATCCCCATCGGCCCCGCCGTATGTCCCGACCCCGCCTCCGTCAACATCTCAATCACAAGCTCCCGCGCCTCATTCGCTTTTATTTCTAATTCTTCTATTTTATTTTCAGAAATATATTGGGACATTAGAATTTCTTACCCTAAAAATTTGTAAGATTAAATTAAAAACACAGACATAATACCTACAATAATAATGAGTATCGTTAACGAGAACAACATGGTCTCAAAAATACCAACATGATGTTTCGTTGAAACTCTATAGAGAAAAGAAAAAAGCCAATAAATAATAACTCCGTACATTAAGGCACCGACTAAATATATTGGAAAAATTAAATTGTCACCTATTATATAAGGTAGCCAAGCAAATGGATAGGACAATAAACCTGCCATACCATATAAAAATTCATTGTTGCATAGCCAGTTCAAAAAAGGCAAGCTTCCAAAAAAATCGGTAGAAAAATAATAGGTATTAAAATTTGTAAGAGAGCACCTACGGTGGGTAAACATATTGAGATAAACCAAGGGAAATATTAACGAAGACAAGACAAAAACAGTAATAACTTGTTTTGACAGATACCTATTTGGTATCTGAGGTTGAATGTCTTGAGACGTCTCTCCTTGCACAATCGACTGTGTGTTTTCTTCTGGAACTTGATCCATAATATTTATAAATTACCCGCTACTTTTAATACATGTTGAATCAATGAATTAGTATACCCAAACTCATTGTCATACCAGGAATAGACACAGCAGAGGTCGCCATCAACGACTTTGGTGAGATTTAAATCAGCCACAGCGGCACAGGCCTCGCCGATAATATCCGATGAAACAAGTTGCTCAGTTGTGGTTTTAAAAATCCCCTGCCAGCGCGGTTCGGATTCGGCGGATTTTAATATAGAATTAATTTCTTCAACCGTTGTCGGTCGTTCGGATATAAAAGTAATGGCTGAAATAGAACCGCTGGCCACCGGCACCCGCAAAGCAATCCCATCAAACTTGCCAGCCAGTGACTTAACCGCTCGAGCCACGGCAATCGCCGCCCCCGTTGTAGAGGGGGTAATATTGACCGCCCCCGCCCGGCCCCGACGAAAATCCGCGCCCTTGGTCGGCCCATCTACTAATGATTGAGTGGCGGTATAGCCATGAGTTGTATTCAAAAAGGCCTTCTTGACGCCAAGTTTTTCGGAAAGTATTTGCATTACCGGCGATGCCGAATTCGTGGTACAAGAACCGTTAGATGAAATAGAACATGTCTTTAAATCCTCTTCATTTACGCCCATCAATACCGTCCTGCCATCGGCCGGAACTTGTGGTGAGCTTACCGAACCATCTTCATCCTTAGCCGGTGCGGTAATGACAACATGTTTTGCCCCTGCCTGTTTGTGGACTCCGGCTTTTTCATAACTTTCAAATGCCCCTGTTGATTCAATGACAACATCTACACCGAGCTGACCCCACGGAAGTTTGGTTGCATCTTTTTCCTGAATAAAAGTATATTGTTTCCCATCCACTACTAACTTACCATCCGCAACCGAAACTTCTTTATCATAACTTCCATAGACCGAATCGTGTTGTAATAGGTAAGCTAAATCATTTAAATCACCAAGATCATTTATGGCGACAATCTCTAATTCTGGCCTAGTTATTGCCAGTTTAAAAAACGCTCTCCCTATCCTTCCGAACCCGTTAATTGCTATTTTGGACATTGTGATATTAGTTTAACAAATAGATAAATAAGTACCAGTGTATATTAATAAATAAGTCGGAAAGATTGTCTATGTATTAAACAAGGACCAAGCTTATTTAACGCATCCTGATGTGCTTTAGTACTATACCCCTTGTGTTGTTCAAACCCATAAGCTGGAAATTGCTTGGCATATCGTTTCATCATCTTGTCCCGGTAAACTTTTGCAATTACGGAAGCACAGGCAATGGCGAAGATTTTTTGGTCCCCTTTTACGATTGCCCTTTGGTCAAATTTTAGATTTTCAATCTTTTTATTCCCATCCACTAAAACTATCGCCCGAGAATTTTTGGAAGAGACATTTTTTACTGCTCTTCGCATCGCCAACCGGGTTGCCTGATAGATATTTATAGCATCAATTTTTTTAGGATAACAAACTCCAAGTTTAAAGTTCTGTCCCGAAAGTTTTTCAGCAAATCTTTCTCTTTGTTCGGGAGATAACTGTTTTGACTCTCTCAATCCTTTAAATTCACTTAATGAATTTTTATAAAATTCATTTGAAAAAGAGATGGCGCAAACCACAACCGGCCCAGCCAAACACCCTACTCCTACTTCGTCCACTCCGATCACCAGATCATAATCGGTTTTTAACAAACTACGCTCAAATGTCGTTTTGGGTGATTTCATGCCCTTAATTATACCAGCAACTGTGGATATCCTAAAGGTCTATATTTCCACTATCAAACCCTAATTTAGTGGTCATCCTAATGGCAAAAATGGAAAATTATCAGTCCTAGATAAGGTTTTATATACATTCATAAATATTAATAAAATTACTTATATTTTTCTTTATTTTAACTAGATTTATCTTTATTTATCAAATAAGCACTTAGCACTAGTTGAATTGTTGTTTTTTCCATTCTCCTTATTGTTGAGCAATAAATCATGGTTATATAAGGCCTACTGTCTTGATCTTAATATAGATTTTAGACAAATATCTTTGTCTAAAATCTGGACATGGATTATACTTAGGTCATCAGATTAATCGCTAATTACTTCGCATATCGTAGTATATCGTAGTATCACGAGGTCATCTGATTGCTTGGATCGTGTTCTTTGACACCTATGTGTACTGAATGGAACTTTTGTTTTCTCAATGAACAAACCATTCGGCAACAACAATTCTACTCTCGTATCCGAATCCCTCAGATCTGATGGTTATCTGTCGTTAAAAGATCTGGCGATAAAATATGGGTATACCGCAGACCATATTGGTTGGCTTGCTCGCACAGGAAAAGTAGCTGCAATTAGGTCTGGGCCAAAGAACGATTGGTATGTTCGCGACATATCACTTGCTCAATATGCCCAAGCATCAAGGGCTTCTGGAGATTATCTTCCCCTATTAACTTTAGCTCAGCAGTTTGGCTACGCCAAAGATTATCTCGGATGGCTTGCCCGCACCGGTAAGATTGATGCCATTAAATCTACATCGGGACAATGGTTTGCCCGTGAGATGTCCGTACGTGCATATTACGCCGATGCTAAGAGAAAATTTGTTGAACCGAATTTTGTTCAAGAAGCAAATGTTTCCGAATTAATATCAATTCCGGTTCCGACTATTCCAGTCGAGAACCGAGAATCCTCGATTCCGACTCCATCGGAAATCGGGACTGTTCTTTACAACGAAAGTTCCAGTAGTACGCAAGCGCAATCCAAGCGCATCAATACCGCTTTTAAATACAGATACCCTCTGATTTTGGGCGGTATTTTAGTTTTTATGAATCTTGGCTCGCTCGTTAATAATATTCAAAATGGATCTTTTGATAATCCTAAGGCCATCCCCTCCTATCTCTCCAACCTTTCAATACCTACAACAAGTATTCAACAATCCAACCTCTTCACCACCCTCAAAGACGGTTTCCTAAGCTTGTTTAAAAAAGAACCATCAGTACCAAGTATCATGGTTGCCGATAATCAAGAGTCCTCTCTCCCGACTTTGTCACCGACTCCATCGGTGTCTCAAAGTCGAGGATCCTCGATTCCATCAGGAATCGGGACGACCATCATCAACCGTCAGATAGTTGTCACCCAGGCCCTATCTCAAGAACAATATGATTCTCTCCGAAGAGAACTATCAGGTTCATCTCAATTAGATCTGGATAAGATTAATACGACTTTAAGCAATTTAACCTCCAGTATCGGTCTTATTCAATCAAATACAGGCCGAGTCGCTCAAGCTCCCATAGTAACCGCTAACTATCAATCTGTACCTAATCTATCATTCGGTAAGACCGACTTCTCGGGAGCAATCAGTGTTTCCGGTAACCTGTCATCCACCAGTAACATTAGTGCCAGTACTCTAAACATATCAGGTGCTTCTACCTTCTCCAGTGACTTAACCGTCTCCGGCAGTTTATCGGTCGGGGAAGGCATCACTGTCGGAGGAAGTGGTACTATCGGTAATCAATTCAGTATTACCGGTAGCGCCAGTATTGAAGGTCGGTTGGCTTTATCTAAATCACCCACCTTAGCTCATACTGGCACTTGGCCTTCTTTCTCTAATCCTAATGAAGCTACCCTGTATATTAACGTGGTTAGTCCTGTCGCTGATGGAAACATCATTGCTTATGCTAATGACGGTAACCCCAAGTTCTTGGTTGATGCTGAAGGAGATATCTATGGGAATAGCTTAGTTCTATCAGGAACAACTACTCAAGGGACGACTCAAGTAACGGCTGATCTATCAGTTGAAGGTAGTTCTCAATTCGGTGATGCAATTGGTGATCAAATCAATTTCGTTGGAACAGTCCTGCCCTTTACCCTTAGCTCTAATATCTTTACTATCCAGGCCTCTCCTTCTTGGACTGGGGACTACTATTCAAAGATAAATGATTCTTCCTCTAATCCTGTCTTTACTGTCGCCAGTACTTCCTTGATATATGGTTCAGGTAATCTTCAGATAGCTGGAACCGGTTCATCTTCTTTTGCTGGAAGTTTAGATATCTCTAAATCATTAACCGCGACCAATAGTGTTACCGCGGGTTCCTTTGTAACGGGTGGGAATCTCACAATTGGAGGTAATCAATTATTGACGGGGACTTTAGGAGTAACCGGTCTATCAAGTTTCAGTAATGCATCATCATCATTTGGCTTTGAATCAAGTTATCTTAAAACAGATACGATCTCTGTTTCGACAGGAAGTAATCTATCCATATCAAATCCTGCTTCCATATCAGGTAACTTTGATCCAAGTACAGATAACACCTATTCTTTAGGTAACTCCTCATATCGTTGGAAGGATATTAATGTCGGACCAGGTAGTTTCAAACTATCATCTACTACCGGAACATCTGGTGCAGGATCTAACTACACCTTAGGTCAGATTACATTCGGTTCTGGTTCTTCCTTATCATTTGGAACAAGTGCAGTTGGTTCAGGTAATGCCGGTTCTGTTGCTTTAAATACAAACGGTTCCCCAAGGTTGTTTATCAGTAGTGGTGGTAATGTGGGTATTGGAACTACTTCTCCCATAACAGCTTTAGATGTGGTTGGTACTATTACAGGATCTAATGGCTTAACTATCTCTTCAGGGACAATCTCTCTACCCGGTGGTCAGATAGATAATGTTGAATTGGCTAATTCAACTATCAGTGGTATTGCTCTTGGTTCAAACCTAGGAACCTTAACTTTCGGTACTTATCTAACGGGTACTTCTTACAATGGTTCTACGGGTGTCACTATTGCCACCAATGCCACCAGTGCTAATACTGTTTCTACTTTAGTGGCTAGAGATGCTTCAGGGAACTTTACTGCTGGGACGATTACGGCTACCACTTTCTCCGGTGCTTTATCGGGGAATGCCACTACGGCAACTACAGCAGGATCCATAACTAGCCAAGCAAACTCAGCTACCATAACAGCAAGTACCACTGCAACAGCAAACCAAATTGTATTACGTGATGCGAGTGGTCATGATTACCGAGTATATGGATTTGGTAGTTATTTCAATTCTACAGATGATGTTAGTGCCAGCTCTTTAACATATTTAATGGGTAAATTTGGAGATAATTATTACCGAAGCGCCACTGCCGCCAAAGTCGCAACTTTTATTAGTGGCCAGTCAATGAATATATCTGGAAATGCGACGACGGCCACCACTGCTACAGCTCTAAGCAGTATGAACATTTCTCAATTTACGAACAACAGCAGTTATATCACAGACGGGAATACGAACTGGGACAATAGCTATGGATTATGGAGCTCATCTAATGATGGTGCCGGTTCTGGGCTTGATGCAGACCTATTGGATGGTATAAGTTCAACTGCCTTATTTAATAATATGAATCAAGCTCATAGCACTCAAACTGATTTTAATGCAGTAACAGATTTTGGAGCAAGGTATGTTCAGGGAACTACAAATGGCCCAGGAACTGGTTCTAGTCAATTTTATGGATTAAGCCTTGGTCTTGGTAGTGAGTATGCTTTTAGTTCTTATGCGTTACAATTGGCAATTCCAAGATATGTAAGCACTGATAAATATTTATCTATAAGAAATAGAGAGGGAGGGACTTGGCAAGCATGGTCAAAGATTTCTGCCGGATATGCCGATACCGCAGGCGCATTAACCAGTATGAATATTTCCCAGTTTACGAATAATTCTAGCTACATTACCGATGGTAATACCAACTGGGATAATTCATATGGATATATTACGGATGGAAATACAAATTGGGACAATAGTTATGGGTATATAACTTCTTCACCAGCTTCTACAAATATTAATCTCACTGATGCATATGATCTTTCGTGGGGAGCGGCGGATACATATATGGAAGGTTCGTCTGCCTCTAACTATGTATCATTTGTGGCGGGAGGCAATACTCGTTTTAGTATAAATGCAAACGGGACAGAGTCGTGGGGTGGAACCTATTATATATATTCTATCCCATCCGATGCCGGTTGTACTGGTTGCGTAGACATTCGCGTTGATGCAAATGGAAAGATTTGGTACACATCTTCAACCGAAAAAGTGAAACGGGATATACAAGAATTTACTCCTGACTGGGAGACATTACTAAATATCCGCGCCGTAAGTTATCTCGGTGTTTCTCAAGATGATACTGAACCGCGGCAGATTGGTTTAATTGCGGAAGAACTTCAGAGAGCGGGCCTTGATGATTTGGTGGTAACTTGGCCCAACAATAATCCCGGTGATAATGTACCGGACGGTACTCCTGAAGTGGCTTCGTTGAAATATGATCGTCTGCCGGTCTATCTCATCCCCGCCATAAAAGCGGGCCATGAAAGAATTGACGATTTGAAAATACAGATAGCATCCTTATCCCTAACCATTGATGAATTATTATCAAACACTTCTAGCAATTCATATTCATTATTTGGTAATGAATCAGATACTCAATCATCTGGTTTAATTCAATCTTTGTTTGAATCGCTTGTAGCCAGATTTAATGATGTATTTGAGATTGTCTTTGAAAAAGGAATCATCCAAACGGCAAAAGGTATTTTCCAAAACGTAGAAGTCCAAAACGGTATTACTATCTATGACCGTACTACCGGTGAACCATATTGTATCGGTGTTGATAACGGTCAGACCGTCACCATTTCCGGTGTTTGTGATGCTCCAACTCCCACCCCTACCCCATCAGAAACACCGGCTCCTGAAGTTATGCCAACCCCAGAGGCAACACCGACTCCTGAACCGTCTGTTACCCCAACCCCCCAGCCAGACCTTTCTGGAGAAAGCTCAGGCGGGCAAGCTCCACCGGAAGTAACTCCTGAACCAACACCCACACCAGATATAACACCAACTCCGGAACCCACTCTGGAACCAACTCCGGAAGTAACGCCTGAGCCGACTCCTGCCCCAACTCCAGAACCGACACCCCAGCCAGACCTTTCTGGAGAAAGCTCAGGCGGGCAAGCTCCACCGGAAGCAACACCCGAACCAGAGATTGTAACTCCTTAATCAAAAAGACGCGAAAGCGTCTTTTTGATTAAAACCAACCCGCCGACTGGTGGGCTAAACTCCTATTTCTGAATCTAGTTTGGAAAGTGACTCCCCTAATTCCTTGTCCAAATTTTCCAGTTGTCTTTGGGCTTCCTCTACGGCACCTGTTTGAGCATTTCCGATTTGCTGTTCCAACTCCGAGATTTTCTTATTTATAAACTCTGAAATTGCCGTACTTTTTTGCTCCGGTGTTTTAGACGAATCATTCAATATCCCCATTAAAAAATCTTTGTCGGCTTGGACTAAGCCGGATGATCTGATTGTTTCCGTGATTAAATTTATATCCATAACTAGCTTTTTATTTGTGTTTCAAGTTGTTTTTTAATCGCAATAATTTCGGCTAGTTGTAATTTGAGCGGTTGGGCTTGTTGTTCAAGTTGTTTTGATACAGCATTGAGAATATCTTCCCGTTTAGCAAGATTATCCAAAAGATACTTTAATCCCTTGCGGGCCAGTTCTTCAGCTTTGCGTTTGGCCGCATCCACGGTCGCTTCTTTACCTAAACGCCACCAGCCGTATTGATTAATACTCCTGACCATAAAAGCCGTTTTGGTTAATTTTTCCAGGGCCGTTTTTGAACCGCGATAAACCGGAGCAACCCCTGTTTTTTCAACCGCAAGTTCAGCCAGGGCAGATGCTTTATCTTTTACTTCCTGAACCTTTGACTTAATGCCGTCAACCAGATCAGTATAATCTTCAAGTGATTCCGATTTTAACTCGCCGAATGTTTGTTTTGACTTAGGTTTTTCAAGGTCAGAAAAGACCGGCTTTTCGGGCACTGGAACAACAGGTGGTTCTTTGGATTTTTCTGGTTCTTTGAATTCTGGTTCCAATTTTAAATCATGTTTTTGTTCGGTCACTGAGGACTCAGGTAGAGCTGGCCTTTCTGGAGGCCTAAAGCCAATAGGTTGCCTTGATTTGGTTGGTTCCCATGTTTCACTCCCTGAACGATTTGATTCCACATCAACCCGACCTTGATAAAGTGGCACTGATTCGGACTGGATATGAGGTGTTTCGGGGCTCTTCGAAATATTAGAAAGGACTTCCTCTCTACTCTCGCGAGAACCGAAAATTGGATTTTCTAAACTCATATCTGAATTATAGTTAAACTATCTGTTTACTCAATAGCGATTATGAACAATGAGATACACCGCTATCCCAAAGGCGACGGCAACATTGAGAGATTCTTTTTGGCCATATTGCGGTATGGCTACAATTTTGTCGGATCGTTTTAATGTTTCCGGGGAGAGACCATTTACTTCATTGCCCACAATTAGAGCAATCTTTCCCCCGCCATAAACAGTGTTCTCTCTTTTGATGGAAAAAATATCTTCGGCGTTCTTGGTTTTTTCAAGCGCAACTATTTGATACCCCTTTTTCTTTAATTGTTCAACCAATCGCCATGTTTGTTTGTGATATTCCCAAGGTACATACATCTCCGCTCCCAGAGCAGTTTTGGATATTTTTTCGTGAGGAGGAATAGGGGTAGTTCCGCAAAGATAAATTTTACTGACACCTACCGCATCAGAAGTTCGAAAAATAGAGCCGACGTTCGCCCGGCTTCTTATGTTGTCTAATACAACTATTACCTCTTTATTTTTCATATCCCGTATAGTACACTAATTATAATAATTTAATAAGTCATTAATAATTTGGCTCTAACAGTCAAGTTCTAGTGACTACTAACTAATGACCAATCTAAAACCTCTCGTTTGGACCGGCAGTGTGGTGCTTGGAATTTTGGCCCTGTTCCTACTGGTTCAAATCAACCATGTATCCAATACAGCCGCAACCACTAATACTGTTTCCTTTAGTGGTGAAGGTAAAGTTACCGCCAAGCCCGATATTGCTGTTATTTCGGCAAGTATTGTTACTCAAGATATTAATTCCAAATCGGCTCAAGACAAAAACAGTGTTAAATCAAATGCCGTGGATGATTTTTTGAAGAAACAAGGCATTGAAGAAAAAGATATAAAAACCAGCGGATACAATATTTCTCCGCAATATAGATATCCTGCATATGGCGGTCAACCGACTATAACCGGTTATCAAGTCAGTCAATCCTATGAAATTAAGGTTCGTGATTTAGACAAAATCAGTACAGTCCTCTCCGGACTTGTTACGGCTGGTGCCAATGAAGTCAATAATCTAGGTCTACAAATTGAGAACCCGGAAGAGTTGAAATCAGAGGCCCGCCAACTGGCTATTGATGACGCTAAGAAAAAAGCCAAGGAACTTGAAAAACAAGTCGGCGTCCGACTGGGAAAAATTGTTAATTTTTCCGAAGGTTCAAATGGTTATCCTGGCCCGATGATGTATGCTTCTGACAAGGCCTATGGCATGGGTGGCGGTGGACCGGAACCAACCATCTCCCTCGGCGAAAATGATGTGGTTATAGATGTGACGATTACTTATCAAATCAAGTAACCATATTGCAACAATCATAAAACCGCCCCTCGGGCGGTTTTATGATATTACTTGATTTTTATTTTAGTAACTCATCAATAGAATCCGCAACCATTTTTCCTGCGATGTCGTAGTTATCTCGATACATGAGACCCAGAATAATACCTCTATATTTATCTTCTAATTTATACCAATCTAAAGCAGCATCTGATCCTGCTATTGGTCGTTGGCCATCTAAATAAATTAGATTAGGTGAATCATAGGATTCTTTTTCTTCGTTCCAATAAACTTCTCCTTCAATCTTGTGGCCCTTAACCTTAAAATCAAATTTAAAATATTTCCCATTGTGCTTTGCATTAAAAGATGAAGATATATCATTAAAAGTATCTTCATCAAGGCCACATTTTTCTTTAAGTTCATCCAAGACCTTTTCTCTGGTACCACTCAAGAGGGATTGCTCTGGGGTGATTAATTCTTCCGCCTTTTTTGTTTCTTCTGGTGTTTCAAATCCCATATATTTTATAGTTAATTTATTGCCTTCATTTTACTACCCCTACATCGAATTACAAGACCATGTGTGTCCACAAACCAAAAAGCTACCCTTGGGTAGCTTTTTGGTTTGTCTTAAAAACATTCCAAATTTCATATAGTTAACCAGCTATGTGCGCTTTGTGTTCCAGCACAATTGAACTCCCATTTCGGCTTGGGACCAGCCACTATCTCGAAAGATAATATCGACATCTTTATTGTAGGTCAGAGTGTGATATGACAAATTAGAAATCTAATTTCCCTTTTCTCATCTCCTACTACTAACCTTTCTATGGCCGATGAACATAAAGTTCAAAGTATAGAAAGGAGGTGATCCAGGAGCAGCTTCCGCTACCCCTGCCTTGTTCATGTTTCCCCATATATCGCTATACGGCATGGACTATATCATCATCCCCTTGTGGGGCGGTCGGCGTATAGTCTCTGAGGGGACTATAAGTGCATTTGTCTTGATAAACGCTGAATTTCTAGAAGTCCTTTCGGATTTAAATGTATCTTCTTTTCTTTCATCTTCGTAATTTCGATGAATTTAAGAAATGCTCGTCGCTTCTTTATGAAGCGTAGAGGATACTTCTGAAAGAACGGGATGATAATTTCTGTTATTGATTTCGTATCTCGAACTTGATATTCGAGGCAATCACAGAAATTTTTTCTATCATCTTTTCTAAATCTTACTGTTCCGCATCCGAAATAATCTCGGATGCTATGCAAGATTTCACCATCTTCAGCATTCAACTTTATCCCAAATACCAGCCTGACATTGTAATTGTCATAACCTTGGGATCTATCAACAATAGCACTGACCGAAAAATAACCTTCTCCATCAACTATACCTACGACGTAATCGGGGGTTAATTTTTCGGATAGTCTTCCCTGCTGATTGTCTGCACCAGAAGCTTTTTCACTCATAGGTATATTATACCACTTGAGTAGCTTTGGATACACAGGGTTTCCAGCAAATAGCCAACTTTTTCTAATAAGATTACTCTTATAGGTCGCAAAAGGTAGTATACCTGTACGACTTACTCCTTGTTACCGAGCCTACCGTGTCCCCATATATAATACGGGTCTTCGGGTATTCCCGGCTCCCTTGAGTTGACGGGCAGTGAGTGCAAAATTTGAGAACGTATTCACCGCAGCGTTCTGATCTGCGATTACTAGCGATTCCAGCTTCAAGGAGGCAAGTTTCAGCCTCCTATCCGAACTGAGGTTGCCTTTGATGAGATTAGCTCCCCCTCGCGGGTTGGCAACTCATTGTAACAACCATTGTAACATGTGTGTAGCCCAAGGCATCAGAGGGCCACGCTGACTTGACGTCATCCCCACCTTCCTCTTTCTTACGAAAGCAGTTTCGTCTGACACATATAACAGACGATGGGGGTTGCGCTCGTTAATCCACTTAAGGAAACCATTCACATGACGAGCTGACGACCGTATTCTTCCACTATTCCTAATGGTACGGACTATACTTTCACCCGCCTAAGTTTTGCAAAGCAAAATTTTGGTGGGGCCCACGTTTTATGGCAGTTTATTTTTTATATGTCTGCCATCCTGACTATTTCTGTATAGTCAGAGTCTCTACGGGGCTGGTTTACTCAAATTTTTGGACTTGACAAATTTATATAACCTGATATATACTTAAATTAAGTACATACTAACCTTTAGGAGGGTCACATGCCGGAAAAGACGATGCGGTGTCCGAACTGTGGTGGAAACATGACGGGAGTAACCCTCATGATTGTTACGGGCATACATTTCGGTGGGGTAAGCCACGCTCCAGCTGGGCATTTTTATTGTGATGACTGCGACAGCGAATGGACGTGGTATCACCGTGAAGAAAAAATGATTTGCCTGGATGCGGGAAATGCCCGGGACCGTTTGCCATCCACAATCGTAGAAAAAAATCGTTTCCGTCGCGAAGTTCCCTAGACCTTATCAAGGTAAGCCAGCCGCCTAAGCGCTGGCATTTTCTTTTTTTATAAATCCAAAAATTTGAGTAAACTAGCTTCCCACGGTATTGTCCATTGTTTTAATTTTAACATTAAAACAGGTCGGATTCCACCGTTATGAGTGGGTTCTTTTTGTAAGGGATTACTCCCTTACCGGCCGATAGTTCAGCCGTGCAGCACCTGTCCAGCACCCTCGAAGGCGACTCCGTTTCTGGAGCTTGCAGCTGGATTTCAAGCCTTGGTGAGGTTCTTCGCTTAGAGTCGAATTAAACCACATGTTCCACCGCTTGTGCAAATTCCCGCCTATTTCTTTGAGTTTTAATCTTGCGATCGTACTTCCCAGGCGACACACTTAACGCGTTGGCTTCGCCACTGGAAGGGTCGATGCTCCCAATAGCTAGTGTGTATCGTTTAGGGCGTGGACTACAAGGGTATCTAATCCTTTTTGATCCCCACGCTTTAGTGATTGACCGTCAGTAGAGCACTAGCAGACTGCTTTCGCTTTTGGTGTTCCGTGCAATATCAATGGATTTCACCCCTACACCGCACGTTCCGTCTGCCTCTTACCCACTCTAGTTTTGCCGTTTCCCACGCTGTCTCACCGTTGAGCAGTGAGATTTAACATAGGACTAGCAAAACCGGCTGCTCACGCTTTACGCCCAGTAATTCCGGATAACGCTTGGGGTCCTCGTATTACCGCTGCTGCTGGCCTATTACAAAATAATTTTTGTTTTGGACTATATTACCACCCTTCTAATAAATTAGAGTCGGGTGCTCGGCGTCTTATAGCAACTAAAAAATTGCTATCCAACCTGTACTAGGTTAAGTCTCTGAGGGGCTAAGTAAATTTAGGAAGTTTGTAAGAAAAACAATCGAGAATATATCGAGAGACAACTTTTTTGAATTTATCTCTTCCATCTGAACCAATATATATCCGCGGATATCGTTTCCCCCTACACAAATTGTTGTATACTCGAGAATGTATTCCAAAATTATCAAGTAAAACTTCTTGAAGTTTTTTGGATTCTTCTACCGAAAAACAATTACTGGCGAGATAAAAGGCATAATGATTCTTAGGTCTGTAGTCCAATGAACCATCATCCATATACCATATGGCTAAACTTAGTGGTGATTTCAATAACTCTTTTATATTAACTGGGATAACTTTCTTCCCATTAACATAAAATAGATCATGGATGTTTTTGAATTCTCTAAGATACCGAGTGCTAAAATAATACTGATTATAATCTTTTCTGAATTTAACTTCAGAAAGACAATGACCTTTGAACTGGCTGTATAGCCACTCAACATATTCTTTCGCTTTCGACTGCTGTTTAATTTGCAATCGAATTCCTAAAGTATCTTTTTTCTTTTCAAAACACCCGTCACCAAGCAGTAAACCAACTGTGATATCTTGTAGCTTTTTATCTAGCTTCATCCCCTAATTTTACCAGCTTCCCTGCTGATTTTCCAGCAATTTTGTTGATTAAATCAACGAAATTTTAGTTTAGATTGTCACCCTGATTTTACTCAAAGGTACTAAACTATTGACTGGGTTTTCCAGCATATAAGCCAAGTATTTTTTACCTCATATTCCTATGAGGACTCGCGCCATCGCCCGAGGAGGCGATGGAAAAATTCACGAGGTTAGCAACCCCTTATTCTTATGGTACCGTCAAAGTTCTTCCCATACAAAAGCAGTTTACAGGCCGAAGCCCTTCTTCCTGCACGCGGCATCCCTCGATCAGGCTTTCGCCCATTGTCGAATATTCTCGTCTGCTGCCACCCGTAGGTGTACGAACCGTATCTCAGTTTCGTCGTTGAGGGTCATGCTCTCACACCCCCTACCCGTCATAGCCTTGGTGGGCCGTTACCCCGCCAACAAGCTGATAGGACATAGGCTCCTCTTTTAGCGTCTTGCGACTTTACCCGTGAGGGACCATCGGGAATTAGCTAATCTTTCGACTAGTTATGCCCGACTAAAAGGTAGATACCAATGTGTTACTAACTCGTTCGCCACTATATAATCTTGCGACTATACCGTTCGACTTGCATGACTTATCGGTGCCGCCAGCGTTCATCCTGAGCCAGAATCAAACTCTCTTAAGAAATTCTATCCCGTACGAAGTCTAGCTCATGCCCGAAGGCATGAGTCCGAAGGACCTTGGCTAGGATACTTCGTACGGGACGGAAATATTTGCTGGTTAACTATATGAAATTGACAATGTTCTTTCTTCGGTCCGCCGTAGCTTTAGCGAAGGCGACCCGTTGGCTCAAGACATTGACTCTCCTTCGCCTCAAAGGCTTCGGCGAGCAAAGCAGAACCACGACTATAGCGCCTGCGAGGCGCAAGTTTCAAGTTGAAAGTTATAAAGTTTATAAAGTCAGACTTTACAAACCTGATGAACTTTTCACTTTTGAACTGCGCGAACGCGCTGCAATCGTGGTTTAACTATGTGTCTAATTGTTTACCCGTCCGACTTGTCCGCCGAAGCTTTAGTGTAGGAGGAAGCTTCTTTGGCGAAGGAGGGTCTGTTAGCAATGACTGGGTCTCTAAGGTCCAAATCACTACTAAACTTATTGGTCTCTCTATTATACTCGGCAAGAATTAAGAGTCAATAGCCACTAATGATTGTTCTTCTTTCGCCATTCGTCTATCTTTTTGTGATTGCCAGAAAGAAGGACTTTTGGAACTTTCCAGTTGGTACCTTTTTTAGGTGAAAAAATTTCGGGTTTAGTATATGAAGCGTGGTCATCTTTTGTAGCAGAATCGGCATCATGCATGAAATTAGGAAGCTGACGGGAGACCGATTCAATAACGGCCATCGCGGCAACTTCTCCACCATTCAATACATAATCCCCGATTGAAATAACTTCATCGGCAACATATTTTGCCACTCGTTCATCCACGCCTTCGTACCGACCACATATAAAAATAAGCTGATCAAGTTTGGACCATTTTTTTGCCAGTTCATTAGTAAACTTTTTCCCCCGCGGAGAAAACAAAATAACTTTCGACTTCAGTTTTTTGTTCCGCCTTAATACTTGATACTTAATACTTGATACCGCTTTATATATTGGTTCAATTTTAAATACCAATCCCGGTCCTCCGCCATAGGGTTTCCCGTCAACCGTCTGATGTTTATCTTCAGTCCAGTCACGCAAGTAATGGGTTTTGATGGTTATAATCTTTTTTTTGATTGCTTTTGAAAGCAAAGACTCCGACAAAAAACCGGAAAAAATATTTGGAAAAATTGTGATGATATCAAATTTCATCCCGTACGAAGTAGCCCCGCCGAGGTCCTTTGGACTCGCGCCTTTGGCGCGAGCGAGACTTCGTGCGGGATTCATTTCGCTATATTAAACCATAAATTAAAGAAACCCGCAAATGCGGGTTTCTTTAATTTGAATTTACCCTTCGACTCTGCTCAGGGTAAAAATTGCGAAGCAATTTTTACATTCCCAGATTGTCCATTGCTTCATCAAGCGTCTTTTCTTTGCCATCACCGAGACCGGCCATTGGTTCAACTTCTTTGACCATCCGACCACCTTCCGGTTCTTCAATCTTTAGATTAACACGAGCATTGTTACGCATACCTATAATTCGGGCCAGTGTCCGAATTGCTTTTGCGGTTGTTCCGCTTCGGCCAATCAAAAGACCCATATCTTCCGAAGCCACTTTGACGGTCAATAAAACACCCAATTCATCTACCGTTCTAACCACTTCTACTTTATCGGGATTATTGACAATCCCCTTGATAATAAACTCTACAAAATCTCTATCCGGTTCGCTAGTCATCCCGTTACGAAGTTTCCCGCCCAAGGTCTACGACCGCACAATGCGGGCGGACTTCGTACGGGACTTCTAGATTATCTTTCTATCTATTCTATAAATTACCTTAAACCACGATATTCGTCAATTTATCTTGAATATAAACAAACTTCTTTATTTCCTTGCCCGCTATTTCTTTTTGTACTTTTTCGTTTGCCAATACAATCTTTTTTACCTCGTCTTCAGAAAGGCCGCGTTTTATACTCATGGTATCACGAACCCTACTGTTTACTTGAATAACAAGAGTCACTGATTCTTCCATTAATAATTCCTCATTAATTTCCGGCCATTTTTCTAAATGAATTGACGTCTTGTTACCAAGGACTTCCATCCACAGTTCTTCGGCGATATGAGGCGCATAAGGCGCAAGCAATTTCAGAAGTATCACATATTTAGTATTAGGTATTAAGTATCCTTTGTTTCTGAAGTCCTCAAACTTATTAACCAATTTCATCAACTCTGACACCCCGGTGTTAAATTTGTGGGCTTTAATATCTTCTCCAATTTTTTTCACTGACTTATGGAGAAAAATATCTACTTCTTTGGTATTGTCTTCGCTTAATACTTGATACTTAATACTTGATACTGGTTGCAAGAGATTCCAAACCCGGTCCAAAAATCTCCGCACCCCCAGAACACTGTCAAAATTCCAGGCATAATTTTGATCATATGGCCCCATAAAAGCAAAGTACATTCGCATTGTATCTGCTCCGAATTTAGCCACTTGTTCATCGGGATCAACAACGTTACCTTTTGATTTGGACATTTTTTGGCCATCAGGGCCAAAGATAAATCCATGATTGCGCCGGCCGAAAAACGGCTCCGAAAAATCAACCAGATTCTGACTGCGCAAGGCCTTAGTGATAAACCGAGAATATAAAAGATGCATGGTATTGTGTTCCGCCCCGCCGAAATACAACGGCACGGGCAACCACTTGGCCATTTTTTCTTGAGACGCAAATTCTTTTTCGTTCTGTGAATCGGTATAACGCATGTAATACCATGACGAATCAACAAACGTATCCATAGTGTCGGTTTCCCGTTCAGCCGGCTGACCGCATTTGGGACATTTCACTTTCAGCCACTTCCCTGCTTTTGCCAATGGTGACCGCCCATCATCAGCCGGCATAAAATCTTTAAGTGGTGGTAACTTAACCGGCAGTTCTGTTTCTTCAACAGGTTGATAGCCACAATCAGTGCAATTAACCATGGGAATCGGTACACCCCAATAACGCTGACGGGAAAGAACCCAATCGTGCAAACGATAATTTTTGTGCAACTCCCCTAATCCTTTTTCCTTTAAAACTTGGGTAATTTTTTTTCTGGCCTCTTCGGATGTCATGCCGTCATACTGACCGGAACTTATCAGAACCCCCTCTTTTTCATTTGCAACACCAATAAACTTTTCTTCATTCAAAACAACTTCCTTAATCGGTAGCTCATATTTCTTCGCAAAATCATAATCACGCTGGTCATGAGCCGGTACTGCCATAATCGCGCCAGTTCCATAATGACCAAGAACATAATCGGCAATCCAAATCGGGATTTCCTTTTCGGTCATCGGATTTAGAGCATTGAAACCCGCCGAAACTCCGGTCTTATCTTTTGTTTCTTCCTGGCGTTGAAGATCGGTCTTTTTCAAACTCTGGGAAATATAATCCTTAACCTCTTGCGAAGATTCCCAGCCCATACCCATCCATTTTTTGGCCAGCTCCGGAGAGACGACTAAAAATGTCGCGCCAAATAAAGTATCTGGTCGAGTCGTAAAAACTTTGACTGAAGTTTCTAGTTTCTGGTTTCTAGTTTCTAGTTCTGGAAACTGTGAACTGTGAACTGGAAACTCTACTATTGCTCCTTCCGACCGTCCAATCCAATTAATCTGGGCTAACTTAGTTGATTCTGGCCAATCTAAATCCTGCAGGTCATCAATCAGGCGATCAGCAAAAGAAGTGATCTTAAACATCCATTGCGAGAGATTGCGCTGTTCAACCACACTCCCGCAACGATCGCACTTATTATCTATCACCTGTTCGTTCGCCAGAACTGTTTTGTCATTCGGACACCAGTTCACCAATGTCTCGGCCCGATAGGCCAATCCGGCTTTGTATAACTGAATAAAAATCCACTGGGTCCATCTATAATACTCGGGATCAATAGTAGATACTTCCCGCGACCAATCAAAGCCGGCGCCCATTGAGCGGAGTTGTTTGGACATTTTGGTAATATTTTTCTTGGTCCAATCACGCGGATGGATATTGTTTTTAATTGCCGCGTTCTCGGCCGGCAAACCAAAAGCGTCAAAACCGATGGGGTACATCACATTAAACCCGTTCATCCGCAGATAGCGTCCATAGATATCCGGCACGGAAAAAGCAAACCAATGGCCCGTGTGTAAGTCCCCCGACGGATACGGAAACTCAACCAGCAGTAAGAAATTCTTTTTATCGTGTCCAAAATCCTCCGCCTGATAGAGCTTTTTGCCTTCCCAGTATCGTTGCCATTTCTTTTCTATTTTGCTTGGGTCGTACTTCTTCATTAAATCTTTTTTATTATTTCTATATAATATTCCACTGAAATTCTAAGAGTCCTAAGATTTGATTTAATAACAAAAATAGGGATTTGATTTTTCTTTGGTACCACAATAGGTCTGTTGATACCCTCCTTATTATATATACGATGATCACCTTTCTCTCTTTCCAGACGGCAACCAACGCACAATAAAAACTTATGAAACTTCTTCCAAGAAATTGGAGCTATGCCCGACATGAGTTAGAGGTGCAGGTGAATGTCCATGGATTTTTGGCTGACAAGCTGAGGAGGAATCCAACTACCCTTTGATACTGAAGTTCTATGCCAACCCAAATCTTGCAAAACATCATCGAGCACACCTTTTTTGATACATTCGTCAAAAAAAATATCAGTAATTTCCTTAGCCATTTTATGAGCTTGCCTTAGGGTATCCCCGAAAGTTGAGAGATCAAGCGCTGGAATATAAGCGACATATTGATCGCCTTCCTTAATAAATGACACCTGAAGCTGAAATTGGAAGTTATGTTTTAACATAGTATCTATACTACTCTTGTCACAGAACATTGTAAATCTATAAACTTGGCGTTATCACTTTTTTTCTATGTGCTGGAAGGGTCAAAAATGGCTTAAAACCTAAATTTTGAAAAGTTTTTGAGTGTTGATGAATGCCTCCTCGACCACCATCTCAAAAGGAATGTTTTTTAACAAGGCGATCTTTTTAGCGACCTCGATGACGCCAAACGGCTCGTTTCTAACTCGCCCGTCTTCCATTTTTGGAAGATTAGGGTTGCCGCGGTACGGGGCGGGGGTCAGCCACGGAGCGTCGGTTTCAATCAAAATCTTGCTGAGCGGTAAATATTTTATAAGTTCATCATATTCTTTAGTAAAAGTGATTATCCCATTGAGACCAAGATAAAATCCAAGATCTAAATATTTTTGTGCTTCTTCAATACTGCCGGTAAATGAGTGAGCGACTCCGCGCAAATTAGTATTGGGTATTAAGTATTTAGTATTAAGTATTTCAATCATATCGGCATGAACTTTTCCAATACTTCCTTTACCGGCATCACGGGCGTGAAGAACCACGGGCTTGTCATACTGAATCGCTAAATCCAAAAATTGTTTAAAAACTTCTTTCTGTCTTGTTTTAATCTGGTCAAAGGATTGTTCTTTTTCTTTGCGATAATAATCCAAGCCGACCTCCCCTATCGCTACTACCTTCTTGTCTGTTGCCAGTATTTTATAATCTTCAATTTTAAAATCATCTTTTATTTCATCGGGATGCAAACCAACCGTCGCCCAGATACCTGCCCGTCCGAAGCCATCAGGCGAAGGAGAGCTATCATATTTATTAGCGAGCTCAATTGCTTGTTTAGATGTTTCTAAATCCGCTCCAACCGCAATCATAGAAACACCTTTGTCCAGGTTTCGTTTTATCATCTCTTCCCTATCCGAATCATATTGCGGAAATTGAGGATGACAATGAGAATCAAAAATAATTGACATTAGATATACATTTATGTATTAATATAAAAATGGAGGCCTCATGAGAACACAGCAATTGGAAGAGGAATTTCCTGGGGACTTTGAAATTTTGTGTACACTACTCATAGTGGGTATCGGCATGATAGCCGTGGGTATCTTTGAAATTGGGGTCAAGGGATACCGAACTATCAAATCACTACTGTTCTAAGCGTGGAAATAACACACCACCCTTACGCACCTTGTACCGGCGGCCTTCGAGGCCGCCTTTCCTTTCGCTAATTATAGAATCAAAATCAAATACAGTAGCTATCTTTTCTGATGTTTCAGGCATAAATGGCGCAAGGGTCTTAGTAATTTGATAAATTATTTCAATAAGATTTGTCATTACGATTTTAAATTTTTCTGTGTCTTCCTTAACGAGAGCCCACGGTTTATTATCATTTACATATTTGTCGGCTTGGGCAATTAATTCCCAAATTACAATCAGGGCCTCATGTAGTTTGAAATTCTCAATACTAGCTTGGTATTTAGGAAGAAGATTTTGGATTGCTTGGCTGGTTTCTGGATCAATAAGTTTCGTGTCATATTCCAACCCTTCATTAAAATTATTACTCATTAGAGTGGCCACCCGAGCCACAAGGTTCCCTAAACCATTAGCTAAGTCACCATTATACCGAGCCACTAACTTTTCTTCGGAAAAATCGCCATCTTCGGTGGAAGGAATTTCCCGCAATAAGAAATATCGCAGAACATCAACGCCATATTTTTCAATTAATGGAAACGGATTGGTAACATTCCCTAAACTCTTAGACATTTTCTGGCCGTCTATATTAATAAAACCATGGATTAATATTTGTTTTGAATTCGGTAATCCTGCTGACATCAACATCGCCTGCCAGATAGCGGATTGTTGGCGAAGATTATCTTTGCCAGCCACTTGTGTTCCCGGCCAGAAACTGGAGAAATTATCCTTGTCTTCGGGCCAACCTAAAGTAGAAACATAATTTATGAGCGCATCAAACCAAACATAAATTACCTGTTCAGAATCATTGGGAACTTCTATTCCCCACGGCATCTTTGATTTTAAACGAGATATACTGAAATCATTTAGACCACCTTCAACAAACCTTTTTATTTCATTGAATCGAAAATCGGGCAAGACAAAGGTTGGATTATTTTTATAGAATTCCAGAAGCGGTTTTTGAAATTTTGAAAACTTGAAAAAATAATTTTCTTCCTCCCGTTCTTCTATCTGCAGATTCGGATGAAGTTCGCATTTCCCATCAACTAATTCAGAATCGGTTTTTTCCAATTCACAACCGGTACAATATTTAATCTTATAAGCCGCTTTGTAAATATCGCCGTTGGCAAGACATTGTCTCCAAAATTCTTGAGCTGATTTTTTATGATAATCATCTGTGGTCCTAATAAAATTGGTACTGCTTAAATTAAGTACTTTTACCAAATTTTTAAACTTCTCTGCATACTCATCAACATAATCTTGCGGATCTTTGCCTTGCTCAATCGCTTTGCTATATATCTTCACACCGTGCTCATCAGTGCCGGTATTAAATACAACCTCGTCCCCCAATTGAGTGTGATAACGAGCAATAACATCGGCCTGAATCAATTCCATAGCAAAACCAACATGGGCCTCCGCGTTTATGTATGGCAGAGTCGTCGTTATATAGAACTTATTTGACATATTGATTAATCCTTCTGGATATATTTCCCAAAGCTATATTTAGGCAGTTTAATCTATTTTTGTGTTTTAATAAAGGTTTCAGCGTATTCAGTAATTTAGCCAGATTATTCATCTCATTTATAGTTATGGAGAGTGCATCTTGGTTATGAGTTTTCCTGTCAGTCTTTTCAAGAAAGAATACCGGCGAAATTTTTAAATATTTCTCCATTCCTCTTCCTATGCCCCGAAGGATGCCGTAATCATAAGACACAATCTTAAATCGAGCCCTAGGATAACATCCGATGTTGGCTTCGGCATCTGAATAACCCGCCAAAAATGAAAAGAAATGTTTCTTAGATTGATATATCCATCGGGGAATATTTCTATATTTAGGTAATAAAAATGAAAAACTTTTATTAAGAGCCACTTCCGGATGCCATGCTCCTTTTTTGTCTTTTCCCCCAATATACACATGACCAAACTTTTTAAAGAGTTCTTCAAATAAAGATACCTGGTCGTATTTAGTCGTTCCAAAACCCGCTCGAATAACATGTCCGTCCTTTCTAATATGTATGTCCCCTATTCGAAATCCAATCAAATACGCTTTGAGAGTTAGTCCACCATTAAAGTTCGACCTTTGTGAATAATACTTGCTCGATTCTGAAGTAGTTCTTAAAATAAAACCATGTTTTTTAAAAACACCAAAAAGACCCGACGCAGTATACCCGAATTTTTTCCCAATCTCATTTAAACTAAGTCGTTTATCATAATAAAGACGCTTAAGTTCTTCGCTGGATATAGAAATTATTTTTTTCTTTCTAATTGGAAAACCATATTCAATAATCCAATTTCTAATAGTACTTGGGGAACAATCAAACTGTTTAGCTATTTTATATGGAGAAAGTGATTTATTAATATATAGACCTTGGAGCAATCTCTTATTTGGTCGTAATGATTTTTTAGGATTTCTGATCTGTATTCCATATGTCCTGAGATGACTACTAATTGTAGTGTTCCAGCAATTATATTTCCTACCAATTTGATATGTTGAAAAACCCTGTTTTACATAGAGATCTCTTAATGCTCGTTCACTAATTTCTATTTTTCTCGTCACCCTTACATTATACTAAGATGTATTCGTATACGCAATCAAGGTTGTAATTATAGAATTTATTCTTCATTTTTATTCTCATACCAATCAATTAGATGTCGCGCAACCAAATCGACATCCTTTCTCGAATCTGGCTTAAATTCTGTCCCCGGCCTAGATGAGTCACGCTCAGCCCTTCTGGAATCTTTGTCATATCTTTTCGAGAACACTCCTTTAGAATACCCTTCAGAATCGATATCTGTTTGAACTCCGTGTAAATACCACCTTCGATTTATTCTATACGCTTCTGATGAATTGGCTGAAAATATATTTTTCGGTTTTATCCTCTGCCCTTCTTCAAAATCGTGAAAATATGATGTAGCATCTATTGTCGCTACATCATATTGAATATTCAAATCATCCAAAACCTCCACTAAGCCACTGATGGCCTCGCCAAACTGAATAACATCGTCAATTATTAATACTTTCTTTCTGGGGTTCCAACCAGAAATAACTTCTTCTAATTCACTTCTTGGTGCAGCATCCCCGGCTACAAATCTAAATAAAGGAACGGCTCTCTTTCTTTTTTGGTAGATATGTTCTGCAACTTTAAAAATTATTAAAGCTGGAATTCTTCCAGATGCATCAATCCCAATCATTAAATCATATTCGCCTTCTTCAAATTTACCGGAAATTTGTTCCAGGATTTTTTTCAGCGGCTTCTCTAAGTTACTAATTTCCTCATAATGAAACTCTGGGCTATTATTTGTCGGAATTTTTTCTGGCATAACTAAATTGCTAATTTTTTATTCTTCATCGTCTGTAATTATTTTTGACTTTTTGGGTTTTGGACCAACAACAACCACGAATTCGCCAAGGAGATTGTTGCCAGTTAATTTCATCAATATCTCTTCGGCAGTACCGCGATAAGTGGTCTCAAATTGTTTTGTTATCTCCCGACATACAACTAACGGCCGGCCATCCGCCAACTGGCGGAGGTTCTCTAATGCTTTTACGATCCGATGTTTTGATTCATACAATACCACAGTATGAGTAATATCCTCAATGTTTCGGAAAAATGTTTGTCGGCCTTTTTTGTGGGGCGGAAAACCAAGAAAAGTAAATTTGTCAGTTGGAAAACCGCTTATGGAAAGGGCCGAGATAGCGGCATTGGCTCCAGGAATTGGAACAATCTTTGTTTCAGGAAGATTATTAATGACTTCCTGAATCAAAAAATTTCCAGGGTCATTGATTCCCGGTGTTCCGGCATCGGAAACAAGCGCAATATTTTTTCCGTTTTCAAGAAAATTTATAACCTTATCAATCACTCCCCGTTCCGAGTGTTGATGGTAACTTAATAATTCCTTTTTAACATTATAGTGTTCAAGCAAGGTGCGTGTCACCCGGGTATCTTCGGCTAAAATCAAATCAACATTACTTAAAACCGTAATCGCCCGAGGAGAAATATCAGATAAATTACCTATCGGAGTAGCAACAATGTAGAGTGTGGGCATGTATTCAAACGTAGTTGATTTAATCGAGTTCTAGGCGCAAGCGAGCATTCGACTGAGTCATAGTAGAGCTATGGCGAAGGAGAGGCGGAGCTTGCAACGAAGAAATCGATTAAAAGCCCGCTTTAAAAGTCGCAAAGCGACTGGCGGCGCGCTCAACTAGTTTGACGGCGTGATTCTTTCTGTCGTACAACATCATCAAACATCTCAACAATAATAGTTGAAATGGGAACGGCCAAAATCATACCCGGAATACCGGCCAGTTGCTGACCAACCAATAAAGCAATGATGATTACCACTGGATTTAGGTTAAGAGTCCGACCAAGAATAACCGGAACAAGAACATGATTTTCTAATTGTTGAACACCTATATACAACGCGACGACCCAAAGACCCAAAGATGGCGATTGAAGAAATGCAAGAAAGACCGCGGGAATAGCCGCGACGACTGGACCGACCATCGGCACTAATTCAAGAACCATAATCAACAAGCTAAGAATAAGGGCATACTTAACCCCAAGAAGAGAAAGACCGATATAAGTCATGAGTCCCACAATCAACCCGAGAAGAAGCTGGCCTTGAATCCATTTCCCTACTTTAATTTCGGTACGTTTCCATAAACTTATCACGTAACTTTCATATTTTTCCGGCACCACCGAACCCAAAAATACTTCCACACCCTTACGGGTAACGGATAAATAAAAGGAAATTATTAAAATAGCCACGAACGAGAATACGCCGCCGAAAATACTCACTATCAGACCCACGACCGACTGAGAGGCCTGCTGAAGATACGACGATAACCCAGAAAGCATATTTTGTATTTCGCCCAAAAAATCTAGATACTGAGGCGATGACTGCTGAGCATTTTCCAATGTTGAAGAAACCCGCTCAACAACCTTAGGCAAAACTGCGGTCAATCTATTAATATCATCCGAGATATATGGAACAATGAGCGACAACACAAAGACGGCAAGACCAAGCATTATTAGATACAATCCTAAAACTCCGACCACACGCGGAAAGCCCCGATCATCCAACCAATTCGCAAACGGCGAAACACCGGAAGCAAGTATCAACGCAAAAAGAAAAATAATAACGACATCCTTAAGAATATATAAGAAGACAAAAAGAAGGACCAGCAGAATGACCTTGATAATAGTACTGCTCGGAATATCTAATTGGATACGTTCTCCGGCCATATTTATAGAGTTAATAATTTTTTAAACGGTTCGGAATCTTTGAATGGACCGACAATCGCCAAATTAAGTTTGTCTTCTTTAAATATTTCATCTACAACTGACTTTATATCTTCAAGGGTTACTGCCTTAATTTTATCTAAATCATCTTCCGGGGTCAAAATTTTGTTTTCAAACAAAACACTTCCTCCCAAATTTTGAGCCAAGAAATCCGAGTGCTCAAGGGCTAGAGCTGTTCCCCCGATTGTTCTGTCTATGGCCCGTTTTAATTCCGAATCACTTACTCCTTCATTTTTTATTTTCCTAAGCTCTTCCATAATAACAGAAACGGCCTCAAGTGCACGGTCATTATTAACCCCAGCATCAATTTCAAAAAATCCCGTATCGGTTTGGGTCTCCAGAGATGCAGAAACATAATATCCCAACCCCCGCTTTTCCCGAACTTCACTAAATAGACGAGAACTCATTCCCCCGCCGAGGATACTTGCCAAAACCCCCAACGGATATTTGCGGTCATCATACGTATTGAACGCCCGAAAACCAAGAATAAAATGGGTCTGGTCTGTAGCTTTATCAAAAATTTCTACTTTAGATCCGGATTGTTTTTCTGCCACAGCCAATTTTTCAACTTTATTTCCTTGGCGGATATTCTCAAAATATTTCTGAACCTTTTCTTTAACAACTGCGGAATCAATATCGCCGGCAATGCTGATTACGGTATTGGAGGCAATGTAGTGGGAATTGAAATAATCTACAAACTGCTGACGTTTCAATCCAAGAATGGTCTCTTTTTCACCCGCAATTGACCAGCCAGCCGGTTGGTCACCGTATAAAAGTTTCTCTAAAGTGTCAGCCACAATCCAACGGGGCTCATCATGATACATATTAATCTCCTCAACTACGACATGTCTCTCTGTCTGAATGCCCGCTTCTTCAAATTTAGAATTTAAATATATATCAAAGACAACATCCATGACAATATCCAACTTATCCGAGCTGGCTTTGGCATAATACGCCGTCATTTCCTTGTTGGTAAAAGCGTTGTATTGGGCGCCGATACCATCAAGTTCACGAGAAATATCAAGCGGACCTGGCCGTTTCGTTGTCCCCTTGAACATCATATGTTCCAGAAAATGGGAAATGCCATTAATGTCTTTGGTTTCGTATTTGGAACCAGTACCAACCATAACCATCACCGTTACGGTTTTTGTTCCCTGCATCGGCACGGTTACTAAACGCAACCCCGAATCAAAAGTATTAAGTTGAAAATTATATGTTCGGTCCATCCCGTTAGAAGTAGCCCCGCCGAGGTCCTCTGGACTCGTCGAGCTAAGCTCGACGAGCGTGACTTCTAACGGGATCCATGATTCTTATAGTACCTTATTCTTTGATAAAGTTAAACTAATATTGTGTGCCGGTAGAAAGAGTCGAACTTTCTTCTGATCGTTATGAGTGATCCGTTTTGACCGTTAAACTATACCGGCAATTTAGAGTGCAGTAATCCTTCAAGTAGTCCTTGTATTTTATACAATAAATCGCCACTTTTCAAGACCTCACAATGAAGTGTACCATAATGAACATCGTGGTTTTTATATATTTTTTTTTGTACAGTTTTTATAAATGTCATGCGTTTAAAGCGAGAAATTGGTACATCTAGATAATCGGACCAGTAACTAATGACTTTTTGTTCCCTATATTTATGTATCTTATTAATATAAACATAGAATGAAATTGAAACTGGTGATATTTGAAAAAACATTTTAAACCATGCCAGCATAAATTTTATAATTCTTGGATCTGAATTAGTAAACACGACTCTTTGAGTTTTTCTTCCTTCCGCCAAATATAGAGCTAATCCTGCAACAAAAAAAAGATTAGGGGACAAATTTTCAAATCTTTTATACCCTTCTTGTCTATATCGCTCTATTCGGGCGAGTCTTCTTTCTTTTTGAACCAGAGCACCCTTTAACTGAGCCCTCTTAAGGCCCAATAATTTGTTATTCAACAATCGTAATATTTGCCCCTCAGACAAAACGATATCTCTACACCATTTACTTATGGTGCTTTTGGGTAATTCTAAATTCCTAGCTATCACGATGATACTTTCTCCACCTTCTCTTAATTGTCTAGCTTTTAATCTAAGTTCGGATTTTGCCATATCAATTAAATACTACAGATATATACCATAATCTAATTATACTCTGAAGTATAATTAATTAAATAAAATCTTGTGGATAATTTGCTTAAATTAGAGATTAATATTAGAATACAAAAGTAGTAATTATCGCGGGGTAGCGCAGCGGTAGCGTGCCGGGCTCATAACCCGGAGGTCGTGAGTTCGAATCTCACCCCCGCAACAATATTTGACAATACCACCATAAGGTGGTATTGTCGTGTTAAGGAGTTGCCATGTCTGAAAACCCGATGATTTGGATAGTGATGGGGATGGTGGGAGGTATTATTCTTTGGATCGGCTGGAACTTTTTTCTGTCGATATGCACCCGATGGAAGAAGCCACCCTGCCTGGTATGCGGTGCAAGAAGTAACTTTGTGAGATTCACCTCGTACACGGGTTTAGACGAGCTCGTGATCTATAGATGTCCCGAGGGACATCTATCCGAACGGGGGTAATCCAATTTTCAAACTGCCCGTTCGACGACACCACAATAGGTGCTCGCTCGGCGGGCACTTGTTTTATTATCAATTCATTACAAACTCAAATTTAGAATTTTCAAATCAAAATGTCCCTTTCGGGACATTTTGATTTAGTAAGGAATGAACCTATTGACCGGAAATATTGGCTTGAAGGTTAATCATGCCAGCGTTTATTGAATCGTTACAAGAAACACCGATATCTTTGGGTAATGACGAACTTGAGACCGTTACTACTCTATAGCCATAAGGAACAAGGGTATAACTGGCGCCGTTCAAGGTAATAACTTGTGTCTTGTTAGAACGGTTATCTAGTAATATAGACGTACCATTCTTGAGAACCATTGAGCCAGGTTGCCCTTTGCAATCCTGATTGAATTGAATCCGGTTACTGCCATATAGGGCGACGAGTTGAGTGTAAGACAAATTTGACGTAACGGTCGGTGAAGATTTTGGTGTAACTTTTGAATTTGAAACTGCCGGTGTCTTTGTTGCGCCAACAGGCGTTGGAGAAGAACTGACACCAGGAGATAATGACAAATCTGAACTATCTCTATTAAGCCACCATGCTCCGGCCACGATTGCAACGACGATAACAACTATCCATGTTTTATTCATCTGTTATTTAGATTTTAGATATTAAAATTGAAATTAAATCGACCTTTTATATATTGTACCAGAGTTTCTATGGTTAATTAATACTATTTATCCACCGTCAACCTAGCTTTGACTTATAATCGATTATCAATTATACTGGAAACTTACCAGTTCGTTCAATTTGGAGGTGGCAGGATGATAGATCCGGCAGGAAGAAGGATTGAGCTTTTGAAGCTTCAGGCGGTCATGAATCAAGAGGTTCGGAACCTCAGCAGAAGGTCTGGGCAAGAGGATCTCCCGAAGGATCTCGGTGAGAGAATCGCCTTCGAGGAGACCGAAGCCCGGAGATTGAGGAATCTCAACCTCGCCCTTGGACGGCGGTGCGGAATCGACAAAGCCATCCAGCTCTTAGAGCAAGGGTGGGATGGCACCTGCGTGGACTGCAAAGAGAACATTCCTGATGTAAGAATACGAGCAATTCCTTGGGCCACCCGGTGCATCTTTTGCGCGGAGAAAAGCACACCTGATCCGATTGTACTCCAGACCAGGCGTGGTCGCAGAGTTCAAGGATTGGGAATCGCTATTTCCTAGATTTTCGTAAAGCTCTACATCTCCAAACCCGCCAGCCACAGTGTCACGACCTCCCAGCCGTGACCTGCCCGCCTGCCCCCTTGCAGGCACCCCCTTCGTCCGTTCGTCGTCGCTTGTCGTCGTCGTCCGCCCGAAGGGTTTTTCTTTTCCCTGTTCATATAGTACAATCACCATTAACATCACATGAAACCTATCATTCTTACGCCAAAAGAAATAAAACTAAAGTTAAAAAAGCTCCCGGGCTGGAAATTTTCTGATAATAAAATATCAAAACAGTTTGAGTTCAAGGATTTCTTGGATTCCTTGGGGTTCGTCAAAAAACTCGCGCCATACTTTGAATCCATGGACCACCACCCCGACACCCATATCTTATATAGTAAAGTCCTCTTTGAACTCCAACGCTTTGATGTCGGCGGTAAAGTGACTGACAAAGATATAAAGGTCGCAACCGAGATAGAAAAGAAATACAAAGAAAAATAATTTTTTGTGTTATTTTTGGCTCGTACGATACAAAAATAACACACCCTGAATCTTTAAAATTCTGTTTTGAATTCTGGAAAAACTCTCCTAAACGCGGTACTATGGTGTCTTAGGAAGCGTGCCAGAGTGGTTGAATGGACCTGATTCGAAATCAGGCATAGGGGAAACCTTATCGGAGGTTCGAATCCTCCCGCTTCCGCAGTATCGTGTTAATATATAATAAGGGAGAGGTGGCAGAGTGGTCTAACGCACCGCACTTGAAATGCGGCGTACCTGAAAGGGTACCGTGAGTTCGAATCTCACCCTCTCCGCCAAGTTTTAACTAAACTATCTTGGAAAACGGAGTATTAAGAAAAGCTGAACGTTTTGAAGTACATCATCGTATTTTAGTTTTTTCCATTATTTTGGTGGGGACAGTTATCTTAACAAGATTTTTTGTTATCTTTTATAATCCTAATCCCGTAATTATCAATTTTGAATTACACCACTTTGATTATGGAATTCTTCTCATTCTAATTAGCACGAAATTATTACTTTTTGGACCCAAAAAATATGGCTTTGTATATCTGCTCCTAACCGCCGTTGCTTCCGGGCTTATAATTGATGAGTATTGGTTTATCAGACGGAGTGTTGTCGGTGACGTTACAGAACAAACACTATTATACAATTCTACGTTCCCATCGGTATTAGTATTGGTTTTGGTTCTTATACTGGTAGTCCTATTCATAAATTCAATTAGAAAAAGTAATAAAAAAACATGACTCAAACAATTGATTTAAGGAAGAAAAATATACCTCATGAAACACCCGAACCACCAGTTGTAGAATCGGTAGCTGAACCGACTACCGAAATTGAAACTGATTCAATTACCCTTCCGGAGGCATCGGATATTCGTTGGTCAACACATCTTTCCCCTCCCCATCGGCGAAAACAAGTTATATATATGACGATTGGCCTGTTAATTATGGCCGGTCTTATTTTCTATTTCACTGATGATTTTCTTTTCCCTCTTGTGCTTATTTTATCTGCCGTTGTCATTAATTTAAATATGACCAGACCCCATCGCCAAAGTGAAATTAAAGTTCATGCCACCGGTGTCTCAATTGACGATCAAAACCACCACTACGCCGACATGAAGTCCTTTTGGATTGAATATCAACCGAACCTAAAAGAATTAAGTATTGAACTTAAAAAGGGCTACACCCCAAAAATTAAAGTCCCCCTAGAAGACACGAATCCTTTGGAAATTCGCCAAGCCATGGTATTCTACGTACCAGAAAAAGAGCACGAACAATCGCTTTTAGACCACATCATCCGCTTGATAGGAATCTAATTTAAATTAAAAACTGCCACTAATCAGTGGCAGTTTTTAATTTTGTGCTCTCGAGAGGAATCGAACCTCTATCATAGCGTCCGCAACGCTACGTCCTATCCGTTGAACGACGAGAGCTTATGTTGTGCCATCAATTCACTAAACTGTTCTGATATTTCTATCAATTCTCTCCTAATATCACTACTACCGTAATGTATAAAACAAATACCGGCAAAATTCCTTCTAAACTTTTTAGTAATACTCCTTTTCTTTAAATAAACCTTCCAAAAACGTTCTTCCGAAATATTAAGTAATTTGGACCAGAATTTTTTGGTCTCCCCTATTTTGTGATAGTAGTGGAGATGTAACCCAATTCTCAATTTTGATTCATCAATGTTATAGCACTTTCGCAAAAGGGTCAAATAAAGAAGCGCAAGTTTTGGGTCAGTATTTATAAACTTTAACCCACTAACTTTTTTATGTTTAGCCCCTTCGGCCCAATAAAGACCGGCCAAAAACAACTTTTGTACACCAACGTTTTTAAAAGGGTAATTTTTAATTTCTTTTCCTATTTTTATTTTTAAATCTTTGGCTTGTTTATTTTGTCTATTCTGGATTGCCTGCATTGCTAGTGGTCTAATACTGGCCAAGTGCTTTATTTGGCCTGCTCGATCAAACGGATGACCTAATGTTTCTCCAAACCAAAAAGATAGGGTACTCTTTGAAATACCAAACATCTGAGTTAATTCTCGATAAGTTTTTCCTTTTACCCTCTCGAGTTTAACTGCCTTTTTAATTTTTTCACTATGAATTTGGGACATAATATCATTGGACAGATATACTTCTATAATACCACTATCTGTCCAACGATAAAAGTGGACATTTTTCTTATTTTAAGTGATATAATAATGCGCAAATGCCAGGTAGTAGAACTTCCGAATGCCTGGCGGCCTTTATTAAACATCGGAAGTTCACTATCCTGGTATGGACTTATCTCTTCCGATTGAGAAATTAAAGAATGTCGGCGCCCGCAATCTTCCCCGCCTTCATAAGTTGGGTATTAAGACCCTCCGAGATTTGTTGTGGCATATCCCCGCTCGCTATGAGGACTACAGTCAAATTATTCCTATCGCCGACTTGGTCCCCGATCAAAAAGCCACCATCCAAGGCACCGTCGTTAAAATTAGCAGTCGACGCATTTTCCCTCGCCGGCTAGTTATTATAGAGGCAATTATTGAAGACGATTCAGGGACAATCAAGGCCGTTTGGTTTAACCAGCCCTACATTGCCACAACTCTGACTGAAGGCACTCGCGTTAGCTTGGCCGGAACCGTTAAACTGGATAAACGTGGCCTTTATCTTGCCAGTCCTAGTTATGAGAAGCTCCATACTGACGATTATTTTGCCTATCACCTCACTCACACCCATGGCCTTATTCCTGTCTACCCTGAAACTGAAGGCGTCAGTTCAAAGTATCTAAGATTTTTAATTAAACCCATTATCTCCGAGTTAGTTATTGAGGACCATCTGTCCAAAGAATCCCGAACGCGCAACGGCCTTATTGACCTGACCACTGCCCTGCAAAAAATTCACTATCCTCTCTCTTTGGCTGAAGCTGAACAAGCCAAAGAACGTCTCGCTTTTGACGACCTGCTTTTATTCCAAATCAAAGCCCTGCTTGAACGAAGAAAAATAAACCAGCTCAAATCTCCCGCTATCCCGTTTGATAAGGAACTGGTTACTGACTTTATTAAACATCTTCCTTTTGAATTAACTAAAGATCAAAAAATAGCGGCTTGGGAAATATTAAAGGACCTTGAAAGGTCATACCCCATGAACCGTCTTATGGAGGGAGACGTTGGTTCCGGAAAAACCGTCGTTGCTTTAATCGCGGCTATTCAAGCCGCCCAAGCTGGCTATCAAACCGTCTTCATGGCTCCGACCGAAGTCCTCGCTCACCAACACATGGAAACAATCCGTAATCTCGTCGCCCACACTGATATTGAAGTTGGTTTATTGACCAGCTCAACCGCTTGGACTACTTATAGTTTAGGCAAGAAGCCGGAAATTAAAAAACGCATCGCCCAAGGCGACACTAAAATAATCATCGGGACTCATGCTATTTTACAAAAAGACGTTGAATTCAAAAAGTTGGCTCTGGTTGTCATTGATGAACAACATCGCTTTGGTGTCGCCCAACGGGCCGCTCTTGTCAAAAACAAAGAGCTTGTCCCCCATCTGTTATCAATGACCGCCACACCCATCCCCCGCACTCTAGCCCTCACCATCTATGGTGACTTGGATATTTCTATCATTAAAGAAAAACCCAAGAATCGCCAAAAAATTATTACCCGCATTGTTCCACCTTCCGGCCGGCAGGAGGCCCATCAATTTATTCGTTCAGAAGTAAAAGCGGGCCGACAAGTTTTTGTAATTTGTCCTCGCATTGAAGTCGCTGGAGACCTGCCCCCTGCCCCAGACCCAGGGACCAGTCCCGTCGGTCCCCCCAGAGGGTCCCCCTCCACTACTGGGTCAAGGGGCAAATCTCCAGCTCAACAGAAACTTAATCTTGTGTTGGCCGACATGAAAGCGGTGCGAGAGGAACACAAGAAACTATCCGAATTGGTATTCCCGGATTTAAGGGTAGCGATGCTTCATGGCAAAATGAAGCCAAAAGAAAAAGCTGAAATCATGAATCGTTTTAAAGAGGGCTTCACTGATATCCTCGTTTCCACCTCCGTCATTGAAGTCGGTATAGATATTCCCAATGCCACCGTAATGATGATTGAAAACGCCGACCACTTCGGCCTCGCCCAACTCCACCAATTCCGGGGACGCATCGGTCGGGGCGAACATCAATCAACTTGTCTTTTGTTTACTTCCGGCGCCGAAAAAACAAGCAACCAACGATTGAAAGCTCTCGTTACAACTGATGACGGCTTCCTCCTTGCTGAAAAAGACATGGCTATCCGCGGACCCGGCGAATTCTTCGGTACCGGCCAATCCGGTCTCCCTGACCTCGCCATGGCCGCCCTCGCCAATGTTGAATTAATTAAAAAATCCCGCGCTGAAGCACGACTCATTCTCACCGAAGACCAAAACCTAACTAACCACCCTGAACTGAAACAACAGTTATTGAGATTTCAATCCATTATTCATTTCGAGTAGAACGCTCGTTGAGTTGAAAGCCATCAACCGACACGCCTCCGGCGGGACAACAACTCTTCGAGCTTGTTGCCCCGCCTCAGCTAAACTTGCATTGCAGTTCGTTGGTTGATCGGTCTGCTGACCGTTAATTATATCAACCAACTTCTACAACGTCTCGATTGTCTCTGATGGCTTTCAACTCAACTCGCTTGGTCTCATTTTTTCTAATCGTGCAGATTGAGAAAAATCCAAGTCGTCTCGCTTTTTTTTGGTTTTTATTTTTTATTGAAATAGAAAAGGTCTCGAGAGGAAGTGCTCGACCTGCATTGCGCAGATGAGACCTTCCCTATCGAGACCTACTTACTTGGCCTTCCTGAATTCAAACACTGGTCGGCCCTGATACATGCTAAGTCCCATGGGTGCATCACATTCAAAGACAAGGCATCCATCTTTACACGTAATGCTCAGATGGATGTCATTCTTCTTATCATCAACCGTCAAATGAGCCCACGTACGACTTACACTCCTATAGCCACGCATGACTCGAAGTGAGCCATCATTGCAGAGGACATCTTCGTTGCTCATGGTACCTATCCTCCGCTTCGACTAGTACCGAACCGGCTGCTGCTTGGGACGGCAACCGGTGATAGTGGCACCATTGCGCCGACGCAACTTCTTGAGAATACGCCGAAACAAACCATCCTTCTTTTTCTTCATGCCTGTACCCTCCTAATCATCTAATTATAGCACGAAACATAGATATCTGTCAAATTTTCGGTTTTTTATCGATACTAAGTCCTAAGTTCTAATTCCTAATTCCTCGCCTTAGGTGTTACCCAGAAACCCATATACCGACCAAACATCAAACGGGTTTGGGCATCTAAAGCTGGAATAGCGCCGAAGAAGATAAAGTTGATGGGGAACAAAAGCCATTGGAGAGCCATCCAGAGCCATTTAAATTTACCATATTGAGGCGGTTTTTCGGGAAGTAAAATAATGCTCATAATCGCCGAGGTCACGAGACCGAGCAGAGCAATGTTCATAATGGCAGCTGTGATACGCGGTAAGTTATAGGAAAGAATTGAGGTTGAGAAACCCAATCCCCCGACCCAAATAGGAAGCCAACTCAATAAAAAGATTATTAGAGCATTGGTTGGACTGGAGTGAGTCCGTTCAATCTGAATAAGTGTTTGGTGTGTTTTTTGTTTCTTGGAAATATTTTTGTTTTTAATAAAACCAAACATAAAATAAGGATTATTTTCAGCGCCATAATGCCAGCGACGAATCTGTTTATACTGGTTCTTAAGGGTCTGCCAAAAAGTCGGACCGACATTGGCGTCCATATAGACGGGATAATACATGGGTACGGTCTGCCAGTCGCCGTCATAACGCAGGAGACATTGCCAATAAATACGCGAGTCCTCGCTGACAACGTTCTTCTGCCAAAAACCGACGTCAACCAAGGCCTGAAATCCCACTGAATGAGAAGAAAAAGTAACCATCTGTTCTTTACGGGACTGCTGAATCATCTGCCAGAACGTGGTTGAAAAGGCAAAGACCCGCGCAAAAGCCGGGGCTTCCCAGATATTGTTAGTAAAAATCGGGATGGGCTGAAACGAAGAACGCAACGGATCAGACGCCGTCAGATAATGCCAAGTTAGACAAGCAAAGAAATCGGTCGGCACAACAGTATCAATATCAAAAACCGAAACAACGATTTGATTGTATGGAATATTTAAAATATCAATGACTTCCCTTTTAACTTGTTCCCCCGCCCAGGCCTCATTTGAACCTTTTCCTGCCAGTTCTCCAGAGATATTATCGGGATGGGCCGTAATTATAAATTTAAAAAAGGCATTGCCAAATTCGGCTTCGGCTTGACGGGCCAATTCAACACTATGCGCGCCGGCCCGAGCTTCAGTCGCCAAAACCACAATCATTTTATTTTTGGGATAATTACTTTTAAAAATTGCGTTTAAACTATCATGAACGATAGAATACGGTTCTTTATAGACGGGCAAAATGACAAGGTTGAAAATGTCTTCCGGCTTAACCCTGGACAATTTTGGATTCTCAACAACTGAAGCGAGTCGATTCGTCCAATCAATCTTCAAATTATGACGCATTTTTAAAAAAGAAGACCGCGTTAAAACAGAAAGATAAATGGTTTTAATGAGCCAGTAGATATCAAAAAGAATTATAAAAAAAGTGGCAAAAACAGGGGCTTTAAAAGAAACCAGGACGACCAGAGCCAAAGTGAACCACGCCAAAAACCCGGGAAAAACTTCCAGTAATCGGTAAGTCCGGCGGTCTCGCGAATCCGCCAAGTCAGAAGCATTGCCAATATGAAGATAATCAAGCATCCAGGTAGTAGATCTCCCGAAGTTTAAAAATTACCCAGGCAGTCAGGAGTTCACTACCTGGTTCAGAGTGCTCATTAAACCACAAAAACTAACTTAAAGCAAGCATAAATAAACCATCTTCCAGGTCTCGCTTTCCTTGTTTTATACCCTGTTCAAGGTCAAGCACTTCTTGGTAGAGACGCTTGATGTCGGCCAGAGAAAGATGGGTCGTCGCGGAAAGCATTTTTTTGACAACAAAAGGATGGATACCGGCTTTTTGGGCAATTTGGGACGAGGAAAAATTTCTATCGGAAAAATCTTTAACCATCAACATGTTTCGAAATTGGTACATTATCATTGAAAGCAAATAATACGGGTCACGACCATGAGCAAGTTCACTACAGAGCAATGAAAAGGCCTGGGCCTTGCGACCAGACCCAAGAGCGTCAATAAATTCAAAAACGTTTGGCTCGGTCTCGGTTTTGATAAGTAAATCAATAATATCAGTCGTTATCTCATTCTTGGGAACCTGCCTGCCGGCAGGCAGGTAATTAGCCAGTTTATTCAGGTTATTTACAATCATTGAACTTGTTGTCCCGCCGACCGCAGAAAAGACAGTAAAAGCTCCAGGAGCAAACAATACACCCCTTGATGTGGCCTCTTTTCTAGACCATGCCTGTAATTGCCCGCCTTTCAGTTCAGAAAAATTGCGAACCAAATTCTTGGAATCCGAAAGAAGGGTAAACAATTCTTTTGGTTTAGCTTGGACAATATTCCCCAAATGAGTCGCCAGAACCACAACCCCTTTATCAACAGTAATTTCATGCTTTATAAAAATATCGTGCAATTCTTTGGCTCTTTGCGGGTCAAAAAATATATTATTAATCAAAATCAATTTTACTTCACTAAATAGTGAAACGCTTCTGATTGCGTTGGAGACGTCAGTGCCAGCTGTAGTAGTGGTCCCGTCAATACGAAAAAAATTAAAACCACTACCATGTTTAGCCTTGTATTTTTGAATAATCTCATCTCTGCTTTGTAGTAAGCGATAGGTGTCTTCGCCGTATAAGAATATCAGCATGCGATAATTGTAACCACTCACTGCGTCGTTATTTCAATCCAGATTTGTCCAGGCACGAACTTAATTTCATCACCATTGGAATTATAGAAATATAGTTTTGAATCAAGTTTCTTGGGGTCTTTCTTCCATGTCCCAGTAATTTTTATACCATTCTGATATATTTCAACATTTCCTTCTCCCGTCGTTTTCACTACGATATATTGATCCCCCTCATACAAAATATGCGAGGTCGTATTCATAACGGCAATCACACTAGCTGTGACTTGTTGACTAGTATTCTTATCAATTTCCGGCTTTCCCCCACGAGAGCGAGAATACAGATTCGTGCTTTGATCATATACCCATGAAACATTATTCGGGTAGGAATAAAGAGTTACTGTCGTTGCAACATTAGAAATGTTCTTGGCGGGCATTTTATCGGCGTGCGGATAGCCGACAAAATCTTTCGTCAAACTATAATAAAATTTATTCGCCTGTTTCAAAATCAAGTCCAGATTGGAAAATCCATTGTGAGGCGGTTTAGCGCCCGACTTTCTATAAAATATCGTGCCATCAAACTGAAGAGCATTGATATTGTCCATAACATGGCTATCAAGTTCAGCCAAAGCGCCGTGTTCCCCGCCCCAATGAGCATAAATGGTATTGAACCCTGCCGCCAAGGGAATAAAATCTTCCCGAGCTGAACGAATTGAACCTATCTCTTTCGGCGTCTGGCACTGAAAAACACCCATAAATCGAGTTACCCCGTTAGGTGTCACCGGCATCTCAATAACCAAATCAGACGCGCCAATACCCGATAACGGTCTGGCCTCCGGGTCAGAAGCCATCATCACGGCTACCGGACGACGTTGAGCATTTTCACAATTAAGACCAGAAATAGAACTTGGTTTATTGGGTGTTTCAACTTGAGTACCCCCAATAGTAAAACTACGACCAGAATTAAAAAGCCAAATCAATAATCCAAATACTACAACAATACCACCGATAATAACTTTTTTGCGCTTTATCCTAATCATATTAATTATTATATCATGGCAATTTAGGTTATAGGTTATAGGAACTAGGTTATAGAAAAACCTTAAAACCTATCCCCTAATTCCTAGCACCTATTTCCTAATCTGATGGACAGAGCAGAAATGACCGGACCGACCGCCAAGCTTGAGACGCTTAATTACTCCCCCATCTTTCCGACTACACTTTTCGCCTGTCCTCTGATAGGCCTTGTGAAAATTTTGGAAATTACCTTTTCCTCCCGACGGTATTCTGTAGTCATCCATACTGGAACCCTTATGTCTAATTGCCAACTTTAAAATACTCACCATCGCCGTATATACTCTTTTAAGGTCTTTGTCATCCAAATGTTCTACCCTTGAAGTGGGATGCAAACCTGCCCGCCACAAAATCTCATCAGCATAAATATTACCGATACCGGCTATGAAATGTGGATCCATAAGAACCTGTTTGATTCTCCCTCTTTTTTGGGCAAACAATTTTTTAAATTCCGGAAACGATATCTCCAACGGTTCCGGTCCCAATTCACGAATTTCTTTTAAATTATTAACTTCATCATCATCAACAAGAATGATTTTGCCGAAACGGCGCAAGTCAGACAGAGCCAATTGATAACCATTGCTCAAACCCATTATCACCCGAATATATTGATTGTTTCGGTCATCACGCAAGGGTCCCGCGATAGCGCTAGTCCATTTTTTATCTTTGAACGTCCACTTACCATATAACAAGTGGCCCGACATTTTTTGGTGAATAAAGATGGTTTTCTTGCCCTCAATATCTAAAACAATGTACTTGGCTCGGCGCCGAATACTCAATATTTTTTTACCCTTTATCTCTTTTTGAATCTTGGACCAACTTGCCCCGCTACCGGTGTTAACCGGTTTTGCGGGGTCCGCCCAAACATTACGAAAACGCAGACCAATCAGGTCTTTCCTTAATTCCCGTACAATTGTTTCCACTTCGGGCAGTTCTGGCATGATGAAATCATGCCAGAACTGTGAAACCAAGTCCAATAAATTCTAGAACAACTTAAATGGGGCCTGCAGAGATGAGAAAATATTTGAGAATAAACCTTTTACAAAACTGAAGGGATTATTGCTTGAAGCAGGACTTGCCTGAGCCAACTGACCTCCGCCCAATTGGCCTTGCGACCAAATAATCATTGCATCATCTACGGCATCCGAAAGAGACCATCCTGCTATCTTGAAGCTTTCACCATTTAGTTGGGTATTGCCTCTAGGGTCGTATAGTTCAATATAATTGAATAACGACGCATATTTGTCACTCGTCCACCTATCAGGCAAACATTTAACAAAATTATCTTCCGCTTCATTGTTTAATCCTTGATTTTTTAATCCTACCGTTACCAACGCGCAAACCCTGGCCCAAACCTTATTATCAAAGAACCAGTTTGGCCTTGAATAAACTCCCAATCTTGACTCTTCATTGGTAGTATAACTTGGTGTATAAACAAGGTTTCCTGATCCCTGATTGTTGCCGTATGCCGCTAAAACCGTATTTTTTACCCTCTGGCTTGTGAGGTTACCCGTAAGCCCCACCATGGCCATATCCGAAAAAACTCTATTATCATACGAGCTACCAATCTTCAGACCACTTGTTGTTATTAATCTTGAATATCTTCCAGATGCCGGATCATAGGCATTATTTTCTATGGCTAATTTTAAATTATTGGCTCTTTGTGAATACAAACTTGCATCTCCACCATTCATATACGGCAAGCATTTTTGAGTGGCATTATATAAAAGCGCGGAAGAATACACCGATTCCCCATGAGTCAAATCTGAACCGGAAAAATGGTCTATCCAGTCGCCTCCTTGTGTGTCTAATAATCCATTTGACTTAATGTTGTTAGTATAATCATAATTTAATGCCTTCAGTATGTGGTTATAGACGGTATCGCTTACAGAATTTCTGTATTGCAAACTTGTAGTATTCCACCAAGTGGTGTCTTGGGTTTTTTCTACATATGAACACGTGGCGAAGGCCAGCCAGCCAACATTATCTGACCCCCACCCTAAGTTGTTTGATCCAATTACGGGAAGAGTATTATCCGGCTTAGACCTGTAACCATCAGAAAAAATATTAAGACCGTACGGAATTTGACCATTAGAAAATTGAGCGCTTTCCAAATAACTCTCTATACCCCGTCTTGCTAAATTTGGGTCCAAATACAACAACCCTAAAGCTATTTGTGAGGTATCCCTAGCATTAACTGTTTCATTATAAATAGCCATCTGATTTAAAGTCAGTTTATCAACGAACGGGTCCCAGAACATAGAAGTAGAAAGGGCTGAATAACCTAAGATTCTAAGCTGAGTTTGAAGCTTGGCTGTGCGCGAACTTAACCCGGGAATATTATTTGTCTTTGATATATAAAAATCTTTGGTTGAATTTAATACTGATTTTACATTCTGAAGATTCTTATATTTACTTATCAGTTGATTTTTTTCGGTTATGTTTTTATACGTTCCAACAATGAAGGCAAGCTCACGACTCTCTCCGGGATTTAGTGTAATATTGACTTGACCGGAAAGAATATCGTCAGGAGATGAAAGAGAGTTTGTTAAATTACCGGAAACAACTGTTTGGGGATTACCTTCCGCTCCAGACCCCAAAAATGACGCCTTTGAAGAATCGTAGCCAATCATGTTTTCTGTACTCGTCAAAAACATATTTGTGCTACCAGTTATAACCAATGAGCTTGTTGTGCTATCAAATGAAGCAGTCCCATCTGGCACCATGTCTTGATAGCTAAAAAATTTAAATAGTTTCGCTGTTGGCCCAATATTTGTCACATTAACCAGTTGGATGATAACCGATTCTGATTGGTTATAGCTCGGGACAAAATATGTCACCGATGTCTTTAGGTTTCTATAAGTGACCTCTTCTTTTGTGTAACCAAGCCCGACTCTTGATTCAAATTTATCCTCACTTATCCCCGGCTGATAAGGATTATTAGACCAATAAGAACTACCGTCGTTTACATAGACCACACCACTTCCAGCATCCGTGGGCATCAATTTACCTAACGGGTTCAGGGTGTAAGCATTATTTGAAGCCAAAGTTGAATATTGTCTTGCGGGACTCCAATTTGAGCCGTGAACATTTCTGTAGACCTTAATTCTTTCATTGCTCAACCATATCCCCTTCCCCTGGAAAGGATCCATGGCAGTTTTATCGGTCATAACAAATTCGTTATTGTTTGTGTCAAAGTCATAACCTGATGTAGATACTCCTCCACAACTTGGAGCAACAAATGTGGTAGAGGGGCCATGTTGGCCGTTAAATACTCGGGCATAATATGTTCCGGGGGTTAGAACTAATTGAGGCAGTGAACCAGGATAAGAACCAAACCCTGCCGGAGCTTGGGTAGAAGATGCGCCACCAGAAACATTTTTATTCCAGAACGAATAAGGGAAACTGGCATCTTTTGATATGTCTACATAGAAGCCATAACTAGAGTTGGGAGTACCCGCCCAAGAGATGGTGGCGTTGTAGACACTACCGGAACATGAACCAGAGACGGTTGGTTGACCTGGAGCTGTTCCGATTGGTGGGGGCGGCGGAGGTGGGACAACACCAGAACCATTACTAAAGAAAATCCCTGATAGAACCGAATTATCTCCGGATATAAGCGAAACACGGATACGAATACCTCCCACAATGTCGTAGACAAAATATTTACCACCAACAAAACTACTTGCGACTCGTGTGTCTAAGACCGCGCCCGTTGCCAAATCAAGAATATCAATAGTTTCTGCTCTATTTTTACTATCCCAGTCCAAAAGATAGAGAGCCATTCGGTGAGAATTACCATCTTTCGGTATCACATCAACAGTAAATGTCCTCGGCGCATAAGCTACTGCCGCAATCCGGCCACTTGAAGAATATTTATCTAAAGCCCGAACATCTGTCGTGTTATTAGACCAAGTCCACAATGAATTTCCATTTGGGTTTGCAGTGAAATTTGGAGTATTTGAACTTTCGTTAAAAATAACCGACCCCTCATTGCCGTAATTACTTTTCCAATTTCCTTGGGTTGAAGTGTCAACAGAAACAAAGGTTGCTTTTGTGGTAGTTCCCCCTCCGCAACTTGGGACACTAAATGATGTCGCAGTACTGTGCTGACCGTTAAATACTCGGGTATAATATGTGCCCTGATTAAGAACTAGGGTCGGTAGGGGCATGTCTGCTGGATAATAACCAAAACCTGAAGGAGCTTGGGTAGAAGATGCGCCACCAGAAACATTTTTATTCCAGAACGGATAAGGAAATCCTGAATTGTTTGATATGTCTACATAAAAACCATAAGTGTTAGGGGTACCGGACCAAGTAATATCAACATTATAAGTACTCCCGGAACAGGAACCACTAACATTTGGTTGAGTCGGTGCTGACAAAGGTGCCACAGGTGTTTTAACTGGAGTCGGAGTCGGGGTTGGTGTTGATGCGGAAGTCGGTGTGGGGGTGGGAGTAAATGTTGGCACTAACGTTGGAGTGAGTGTTGGAGTGGGTGTTGAAACTGGTGTTGGTGTTGGGGTGGGGGTAGGGATGGGGGTTATAACCGGAGTAGGTGTAGGAGTTTGAATTATGGTTGGTGTCGGTGGGGGTGTCGGTGTCGGGGTAGCGCACATCGGCACATAGAAAGAATTTGTGGTACTATGTTGGCCGTTAAATACTCGGGCGTGGTAATAAACACCGGGCTGGAGAGACAGGGTTTGATTTTGACTTGGATATATTCCAAGAAAACCGGATGTGGTCGTTGACATAGCAGAACCAACATTTTTGTTGTAGAAGGAGCCGAAACCTGCGTCATCATCCACATCAACATAAAAACCATAAGTGTTAGGGGTACCGGACCAAGAGATGGTGGCGTTGTAAGCGCCGGATGAACAGGATGGAAGACCCAAAACAACAGGTTGAGAAGGAGCGGGAGTTGGGGTGGCGGTGGCACAGACAGGGACGTTAAAAGAGACACCAGGGGAACTATTGGGATAATGAGTTCCGCTCCAAACTCGGGCATAATAGGTAGTACCGGGATTTAATTGGATTGCGCCTGATGGTGTCGACTCTCCAAATTGAGAAGCCCCGAATCCACTTATTGCTTGAACGGACCTTAATCCTCCCGAAACCTGCTTGTTCCAAAAAGTTCCGAAAGAACTATCTGGAGTCACATCAACAAAATAACCCCAGGTCGGGTCTGGAGCTACATCCCAATTAACTGTTACGGAGTAAGGTCCGCTGGCGCATGACGGTTGTCCGGAGACCCAAACACTGGCGGCGCTGGAATCATGAGGCAGAGATAAGATACTGAAAATTAACAGCCCGCAAAAAACGGAGATCTTTTTTATCATTTTAGAGATATTCCCATAGTACTATAAAATAGTAAATATTTATCCACTTATTTAATTTTTTCCATCTCAGACCAATTGTCTCCAAATTTGGCGTCCACGACAATTGGAACATCAAATTTATGCGCTGATTCCATGATTTCTTTAATTTCTTTTGAAACTTTTTCAACCGAATCTCGTTTAACTTCAAACAACAGTTCGTCATGAACCTGAAGCAACATTCTAGCTTCACTGGGATATTTATCGTCAATAAGTTTCTGAACGTTAATCATGGCGATTTTAATAAGATCGGCTGAAGTACCCTGAACCGGCATATTGATGGCCATGCGCTCGGCGCTGGCCCGAAGCATTGGCATCGTTGAAAGAATATCGGGAATCGGCCGACGACGGCCAAAAAGCGTTGATACATAGCCGTCTTTCCGGGCCTTCTGTTTTGTTTCTTCCATAAATCTGACCAGGCCCGAAAATTCTTTATTATAATTATCAATAAATGTCTTGGCCTCGGCTCGGCTCACACCGGAGGCGCGCTGAAACCCCAACAAGCCCATACCGTAAAGAACGCCGAAATTTAATGTTTTGGCCTGCCGGCGCATTTCTTGAGTTACAGCCGAAGCGTCAATTCCAAAAACATTAGCGGCAGTTCGGGTATGAATATCCTCCCCTCTCTTGAAGGCATCGGTCATATCGGGATCACCCGAAAGATGGGCGGCAACTCGCAAATCAAGCTGAGAATAATCACAAGACAGCAAGACAAAATCTTTTTCGGCAATAAACGCTTTCCTGAATTCTTGGCCAATCTCAGTCCGAACGGGAATATTTTGCAGATTTGGGTCTTGACTTGATAATCGTCCGGTGGTGGTACCGGTTTGGTTATAAGTTGTATGGACGCGCCCCCCTGAATCAATCAAAGTCGGGAACGGCTCAATATATGTTGTCTTGAGCTTCTGAAGTTCACGGTATTTTAAAATAAGATTAATAATCGGGTGCTCCTCGGCTAATTTCTCAAGCTCGCCATGGGCCGTTGAAAGAGCCCCTTTGCCCGTCTTGCGGACCTTGCCTTTCAAGTCCAACTTCTCAAACAACACCACCGACAATTGTTTAGGCGAATTGATGTTAAATTTTCCGCCCGCCATTTCCGAAATTTTTTCTTCAAGATTACTGAGCTCTTTCGTGATGGTAACACTGAGTTTTTCCAATCCCTTCACGTCAATTTTAATCCCCGCCCGTTCCATTAGAGCCAAGATCGGACTTAATGGCAGTTCTATATCGTTTAAAACTTTAGTCAGATCAAATTCCCTTAATTTCGTTTCATAGTGTTCCCTGAGCATACCAATATATTCAAGCCGTTTGAGCGGTTCGGGCTCCATATCCCGTCCGAATTCCAAGAAAAATAATCTTTCCAGAAGAAAATCCTTAACTTCCGAATTCAAAAGATAAGCGGCCAGCTTTGTGTCAAAAATAAAACCAGCGGGGGTTATTCCTTTTTCAAGCGCCCAGCGACAAATCATCTTTATATCATGACCGATTTTTTTAATATTCGGATTGCTTATAACTTTACCGAATTGAGCCAAAATAGTTCCGTCCTTTAGCAACGTTTCAGGGAATCCTTGGCTGGAAACAATGCCATCTTTGTCTGAAAACCTAACCAACACAACCCCCAGATGAATATCCACGACAACTTCATTTGCAGATTCTAACCGATGTAATATTTTTTCTACCTCGTCCGCCGAGCCGGCAAAAACTGTTTTGATATCATTCTTGGGAGCATCAAATAAGCCGGCCGGCTCTGAATTGCTTCCATTTATTTCTCCCAAACGTTTCACGATATTATACAGAGCCAAATCCTTAAGCAGTTTCTCAAGAGCCAACTTGTCTAAGTGTTTCCGCCACTCGGTCTTTTTTAAATCAAAATCAATATCAACGTCCCGAATAATCGTCGCCAAATGTTTAGAAAAAAACGCTTGGTCTTTGTTATCAATAAGTTTCTGAATTAACTTTTCTGACAGTGGTGATTTAATCTTTTCTTTGTCTTTTCCGCCAGAGGCGGACCCGCCTTTGGCAGGTTTCTCAATAAATTCATAAAGTTTTTCAAGATTTTTGAATTTTTGAATGAGAGCACTTGCCGTCTTATCTCCAATCCCCGGCACCCCAGGAATATTATCGGACGGATCACCCTTTAATCCCTTAAAATCAATGAGTTGGGACGGTTCTAAACCGTAGCGGGCTTTAACTTCTTTTTCATTATAAGTAACCGTGTCCGTCACGCCCTTGCGAAGCGTAAAGACGACAACCTTTTCTCCTTCCACCAACTGAAGCGTATCTAAATCGCCGGTCATAATGACAACCTGTAAATCATCAATTGTCTTGGCCTGTTCCGCCAACGCGCCGATCAAATCATCGGCTTCAAACCCGGCCTTCTCAAAAATCGGAATACCAAACTTAGTTAAAATTTCTTTAATATACGGAATCTGTAAATAAAGTTCGTCCGGCGCTTTAACACGGTGACTCTTGTATTCCGCAAACTCTTCATGCCGAAAAGTTGCCCCGGGTAAATCAAAAGTGGCCACAATATAGTCGGGTTTTAAGTCCTTAATCATCTTGATCATCACCGACATAAATCCGAAAATAGCGTTTGTCGGAACGCCCGTGGAACTATTAAGCGTCGGCGGGAGGGCATGAAACGCCCGATGGACTAATGCATTGGAATCTATTAGGACTAGCTTTTTCATAATTGCAGAATAATTGAGACCCAACCTTCTCGCCCCAGACCCGGGAAACCAGTCCCGTCGGTTTCCCCACTGCTGTGGGTCCCCTTCCACTACTGGGTCTTAAAGGTCGGCTCTCAATTATTTTGTGTTATTGATATATTTCTTGTTTGTTCCGAAACATGATCCATATGGATTACCCAGTGATTTTTGGGGAGAATATCCGCCACTCGTTCCGCCCATTCAATCAAAACAATATTTTCAGGATTGTTTAAAATATTTTCAACTCCTAACGGTTCCAAATCTTTAGAGTCCCTTAATCTATAACAATCTAGATGATAAAGAGTGTGGTAATTGGGCACGTTGTGTATGCCATAATGCTTCATTAAAACAAACGTGGGACTTTTTAAATGTTTTTGCACTCCTAGCGCTTCGGCAAAGGCCTGGGCAAAAGTTGTTTTACCTGCCCCCAGCTCCCCCTCCAAAGCGATGACAATGGGTTGACCATTACCCTCTCGCGTTAATTCCAATGCCTGCTCCTTGGCAAATTTTTGAGTATCTTCAGGACTGTGAGAGGTATAATTCATTATGCGAATCATATCTTTTTTATATTCTTTTTTCAAACCAAGTAGTATAACTTCCGAAGTTAAAAAATACCGAAGGCAATCGGAAGTTTCACTACTTGGCAATAAAAAACGGCCGGTGTCTGATACCCGAAGGTATCAGACACCGGCCCTTGCGTAACTTGTTCCTTACGACGGCTTCGTTTGGAGTTCCTCGTTGGCTTCAATCTTTCTGAAGACCTTCCCCATGACTCCGACGGCGCCTTCCAGCAAACCGTTCTGACCATCATGGAATATGACGGTTCCATCACCCTTCCCAAGCTCCACCGCCGCCCTTGTCCTGTCGTCAATGGTCATATAGTCCGCAGCCGACTGGGAGGTCCTAAGTTTTAGGGCTGGGTCTCCATTCTTTCTCCAGCCAAAAATCTTGGCAACCTTTTGTAGGGGCATGGCCTTGCTTTCCGCTTCAAGAATCTCCCTTTGCTTTTGGGCTTCAGCATCCAGAATAATCTTCTGCTTTTCCCCTTCAGCAGAAGTAATCTTGGCCTTCTTTTCCTGAGTAGCCTCTAGGGCCTTCTGAGTAGCAGTGGCTACCAATGCCTCGCCGGTTTTCTTGGCTTTGAATGGTTCCTGTAGGGACTTCTGAATATCATCAGGCGGGACAAACTCGGCTATTAGAAGCCGATTGAGATGTTCCCCCCAGAGCTTCATCTCTTCCCGCATTCCTTTTTCAATTTCTGTTTTGATTGAATCCGGTTCGTCCAAAATTTTCTGGATTTCATAACGGCCAATTACACTTCGGACAGTACCATTCACCAAGCCCATAAGCGCCTCTCCCATTGGCGCGCCTAGGACAAAGGTATTTCTATAGACGTAGTCCGGAATGGGACTGTCTTTAGGAAGGGTTTCATCACCCTCGGCCATCATCCGGTTGGAAATCTGGCATTGGATTTCGGGGATGACGACTCCGTCCTTTGTGATGGTGTTCTTGATTAAGAAGTAGCGGACATAGGTACGAGTAGACCGAATACCTTTTGGTGTTTTCTTGTATCTTTCGTCAATTCCGACTTCTTTAATAAGTTCCACTTGCCCAACTTCGGTTGTTGAAGTTGGTACAGTTTCGGTTTCGGCTTGTCTCGTTGTCGCGATCTTCTCAATCCACCGAATCGTGAATTGCAGACCGGGACTGAGAGTCCGGAAATATTTCCCGAAAACAGTCATCACCCAGCGCTCGTCCTGCGGGACTTGGTTCGGTTCCGCAAAAATGACGAGCAGAATCACGGTGCAAACCAAAGCCGAAATCAATACCTCAATGCCAGTCATGTGTGCCTCCTAGTGGATTCGTGTATATGTAAACGAACTTTCATCGTCTATTTCGTATTCATACTATACTATATTTTTTAGTATTTTGTCAAACCTTCATCATCTTATAAAAATTAAAAAACTGCGTTGCCGGACGAACCCGACAACGCAGTCGCGTGGGCCTTTCGGCCCGTGATTGATTATTGACCGTCGCCCCTCAGGCGACGACTCAGAGCGAGTGCCTCTCTTGAGGACCCCTCCCTCATGATCTCGTCCAAGCTCATTCCGCCGCTTCCCGTGGACGATGGCGGAACCGCCTGCACCGGGACACAGACGTATCCCGGAGGACAACCCTGTGTCACAACAGTCGGCTGATTTGTGGGGGTCACCGGTGGTGTGGTCTGAACGACCTGCGACGTCGGTAACGTCGGGATCGTCATGTCCACTGCCGGCGCCGACTGCCCAGCAGTCGACGCAACGACGTTCTTCGTAGAGTTCCACAAGGATGCCACAGCCGACGTCGCCACCGGCCAGACCCGGAAGAAGACAACCAGTACAAGGAAGAACACCACAGCAACCATAGCAATCTTCCAGCCCTTGGTGAAAATCTCCCCCAGGACATTTCGGGATAACCACGCCACCACCACGAAGACAGCCAGCGTGACCCAGAACGGCCACGAACCAGCGTCCGCAGATGACAGAATCATGGCCACGATACCCACCAAAGCAACGATGCCCCAACGGATATAGCTGGCCCACTTGAGAATCAGTGCCAACAACATAGTATCACCTCGTTGAGAATGTTGTTAAGTCAGGCGAGGCGGGATGCCTCGCCTGACGAGTTGTCTCCAAACCCTGCTCACTGGCGACAGGGCGCCTCTTCGCACTTCGGGCCGATAATCCAGCCCGACCCGCTTCCCAGGGAGACCCACTCCATGTGGTCTCCCGTGATGGGAAGCATGGAGCCGTTCCGATAGAGACGCACGAGGGCATTTACCCCCGTGTTCCCAGCGGGGAGAAGAAAAACTCTCTCCTGGCCGGGATCGATTGTACACTGGTCAAGCGACCCGTCCTTTGCTGTTAGGACGAGATCGCTCTCCCACATGTTGATGTATACTGAACCCCGCACAATGCTCTTGATGTCACGCGGAGTCAGGTCGTAATTGGAAAGCTCTTCCAGAAGAGTGATCCTCTCCAAGCACCTACCATAAAATTTCTTGGCAAGTGCCCTGTTCCGCAGGTCCTCTTCCGAGAAGACCCTTTGAGGGGTCAGTACCGGAGGTGCCTGCTGATATACTCCCCCCTGCTCTGGTTTCTGACTCTGATCAGCAGGGTACGGGGGCTTCCCCGAGTCGGAGTACGGCGGTTTCTGCCCCGCTGACATCTGGGCCTGCGGGTCATCCTCCATGAGGATTTCGCCACGAGGGGCTTTGGGTTCCCCTCTGTACCTGGAATCGTTGGTGAGAACGGCACCTGCCGCCGCCTCCACCCAGCCCCACGGACTTCGTGGGTTGATAGCCGCTCGACGAATACCGTCAACAACCATCACGATTCCCGCGCCACGCTCAATGCGCTGGCGCATATTGGGAGGAAGGGGACGCATCTGTTCATTGTACATAGGGAAGAACCCCCGAGGGTTACTTAACCCGTACATACGCGCCTCCTCGTTCCAGCCGAAATCACTGACCACTGTCCGAATCCGGGCACGACGGTACTGATCACCCATCCGACGGACCATTGCCAGTTCGTCGGCCATCAACATACCGACTCGGTTCCCCTGCACCAAATAGTACCAACCCTCAATACTTTCGGGAACGTACCCCCAACGGATTTGCGCGCTGGCCGAGGTGGCCGGCGCGAGAAAGGCAAGAACGAGAACGGCAAACGCGAACTTCTTCATGTTCATGGCACTCTCCTGTAAGCCCCAACGCGGATGCGTGGGGTAGAAACGAACAAACTTATTTGATTGTCAGGGTGCATCCCCAACCAACCTGATACTTCTATTATATCACCTTTTGATTATTTTGTAAAGCTTGACTTTATGCCATAAAAATGTCCTTATTTTGGGGCTTTTTTGATACAATTTTTAGAGAAAATCTATATCACCCCGCCCGACTGAACAGTCGTTCGGGCGGGCTATTCTATATTTTTATAGTGTCTTATTTTTGCCACTCCCCGCTCTTTCACAAAGGCGACAGCAACGATGTCCATCTGCCATGGCTGGTCTTCGGAATAATGATTATCTGAAAGATAAGTCCGAGCAATACGGGCCATCCGATGACGCTTGTCGGCATTCACTCGAAGCTCAGGTTCAAAACCCGCAATATCTTTTTTGCTGGCTTTGACTTCAACGAAAATAACTATCCCCTCTTTCTCAACGATGATATCAATCTCGCCCCATGGTTTGCGGTAGTTGTGACCAATAATTTTATATCCTTTGGATTTTAAATATTCAGCCGCATAATGTTCGGCAAAAAATCCCAGTTCGCTTGTTCTGTTATTGCTAGTCATCCCGTTAGAGACAGGTTGTGGTCAGACCACAACCGTAAATTATAACAGTTTAGATATTATCACTATTAAATACTTATTCTACTGTTTTTGGTAATGTATTGTTTAGTATGTCTCTAACGGGATAACACTTTTTTCTATCCACACGATGTGGATAGAACCGATTGACCAAGTAATACAACATCGACTAACTATTCGCTTAGCGAATAGTTAAAAGCCAGAGGCAAGTCGGTGTTGATATACTTGGTTGACCTTTAGGGGTCAAATATGGTACCTTGGGTGTACGTTCTCGCAAGAGAATTTTTCCGTTCTTAGGCCATTTTTAGCCCCCGATCCCATTAGGACTATCCTCACAAATAAAGCTCGCAAAGTTCAAACGGCCGTTCGGCCTTTTTCGTGTCATCTCGGACATTTTCTTAAATCTGAAAGAAACCAGCTTGGAATAATCCTTGGGATTGTCCTTCTGCTTATTATAATAAAGGGTCCGGAGAGCAACCAACCGGGTGTTATTGGTAATGTCGTCCGACATTATATAGAGGAAACATCGGCCTCTATCATCCTAACTGATAAAAACTCGCAATTAACTGACATTAGCAGTTTGATGGGCGGAAGCACTTCAATCATTTATCCCGCTAACCCTCCAACTATTTACGAAGGCCAGGGAGGTCCTGGAGAAGATACCCCGCCGGAAACATATACCATTCAAAATAGCTCTATTCAAAGCATTGATTCGGTCTCAACCGATTATCTCAATGATATCAAGCCAAACAAGATTATTGAGTATACCATCCAACCCGGAGACGCATTATCGTTTATTGCTTCCGATTATGGGGTAACCGTTAATGATATTCTTTGGGCAAACAATTTAAAAGACGTTGATAGTATCAAACCTGAACAAATTATAAGAATTCCGCCGGTCTCTGGAGTTATATATAAAATTAAAAGTGGCGATACTATAAGTTCAATCGCCAAGAAATATGGGGCCGAAGAGGGCAAGATCATATCTTTTAACGATCTCTCTGAAAATGGCAATTTAAATATAGACGACGAAATAATAGTACCGGGAGGTAAAATTACGACGCAACCTAAGGCCAAAGCCCAGACAGCAACGGCAACGTTTGCCCATTTACCTAACCTCGGTGATTATTTTGTGCTTCCAACTAAGGGCCGAATTAGCCAAGGGCTTCACGGAAGAAATGGAGTAGATATTGCGGCTTCCTGTGGTACTAGTATTTTCGCCGATGCTGATGGAACAGCAACGACAGTTGATGATACTGGATATAACGGGGGATTTGGTAAATTAATTAAATTATCTCATCCCAATGGCACTGAATCACTTTTTGGCCATGCCAGCAAACTTTTAATAACCGTCGGACAAGTAGTCACTAAAGGTCAATTAATAGCCCTCATGGGAAGTACGGGACGTTCTACCGGTTGTCACCTTCATTGGGAAGTTCACGGCGCTAAGCACCCATTATCCGGATTCAAAACGGGCTCCTCGCTTTAATAAGTCAAGTATTACAACAAAAAATCGCCTTTAGGCGATTTTTTGTTTCGGCCGGAACTATAATTAATTATTTTCTCCCAGTAGTTTCTCGTTAATCTTAAGAGAAATTGCTTCGGCAACATGATTGGGTTTGATTAATTCCGATTGATCCAAATCGGCAATTGTCCGGCTAAGTTTCTTTATTTTGTGGTATGCCCGAAGAGATAATGACCTAGATGCCACCGCATTTTGAAGAAGTTTTTCCGCTTCCGGTTCTAATTGGCACCATTTATCAATGTTTTTATATGAAATCTCGGCATTGGTAAATATTTTTGAATTCTTGAACCTGGCAAGCTGAATAGTTCTGGCACTGGCCACTTTTTCTCTTATTTCATTAAACTTTTTGACCGGCATTGGCTCCTGGTTGGTTGAAGATGTTTCTCTCGGAACATTAATTTGGATATCAATTCTATCCAACAGGGGACCCGATATTTTCTTACGATAACGAATAACATTCATGGGTGAACAAATACAATCGGCCTTTAATTCACCATAATTACCGCATGGACAAGGATTCATAGCGGCAACAAGAGTAAATTTAGCCGGTAATTGCATTGACCCAGATGCTCTAGAGACCGTAATTAGGCCTTCTTCAAGCGGTTCTCTTAAACTTTCCAGAACGTGGCGAGGAAACTCTGGTAATTCATCCAGGAACAAAATTCCTCTATGAGCCAAACTAATTTCTCCGGGTTTGGGATTAGTTCCGCCACCAACCATAGCTGGAGCTGAACTTGTGTGATGGGGACTGCGAAATGGGCGATTAGACATAAGAGATGAGCCATTTACAAGGCCCAAAGAGCTATAAATACGAGTTACTTCAATTGCTTCAGGAAAAGAAAGATTGGGCATTAAATCAACTAAGGCCTTAGCTAAAAGGGTCTTACCGGAACCCGGGGGACCACTCATAAGAATATTGTGCCCACCAGCTGCTGCCACCATTAAGGCATGTTTGGCTGTCTCTTGACCTTTTATTAAACGAAACGCTTCACCATCATCTTCAGAGATAACCGTCTTTGGTGCTTGATACTTTGTGGATTTCAAAGGTTTTATTCCACTCAAATGGTCAATGAGTTCAGTAATAGTGCTTGCGCCAAATACTTTGAGACCTTCAATAATTGAGGCCTCGCCAGCATTAGTGGCAGGTACAATAATTTCCTTAAACCCTATATTTTTAGCTAATATTGCGGCTGAAAGAACACCATTAACTGGTTTTATGGCTCCATTCAAAGACAATTCGCCTAAAAATACCTTGTCTGACGTATCAAATTTTACTTGCTCTGTTTCTAAAAGATATCCGACGGCGATTGGTAAATCATAGGCCGGTCCTTCTTTACGGATATCCGCCGGCGCGAGATTAATAATAATCCTCTTATGTTTTGCGCTAGGAGGAATAAGGGCATTGGTCCGAATAGCCGAAGCAATTCTTTCTTTGGATTCTTGAACGGCCTTGTCAGGTAAACCGACAATATTAAAGGCATGCAAACCAGGGGTTGAATCAACCTCAACTTCAATCAGTTGAGCATCAATACCGTTTATTGAAGCCGAGAATAGGCGAACAGACACGAGAGTGAAATATTAAAATGAAATTACTCGGCGCAATTAATACAAAATGGGGTCATAGGCATAGCCATAAGACGTTCAATAGGAATTTCTACACTGCACTTCTCACAAACACCGTAGTGGCCCGTTTTGAGCTTCTCCTGGGCTTCTAAAATGGCTTCCAGGTGGTGCTTGAGTTCTTGTTCAAGAGCCGTATTGGTCTCTGTAATTGTCGCTTCTCTGACTATATCATCTTCACGGACATCACCTTCGTAATCAGCCGGTATGGGCTGGAATCCACCCGAGGCAGGATCAGCAACTGCAACCTCTCCCAATTCTTTACGGGCTAGAAGCTCTTCCTCTTTTAATAATTGGGTTAATTTTTCTAGATCTTGAGGAGTCATAGAACTTATGTTATTCCAATGTGTAAAAAAAGCAAATAAAAGAAGGCGCAGATAGTCGCTTTCAAATAGGATTGCGAGTGTGACACTGCGCCTTCGGAACCAAGTTTGCCGGTGATCCCTGACGATTAGGTGAAAACCAGCTACTTTCAAAGAACGATACTACAACTTACCCTTACTCATCCAGTATAGTGCCATGGTGACATTGGTGTCAATGTGGATAAGTGTCACCATAAATGTCACCAGTTTTACAAATGTCACCATCATCAAATAAATGGCTTAAACAGATGTCTTTTAATGGTGACACGATGGTGACATTGTAAATGTCACCATGTCACTAGTGTCACCAAAAATGTCACTTAGTGACAGGTTATAAACACCCCGTCTTTTTATGAAAGACGGGGTGTTTGATTAAAACTATTTAGGAACTTCTATTTCCCTAAAATTGAGAAGGAATCAATAGTTGCAAACATTGCTTCCCGAGAACCGGCAATAATTAAATAGGTTTTTCCATTATATTGCATCAGAGCATAATCAATGGAGTGATCGGGATAAGGAAAGTTCTTAAAGTGAACCAATACACCATTATAACTTGTGGTCAAAAATGGACCGGTATTTTTAGCTGGTGTAATAGCCATGACTCCGGACAAATTCGTGCTCATGGTTGATTCCCAACCTTGAAGAATGCTGGCGGAGGAACTGGCTATTTCGCTAATCATTACAAATCGAGAACCCGGAATTGTATTGGTGGCCAGCTGACCCTTGCTGTCAAAAGATTCTTTTTGCCCATATAATAAGAACTTGTAATTTTGACCCAGCGCTGTTTGTAATGCCGGTGGGTACGAAACTACGAAACGATTTAAAAGACCTGGGATCGTAAGAAGTTGGGCGCTACTAGAGGAAGCCCCGCTGACAATATCCATCACGACAAAGGTCTGGGAAGTTACAGGTTGGGCACCAATGCTATTGCTAAACGCGGTCGTTGGATCTCCGGATTGTGGAAGAACAATTGTCCCACCCCGAGTTGTAAATATTGTAGATAATACATCTGGGTTTGGTGTGGCGGTTGGACGAGGAGTAAAGGTTGGAATTGGTGACTCCACAGCAACTTGGTCGGTCCGAATCATAAAGTACCAATAAAGACCACCTAAAAGGACAACCGCTACAGCAATACCGACAAAGATAAGATTTCTTGAATTTGAACCTGAACCAACCGGTTTTTCCTCTGTGGGTGGAACATAAAATTGGTTTTTCTGGTCAAGCTTTGTTTCTGGTGCCCTTGTAGATGGGGTGGGGGGTGGCATTACTGGATGAGGAATTTGGGCAGGAGTTGGAATTTTTGGCACCTGACTTTGATTTGGAGAAGTCGAAAGAGGAGCGGATTTTGTAGCCGAAGGCATACTCGTAGTTGGCCCTGATTTTGGTGGCATTGGAGCAGGAGTGGTCGGAACAACTGGAGTAATTGGAGCTGTCGGAATATTATCAATTTTCCTAGGAATACTAACACCTTGAGGTTGTTGGCCAGCTTTAAGCTTAGCCAGGTCATCAGTCATTGTCCGGATAGATGATTGGTATTCCTTGGGGGCTGAAGGAGTAACTGGTGGTGTCCCGATTCCTCCCGTCCCGCTTGGAGGCGGTTGAGGAATCGAGGATCCTCGACTTTGAGGCACCGACGGAGTCGGTGGCAAAGTCGGAAGAGTCATTGGGCGAGGAGGCATGCTTGGAGCCAAAGGGGCCGGTGCCGGTTGTGGTATTGGTCTTGGTGCCTGATTTGGAACAGAAGAAGAAGCAGGTCCACTAGAGGACACGGGTGGGTAATTTTGCGGACGACTTAATTCTTTAACTAAATCATCTATGTTTGATTGAGGAACTGATGAGTTTGGACTTTTGTCGTCCATAGTGGTGAGAATTAATTTATTACTACCAGCATATCACAAGCGCAAATTATTTTATACACAGAAATCAAAAGAACCGGTCGCCTTTGGCGACCGGTTCTTTTGATACACGGAATCTAAATAATTAATCGCGCAGAGGTTTCATGGTCAAATTGAGACGTCCTTGGTCATCAATTTTTTTCACCCAGACGTGAACCTTCTGGCCTTCTTTTACTTTATCGCTGGGATGATTAACACGTTCATTGGCCATTTCAGAAACATGGACCAAGCCATCAATGCCCGGCAAGATTTCAACGAAGGCACCGAAATCCATAATCTTTACTACCGTGCCATCAAATTCATCGCCTGGTTCGGGTTCATAAGTTATTTGTTTAATAAGTTTCAATGCTTTATCCATACCATCCGAAGTGGCTGAAGTCACAAATACGGAACCGTCATCTTCAATATCAATTTCAGCACCGGTTTGCTCAATGATAGCGTTAATATTTTTGCCACCCGGTCCAATTAAAGCGCCGATCTTGGCAGGATTAATTTTCACAGTTTGAATTCTTGGGGCGTGTGGGGAAAGGTCGGCACGATGAGTGTTTATCGCTGTCGTGATAACTTTCAGTATTTCCAAACGAGCTTTGAGAGCTTGAGTTAATGTTTCTTCAACAATTTGGGGAGTGATACCTTCAATTTTCACATCCATTTGCATACCCGTAACCCCCGTAGCCGTACCGGCTACTTTCAAATCCATATCACCATGATGATCTTCTGGACCTTGGATATCGGTTAAAATTTTGTACTTTTCCCCCTTGGAATCAATCATCAATCCCATTGCAATCCCGGCGGCAGGAGCTTTGATGGGCACGCCACCATCCATGAGAGCAAGGGTAGAACCACAGACCGAAGCCATTGAAGACGAACCATTGGAAGACAAGATTTCTGACACTAATCGAATTGTATAGGGGAAGTCCGCTCGTTCAGGAATGATGGGCTCAAGTGAGCGCTCCGCCAAATAACCATGACCAATTTCCCGACGACCTGTTGCGCCAATACGGCCTACCTCACCGACACTGTAAGGAGGAAAACCATAGTGATGGAAGAATCGCTTCTTGGTCAAATCTATTTCCATTGATTCAAACCACTGTTCCATTCCTGGTGCACCAAGGGTGAGAATTGATAATGCCTGAGTGGTACCGCGATTAAATAATCCTGAACCGTGGGTGCGGGGAAGGATAGAGGTGTCAGCCGAAAGTGCACGAAGTTCATCCATTTTCCGGCCATCAGGACGCTTATCTTCATTTAGAATATTTTTGTGAACAGCATGATCAATTTCATCTTCAAAAATAATGCCGGCCTCGTCCAATTTCTTTTTTAGTTCAGCATCACTGTCATGGGCAGAGAGGTCTTTGAATTCTTCTTTAAGATAAGCTATCAATTCTTCTTTAACTTGACCCAGGCCTTCGTAGAAAGCAGTTTTTTCTTTGCCGGGGGCGTATAAAGCAAGCTGAAGTTTCGGACCGGAAAAATTCTTCACCATAGCAGACAAAACTTCGTCATGAACAAAAATTTCAAGTTCTTTTTTCTTCTTGCCTCCGCCAGCTGGCGGATTCGCCACGATTTGATTCTGAAGGTCAATTAAGCTCTTAAGAGCATCAAATCCAGAGGAAATCGCTCCGGCAATATCTTTTTCGGGAACAATCTTGGCACCAGCTTCAATCATGTTTATCTTATCGGCCGTGCCGGCAACGACAATATCAAAATCGCTGGTCGCTCGTTCCTGATAAGTCGGGTTGAGAATTAATTTACCATCTACACCTGCCTCGCCGGCAGGCAGGCGCCCAATACGAATACCAGCGACGGGGCCGTTGAAGGGGATATCGGAAATCATTAAGGCCAGAGAAGCACCAAACAATGCCGGCATATCGGGATCGTTAATACCGTCAAATGATAAAACCGTCGCGATAACTTGGATTTCGTTGCGAATTTTATTATTGAAACGAGGACGAATTGAACGATCAATCAATCGGCCCGTAAGGATAGCGTCTTCGGTGGGACGGCCTTCGCGCTTAATCCACTTGGAACCCTTAATTTTACCGGCAGCGTAGTACTTTTCTTCATACTCAACCTGCAACGGCATATAGTCCACGGTCTTCACATGAGCGGACATGGTCGCATTAACCATAACCACGGTTTCGCCATACTGCACACTGACCGTGCCATTGGCCTGACCACCAAAACGCCCAACTTCCACCGTCAGCGGTTTGCCCGCAAACTCGGTAGAGTATTTTTTTACTTCTGCCATTTATGATTACCAACAAAAGAGAGAGCCCGCCCCGTCGTAACGATTCGGGTAAAAAACAATCCTGGCCACACGCCTCAAATCAATTTAAGAAGTATGGCTAAAATTGCCCCATTTCGATTGCTTACTTTATACTTTTGTCGGTTGTTAATTAACTTTTTAAAATTTTAGCATATAAAAGTAAAAATGTACACTTGATTGCTTTTTTTAAAAATTATTGCAACACTCTTATTAGTTAGGAGGTCTTATGGCTGAAGAAAAAAATAGGGTAAATCCTCTCGTCGGTCTGCTAAAGGAACGTGATGGCTTCATTTCAATCCGCGAAGCAATCGAACTCCTCGGACCAGAGGAATATAGCCGATGCCTTGTTGACCTAGTCACTAGGGGCGAAAATGATGAAGAAAATGGTGATTTGTTCTTTCAGAATGGTGACGTTGACACGGGTGAACCAACCCACGTCTGTTTTTCTAGTGCCTTCATGGACTGGTTCTGTGACAAAGTTGATACTGCTCTTGAACAACAAGGAGTATTGAGCCCAAGAACGAAAGGGGTCAAGATTGTCTGAAAACGCCGCCCTTCGGGGCGGCACTTTCGTCTATTTCAGCAGCACCTTTTCCTTAACCCCTTCCAGGTCAAGAAAATTATTAGTAGCTTCAATAAGACGGGCGGAAGTAGAGCGATCAAAACCCGCAACTTCAACGATGGTACCGTTAAACTTTAGATAATCAACCAAGGGCTCATAATCGCCGTCTCCGGAAACAATCACGACAACGTCAACCAATTTGGAGATGGTAATGGCATCAATGGCGATGGCCACATCCCAGTCGCCCTTTTTCATGCCACCGGGGAAGATTTGAAGATCCTTGGATTTTAATTCAAAGCCGGCTTTTTCCAGAGCGCTGAAAAAGGCCTTTTCTTCCTCGGTATCCGATTTTACAACATAGGCGATAGCCCGCACCAACTCACGGTTGGCGGTGGCGAGTTTTAAAAGCTCGGCAAAATTAACCCGGGCCTTATAGAGATTCTTGGCCGAGTGATACATATTGGAAACATCTACAAAAACGCCAACCCGATGGTTTTTTCTTTGGGGAACTGTGAGTTTGTTCATGATAGATTTTCTCAACGAAGCTAGCTTGCGACGCTGAGTTGTTAGAAAATCATCACCCGCCTCTGGCGGGTGGCGTATTAAAGACCGAGCTTTTTAGTGAGAGCTGTGTGTCTCTTAGGATTGTCGCGTTTCAAAAAATCCATGAGCCGTTTGCGCTTGGCCACCATTTTCAAAAGACCAAGACGAGAACTGTTGTCTTTGCCGTGCTTCTTTAAGTGCTTGGCCAGAGATTCAATTTCCTTGGTAAACAAAGCAATCTGGGCTTCGGCCGAGCCGGTGTCTTTGTCGTGAATCCGAACCTGTTCTAAAACTTTTGATTTTTGTTGTGTAGTTAATGCCATGAGTATAATAATTAGGATTTAGTTATTAGGACTTAAAGAAAAACAACTAACAACTTGATTTTATCATACATTTTAATGCCTTGCAATGGTCTCTTATAATGGACGAGCTTACGTTTTGCGACATAAAAAGATATAATAACTCTGGATTGATTTCTGTTACTAATAGCTAAGTTCTAATTTCTAACTACTATCCTATGGCGGACTTACGGACTCTAAAAGTACAATACCTGGAACACTTAGAGATTGAGAAAAATAGATCGCCTAAAACCTTAGAAAACTATGGGCGTTATCTGGACCGATTCTTAAACTTCGCTAAAATTAAGAATGCAGAAGATCTTGATGATGAACGTATCCGCCAATATCGCTTGCATTTAAACCGACTCACCGACAAAAACGGAAAACCTTTAATGAAAACGACTCAGAATTATCATGTTATCGCTCTACGAAATTTTTTAAAGTATCTGGCCAAGAGGGGAGTGAAAAGTGTTTCGGCGGAAAAGATTGAACTGGGTCGGGCCGAAGACCGACACGTTACTTTTCTTGAACACACTGAATTGGACCGTCTCCTAAATGCCCCCGATGGTTCCGGTTTAAATGCTTTACGAGATCGGGCTATGCTTCGGATGCTTTTCTCAACCGGTATGCGTGTTTCTGAATTATGTTCAATGGATCGTAATAAGATTGATGTAAAACGAGGCGAACTATCAGTGTTGGGAAAGGGACGAAAAATTCGTTTAGTTTTTCTGTCTGATGACGCCAAAGATTACATTGCTCAATACCTCACCAAACGGACCGACGTTGATGAGGCACTGTTTATTCGCATTCCAAAATCAGGAAAATTTGGTAAGGACTCAGATCTCCGTCTTACCCCTCGCTCAATTCAACGTATTGTCCAAAAATACGCCATCAAAGCCGGCATCATGGGTAAACACGTTTCGCCTCATACCTTGCGCCATAGTTACGCCACTGATTTATTAAGAAATGGCGCTGACATCCGTTCTGTTCAAGCCATGCTCGGTCATTCCTCTGTTACCACTACCCAAATCTATACCCACGTCACCGATACCCAGCTTCGGGAAATTCATAAGAAATTTCACGATAAGAAATAGTATCTAAAAATCCTCCGAAAGGAGGATTTTTAGTGAGCGTACAATATGCTCCAAATTATTTTTTGGTGAATGACTATCGGGCCGACTATCAATTCTTTACTCGGCTTCAACTTTGAGGACAATCGCTCCTTCTCTGACCTTGCCAGTGGCCTGCAGACCGACGATGTCGCCCTTCTTGGCTTCTTTAACCTCTTCGTGGTCAACCTGCATTGAGCTGACTGTCTGCTCAAAATCCGAGCCGTGGCCCTCGAATTTTATTTTGTCGCCCACCTTAAGACCGGTGACTAACTCTACGATAGCCACCCCAATCTTATCGTAATAATGGGTAACTTTTCCAACCGGTTTCATATAGAACAATTATATAAAAGGGGATAATACAATGCAAGTCCATTAAAACAATCCCGATAGCCATCGGGATTGTTTTAATTATGTGCTGTAATTATACACTTTGCGCGAACCTTTTTCGAGCGGAAACTGGATGAATGAACCGAAGCCCCACGCACTGGCGAGTACGCCAGCAACCCCGAAAGAAAAAACACTCCTTGCATTTCTGGTTTGGCGGGGGTGAAATTTCTTTTGAAAAAGGAAAGGATGTTTTTCTTTCGGGGTTCTGCCCTCCAAGTATTCGGGCAGTGCGTGGGGCTTCAATACGGACTCGGCAAAGCGAAAATCTTTTTTTCTGGGGGAAAGGATTTTTCGCTTTGCCTCGGCTCTTTTCCCGCCCGCAGGAGGGGTCTGGGGAGGAATGCGGGCGGGATTCCGATTTGCCAAATTTTTTCTGCGCCA